>Ga0157365_10000472_pt1 | contig 17551 bp, 19 predicted proteins | sample AttsexASBM3_FD_111478 | JGI IMG/M metagenome (GOLD analysis project Ga0157365, IMG submission 111478) | Fungus gardens microbial communities from leaf cutter ant in Ribeirão Preto, State of São Paulo, Brazil - Atta sexdens ASBM3 | ecosystem: Host-associated > Fungi > Mycelium > Unclassified ... | reverse complement strand
CTGGACGCTGTGGCAGTGGTGCGCGGCGCGCGGGGTGCCGTTCTTCTATGCCTCGTCTGCGGCGACCTATGGCGCGGCAGACCGGCCCGAGCAGTTTTCCGACGACCCGGAGCGTCTGTCCGCGTTGCGTCCGTTGAACCTGTATGGCTGGTCGAAGCACGTGTTCGACACGCAGGTGATGGCGCATCTGGCGCGCGGTGGCGATGCCCCGCCGCAGTGGGCCGGGCTGAAATTCTTCAACGTCTATGGCCCGAACGAATACCACAAGGGCAAGATGATCTCGGTCGTGAAGGTCAAGTATGACGAGGTCGCGTCGGGTCATCCTGCGCGGCTGTTCCGTTCCGACGTGCCGGGAATGGCGGACGGCGCGCAGGCGCGGGATTTCATCTGGGTGGGCGACGTGGTGGACGTCATGCTGTGGCTGATGGACAACTACCATGTCAGCGGGCTGTTCAATCTGGGAACAGGCACGGCGCGCACCTATCTCGATCTGGCGCATGCGGTGTGCGATGCGGCCGGAAAGCCGCGTGACGTGGCCTTCATCGACATGCCCGATGCCCTGCGTGGGCAGTATCAGTCCTTTACCTGTGCCGACATGACCCGGCTGCGCGCGGCAGGATATGACCGACCGTTTACACCGCTGGAAGACGGGATCGGGCGTTATGTCCGTGAATATCTGGCGTCCGGCGTGCTGTATCTCTGACGGGAATTTCCGGGCGCGATCTTCTGGCGCAATGTCTTTCGGTACCGATCATCTTCAACCGCTTCTCTGACCCCATGCTTTCCGGCCCCGCGATCGCGGTGTCCTGACCCAAGGACCGACCATGCTGCCTGTGCTGATGTTTCCGCAGTTCGATCCGATCCTGATTCACTTCGGATCGTTCGGCATCCATTGGTATGCACTGGCGTACATCACCGCGCTGCTGCTGGGCTGGCGGATCGCGCGGCGGCTGGCGGCGCTGGGGCCGCGGGCTGCGACCGGCCTGCAGGTTGACGACTTCCTGTTCTGGGCCACGGCGGGTGTCGTGCTGGGCGGACGGTTTGGCTACATCCTGTTCTACCAGCCCGGGGCCTATTTCTCGCACCCGCTGGCAATGTTGCAGGTCTGGCGCGGCGGCATGTCATTCCACGGCGGGGCGCTGGGCGTCATCATTGCGCTGATCCTGTTCACATGGCGCAACAAGTTGAATTTCCTGGCCTTTGCCGACCGCATCACTGCCGTGGTGCCGCTGGGCCTGTTGTTGGGGCGGATCGCGAACTTCATCAACGGTGAATTGTGGGGGCGAGAAGCCCCGGCCTCGCTGCCGTGGGCGATGATTTTCCCGCAGGCCGGCCCGATACCGCGCCACCCCTCCGAGATTTACGAGGCCCTGACCGAAGGCGCGCTGCTGCTGGTGATCCTGCTGGTGGCAATTTCGCGGCCCGGTGTGCGATCCCGGCCGGGACTGGTGTCGGGCATGTTCCTGGTCGGTTATGCGATTGCGCGCAGCTTTTGCGAATTCTTCCGCGAGCCGGACTCGTTCCTCGGGTTTCTTCCGTTCGGCTTCACCATGGGGCAGGTCCTGTGCATCCCGATGGCCATCGTGGGTGCGTGCGTCATTGCCTATGCCCTGCGCCGTCCGGCGGTGACGGCTGATTTCGTGACGGAAGACCCCACCCCTGCATGAGTGCGGCGCAGGTCCCGCTTTTTGATCCGGCAGACGGCCCGGTCCGGCTGGACCGTTTCATGGCCCGTGCCAACGCGACCTATTATGCGACGCGCAATCCGTTCGACGATTTCATCACAGCCCCTGAAATCAGCCAGATCTTCGGGGAGTTGATCGGCGCCTGGGCAGCGGCGGTCTGGCAGGGCATGGGTGCGCCGCCGCGGGTGATGCTGGCAGAGGCTGGACCCGGTCGCGGCACGCTGATGGCGGATGCGCTGCGGCTGGTGGCACGTGTGCTGCCATCCTTTCACGCAGCACTGGACGTGCATCTGATCGAGACTTCGGCTGCCTTGCGGGAGGTTCAGGCGCAGGCCCTGTCGGGTGCGGCGCTGCGCCCGGTGACGTGGCACGATCGCGTGGAAAATCTGCCGACGGAGGTTCCGTTGATCCTGCTGGGCAACGAATTTCTGGATGCCTTGCCCATTCGTCAGTTCGTGCGCCGTGGGGCGGGCTGGCTGGAACGCGCGGTGGATGGTCTGACATTCACCGAGCAGGCCCTGATCGCCCCCCTGCCTGTCGAGCCATTCCAGCGTGCCGTGCCGGAGGGCGAAGTGCTGGAGGTGTGCGAACCCGCCCTGTCGCTGGCCGCGCATCTGGGCGCACGGTTTTCGACCCAGCCGGGCGTGGCGCTCATGATCGATTACGGGTTCGACTCCCCCTCCTGGGGGGAGTCGTTGCAGGCCCTGTTCGAGGGGCAGCCAGCGTGGCCGCTGGACCGCCCGGGTGCGGCGGACCTGACCGCGCATGTCGATTTCCGGGCGTTCGGGTTTGCCGCGCGCGCTGCCGGTGCCGCGGTGCAGGGGGCGGTGACGCAGGCGGAGTTTCTGGGCGCGCTGGGCCTGTTTGCGCGGCTGACGCGGCTGGCGCAGGGTGTGGCACCCGCGCAGGTGGCGGCGCTGCGTGACGGGGCGATGCGGCTTGTTGCGCCGGAGCAGATGGGGCGGCTGTTCAAGGTGATGGCGCTGCGCGCGCCCGGGGTTGCGCCGTTGCCCGGCTTCGCGCAGCCTTCGCCGTCTGGTTCGTGACGACACAAAGGACGACATCCTGATGACGCAGGAATGGGTATTGCGACACCCGTCGCTGGCACGGGTGCGGCACGGATTTTTCACGCGCCTCGGCGGGGTGTCGGAGGGGCCGTATGCAAGCCTCAACTGTTCCATGCGCTCGGGCGATGTGCCGGAGGCTCTGGCCGAAAACCGCGCCCGGGTGGCACGGGAAATGGGCGTTGCGGCGACGCACCTGATGGGTGTGACGCAGGTGCATGGCGACGGCGTGGCCGTCGTGGCCGATATCTGGGACCGTGGGCCGGAAGCGGATGCGATGGTCACGACCCGCACCGATGTGGCGCTGGGCGTGATCACGGCGGATTGCGGCCCGGTGCTGTTCATGGCTGAGGGTGGCGCGGTCGTGGGCGCGGCGCACGCTGGCTGGCGCGGCGCAGTTGGCGGCGTGATCGAGGCGACGCTGGACGCCATGGCGGGGCTGGGTGCGCGGCGGGAGACGATCGTCGCGGTCGTGGGCCCCTGCATCACGCAGTCGAGTTACGAGGTCGGGCCGAACATGCGCGACGCGGCCCTGGCGCTGGATGCATTGGCGGAGGGGTATTTCGAACCAGGTGCGCGCGCCGGGCATTTCCAGTTCGATCTGCCGGGATATTGCGTGGCGCGTTTGCAGCGCGCGGGCGTGAGTCATGCCGCCGCAACAGGAGTGGATACGATGCGCGACGAACAGCGGTTTTTCAGTCACCGGCGGCGTACGCTGGCCGGTGGGGGCCAGATCGGGCACCAGATTTCGGTGATCGCGGCGTATGCGTGAGCGGATGCGCCTGCGGGCTCTGGCAGGATTCCTGCCACTTCTGGCGCTGTGCGGGTGCATCGACATGCCGCACCCGTTCCAGCAGCGCGACAAGGCGACACGCGATCTGGCACTGCATCCGCCCCCGGCGCGGCTGTCCGTGCCGGTGCCGCAGAATGTCGGCCTGACGGATACGGGCGCGCATATCTGGGCCGAGGACCTGACGCATGAATTGCTGAACCAGTCGGTGCCCGCGATTGTGCAGAACCCACGCAAGGGCGACTGGTGGCTGAAAATGACCACTGAAACGCAGGCGGGCCGTGTCACGCCCGTCTATAGCGTGATGACGCCGGAGGGCACGGTGCGTGGCGTCTGGCGTGGCGCGATGTTGCCTCAGGCGGACTGGCAGAAAGGTGCCGACCCTGTGCTGGGTCTTCTGTCGCAGGAAGCCGCGCCGCATGTGGCCGATGCTCTGACCGGTATTCAGGCCGATGTGATGGCGCACGATAAATCGAGCCTCAAGAACCGTGCCGCGCGTGTGTGGTTCAAGGGCGTCAGCGGCGCGCCCGGCGACGGCAACGTGGCGTTGGCGCGATCCTTTGTCGCGGCATTCCGTGACCCGCAGGATCAGGTTCAGGACAACGGAAACAAGGCCGACTTCACCGTGGCCTGCACGGTCAAGATGTCGCCCGGCCCGACCGGACAGGGGCAGAACCCGCAGCAACATATTGAAATCGTGTGGCGCGTGACGGCGGCGGACGGCAAGGAAGCCGGGGCAGCCACGCAGTTGCACGATATTCCTGCCCACTCGCTCGACCATGACTGGGGCGATGTGGCCGACGCCGCTGCGACCGAGGCAGCGGACGGCGTGCGTCAGATCATCGGGCGGTATTCGGGTCGCGACAACACGCCCCTGCCCGCGCCGGGCCTGAAAGCGCCGCCGCCTTCGTGATGCCAATGAGCAACGTTTTACAAATCATGTGAACACGAAGGATGACAGGTTTGTGTCACGTTGCTAGAACCCGCGCGCCGACCGGAAATCCGCGCGGGCAGCGGATCAGGTGATGTGGGAATATCGCGCGCATGAAGATCGTCGCCTGTAACAGCAACCTGCCGCTGGCCGAGGCCGTCGCGGCGGAATTGCACCTGCCGCTGTGCAATGTCTCCGTCCGGCGCTTTGCCGACGCCGAGGTGTTCGTCGAAATCCACGAAAATGTCCGTGGCGAAGACGTGTTCGTGATCCAGAGCACGTGTGCGCCGACGAACGACAATCTGATGGAACTGCTGATCATGCTGGACGCGCTGCGTCGCGGCTCGGCACGGCGGATCACGGCGGTCATGCCGTATTTCGGCTATGCCCGGCAGGATCGCAAATCCGGCCCCCGTACGCCGATCAGTGCCAAGCTGGTGGCCAATATCCTGGTCGAAGCGGGTGCGAACCGTATCCTGACGATGGATCTGCATGCCATGCAGATCCAGGGGTTCTTCGATATTCCGGTCGATAACCTGTATGCTGCGCCGTTGTTCGTGCGTGACATCAAGGCACGCCATGCGGACCGGCCGATCATGATCGTCTCGCCCGATGTTGGCGGCGTGGTGCGTGCGCGCCAGTTGGGTCAGCGCCTGAACACCGATCTGGCGATCATCGACAAACGGCGCGAGCGCGCGGGTGTGTCAGAAGTCATGAACGTGATTGGTGACGTGCGCGGTCGTTACTGCATTCTGGTCGACGACATTGTCGATAGCGGCGGGTCTCTGTGCAATGCAGCACGCGCGGTGATGGAGCACGGGGCCGAAGCGGTCGAAGCGTATGTGACGCACGGCGTGCTGACCGGGCAGGCGGTGGAGCGGATTACCAATTCGCCGCTGAAGATGCTGACGTTGACCGACAGCATTGCGGCCACTGACATCGTGGCCGCCGCGCCGAACATCCGTCAGATCAGCACGGCGGAACTGCTGTCGCGCGCGATGCGTGCGGTCGCGGACGAAAGCTCGGTCTCGTCGCTGTTCGATTGACCGCTGCCTGTCCCCGACCTATTGCGGAGGGACGGGATTTTCTGGAGATCGGCGAATGATGTTAAGCGAACGCCCCTATTGGTATCTGCGTCACGGCGAGACCGACTGGAACGCTGCGGGCCTGTCGCAGGGGCGGACCGATATCCAGCTGAACGAAAAGGGCATGGCCCAGGCGCACACGGCTGGCGGGATTCTGGCCAATCACTGGCGCGATCATGCGCCGATCGCCCGCATCGTTGCCTCCCCGCTTGGCCGTGCACTTCGTACTGCCGAGATTGCGCGTGACGCGATTGCAACTGCCGGTGGGCCGGCGCTGGAGATCACGACCGACATCGATCTGCAGGAGGTTTGCTTCGGTGTGCAGGAAGGCGAGCCGATGGGCGACTGGTATGATTCCTGGATCGCCGGGGATTACACGCCTGAGGGTGCCGAGACGTTTGCCGGACTGCGTGATCGTGCGGTCGGGGCGGTTAATCGTGCGACCGAAGGCGAGGGCGCACCGCTGATCGTCTGCCACGGAGCAATGTTCCGCGCGCTGCGGGCGGCCATGGGCCTGCCTGCCAATGTGCGGTTGCCGAATGCCGTGCCGATGTGGTTGGTCCCGGGTGATCCGTGGACGCTGACGCAGGTCGGGTGAAGGAAGCGGTCCTTTTTTGAAAAAAAAGGACCAAAAAACTTTTGTTTGTTGGGAGCCATGTGCCGAGGGAGCCTGAGGCCCTTAGCGGATCAAAGTCTTTTTGCTTCTTTTTCTTCAGAAAAAGAAGGGTGCTCCCGGCCCGCTTTTTCCCCGCTCAAGCACGGTAAAAGTTGCGTTCTGCCCTGATTTCCGCTAAGTCGCGCGCTCGCGCAGGCACCCCTGGAGGCCTGCGTGTTGGAAATTCAGGAGCAAACAGTGACCGATTTTACGACAATCGAAGCCTCTTCGCGCGCGAACGCTGGTAAGGGGGCAGCGCGCGCAACGAGGCGTGCCGGGCTGGTTCCGGCAGTGATCTATGGTGCCCGCACGGACGCCGACCTTATCGCCCTCGACCCGCGCATCATCGTGCGTGAAATGCACCGTGGCGGCTGGCGCTCGCGCGTTTACGAAGTGAACGTGGGCGGCAAGAAGACGCACGCGCTGATGCGCGAAGTGCAGCTTCACCCCGTGTCCGACGCCCCGATCCATGTCGACTTCCAGCGCCTTGCTGCTGGTGAGCGCGTGCATGTGACGGTCGTCATCACCTTCACGGGTGAAGACAAGGCTCCGGGCATCAAGCGCGGTGGCGTTCTGAACATCGTCCGTCACACGGTCGACGTGATGGCTTCGCCGGACAACATTCCGTCGAGCTTCGAGGTCGATCTTTCGACCCTCGACATCCACGACAACGTGCGTTGGGACGATCTGAAGGGCACCGAGGGCACGACCCCGCTGCTGCAGCTTCCGAACTTCGTCATCGCAACGGTTGTCGCACCGACGACCGACGTGGAAGAAGAAGCTCCGGCCGTCGAGGCCTGAGGTTCGAACCGGGGCGGGTGCGTGTCACCTGCCCCGGGTTTTGACGGGATTGCGTGATCCCGGTGTTTTTTCCGCCAAGGGGAAACAGACGACATGCTGCTCTGGACCGGTCTCGGTAATCCGGAGCCGGGTATGCGGCGGCAACGTCACAATATCGGTTTCATGGCGGTTGAGCGGATTGCGGAGCGACATGGCTTCGGGCCGTGGCGCAAGCGTTTTCGCGGCGAGATCGCGGAAGGTATGGTGGGACGCCACAAGATCCTGCTGCTCAAACCCCTGACATACATGAACCTCTCGGGTGAGAGTGTTCAGGACGCGCGTGCGTTCTATAAGCTGGACGTGCCGGCCATCACGGCATTTCACGATGAACTGGACCTGCTGGCCGGTCGGCTGCGGGTCAAGCGTGCGGGCGGGGCTGCGGGGCACAACGGCCTGCGCTCGATGGACAAGATGCTCGGTTCGCCTGATTACTGGCGGGTGCGTTTGGGCATCGGTCATCCGGGGTCCAAGGAACGGGTGACGGGCCATGTGCTCGGGGATTTTTCAAAGATGGATCAGGACTGGCTTGGGCCGATGCTCGACGCCGTGGCCGATTCAGCCGGGCTGCTTGCAGATGGGCAGCCGGAACAGTTCATGACAAAGATCGCGCTGGCGATGGGGGATAAAGGCTGATGGGCTTCAACTGTGGCATTGTCGGCTTGCCGAACGTCGGAAAATCGACGCTGTTCAATGCGTTGACGGCGACCGCGTCCGCCCAGGCGGCGAACTACCCCTTCTGCACGATCGAGCCGAATGTCGGGCGCGTCGGTGTGCCCGACCCGCGTCTTGATGCGCTGGCCGAGATCGGCAAGTCGCAGAAGATCATCCCGACCAGCCTGGAATTCGTCGACATTGCCGGACTGGTGCGTGGCGCGTCGCGGGGCGAAGGTCTGGGCAACCAGTTCCTGGCCAATATCCGCGAAGTCGATGCCATCATTCATGTGCTGCGCTGCTTCGAGGATGACGACGTCACGCATGTCGAGGGTGGCGTCGATCCGGTGCGTGATGCCGAGATCATCGAGACCGAACTGATGCTGGCCGACCTGGATTCGCTGGAAAAGCGGATTGTGTCGCTGCAGAAAAAAGCGCGCGGGAACGATCGGGAGGCTGCGGCGCAGGTCGCACTGATGGAGCCGCTGATCGAGGTGCTGCGTGAGGGGCGTCCCGCGCGCACCGGCGTTCCGGCGGGGCAGGAAGCAGCGGCGGCCAAGCTGCAACTGATGACCACCAAGCCGGTTCTGTATGTCTGCAATGTCGAGGAAGCATCGGCGGCTGAGGGCAATGCGCTGTCCGAGGCGGTGCGCAAGCGCGCCGAGGCCGAGGGTGCGGCGATGGTCGTTGTCTCGGCAGCGATCGAGGCGGAAGTCAGCCAGCTTGAAGCGGCTGAACGGACCGAGTTCCTCGAAGGGCTGGGCCTGACGAACAGCGGCTTGGATCGTGTGATTGCGGCTGGGTATAAGCTGTTGGGTCTGCGGACCTATTTCACGGTGGGGCCCAAGGAGACGCGGGCCTGGACGATCACGTCCGGGATCAAGGCGCCGCAGGCTGCTGCTGTCATTCATAATGATTTCGAGCGTGGGTTCATCGCGTGTGAAACCATCGCCTATGATGACTATATCAAGTACAAGGGCGAGCCGGGCGCGAAGGAAGCGGGCCGGATGCGCATCGAAGGGCGCGACTATATTGTGCAGGACGGCGATGTTCTGCTGTTCCGCTTCAACGTCTGAAGCATAGAGGCAAAGGGAGGTTTGACGATGAACGTAATCGCGAAACAGGATCAGACCTCCGTGCCAGCCACCCCGACGCCGACGATCGAGGCTATGGCCCGTTCGGCACGCGATGCCGCACGCGCGCTGGCACGGTCGGACACGGCGCAGCGTAATGCTGCTCTTCAGGGCGCGGCCAACGCGCTGCGGGCAACGGCGGCGGACATTCTGGCGGCCAATGCCATCGACCTTGAGGCTTCGACCGCCACCGATGCGTTCCGGGATCGACTGACGCTGACGCCCGCGCGGGTTGAGGCGATGGCGGTTGGTCTGGAAGACATGATCGCCCTGCCCGACCCCGTTGGCCGGGTCATGGCGGACTGGGATCGGCCCAATGGATTGCGGATCCGCCGCGTGGCCACGCCGGTCGGCGTGATCGGCATGATTTACGAGAGCCGCCCGAATGTGGGTGCCGATGCCGCCGGTCTGTGCATCAAGTCCGGCAATGCCGTGATCCTGCGCGGCGGGTCGGAGAGCCTGAACAGTGCGCGGGCAATTCATGCGGCGATGATGACTGGCCTGCGGGAAGCGGGCCTGCCGGAGGCTGCCGTGCAGATCGCGCCAGACGCGGACCGCGCGCATGTTGCCGCGATGCTGACGGCGGCCGGGCTGATCGACCTGATCATTCCGCGCGGCGGCAAGTCACTGGTCGAGCGGGTGCAGCGCGAGGCACGGGTACCGGTGCTGGCGCACGCCGAGGGGCTTTGCCACACCTATATTCACGCAGCAGCTGATCCGCAGATGGCGCGCACCATCATCGCCAATGCCAAGATGCGGCGTGTGGGCATTTGTGGCGCGACCGAGACGCTGCTGATTGATGCTGCCATTGCGCCGTCGCTGCTGCCGTTGATTGTCGCGGATTTGCGGGCGCTGGGTTGTGATTTCCGGGCTGACGCGGCGGCGCGGGCCATCGTGCCGGATCTGATCGCGGCGACAGAGCAGGATTTCTCGACCGAGTGGTCGGACAAGATTCTGTCCATCGCGGTGGTGGACGATGTCGATATGGCTCTGGCGCACATCGCGCGTCACGGCAGCGCCCACACCGAAGCGATCGTGACCGAAGATGCCCAGACCGCGACAACCTTTCTGAACGGCACCGACAGTGCGGTTGTCATGTGGAATGCGTCGACCCAGTTCTGCGATGGTGGGGAGTTCGGGTTCGGGGCTGAAATCGGCATCGCGACCGGACGGTTTCATGCGCGCGGGCCGGTCGGGTTGGAGCAGTTGACGACCTTCCGGTACGAAGTGCTGGGTTCCGGCCAGACGCGCCCCTGAAATGCGACGGCGGGCACACCGTACTGAGGCGGAGTGGTCTTGCCGGTAATTCCGACATGGGGCGACGGGCGGCGCGTTCGGATCGGGCTGCTGGGTGGTTCGTTCAATCCGGTGCATCGCGGGCATCTGGAGGTGGCAGCGCGGGCGTTGCGGATGCTTGCGCTCGATCAGGTATGGCTGATGGTCTCGCCGGGGAACCCGCTGAAACCGGTGGAGGGCATGGCGCCGTTTGCAGAGCGTCTGTCCGGTGTTCGCGCGGTGGTGGACGGCAAGCGTATTCTGGCCTCGGATATCGAACGGCGGCTGGGCACGCGCTATACCGTTGATACGATCACCGCGTTGCGGCTGCGTTTTCCCAACGCGTCCTTTGTCTGGCTGATGGGGGCGGACGGGTTGGCCAGCCTGCCCCGGTGGCGCGACTGGCGGACCATGGTGGCGACGGTTCCAATCGCGGTTCTGCCGCGACCGCGCTATAATATGGCCGCGTTATTCGGCCAGGCGGCGCGGGTTATGGCGCGTGACCGGTGCCCGGCGCGTGCCGCACCGCTGTTGGTGCGGGAGCGGGGTCACGCTTGGGCTTTCCTTCCGGGCCCGCAAAACGGTATATCGGCAACAGCTTTGCGGGAGACGGCGCGCACCGACCCGGGACATCCATCAGGAGAGACTATCATCGCCAGCAAACCACCGTCTTCGGACGCGACGCCCAAGCGCCGCACTGCCGCCTCGGCGACAGGTGCAGCAACACCGACCAAGCCCAAGGCGCCCAAGCGCGTGACCGATCCTGCGCTGGCGGAAGCGGCGAAGGCGGCACCGACCCCGCGCAAGAAAGCTGCCGTGGCGGGTCCGCGTCGCCGCGTCAAGCGCGAGCCGGTTTCGGCTGACAAGCTGGAGCTGTATCTCGGTGTGATCACCGAGAGCCTTGCCGACGACAAGGCCGAGGACATCGTGGTGATCGACCTGACCGGACGCGCTGCGTTTGCGGATCGCATGGTGATTGCAACGGGCCTTGCCGACCGTCAGATTTCCGCAATGTCGGCGCATCTGGAGCGCAAGCTGGCCGATGCCGGGCTGAAGCGGGTTTCCAGCGAGGGTGCCAACGGGTCCGACTGGGTTCTGATCGATGCGGGTGACATCGTCATCCATCTGTTCAAGGCCGAGGCGCGCGCGCTTTACGGTCTGGAAAAGATGTGGGGTGCGGATCTGGACGAGCCGGAAGAGGGTCCGGTTACCACGCTCTGAACACGATGCGCCTGATTGCCGTGGGGCGCATGAAGCCGGGGCCGGAGGCAGATCTGCTGGCGCGTTATCAGAAGCGGCTGGTGCCGCGACTGGACGTGCAGGAGGTGCCCGAGGCGCGCGGCAGCGTGGCCGAGGTCAAGCGGCGCGAGAGTCAGGCGCTTTTGGCAGCCCTTCCGCCGTCAGCCTTTGTGGTCGCAATGGATCAGGGCGGACGGACGTACGACAGTGCGGGTTTTTCCGCGCGCCTGGAAAGCTGGCTGGAGCAGCCCCGACCGTTGGTGTTTCTGATCGGTGGGGCCGAGGGTGTCGATGCTTCGGTCATCGAGCGGGCGGACGAGACACTCTCGCTGGGGGCGATGACGTGGCCGCATATGCTGGTCCGGGGGCTGCTGGCAGAGCAGCTTTATCGCGGGCGGGCGATCAGCACGAACCACCCTTATCATCGGACGGGACGGCCTTAGGGGTCTGGGCGCAGCCCGGTGAGGCCATAAAAAAACCCGGCTCAAAGGCCGGGCTTTTCAAATTCAGATTTTTGCAGATCGAAATCAGCGCAGGTCGCGATCCGGAGCATCGACACCGAATGCGTCGGGTGCGGCGGGGGCTTCGGCGACTTCGGTCGAGGCCATCGGACGTGACAGCGGATCGGCCGTGATCGAGTGATGCTGGCTGCGCGAGGACATGTTGCTGGCCACCATCATGTCGCTGCGGCCATTGGCAGGACGGCCATAGATGAAACCGTAGGTCGGGTAGATGCTGCCGTAGGCATCGCTGCGGCCATTCAGCCCGACGCGCACGGACGACCAGTCATTTTCGGGCGACACGTCGACGACTTCGACATTACGGCTGATGCCGCGCTGCGCCCAATGGGACTGGTCGATGATGATCTTGCGGCTGTTGACGACGTTCGTAACGACGGCGACATGACCCAGCGGCATGCGGCGGGTTGCGCGGAAGTTCAGGACGCTGCCTGCCTCCGGGGCGGACCCACGGGCGTAGACGCCGGCGGCGTGATACCACCAGTCCGCCGCGTTGCCGCGCAGGACGACATCAGAATTGGTCTTGGCGAACGCAACGCACTGGATGACGTGTCCACCGCCGTGATGGCGATAGGAAACAGACCGCACGGAGCGATGATTTTTCGAAGTGGTCGTATGCGAGACGTGAGACACTGCATGATGCCGTGCTTCAGCGTTGTCAGGTGATGCCAGAAACATCGAGGCGGCGGTCAGGGAAAGAACAGCCAACTTTAGACCGAGACGCCGCATTCTTAAGTCTACCTTAGTTGCATCAACTTCGCGTTGAATGGAGCTAACAAGGCGGGAGGGACCCTGACAAGCCCAGATTGCATGGCAAGGACGTGCAAAGGCATTTTTGTCGGAAAAATCGTCTCGAAATAGAGAAATAGGAATATAATCCTATAACGGAAGTGTTAATACAAAATTCATGCCCGCGAGGCTCAGTGGTTCATTCGAAAATCGCCACAGCTCTGCCTAATTCCTGAGCAGCACTGTGGCGAAGATGTGACAGACCGCGAAGGCTTATTTCGTGGTGATCAGCATGATTTCGACCAGCACTTTCGGGCTGGCCATCTCGGCCTGAACGCAGGCGCGGGCCGGGGCCATGCCTTCGGGCAGCCATGCCGTCCACAGCGCATTCATCGCGTCACGGTCCGAAATGTTCTTCAGCCAGATCTGGGCCTGCAGAATACGGGTGTTATCGGTGCCGTGGTCTTCGAGGATTGCGTCGATCTGCGCCAGCACATCGCGGGTCTGCTCGGTGATGTCGGCGTCCAGATCGCGGGCAACGACGCCCTGCGTGAAGATGAAGCCATGATATTCGACAGCCTTGGACAGGATGGCGTTGGGTGCGTTGCGGATGATCTGGGCCATGGGAACTTCCTTTGATAAGGCATCGGCGCGGGGGCCTTTGCCGGTGACAGGCGACGGCGAATCTTCTGGGCGATTTTCGGCGGGTTCACCAGACGCTTTTTGCAGGTGGAGCGTCATATAAGAGTGGAGAACACGGCCAGACGCTCGGGTGTGTCAAAATCCGTGATGCAGGACTCCCCGCCGGGGATCGTGATTTTTCGCAGATCCGCAGCGTGCAGCAGCGTGCGGGCACCCTGATCGCCCTCCAGCGCCATCAGGCGCTCGAACGTAGAGTGTCCCCAGAGCACGGGATGGCCGGGTTGTGCGCCGAAGCGCGGCTGGCAGATGTCAGCACGCTCAGTGGTCCAGGATTCGATGACACGGTCGATCAGATCGGCGGTGATCAGCGGCATATCGCCCAGGCAGACCAGGATGCCGTCTGGTCCGTCCCGCACAGCGCGGGCGACCCCCGCACGCAGGCTGGAGGCCAGACCATGCTCAGGGGTGTTGTTCACAACGACTTGATGAGAGCCAACGGCGTCGGCCATGGCGTCGGCATTGTGTCCCAGCACCAGCAGGGTGGATGTCACGCGGCTGGCGTCGAGGGCGCGCAGGCAGCGTTCGATCATCGGACGCCCGGCAGCGTCCGGGGCCAGCAGTTTATGGTGTGGGGCGGTGCGTCGTGACAGGCCGGCGGCCAGCACGACGGCAATGATACGGGGCGGGTGGTCCGTTACCACCCCTGACGCTCGCCGAGCGCGCCCTTGCGACGGACGGCCACGATTTCGGCCAGAACAGAGAGGGCGATTTCCGGCGCGCCGATCCCGCCGATGGCCAGACCGACCGGACCGCGCAGGCGGGCGATAGTGGCGTCGTCAAAGCCATCTTCACGCAGACGCTCGAGGCGGCTGGCCTGTGTTTTTCGTGATCCGAGGGCGCCGATATAGAAGGCGGGGCTTCGCAGGGCAGCGATCAGCGCCGGGTCGTCGAGTTTCGGGTCGTGTGTCAGCGTGACGATGGCGGTCTGGGCATCGATGCCCAGTGTGTTCAGGGCGTCGTCGGGCCATTCGGTCACAAGCGGCATGCCGGGAAAGCGCGCGGCGGTGGCGAGTTGGGTGCGCGGGTCCACGACGATGACGTCGAAGCCGGACTGAACGGCAATCGGGCCGAGGGCCTGGGCGATGTGCACGGCACCCACGATAATCAGGCGTGGTTTCGGGATGAAAGCGTGCAGGAACCAGCGCCGCTCGTCGGGATGTTCCACCAGTGTGCTGGCCCCGGTGGCGAAGACCTGTTTCAGTGGTGCGTGCAGGGCGTCTGGCAGGGTGTCGGTCGGGGTATCTGTCGTGACCAGTGTCACGCGCCCTTCGGGGATGGTGGTTACGAGCACGGCGCCGCGTCGCGCATGCGCCAGTGTGCCGAGTTCTTCCAGAATCCGGGGTGAGAGGCTGGCTGTACCATCCCGCACGATGGGCTGCACGAAGACGGCGAGTTTCCCGCCGCAGGCCAGTCCGACTTCCCATGCCTGTTCCGAGGTCACGCCATAGTTCAACAGGCGGGGCGTGCTGTCTGTCATGGCGTCCTGCGCTGCCAGAACGACATCAGTTTCGACGCAGCCCCCGCTGACCGAGCCTTCGACATGGCCGTTCGCATCGACGAACAGCATGCTGCCGCAGGGGCGCGGGGAACTGCCCCACGTGCCGACCACGGTGGCGATGGCCGCTGGCGTGTTCGCCTGGGCACAGGCACGGGCAAGGTTCAGGGGGTCTGGTGGTGTGTGTGTCATGAATATGTGAGGGTATCAGATGGGTGGAGCGTGCGCCAAGCGTGCGGTGTGACCATGAGCCTTTGCTTGTGTGCGGGCTTGCGTGCGCGAGGGCTGGCCGCTATCGCGGAAGGTCTATGGTGGGATTATGGGGGCAGACCGATGCCAAGCGTGCCGGGCTTTGATCTTGAGGTGATTCCGGTAACGCCGTTGTCGCAGAATTGCTCGATGTTCTGGAATGCGGCGTCGGGTTCGGCGGTTGTGGTCGATCCGGGCGGCGACGTGGATCGTATCTTGGCGCGTCTGGCCGCGCAGTCTGCCACGCTTGAAGCGATTGTTCTGACGCACGGTCATCTGGACCACGCTGGCGGCGCTGCAGAGTTGTCGCGGCGGGCGGGGGCTGTGGATGCCCCGGTTCCGGTGATCGGGCCGCACGAGGATGACCGCTTCCTGCTGGATCAGCTTGCGACCAGCGGTTTGCAGTTTGGTATTTCCGGCGCGGAAGCTGTGCAGCCGGACCGCTTTCTGGTCGAAGGTGACGTGCTGCACCTGGCAGGTTGGACGCTTGAGGTGTTGCATGTGCCGGGGCATACGCCGGGGCATGTGGTGCTGTTCGAGCGGACGCGTCGATTTCTATTTGCGGGCGATACGATTTTTCGCGGCACGGTTGGGCGGACGGATTTTCCCTATGGCGATGGCGCGTTGCTGATTGCTGGCATTCGGGAAAAGCTTCTGCCTCTGGGTGAAGATGTTCTGGTTTTGCCGGGGCACGGGGCCATGACGCGGATCGGGGACGAGCGGCGTCATAATCCTTTTCTGATTTCGAATTGAGGGTGGAGCAGTTTCTGTGATGACCAAGTCCCATATCGGCCTGGGGTGCAAGGCGTTTGCGTTTGCGATGGGTATTGCTGTGGTGGTGCCAGTCGTGCCGGTGGTGGTGCAGGATCTGGGCGAGCCGACGAAGGCGCAGGCCGAACTGCCGCGTGAGCCGCTGAGCATCACTACGTCGGATCATGTGGTGCACCAGTTCTCGATCGAGATTGCCAAGACGCAGCGTCAGCAGGAAGTGGGCGAGATGTTCCGCACGTCACTGGCGGCGGATCGGGGCATGCTGTTCGTGTGGCCGTATCCGCAGCCGAGCGATATGTGGATGAAGAACACGCTGGTTTCGCTGGACATTGTGGCGATCAATGCCGATGGCACGATCAATGCGATTACGGAGAATGCGGTGCCCCGCAGCCTGGCGCAAATTCAGAGTGATGGCCCGGTGGTGGCGACGCTGGAACTTCAGGGTGGCATTACGGCCAAGCTGGGGATCAAGGTCGGCGACAAGGTTTCGGCAAAGGCTTTGCCGACGAAAGGGTGATGGATCGGGGATCTCGAAAGGGGTGTCCGGACATGCATGAGAATGGTGCCGGCCAGAGGGGCCGGTTTGGGGCGTATCGGAAACAGGTGTGACGATTTTAGTAACCGGTGCCGCGGGGTTTGTCGGTGCGGCGGTCAGCGCGTCGCTTCTGGTGCGTGGCCATGAGGTGATCGGCCTCGATAACCTCAACGACTATTACGATCCGGCGTTGAAGCAGGCACGGATCGCGCGTCTGCGGTCGCATGCGGGCTTTCGCTTTCTGCAGATGGATGTTGCGGACCGCGACGCGATGCTTGCGCTGGCGGCGGCCGAGCAGGGTGTGACGCATGTGCTGCACTTCGCGGCGCAGGCGGGGGTGAGGCGGTCGCTGGTCGATCCCTACAGCTATGTGACGTCGAACGTCATGGGTCATGTGACCATGCTGGAGATGGCACGACGGCTGCCGAAGCTGGAGCACTTTATCTACGCGTCTTCGTCTTCGGTCTATGGGTGCAATACGTCGCTGCCGTTCCGGGAGGATGATCGCGTCGATGCGCCGAGTTCGCTGTATGCGGTGACGAAGCGTTCGGCGGAGCTTGCATCGCAATCCTATGCCCATCTGTATGGTTTGCCGCAGACGGGTTTGCGGTTCTTTACGGTGTATGGGCCGTGGGGGCGCCCGGACATGGCGTATTACATGTTTGCCCGGGCGATCGTGGATGGGACGCCGCTGAGTTTGTATGAGGGCGCGGGGCTGTCGCGCGATTTCACTTATATCGACGACGTGGTGTCCGCGGTTGGCGGTATTCTCGATGCCCCGGCGCCACAGGCGCAGGCCCGGTTGCTGAATATCGGGAATGACAAGCCCGAACTGGTTTCACGTCTGGTGTCGTTGCTGGAGAAGGCGCTGGGGAAATCGGCGGTTGTGCAGCATGCGCCGCGACCACAGGCGGACATGGAGACCACGTGGGCGTCACTGGAGACGATCCGGGCGTTGACCGGGTGGTCGCCCAAGGTTTCGTTCGAGGACGGGGTTGGTGAGTTTGCGGCCTGGTTCCGTGGCTATCATCGCGTGGGCTGAATTTGTCTAAGCTAAATTTTGCAGTTTTTTGAATTTTTTCGTTTTTCTTGATTGACGGTGTTTGATGTGGGGTCTATACCCCCGTTCACCGCAGCGGGGCGCTTTGATGAGCTTGACCTGATGTGGTGGGATAGAGTAGAGTTTTCGGCCTTTGGTTGGATG
>Ga0157365_10000471_pt1 | contig 17559 bp, 15 predicted proteins | sample AttsexASBM3_FD_111478 | JGI IMG/M metagenome (GOLD analysis project Ga0157365, IMG submission 111478) | Fungus gardens microbial communities from leaf cutter ant in Ribeirão Preto, State of São Paulo, Brazil - Atta sexdens ASBM3 | ecosystem: Host-associated > Fungi > Mycelium > Unclassified ... | reverse complement strand
CATGCCGCAGGCCGGAAAAGACATGGACCTGCGCGCGCGCAATGGCGGGCAGACCGCACCACATGCTGGTGATGACCAGAAAACACCCCAGTTTACGGTTTGATTTCATGGTGGCCTTCCCCTCTCCCGGTCTACCCGGGCAGGCACTGACAGTCTGCGCGCGCTCCGGCGTTCATGAATTTTCTTTTATTTCGTTTTCCTCACCAATGAAACCTAAATCATTGAAATGATTCGATATTATAATAATTATGATACCGATATGTCAGGCAGGGCCACCTATTTTCCCAGCCACCCACGTCGCCAGAACCAGATCAGTGGCAGCACCACCGTCGCTGCCATAAGGGCAAGGGAATACCAGTACCCGTATTTCCAGTTCAGTTCCGGTATATCATGGAAGTTCATGCCGTAGATGCCCGCTACCAGCGTGGGAGCCACGCCAATAAAGCTGACCACGGTCAGGATCTTCATGCCATTATTCTGTTCGATGCTGATGAAGCCCAGCGTCGCATCCAGCAGGAACTGCACCTTGTTGGCGGTCTGGGACACGAAATCATTCAGCGAACGGATATCGCGCCCCACCGTCGCCAGACGCGCCTGCAGGTGGTCAGACAGGTCATGGCGCTTGTTCTCGCCCAGGAAAATGGAAATCCGTTCCAGCCCCAGCAGGCTGTCGCGCACGGATGAACTGAGGTCGCCCGACCGGCCCACCCGGCGCAGCATGTTGCGCAGCAGGGCGCCCGCCTGCGCCTGGCTTGGCTCCTCGGACTGGAACACGTCCTTTGACATGCCATCCAGCGCCTGCCCCAGATGTTCCAGAATATCGGCCAGCCGGTCCACGATGGCTTCCAGCAGCATGATCCCCGCTTCGTTGGAGACCAGAGGCGTCGCCTCGCCGGCCACCGCGCGCGCCACCACGTCAAACGCGCTGAACCCGGTATAGCGGATGGTCAGCAGCCTGCCGGGCATGAGCACGAACCCCACGGGGGATACGAAAAAGTCATCCGGCGTCTTGCGCACCAGCGGCGTGGACAGATAGACGCCATTGCCTTCGGTAAAGAGACGTGACGAACTTTCGATCTCATCCAGCTGGGCGCAGGTGGGAACACGCAGGCCCGTTACTTCGGCAGCGAGGGCCTCCTCCTCCTCGGTGGGGTTGAGCAGGTCCAGCCACGCCGCACCGGCCGCATCCTCCGCAGTCGTAACGGTCCGGGCCGGGGCGCCGGGACGATGGGCGAGAAACATGGGCAGTCTTTCTTTGGTTCGGGTCGTTGTTCATCCATCATGTGACGGCAAACATGTCAAATCATGACATGCTCCACGATATGGCAGGGGCTGGTATTTTGCCGCCATCCGGTCCAGAACCGGCTGACAGGCGGCCAGGGACGGCTGCATGACGATACCATTGAGCCACGCACCTATTCTTGTGGAGTAGCGAAGTTGAGCGCAACAGACACACAGGCAGGCGCCAACAGCCTGCGCAGCGGGCCGGACGGTCGCGGCCGTTTCGGCATTTTCGGCGGCCGTTTCGTCGCTGAAACCCTGATGCCGCTCCTGCTGGAGCTGGATGGCGCATACAGGGCGGCACAGGCGGACCCCGAATTCCGGCGTGAACTGGATTATTACCTCAAGGACTATGTCGGCCGTCCCAGCCCGCTGTGGTTCGCACGCCGCATGACCGAAGAACTTGGCGGCGCCAAGATCTACATGAAGCGCGAGGAACTGAACCACACCGGTTCGCACAAGCTCAACAACGTCATGGGACAGATCCTGCTGGCCCGCCGCATGGGCCGTACCCGCATCGTGGCCGAAACGGGCGCGGGCCAGCATGGTGTCGCCACCGCGACCGTGTGCGCGCTGTTTGGCATGAAATGCGCGATCTACATGGGCGCCACCGATGTCGAGCGCCAGAAGCCCAACGTGTTCCGCATGCGGCTGCTGGGCGCCGAGGTCGTGCCCGTCACGGCGGGCGCGGGCACGCTGAAGGACGCCATGAACGAAGCCATGCGCGACTGGGTGACCAACGTGCACGACACCTACTTCCTTGTCGGCACGGTGGCGGGGCCGCATCCCTATCCGCAGATGGTGCGTGATTTCCAGTCCATCATCGGCGTGGAGACAAAGGAACAGATCGTTGCCGCCGAAGGCCGCCTGCCCGATACGATCGTGGCGGCGATCGGTGGCGGGTCGAACGCCATGGGCATCTTCCATCCCTTCCTTGATGATCCCGAAGTCAGGCTGATCGGTGTCGAGGCCGCGGGCTGCGGTCTGGACAGCGGACGCACCGCCGCCTCCATCGAGCGCGGCAAGCCCGGCGTGCTGCACGGCAACCGTACCTACCTGCTGCAGGACGCGGACGGACAGATCACCGAAGCCCATTCCATCAGCGCGGGCCTCGACTACCCCGGCGTCGGCCCCGAACATTCATGGCTCAGTGACATCGGGCGCGCCGAATATGTGGGCGCGACCGACCAGGAGGCACTGGACGCCTTCCAGTTGTGCACCCGCACGGAAGGCATCATTCCCGCGCTGGAAAGCGCCCATGCCATTGCCTACGCCACGAAGATCGCGCCCGACATGGGCAAGGACCAGATCATCGTGGTCAATATTTCCGGCCGGGGGGACAAGGACATCTTCACCGTCGCCGAACACCTGGGAGTGAAACTGTGAGCCGCATCGCCCGCCGCTTCGCCACCCTGCGCCAGCAGGGACGTGGCGCCCTGATCCCCTATGTCGAAGCCTGCGATCCCGATTACGACACGTCTCTGGCCATCCTGCGCGGCATGCCTGCCGCCGGTGCGGACCTGATCGAGGTCGGCGTCCCCTTCTCCGACCCGTCAGCCGATGGCCCGACCATCCAGAAGGCAGCCCTGCGCGGCCTGAAGGGCGGTTCGACCATGAAGCGCGTGCTGGAAATGGTCGCAGCCTTCCGCGAAGGCGATGACGGGACCCCGATCATCCTGATGGGCTACACCAATCCCATCGCGGCCTATGGTCCCGAACGCTTCTGCGTGGATGCGAAAGCAGCGGGCGTGGACGGCCTGATCGTCGTCGACATGCCGCCGGAGGAAGCCGACCTGCTGGCAGGCCCCGCTGCTGCCGCCGGGCTGGACATCATCCGCCTTGTCGCCCCCACCACGCCCGATGACCGCCTGTCGGTCGTCTTCAATGGTGCATCGGGTTTTGTCTATTATGTCAGCATCACCGGGGTGACAGGCACGCGCACCGCCAGCACCGACGAACTGGCCCACGCCCTGCCCCGCCTGCGCCGGGCAACCGACCTGCCCATCGCCATCGGCTTTGGCATCCGCACGCCGGAACTTGCCGCAAACGCCGTAAGCGTGGCCGATGCCGCCGTCGTGGCGTCCGCCCTGCTCAACACGCTTGAGGCCACGCTTGATGCGGATGGAAAAGCGACAGCCAGAACCGTGCCTGCGGTTCTGGAACAGCTGCGCGGACTGGCCGATGCCGTGCATGCTGTAAGCAAAACTGTCTCAGAATAGTACATTGATAAGAAACAAAATTTTCTGGATGTCGCCTTTTTCCCAAAAGGCGGCGTTTTCTGAAGCTTTTTGAAAAAAGCTTCACCAGAAACTTTCTTTTGATTTACGGAGCGTTTCGCGGATGGTTTTCCCAAACGCCCCCTGCAATGACAATCTGGCCCAATCGTTCATCTGCCTGTATGGAACAGGCCTCCAGAAAGCTTAAGGGAGAGGCAACATGAGCTGGCTGACCGAATATGTCCGTCCCAAGATCCGCGGCCTGCTCAAGCGGGAAGTGCCGGACAACCTGTGGACCAACTGCGAATCGTGCGAGCAGATGATCCTGACCAAGGACCTGCGCAAGGCGATGAACGTGTGCCCGCATTGTGGCCACCACATGCGCGCAACCGTGCCCGAACGGCTGGAATGGACGTTTGATAACGGGGAATATACCCGCATCGAACTGCCCAGGGTGCCGATTGACCCCCTCTCCTTCCGTGACCGCAAACGCTATACGGACCGGCTGAAGGATGAACGCGCCAAATCCCAGCTTGATGAATCCATGGCTGTGGCGCATGGGCAGATCGGCGGGCATAACGCGGTTGTCGCCGTCATGGCGTTCGAATTCATCGCGGGTACGATGGGTGCGGGATTGGGCGAGGCCTTTCTGGCCGCAGCCCGCCTTGCCATCCTGCAGCAGTCCCCGCTGATCGTCTTTACCGCATCCGGCGGCGCGCGCATGCAGGAAGGCATGATCAGCCTCATGCAGATGCCGCGCACCACGGTGGCGGTACAGATGCTGCGGGAAGCGGGACTGCCCTATTTCGTCGTGCTGACCAACCCGACCACGGGTGGCGTGTCCGCGTCCTTCGCCATGCTGGGGGATGTGCAGATTGCCGAACCCAATGCCCTGATCGGCTTTGCCGGGCAGCGCGTGATCGAGGACACCGTGCGCGAAAAGCTGCCCGAAGGCTTCCAGCGCGCGGAATACCTGCTGGAACACGGCATGCTGGACATGGTGGTCAAGCGCGGCGATCTGCCCGGCATGCTTGGACGGCTGATCGGCCAGCTCAACTACCGCCACATTGCGCCGCGGCCTGCGGCCTGATTTCCGAAAAAGAACGCCACGCATGAATGCCCCCACGCTTGGGCCGGAATTCGTTGGCCGGACAGGGCAGATACTCGAACGGCTGAACCGGCTGTATCCGACCCTGATCGACCTGTCACTGACCCGGCTGGAGACCCTGCTGGCGCGCCTCGGCCACCCGGAACGCCACCTGCCGCCCGTCGTGCATGTTGCGGGCACCAATGGCAAGGGCAGCACGTGCGCGTTCATGCGCGCCGTGGCCGAAGCTGGCGGATGGCGGGTGCATGTCCTGACATCGCCACATCTGGTGCATGTGACGGAACGCTTCCGCATTGCGGGCCGGATCGTGACGGAAAGCGAACTGGCCGGCGTTCTGGAAGAAATCGAACAGGTCAATGCCGGCGCACCCATTACGGTGTTCGAGGTACTGACGGCTGCGGGTTTCATGCTGTTTTCACGCCACCCCGCCGACCTTGCGATTGTCGAGGTCGGGCTGGGCGGGCGGTGTGACGCCACCAATGTGCTGCGCCACCCGGTCGCCTGCGCGATCACGGCCATTTCCATGGATCACGAAGCGTTCCTTGGCGACACGCTGGGCGCGATCGCGGGGGAGAAGGCCGGTATCATCAAACCCGGCGTTCCCGTCACCACGGGCCGCCAGCCTGCGGAGGTCATGGCCCCCCTGACCCGCACGGCGCATGAACAGGGCTGCCCGCTGTGGCGGCGGGACCATGAATGGTCCATCACGCCCGCCCCGGATGGCGTCAGCCTGCGGTATCATGACCGTCATGGCACGCTGGACCTGCCGCTGCCCGGCCTGCGTGGGGCACACCAGATTGACAATGCGGGCCTTGCCATCGCCACGCTGCGGGCCAGTGGGCTGCCCCTGCCACAGCAGGCATGGGCGGGTATCGCCCACGCCCGCTGGCCCGCGCGGATGCAGCGCCTGTCCGGCCATCTGGCGGCACTGCTGCCGCCGGGTTGGGAGCTGTGGCTGGATGGCGGCCATAACCCCGGCGCGGGCGAAGTGCTGGCGCAGGTCATGGATGAATGGACGGACCGTCCCACCCATCTGATCATCGGCATGAAGCAGACCAAGGACGCCACCGGCTTCCTGACGCCCCTGCTGCCCCGCGCCGCCTCCATTCAGGCCGTGGCGGAAAAGAACCAGCATCTGGCCCAGCCGGTGGCCGACATTATCGCCGCCGCCGGTGGCCGGGCGACGGCAGGCCCCACCCTGCATGATGCGCTGACGCACCTTGCGCCAGCGGCAGGGCCGGATGCCGCCCCTGCCCGCGTCATCATATGCGGAAGCCTGTATCTGGCAGGTGTCGCGCTGCAGCTTGATGGCTGGCAGCCCGACTGACAGGTAATATCCGTATCGTTTCCGGGCGCCGCCTTTTTCAGCAAAGGCGACGTTCCCTGACGCTATCTGTAAAAAGCTTCACCAAAAACCCCGCCCTATTCACAGGGCGGGTGCATGGTGGCCGTGTCCTATCTGCCGTCAGGCAGCGGTTCGCCCTGGCCGATCTCACGCAGGGGCAGGCCCGCCATGAGCCGCTGCTCGATCTTTTCCAGTGACATGTCCCGTGTCTCCGGAATGAAGCGCCATGTCACCACCACGAAAATCAGGTTGAACCCGGCAAACAGCCAGAAAGTCGGCCCGTTGCCCATCCACTGCAGCAGTGACAGGAAACTTGCCCCCACGATCATGTTGGCGATCCAGTTGGTCAGCGTGGAGATGGAAATGCCAAGGTCGCGCCCCTGTAGCGGCTGCACCTCCGAACACAGGACCCAGATCAGGGGCCCGGCGGACATGGCAAAGCCGGAAATGTAGATCAGCAGCATGAAGACCGAGATGATCTGTTCCGTCTGTCCCAAGTTGGGCCGGTTCAGCATGAAACCAAGACAGCCCATGCCCACGGCCATGATGACGAAGCCGGTGTACAGAATGGGCTTGCGCCCCCACCGGTCCACCAGACCAATGGCGATAAAGGTGGCCAGCATGTTCACCAGCCCCACCATGGCGGTGCACCACAGCTGCGCCGGGCCGATATAACCGGCCAGCGCGAAGATCTTGGGCGCGTAGTACATCACCACATTCACGCCCGCGAGCTGCTGCATGACCTGCAGCGTCATGCCCAGGAAGATGGAGCGGCGGAAATTGCTGTTGTGGCGCAGCAGGCTCCAGCCGCGCTGCTTCTGCTGTAACTGGCGGCTGATGTTCTGGATTTCCTGCATGGCGGCACTTCGGTCATCACGCAGGTCCACCAGCACGTCCAGCGCTTCCTTGCGCCGGCCACGCATCATGAGCCAGCGCGGGCTGTAGGGCAGGAACAGCACCCCGATCAGGAACAGCAGCCCCGGCACGGCGGCGATGGCGAACATGCCGCGCCAGTTGCCGGAATAGCTGAACATCGTATTGCTGAGGAACGCGATGAAGATCCCGGCCGTAATCATGAGCTGATAGGTCGAGATCATGGCGCCACGCGCCTGTTCGCTGGCGATTTCGGACAGATACAGGGGGGCGGTGAATGCCGCCACCCCGATCGCCAGCCCCATGATCAGCCGTCCCACGATCATGGACGGGATCGACCACGCCAGCGCGCAGGCCAGCGATCCCGCCACGAACACCGCCGCCCCCACCAGCAACGCATGCTTGCGCCCGATCTGGTGCGACATCCAGCCACCACACAGGGACCCCACGGCGGCCCCCCCCATCATGGCGCTGACAATCCATTCCTGCTGCACGGTGGAGGCATGGAACGTCTGGGCCAGCAGGTCCAGCGCACCGGATATGACCCCGATATCCAGCCCGGCCATAAGGCCGGCAAGTGCGGCAAGACAGCCAATGATGAGAGTACGCAGCCGTGCCGTATCGAATCCGTTCGCTGCGGGCTGATTTTCCATGAAAGCCGGTCCTTTGATCTTTTTCTTGTTGCCGGTGATCAGATTATTCCGACCGGGCAATCCCGGTCAGCAGAAAGAACGATACACCATATCTTCGCGTCCGGTCAGGATCATGTTCCAGCAGTTCATCGATTACAAATCGTTTTACCCTGAGAACGACCGGCATATCCGCTATATGCCCTGCCGGATCGTCCGATTCCATGATTTCCATCATATTTGCAAGCCATGGCGGCACGCCGGGACGCTCCGTCAGCACCAGTGGCGCGCGGGGAGAAAATACGATGGTGCCACGCGCCTGTATCGTTTCCAGATCCGCCTGCGTGGTCACATGGTACAGATAGGCATCAGCCCCCTCGCCCGCCCGCAAGTGACGAACGTCCACCCGCGTCAGGCCGATCGCCACGGTATCGAGATAGGTCAGGGCATGCGCGATACCGGGAAGGGGTGCGGCAAACAGGTCCGGCTGCGGCCCGGCCACGGGCGCGGCAGATGGCGCATCCCCGCGCTGCCGCGCCTTCCCAGGCTTCCGACTGCGCATGAGGGACGCAAAGGGCAGTTCCGCCATCCGGCCTTTTCGGCGTTGCGCCATGTCCGTGCCCCATCAGTGACCGACAGATGCCGTTACGACCCGTTGTGGTAAATGCAGGCCATCAGGCGCATGCGGCGCACACGCCCTCCGCCTCTATGGTGGTCTGGCGGACGGAAAACCCCCGCGCGCGCGTCACATCCAGCAGCGCCTGAAGGACAGGGGGATCATCCAGTTCCGTCACGCGCCCGCATTTGCTGCAGATCAGGAACTGCGCCGCATGGACATGGCCATGGCTACGGCAGTCATGGCCGGATTCCAGCATGTGCCGGCACCCGACAAAGGCGGACAGGCGTTCGATCTTGTGAATCAGCCCCTGTTCCATAAGGAAGTCCAGCGCCCGGTAGACCGTGGGCGGCGCCACCGGCCTGCCGCGGCTTGTACGGATCTGTTCCAGCAGGTCATAGGCCCCAAGCGGGCGGTCCGCCGCCAGCACCAGCCCCAGTACCAGCCTGCGGATATCCGTCAGCCTGACGGCGCGCGCCACACACATGGCCGCCGCCTGGTCAAGCAGGGGGTCCACCCCGTCGGGCAAACCTGTTCCGGCCGTCTGTATCGTGCGGGCCACTGCTGGTGCTCCTGTATCCGGTTGCCGGCATGGCCCCGGTGCGCCCGCATGCCTCCGGGCCGGGTCAGTCCGGCAGGTGATCCGCCCACATGGCCATAAACGCCATGAAAAGGGCAAGGCCAGCATGTATCCAGATCAGTCCACGCAGCGTCAAGACAGGAACCCTGTCCCGCATGCCTGCCCTGTCGGGCGAGTTCCCCACCATGCCGCCATCCCCCTGCCTGCTGGTCCATCCGGCCCGTCATGCCGCAAAAGGCTGGATTTTTCCTTAACCCTGCGCAGGTTGCCGCCTATTCGCCATCCTCGTGAGGCAGCATATGGTAGGTGCGGTTGAAATAGACCAGTCCACCACGCGGGCTGCTGTTGCGCAGGCTCTCCACCGCGCCGAACATGACGCTGTGGGTACCCACTTCCACGATCCGCTCGATCCGGCAGTCCAGCGACAGCACCGCCTCGGCCAGAACGGGCGCGCCGGTGGTCAGCGTGTCCCAATGCCCGCTGCGGAAGCGTTCGGCCTGTTCCAGCGGGCTGGCGAATACGCCCGATATGTCCTGCTGGTCGGCGGCAAGGACGTTGATGCACATGGCGGCATCCACACGGAACCGGTCGCGCACCCGTGAATTGCGGTTCAGGCAGACCAGAACGGTTGGCGGCGTATCGGTGACCGAACACACGGCGGATGCCGTAAAACCCGCCGGGTCATCAAGTGTTCCGGTCGTAACCACATTTACCGCCGCGCCAAGTCGCGCCATGGCGTTGCGAAAGGTGAGGGCGTCAATCCCCATGGTGCTCCTGCCTTGGTAGCTGTTGCATGCCAGTAGTCCGCACGCAGCCGTGACGCCGGACGATAGCGGGGGTAGCGCATTCTGTAGCGGTTGAACACAGCAAACAGCACCAGGGAAACACCATGGATACCGGATTGATCGATATACGCCATACCGGCCGGCTGGGCCGCATCACGCTCAACAGGCCCGCGGCACTGAACGCCCTGAACATGGACATGCTGGAGCGCATTGACGCCTGCCTGCGCGCGTGGCGTGACGACGGGGCGGTCGAAACCGTGCTGATCGACAGCGCCAGCCCGCGCGCCTTCTGCGCGGGCGGCGATATCCGCGCCATACGCGACCGGCTGGCAACACAAGGTCTTGAGGCCGGGGCCATGCCCTTCCGGCGCAGCTACCGCCTTGCCGCCACCCTCGCAGGGTATCCAAAGCCGGTCGTGTCCTTCATGGATGGCATCGCCATGGGTGGCGGGATCGGGCTGGGTGGCCATGTCCGGTACCGGATCGTGACCGAACGCGCCGTCCTTGCCATGCCGGAAACAGCCATTGCGCTCACGCCGGATGCAGGCGGGTCCTACCTGCTGTCCCGCGCGCCCGGGCTGAGCGGACTGCGCCTTGCACTGACGGGGGGACGGATGAACGCGACAATGGCGCTGGATGCGGGATTTGCCGACCGGATGGCCCATTCCACCACGCTCGATGCCATAAGACAGGCGCTGACCCACACACCTGCGGGCCGGGTCATGGACAGCCTGCCGCCATGTCCCCCGATGGCAGGGGGCCCGGACACGGCAGCCATTGCAACCGTCTATGATGCACCGGACATGCCCGAACTGCTACGCAGGCTGCAGGCGCATCAGGCCGACTGGGCACGTGACGATCTGGCGGCGATGGCGCGCGCCTGCCCGTTTTCGCTGTGCCTTACACTGGCGGCCTACCATGCCGCCCGCGCCCTGCCGGATCTGGACCATGTGCTGGAGCAGGAATTCCAGCTGGTCTGCCACCTGCTGCTGCGTCCCGATTTTGCCGAGGGCGTACGCGCCCGCCTGATTGACAAGGATAATGCCCCGGACTGGAGACCCGGATGCGTTGACGCAGTTCCCCCGCATGAAATTGCAGCCTGCCTGCATGATCATGCCTGTTCGCCCCTGGGCCTGATCACCGCCGGGCCGGACAGGCGATAATTTATTATCACACATAAAGTATATGCAAATGCCATTTTCTGACCGTTACATTCCCCTGACCCATCACAGCAGGCTGGGGGATGAATTCTATGATGCGGTGCGGGCCGCCACCTTCCCCGCGCACATCCTGCGCTACCGGAATGATGACGTCTCACCACGCATCGGGCTGGATACGCTTGGTGACGCGGAATGGGTGCGCCATTTCGGATATTTCGATCCCCTGCCCGGTTCGCTGCCGCAGCCACTGGCCCTGCGCTATCACGGCCATCAGTTCCGGGCGTACAACCCCGACCTGGGGGACGGGCGGGGGTTCCTGTTCGCGCAGCTTGAGGACAGCGTGGACCGGCGCGTGCTGGATATCGGCACCAAGGGCAGTGGCACCACGCCATGGTCGCGCGGTGGCGATGGCCGCCTGACGCTGAAGGGGGGCGTGCGCGAAATCCTGGCCAGCGAACGGCTGGATGCCGCAGGCGTCCGGACCTCGCGCACGCTAAGTGTGGTGGAAACGGGGGAAAACCTGCACCGTGGCGACGAACCGTCCCCCACGCGGTCATGCGTTCTGGCGCGGCTGAGCCATTCCCATATCCGTATCGGCACGTTCCAGCGCCTTGTCGCCCATGAGGACCGCGCCAGCCTGACCCGGCTGGTGGAGTACGTGATCGAAACCTATTACCCTGACCTCGCCAGCGCCACTGATCCTGCCGCCGCCCTGTATGACGCCGCCACGACCCGTATTGCCGAAATGACCGCGCAGTGGATGGCGGCCGGCTTCGTGCATGGGGTGCTCAACACCGATAACATCAACATTACCGGCGAAAGTTTCGATTACGGGCCATGGCGGTTCGCGCCCACGTTCAACCCGACCTTCACCGCCGCCTATTTCGATCATTCCGGCCTGTATGCCTATGGCCGCCAGCCCGAGGCGATGATGTGGAATGTGGCCAGGCTGGGGGAATGCCTGCTTTCCCTTTCCACGCTTGAGAACATCCAAAGTATTTTTGATGACTTCTGGGAACGATATGAACGTTTTCTTGATATTTCAGTGCTTAATCGACTTGGCCTGAAAGAGATATCAAGAAAATCGTCCACCAGTCTGCGTGAATGTCTTTTTTCTTTCATGGATGAAAGCCAGATTGGGTTTGAATTTCCATTTTTTGACTGGTATGGTGGCGAACAGAGCCAGAAACGTGCCGTAACAGGACCGCGTGGAGACTTTTATGCGCAGGACAGTTTCAGCCCTCTGCACGACCGGATCATGCGCCATGAACCGGCACCGGGCGTCGATCTGTCACAGCCGTATTTCCACAATGGAATCGCGTGCGTGATGTCTGTCGAAACGGTGGAAGCCATCTGGCAGCCCATCGCGACGGCCGATGACTGGTCCCGCCTGCATGATGCCCTGCGTCAGGTCGCCAGCATGAAAGCCGCCGTGCAGACCCATGCCCCCGGGGACGGTTGACCCCGCCCCGGGAACCCGGCCGTTACGGATGAATTATAAGAAGAAGGAAGGAAAAGGCACCCGCATGAATAACCAGACCCCACCAGCACACCCCACGCCAGAGGCAACGGAACCGTTGCCCGACATGTCCCAGATCGAGATTTCCCCCAACGCACGCAAGACCTTATGGCTCGCAGCCATCGTGGCCGCAATCTGCGGCGGCCTCTATGGTTACGATACCGGGATCGTCTCGGGGGCGCTGCTGCTGATCACGCATGATTTCCACCTCAGCAGCTTCTATCAGGAAATGGTGGCCTCCGCCATTCTGGCTGGCGCCGTGATGGGATCACTGCTGACCGGGTGGATGTCCGAACATTATGGGCGCCGCAAGTCCATCATGATCGTGACGGCCATTTTCGTGCTGGGCGCGCTGGCCTGCGCCTTCTCGCCCGATGTCTATACGCTGATCATTTCGCGCGTGTTCCTGGGGCTGGCGGTTGGCGGGTCCACACAGGTGGTGCCCATGTACATCTCGGAACTGGCGCCAGCGCACAAGCGCGGGCACATGGTCACGATGTTCAACATCGCCATCGGCATCGGCATCTTCGCCGCCAACATCATCGGCTTTGCCGCGCGTGATGCATGGGGCTGGCGGCCAATGGTGGCGATCGCCGCCATTCCTGCCGCCGTCGTGTTCATTTCCATGTTCTTCCTGCCCAAAAGCCCGCGCTGGGCGGCGGAACATGAAAGCCTTGATTCCGCGCTGGAGCAGCTGCAGCGCATCCGTACCTCCGAACGCGACATCCGCCGCGAAATGCGCCGCATTCACGCCAATGCGAACGAGGAAACCGACCCGCGCGACATCGGCTGGCGCGGCCTGCGCCAGCCATGGGTGCGCCCGGCCCTTGTGGCCGCCCTTGGCGTCGCCTTCTTCACGCAGGCGGGCGGGCTGGAAATGATGATCTATTACGCGCCCACCTTCCTGTCGGATGCGGGGTTTGGCAGCTCATCCGCGCTTATGGCCAGCATCGGCATCTCGATCATCTATCTGGTCATGACCGTGCTGGGATCGAACATTGTCGACCGCATCGGTCGCCGCAGGCTTGTGCTGGTCATGGGACCGGGCAGCGTGCTCAGCCTGATCGGCCTTGGCATCATGTTCCTGCTGCACCCGCAGCCGGGCAGCATGGGCAGCTGGCTGATCATTGCCTTCATGCTGCTGTTCATGGTGTTCAACGCCGGTGGCATCCAGGTCGTGGGCTGGCTGCTGGGGGCGGAAATGTTCCCGCTGTCCATGCGTGGCAATGCCACCAGCCTGCATTCAGCCATGCTGTGGGGCAGCGACCTGCTGGTGACCAGCACGGCGCTGACGCTGGTGACCAAGATCACGCTGGGCGGCACGATGTGGTTCTACGCCGGGGTAAACCTGCTGTCGGTCCTGTTCGTGTATTTCATGGTGCCTGAAACGCGCGGGGCCTCGCTGGAAGACATCGAGGACGCACTGCGCGAAGGCCGCTTCCGCCCGACACGCGGCAATACCGCCATTGTCGAGGAAGAAGAATAACATCCGGCACTGCCTGATACAGGCGGCACCATTAAAAAACGGGCGTCCCGGCCAGGGGCGCCCGTTTTGCGTTTTCTTATGCGTGGGTCGGTTGCGGGTCAGCAATCAGGTCCACGTGCAGGGCAGGGGAGACGGGCAGCCTGAGCACCTGCTGGTAGAATGCCAGTTCCAGTTCCCATGCCTGCCGTATGGTGGATTCCTGCCGGAAGCCATGGCCTTCGCCCTCAAACTCGTACAATGCGCAGGGCACCCCGCGCCCGCGCAGGGCGGCGACCATGGACCGTGCCTGCGCGGGTGGCACCACCCGGTCATCCAGTCCCTGCAGGAACAGGACAGGCACCCGGATATCCGCCACCTGTGTTATGGGCGAACGGGCCAGATAGGTTGCTTCATCCGCAGGGTAGGGACCAACCAGCGTATCCAGATAACGTGATTCAAACTTGTGCGTATCCTGTGCCAGCGCCCGCAGGTCGGTCACGCCATACAGGCTGGTGCCAGCCGCGAACAGGCTGGAACGCGCCAGCGCCAGCAGCACCGTCAGGCCACCCGCGCTACTGCCCCGTATGACGATGCGGGCCGGGTCAACCTGTCCGGTCGTGGCAAGGTACTGGCAGGCGGCAATGCAGTCATCCACGTCCACCACGCCCCACTGCCGTTCCAGCCGCTGCCGGTAGGCGCGGCCAAAACCGGTTGAACCGCCATAATTGACATCAACCACGGCAAACCCCCGGCTGGTCCACCACTGCACCTTGAATGAAAAGGCGGGATTGGCGCGGCCGGTCGGCCCCCCATGGGCGACAACGACCAGCGGTGGCCTTTCGCCGTCCGGCCCGCGATACCGGGCATTGGCGGGGGCATAGAAAAAGGCGTGTCCGGTGCCCTTGCCATCGGGCAGGGGAAAATGGATCGGGGCAGGGCGGGCGATGTCGGCTGCCGCCAGCGGCAGCTCCGTTGCCCGCCGCAGCACCTGTGGCGCATGCCCCGGCAGGCCGCGCACAACCGCCGCCGCGTTATCAGATGGCGCATCCAGCCACGCAAACCCGTCCCCTTCCACCGGAACGGGACAGCCGGACGGGTGACCAAGATCCAGCGGCGTCACCATGCCATCACCGATGGAAACCATCCGGGTATCGCCATCGTTGATGACCATGGCGAGGATGCTGCCATCCGCCAGCGGCACGTAACTGCGCAGGCCGAACACCCAGTGGGGCTGGCCGATTTCGGCTTCCATGGGGGCAAGCGCCACGGGGGGGGAGGACGTCGTATCAAACCGGTAAAGATTCCACCATCCGCTGCGATCAGACAGCGCCAGCAGCCGCCCCGCCGTATCCCAGCAGGGTTCAATGACCGATTCCATCTGTCCATCATCGCCAGCGGCAGTCCACGGGGCGGCGAGGCGCGGCGGATCATCGCCTTCCTGCAGCAGGGTGGCGACACGCAGGCGCGTCGCATCCCACGGCATGGCGGGATGGTCCCATTCGATCCATGCCATATACCGTCCATCGGGCGAGGGACGGGGAGAAGACAGGAAATCCGGCCCCATGACCAGCGGCGTCCCCCCATTGAACGCGGGATCCACCGTGGCCGTGCAGTCCAGCACCACGATGGCGGCGGCAGGTTCCTCGTCTTCCGCGCGGTGGTCTTCACGCACGCAGAACACGAAGCGTCCGTCGGGGCTGAATGTCAGGTCGGCATACCACAGCCCCGCCCCGGTCGAGAGGCAGCGCGGCGCCCCCCCCTCCACCAGCCACAGGCTGCCGTCGCGGCGGTTGCTGAACGCAATGACACCCTGACACACCGCATAGGCACCGCCGCCATATTCATGCACCCGGGTACCGACATCAAACGGGGCGGGGGTCACGTCATCCACCTGTCCCGCACGGGCACGGACCAGTACGCGCCGTCCCCCTTCTGCCGGGCGGCCTTCGATCCAGTAAATGTCACGCCCGTCCACCCGCACATCCGACAGGGAAACCGTCTTCCCCGCCACAAGTGCTGCGCTGACGGGTGAGGGCCATGTGCCATAGGGGCGCACCTCGGTGCCTGTCGTGGCGCTGGTGCTGGACTGGGTCATGTTCTTGCTCCTGCCATTTGTGCGTGACAATGGTATCGGAATTGCACACACCGCGTTTTACGCTCTGTCGTCCATACCCTACATACTCTTTTTATTTGTGACAGGTAGTCCGCTGCTTCAGCATCTTGAACATCTTTTCCAGCATTACGGCTATGGCGTGATTGGCGTCATTGTCATGCTGGAAAGCATGGGTATTCCCCTGCCGGCGGAAACCCTGGTCATTTCGGCCTCGATCTACTGCGCCACCACCCACCGGCTGGATATTGCATGGGTGGCGACGGCCGCGATCGTGGGCGCGATTACAGGGGACAACCTGGGCTACCTGATCGGACGCTGGCTTGGGTATCCGCTGCTGGAACGCCACGGGCCCAAGGTGGGACTGACACTGCGACGCCTCCAGACCGGCCGCTATCTGTTCGGACGGTATGGGGGGATCATCGTCTGCGCGGGACGGTTCCTTGCCATCCTGCGTGTATTCGTGGCCCTTCTGGCGGGGGCCAACCATATGCCGTGGTCCAGGTTTCTGGTGTACAATGCGCTGGGCGGCACGATATGGGCCGGTGGATATGCCTATGCCGCCTATTATCTGGGCCACAGGATCACACGCATTTCCGGCCCGATGGGCATGGCCGTCGCTACGGTAGGCGGAATTGTGATGGTATGCGCCATCATGTTCCTGCGTCGGCATGAAGCACGCCTGACGGCGCAGGTGGAAGCCGCAGCCCTGAAGGAAATGCACCAACCCAAGGAACAGGCGGACACATGACCAGACACTGGACCATTCGGCAGGCCCCGCGCATGGACGGACGCCTTGCCCTTGTCACCGGGGCCACTGGTGGCCTTGGCTACCAGACTGCCCTTGGCCTGGCGTCACGCGGGGCCCGGGTCATCCTGACGGGGCGCAATCCGGACAAGGGGCTGGCCGCGCTGACGCGCCTGCAGCTTGACGCGCCGGGGGCAGATGCCACGTTCCGGCTGCTTGATGTCTCTAGCCTTGAATCAATCGCGACCTTTGCCCATGCACTGGCGGGGGAAACCGACAGGCTGGACGTTCTGGTCAACAACGCGGGCGTCATGGGCACGCCGCACCGCATGGAAACGCGCGACGGCTTCGAGATGCAGTTTGGCACCAATTTCCTTGGTCCCTTTGCGCTGACAGCCCGCCTGCGTCCCCTGTTATGCGCAGTCCCGCACGGTGGCCGGGTGGTGACGGTGGCAAGCCTGGCCGCCCTGACGGGGCAGATCGTATTTGACGACCTGCAGGCCCGTCGCCGTTATGCCCCTTTCCGCGCCTACCGGCAAAGCAAGCTGGCGGACCTGATCCTGGCGCTGGAACTGGACCGTCAGGCCCGCACGCACGGCTGGCCGCTACATTCCATTGCCGCCCATCCCGGCTGGGCCAGGACCGATATCGCGACCAGCAGGCTGAATACGGAACAGGGGCTGCAGGAACGACTGACCCGTATCGGCGCGGTCTGGGCGTTCCGCCTTATGGGGCAGTCCGCAGCCCACGGCGCGCTGCCCATCGAATTCGCCGCCATGGCGCCAGAAGCCCGCGATGGTGGCTATTACGGCCCAAGCGGACAGGGCGAACGCCGGGGACATGTCACCGACGCCTTCGTTCCGGCCGCCGCACGCGACCTGACCATTGCGCGACGGCTGTGGCAGGTGGCGGAGCGGCTGACCGGCACATCTCTGTCATAGATGGAAAAGAATAAAAGTCTTTTGGATGCCGCTTTAAAAAAAAGGCGGCGTTCCCTGAAGCTTTTTGGGGCCTGTTGGGAATTATCTTGAATTAATGATTGCGCCAACGAGATAGATCATGGCTTCGAATGATCTGTCTGTTTTTTCGCTGCGCATGGCGATGCGCTTGAACTCCTTGAGCCT
>Ga0157365_10000470_pt1 | contig 17582 bp, 18 predicted proteins | sample AttsexASBM3_FD_111478 | JGI IMG/M metagenome (GOLD analysis project Ga0157365, IMG submission 111478) | Fungus gardens microbial communities from leaf cutter ant in Ribeirão Preto, State of São Paulo, Brazil - Atta sexdens ASBM3 | ecosystem: Host-associated > Fungi > Mycelium > Unclassified ... | reverse complement strand
TTTGGCTCGCGAAGAACTGCGTGGCTTTTTTCAAGATTTCCCTCTCCTCCCGCAGGACGCGGTTCTCGAGGCGAAGACGCTCGTTCTCCCGGGACAGATCTGCCGGCGAAGCCGAAGCCGAAGGCAGATCTGTCGTGCGATAGTGCGCAATCCAGTGTCCCAGCGTCGATTTGCCGATCCCCAGGTCAGTCGCTACCCGCTCGCGGGACAAGCCGCTGCTCAGGGCAATCCTCACCGCCTCACGACGGAATTCTTCTGTTTGCTTTACAGCCATGGTTTTATGCTTCTCCAAATGCGAGCTTAAAATGCTCAATGCACCGGCATAAAACCGTCACAAGTCCACTTTCGTGATCCAGACTATCATAGTCGGTGGATCACTCAGACGGAGGCAGCTCACTATCGGACGGCCGATCTGCCAGCGCCGGAACTGCAGACGGCTCTGGCCCGTGAGATCGACCTTTTCAGCCATCGCATTATAGGCTGGGCGGCAGCGACCGGATGAAAAAGGATCTTGCCATCCAGGCACTCGAGATGGCGGTGCGTCTGCGCGAGCCGGCTCCGGGCTGCATTTTTCACTCCGATCGCGGCAGCCAGTATTGCTCGCACGATTTTGAGCAGAAACTTGCGGATTACAAAATGACCCCGTCCATGTCCGGCAAGGGAGACTGCTATGATAACGCTGCCGTCGAAACCTTCTTAAAAACCCTGAAGGCCGAATTGCTCTGGCGACAGACCTGGACGACAAGACGGCAGACAACTGCTGCCATATTTCAACATGGCAACGGATTTTATAATCCGCAACGGCGCTATTCATATCTCGGCAGCATCAGCTTGCTCGCTTTCGAAGCCCCGGCACAAAACTATAGCAAGTCCAAAACATGCTTTCCCACAAAGGACACTCTTAGAATGAAGCGTTGATACGGCCATAATAGTAGCCGCCCCAGATCGGAACCTGAGCCGCAAATGTATCATACGGATTGCCGCCGAGCTGATTGAGTTCACCGGGTAGTTTGCGGGGACGGACATTGAAAATATTGTTGCCTCCGACTGCGATATGCCACGAGTGACTCAAGCGATAGCCGACCTCGAGATCGGTCAGCCAGCGCGGCGTGTTCTTGAACTGCGCAAAGCAGGTGCTGGACTGTTCGAGCTGTCCCCCGGCCGGGCAGGCCGCTGCAGTGGGCGTCCAATCCTGATATGTAAGGTTGTCCGTTGTCTCGCCGTACCGGGTCTGACGGAGATTGACGTCCCACGCATCGAGCGTCCAGTAGGCGTTGAGGATCAATTTGCTACGCGGGAAAGCCGTAGTCAGAAATCCGATGTTTTGTGCATTGAGCAATGGATTTCCGGTCGAGGACGTCCCGTTATGGGTCAGCCGCGTGCGATTGAGATCAAGTGCCGCCGTCAACGCCACGTTACCATAGCGATGCAGCCGCAGAAGGTAGTCTGCCTTCAGGTCGAGACCCTGCGTCCGGGTGCTGGCGCCGTTGGTCAGATAATAGGTCTGCACCGCATTGGACGACTGCTGCGTGATTGCCGGCAGTGCGACACCGAGCTGTTCGAGCGCTGCGATGGCGGTCGGTCCGGTGACGTTGCCGCCCTGCACGATGCGGTCGCGGATATTGATCTGGTAGACGTCGGCCTCGACATGCAAACCGTCGATCGGTTCCACGACAATGCCGCCGCTTGCATTGGTCGAGCGCTCGGGCTTGAGGGGCGTGGCACCCGTTTCACGCGCCGCGCTGGATGATACCGGCAAGAGGCCCAGTACGGATGTCGGACCGACATTGATGGCGCTGTAGTGCTGCTCGGCCAATGTCGGTGCCCGGAAACCGTTGCTGATGGTGCCGCGTATGGCAATGCGTCGGGTAAAATCATACCGTGTCGAGATCTTGCCGTTTTCGGTATTGCCGACGTCGGTATAGTGCTCGAACCGGCCGGCGAAATCGAGATCCCATTTCTTGAGGGGATGGAAATCCCCGTCGACATAGCCTGCCCAGACATCCCGGCTCCACTTGCCAGCATCCTGAGGCGTCAATCCCGCCAAAGCCGACGTCCCGCCATATTCATAGGAGGCGGGCTCACCTGCTCCGATGGTATATTGCTCCAGACGCTGCTCCGCGCCGAAAGCAAGCGTCATCGGGACGCGATCGGCGATCCGGAAATTCCGTCTCAGGTCGAGATTATTCGTCCACTGGGCGAGCGAGTAGTTCGCGTTCAGCACCGTGATAGGCGTATAACCCGTTTGGGCGTACATCAGGGGATTGGTTGTGTCCTGGGTCGTGATCTTGGTCAGATCCTTGCCCCAGGTGGTGCTGAGATCCCAGTCAAATCCCAGAACCTCCCGCCCCTTCAGGCCCAGCGTCGCCGCGTAATCGTTCTCGTTGATGGTTTCGAGCGGTGAGTAACCGTACGGAAACAGGGTCGGATTGCTGGAACTGGCTCCAGAAGGAATACGATAGTTCTCATAAGCGCCCGCATGCCGGTGGCCATAGGTCACCTGACCGTAGAAATCGATATCGTTCGTGATGGGCTTGCCGAAGTCGATGCCCAGGTTCTCGCGCGTCTCTTCCGGTGTGCTCATGATCTTGTTGGAATTCTTCGGAACCTTGACGGCGCCGGTGTACTGCTCATCAGCCACGCCTGGCGGTGTGTACCCTGCAAGGCGATGATCGGTATCATTCGTGATGAAGTGATCGGCGTGATAGATCTGGCCCGCGATATGCAGATAACCATCGGATCCGAGCTTCATGCCACCATCGGCGTTGAGCTGGTATTGCCAGCCATCGCCGTTATAGGCGTTCGCACCCGTCTGAGCGCTGATATCGAGCCCGTGATCGCGCTTTTTGGTTATGATGTTCACAACGCCCGCGATGGCGTCGGAACCGTACATCGCCGCCGCACCATCCTCAAGAACCTCGATATGATCGATCATGTTTGAGGGGATCATATTGAGGTCGACAGGCGTCGAACCGAAATTCGGACCGGCGTCGGCATTGATGTTGGACGTTGTATGGCGTCGCTTGCCATCGACCAGGACCAGCACCTGATTGGGATTGAGGCCACGCATTCGGATAGATGCCGTCAGGGCTGCGGCGTCGTTGCCCAATGTGCTGACATTGATCGATGGATAGGTCCTTACCAGGGCGTCGGCGAGGTTCAGCTGGCCGGAACGGCGCAGTGTCGCTGCAGACAGGACGGAGATCGGGCTCGTACTCTGCCGCGCATGCCGGTTGACGGCATGGGTGCCGGTCACGATGACCGATTCATCTGCCGCAGGCGCATGACGGGGAGACCTCGCCGGCGTGGCCCGATGGGCGGCACGCCCGTCTTTCGCGTGATGAGTCCCAGCCGCCCATGCGGCGGAGGCGGGGCCGATGGTCCCGATCGGCAGGACGCTCGAGAGTAAAAGGAACGAACGCAATCTCATGTCTGCTCCGTCGATCTTTCAAGTGGCGCGGCGATTCGGCCTGCGATCAGGGTCTTGGCGTCCGGGAGTGAAGAACCGGTCATGTCGTATGAAAACCCGGTGTTTCGAACGTGATGTCCGTTGCGATGGCGCATCTTTCCCGATGGACACGCCCCGAACATGCCCATCACGGTTCACGGAACCCCGACATTTCATTTCGATATGCCGTTTGTATACAAATCGAATTCCGACGTAAAGCGGAACAATGCCATCCTGTGACGATTGACGAATTTCTTTTGTGTGATCGGCGGTCCGGCGGGAGGCCGCCGTTCGTCGAAGGCCTTTTTGCGCCACATCGTCCGTTTGCCCTGCCGTCGACATACCGACAGGCATACGATTTGCCTGTTTTCAGAAATTGGATGCTGTCCGCCGGGCAAATGCAGCCGGGACGATTCGATTACAAGCTGTCCAGTGGAGCCGACTGAATCTCATGGCTCTGGGTTTTCATGAAAGCAGCGATCCGCGGTTCTAGTGCGGCGGAACGATGGCCGTGCCCGGTTGCCTGCACCTGTCCCGACGACAGCAGGATGATCCGGTCGGACAGGGCCGCCACCGCTTCCATGCCGTGAGATACCTGCACGATCGTCATGCCCTCGCTGGCCAGCGTGCGTAATAGAACGATCAGGTCGGCCACGAGCTGGGGATCGAGTGCCGAGGTTGGTTCATCAAGCAAAAGCAAGGACGGCCGTGTCATCAGCGCGCGTGCGATCGCAACACGCTGCTTCTGTCCGCCTGACAGCCTGATCGGTGACAGGTCCGCCTTGTCCGCGATACCGAAGCGTTCGAGAAGCGCCATAGCCTCGCGCTTGACCTCGGCCTTGGCGCGACGGCCGACGATCATAGGCGCCAGCGTGAGATTGCGCAGGACAGTCATATGGTCGAACAGGCCGAACTGCTGAAACACCATGGCCGCACGCGCATGCAGCAGGCGGCTCGTTCCCGGGTGGGCCAGATCGAATACCCGACCATCGAGAGACAATTGACCCGCCACGGCAGGTTGCAGGCCGATCAGCGTGCGCAGGAGCGTGGTTTTCCCTGAGCCGGACGGCCCGATAAGGCTGACGATCTCGCCGCGCTCCATCTGGAGGTCAACGTCATCCAGGATCTGGACTTCGCCGTGCCGGACGAAAAGTCCGCTCAGATCAAGATAGGGCAAGGCGGCGCTCCATCAGACGGCTCAACCGGGTAAGGGGATAGGAGATGATCCAGTAAAGACAGAGTACGACGAGAAAGACGTTCACCGGCGGCAGACCGCGATTGGTGAGAATGACACCAGCCTGGTTGAGTTCGATGACGCCCACCTGGGATGCAAGTGCCGTGTCCTTGATGAACAAAACAAGATAGGCCACAGCCGGGGGCACGATCGCTGGCAGCGCTTTCGGCAAGATCACGTGACGCCAGCGCGCAATTGTCGGAAGATTCAGGGTCATGGCCGCCTCGATTTGCTCGATTGGTACGGATCGCAGGCCGCCCCGTACGATCTCGCCGAGATAGGCCGCGGCAATCAGTCCTATGGCAACGATGCCGACCGCGATGCCGGAGAGATCGATCCGGGCGATGCCTGTCAGGAAAAAGACGACGTACAGCGTTACGATAAATGGAATGCGACGGACGATCTGCATGTAGGCCGCAGCCAGGCTGCGCAACGGTGCGCAGAACAGGTTTTGGGTTTCGCGGCATGCAACGAGCACGATCGCCCCCGCCATCCCGCACAGCCCCCCACCCAGTGTCAGAAGCACGGTCACAAGAGCTCCCTTGAGCAGGAGAGATACATCGAACGACGAAAAACCGCTCATAGTGCACGTCCAATCGCACGTCGTCCGGCATGAAACGCAGCGGCGAGCAGAAAGGACAAGCCGACATACAGTGCTGCCGTCACCAACATCACTTCCAGGATGCGAAATGTGGTTGATCCTACATCGTAGGCTCGGCCGGTAAGGTCCTGAACGCCGAACACGGAAGCCATCGAACTCCCCAGGATCATGATTTGGAAATGATTGGCCAGGGCCGGAAACATCGTCTGCAGGGCATGGGGCAGAATCACGCGGCTGAAAGCCTGGAGCCGCGTCAGACCGAGCGACCGGGCGACTTCGTGCTGTAGGGGCGGAACCATAGCCAAGCCGGCTACCACGATTTCCGCGAGATAGGCGCTACCGTTGAGCGTCATTCCGATTGCGACCGAAACGAATGGCGACACCACGAGGCCGGTCAGGGGCAGGCAGTAGAAGATCGCGAAGATCTGGGAGAGCTGCGGCGTGTTGGTAAGGGCCGTTCCATAGAAAATGCTCACCCGCCGCACCGGTTCATGATTGCCCTGCCGCATGGCCGCCAGAACGATGGCCAGGCACAGACCTGCGGAAAATGTGAGGGCGGAAAGCGCGATGGTAGTGACGACGCCGCCCAGGAGAAAAGGCAGGCGATGCAGGACAGGGCCGAATTCGAGATGCGTCACGGGGCGCGCTCCGATGGTAACACGCCGAACCAGTGCCAATAGAGCGCACGGATGACGCCGTCACGTTCGAAATCGCCCACCACGCGATCCACGGCATGAAGCAGTTCGGAATCGTCCTGCGCCACGCCGATGCAATCCTCGCCCGCATCGGGCGCGATGCCGCGTGCGATCTGCCAAGCTATATCCGGCTCAGCCTTCAGGAAGCGGCCAACATATTCGATCACGTCGATCATCGCGTCACCGCGCCCCTGGGCGAGAGCACGCACGGCATCAGGATAGCTGGCCAACAGGAGCATCGGCAGGCCCGGCGCACGTTTTTGCAGGAAGTAGACGGCTGTCGATCCGCGGACCTCCACCAGACGCGCATGCCTTGCGATCAGATCGTCGATGGTTTGAGGTCGCGCGGCGCCCGTGGAAACGATGGCGAACTCTTCGTGATAAAGAGGCCGCGAGAATGCGATGGCAGAGGCACGATCGGGCGTACGTGTCAGACCGCCGAGCACGATATCGACCTTGCCCGCGATAAGGTAGGGAATACGCCCGGCCGAGGGCAGCGTCACGAAAACCGGCGCCACGCCCAGCGCCCCGGCAAGCTGCCTGCCCAGATCGACGTCAAAACCTTCCAGGCGGTTATGCGCGTCGTATTGCGCGAGCGGCGGCAGCGCCGGGTTGATGCCGATTTCCAATTGGCCGCTTTGACGGATTTGCGCCAGCGACCGCCCGGACGCAGGATGCATCGGCATCGCACCACCGACGATCACGCCGAAAATCAGGCCGCGCAGGAAGAGCGAAACTGTCACGATCGCGGAACCATCCCCGGATTGCTGTTGCGAAATGATAGAGAGTGACGTAAGCGATATACGCTTTGTATACGATAGAAAACCCCATTGTAAGGATTTCTCGTCTGACCAGTCCGCCGCATCGCGATTCCGATCAGGGCCGCACTTCCTTTCTCTTCAACGGCACGGTCATTCAGGGTTATGCCGGGGAGCCGGTCGCCATGGCGCTCAGGCGCGCCGGTGTGCTGGTTCTGGGGCGTTCTCCGATCGATGGCACGCCGCGTGGCGCTTTCTGTTTCATGGGCGTCTGCCAGGAATGCCGTATACGGGCGGCGGACGGCCATATCGCATATGCCTGCCGCTTGCCGGTACAAGCCAACCTCCGGCTGACGTCCGATGTCTAGGCCCATGGAAAAGGTGGTCGTTGTGGTGGGTGCGGGCGTCGCCGGTGGTTCCGCCGCCCTGACGTTGCGCCGTCATGGCCTGCCGGTCATGCTGATCGACGAACAGGCTTTGCCCGGCGGCCAGATTCTTCGCGCACCTAGCGATTATGCGCGTCACGTCGTGCCGCCTAACCATGAATTTGCCGATGGCGATCGCTTGCGGAACAGGCTGAACGTCTCGGGCATCGATCTTCGCGCCAACACGCGTGTATGGAGCGTCAGCGCCGGGGAAACGGCGACGGGCGTCACGCTCGACCTCCTGTCCGGCGATCACATCGACCGGGTCGAAACCGACACCCTGGTCGTGGCCGGCGGAGCGCTGGAACGGCACCTTCCTTTTCCTGGCTGGACCGATCCGCGGATCACGGGGCTTGCGGGTGCCAGCATCCTGATGCGCAACGGCGGCGTACTGCCCGGGCGGCGAATGATTGTCGCAGGGGCGGGGCCGCTGCTTTTCTCCGTTGCCCATCAGATCGTCGAGCTTGGCGGTGAGGTCGTTGCGATCATCGACAGCGGTCGGTGGTCGGACTGGGCCCGACTGGGGCTGGCGCTGCTGCGCGATCCGCAGCGCCTGACCTTGGCGCTGTCGTGGATGCGCCGTCTCAGACGTCTCGGCGTGCCGATTCACCACGAATCCCATATCGCCGCTGCCGTTTCGACGGGGAGCGGCCTGTCCGTCGTGGTGAACCGGACGGGGCGTGGTTCCGTGACGCTCGCCGCCGATGCGATTGCCTGTGGGCATGGCCTCAAGCCGGGCACCGCGATCACACAGGCTCTGGGCCTTCCCCATCGGCACGATTCGGCTGGCGGCTATCGGGTGCCGCAGGTCGATAACGTGGGCCGCACCGGGCGACCGGGTGTGTATGTGTCCGGAGATGCAGCAGGCATTCGGGGTGGGGCGGTCGCACGCCTGCGCGGCATCGTCACGGGGCATGCCGTCGCGCATGATCTTGGGGTGATCCCGGATCGCACTTACCGACGTCTGGTGCGCGGACCGCTGCGGCGTCTTGCGCGTCTGGACGCGGTTTCCCGCCGCATGTTGCCGCTGCTAAACGCGTCGGCGGACCTCTTCGGTGCGGTGCCAGACGATGCGATCGTCTGCCGCTGCGAACGTCTGCGCGCTAAGACGCTCCGTGAGGTTATGCAGACAGGGGCGCACGATCTCAACCAGATCAAGGCCTGGACCCGGTGTGGCATGGGGCCATGCCAAGGGCGGATGTGCGAAGATACCGCGCGGGGACTGCTCGCCTCCGCCTGTGGCGTCGGAGCAGAGGGGCTGGACGGTTTCACGCCCCGGATTCCGTTCTTTCCCTTGCCGCTGTCGGCGCTGACCGGCGATTTCGTCTATGACGATATTCCCCTCCCCAGGGCCGCCCCATTATGACCGTCGCCCACCAACCGGACCGATCATTCGACATCGCCGTCGTCGGGGCAGGCGTCATGGGGGCCACAACCGCCTTGTTTCTCGCCCGTGGCGGCATGCGCGTGGCGCTGCTGGACCGGCAGGCACTGTCGCGTGCTGCATCAGGGGTCAATGCGGGAACATTGACCCTGCACATGACCCGCGCGCAACTGATCGGCCATGCGATCAGGGGGCGTGAGATGTGGCTCGACAGTCGTTCGTGGCTGGGCGAAGACGTGGGAGCGATAGGCACGCACGGCCTGTCCCTGGCCTTCACGGAGGACGAGGAGGCGCTCCTGCGACAGCGGGCGGCAGTTCGCCAGCAGGCTGGGGCTCCCATTGAGGTCATTTCGCCAAAACGGGCGCTGTCGATCATGCCGACGCTCAATCCAGGCATCCGCGCGGCCGCCTACTGCGCGCTGGACGGGCACATCCCGGCTTATCGCGTCGGGCGGGCTTACGCGGCAGCCCTGCGACGCGAAAACGTCGCGTTGTTCGAGCATGCCGAAATCGACACGATTGATTCTGTTGCCGATGGATACCGGATCGGGCCTGTAGCAGGCGGCGCGGTAACTGCGCGTCGCGTTGTGCTCGCGTCCGGCGCGTGGCTCGAACCCATGCTGGCCCGGTTCGGTCATGCCATCCCCATCGCCGGGCTTGTCAATCAACTGGTCGTTACCGAGCCTATGCGCCCGGTGATGAATGGCGTCGTCAGCATCGCCAATGGCCTGTTGTCGCTCAAGCAGTTCGCCAATGGCAGCGTTCTTATCGGTGGCGGATGGCAGGGCGCGGGCGATGCCCGTCGCGGAAACCTCAGGGTCGTTCCCGAGAATCTGCGGGGCAACGTCCGTCTTGCCCGCCATGTCCTCCCACAGCTCGAAGATGCCCGGCTCCTGCGCATCTGGTTCGGTCTCGAATCGGAAACGCCTGATGCCATGCCCTTGATCGGCAGCCTGACCCCGCGCGAGGACGCCTATGTGATCGGCTGCGTGCACTCGGGCTTCACAAGCGGGCCATACATGGGCCACCTTCTGGCACGCCGCATCCTCGGGGAAGCCGTGGATCTGTCCGACTTCGATCCTGCCCGCTTCCTCCCGACTTCTCTCGCTTCTGGACGCCCGGATATGCGCCGATGATTCCCCAGCACGACTATCCTTTCCGTGGCTTGTATGCCGCGAACCTCATCCCGCTCGACGACAGCGCCGCGATCGATCATGCCCTCTTGGCCCGGCACCTCCGGCACATCACGACCCTACCGGAGATCGTGGGCATCCTGTGCAATGGCCATGCGGGGGAAAATCACTGCCTTGTCGCCGCCGAAAAGCGCGCCGTCGTCGAGACCGCCTCCCGCGCGATCGGGCAGAACAAGATCATCGTTTCCGGGGTTCTCGCGGAGCGGGTCGAGGATGCGGTCGCCGAAGCCCGCGACGCGATGGTGGCAGGCGCCGACGCACTTTTGGTTTTTCCATCCTTCTCCTGGGCCGGGTCGCTGGATGTCGACGCCATCATCGCCCACCATCGCGCGATCGGCGAGGCCACCGAAGCGCCCATCATGCTGTATCAGGCGCCTGTCGGAAGCGGCCTGTCGTACCCGTCAGCCGTGCTCGAACGCCTGCTCGCCCTGCCGCGGATCGTGGCCATCAAGGAAGGAAGCTGGGAAACGAACGCCTACGGCCGCAATCGCGCTTTGACGGCGCGCGTGGCGCCGACGGTCGAAGTCATGGCATCGGGAGACGAACATCTCATGCCCTGCTTCGCCATTGGCACGACGGGAAGCCTCGTCAGTCTGGCGGCGATCCTCCCCGATGCCATTGCCGATCTGTGGATCGCCATGGAACAGGGCCAACTGGCTCGCGCCCGCGACATCCATGAGGCCATTCAGCCACTCGCGAACCTCATCTACGGGCGCGCACCGGTCTCTCGGGCAACACTGCGCCTGAAAGCCTGTATGGTCATGGCGGGTCACTGGCCGTCATGCCGCACCAAGAGGACATCGGACGTGCTTGATGAGCAGGAGTGGCAGGCTCTGTCCACGGCTCTGACGACCGCCCTTCAGTCGGCGGCATCCTGATGTCAGAGGATATGACGGAGCTTTCCGAGAGCAATCTGGCCGAACAGGCCTATGGCGAGATCCGTCGCATGATCCTCGAACGCGAATTGCCCGGCGGCATGTCTGTGATTGAAGGGCGACTGGCCACCCATCTGCAGATTTCCCGCACGCCGGTGCGCGAGGCTGTCATGCGGCTCGCGGCGGAAGGGCTTCTGCTCAAACAGGGGTCCCGCTCTTTTGCAGTGCGACGGGTCTCGGCGGCCGAATTCTTTCAGAGTATTCATATTCGGGAGATCCTCGAATGCGAGGCGATCCGGCTTGCTGCGGACAGGATCGCGCCCGCTATGATCGATGACCTCCTCGCGGAGGTAATCGATCTGGGGCGCACGCCGGACCAGTCGGCGGCGCATTGGCAACTCGACGACCGGCTACACCTGATGTTCGCCAGAGCGTCGGGCAACGGCGTCCTGGCCAAAACCATCGACGATCTGCGCACGCTGACCCGCCTGTGTGAAGTCACCTATCCTCTGGGACGCGTGCCGCCTTCCACGACGGAGCATATCGCGATTCTCGAGGCCATGCGGGCACGCGATATACAGGGGGCGATCTCGGCTATGCAAATACATCTGCGCAACGTCGCCACCGATTGCATGGACATTCTCCGGGGCTGCTGATCGGCCGCCATTGAAACGACAGGGATTTGCAGGGCATGACCTTCGACACAGTGATTCGCGGCGGCACGATCGTAACTGCTGCCGATACGTTCCGCGCTGATATCGGTATTTCGGGAGAGACGATTCGGGCGTTGGGCCATGGTCTGTCCGGCCGCAGGGAAATCGACGCGGAAGGGCTTCTGGTGATGCCCGGCGGCATCGATGGTCATTGCCATATCGAGCAGGAAGAGGCGGACGGCACGGTTCATGAGGACGATTTCGCGTCCGCCACCGCCACCGCCCTGCTGGGAGGCACGACCAGCGTGGTCAGCTTCGCCTCCCATGTCCCCGGTCGGGATATCGTCGAGCAGTTTGATGCCTATCGCCGACGGGGCGAGGCATCGCGTATCGATTTCGCGATCCATCAGATCATCACGCGCGCCGATACACGCACGATCGATAGTGGCATCGCTGAAGTTGCGCAGCGCGGGGTCGCAGGTTTGAAGGTCTTCCTGACCTATGATGATTTTCATCTGGGCGATAAGGATTTTTTGAAGGTTCTCGGTGCCGCCAGACGATCCGGCCTGATCGTTTCTGTGCATTGCGAGAATTACGATGCGATCCGCCATCTGGTCGACAGCCATCTCGCAGAAGGCCGCACGGAGCCTTATGCGCACGCGACGTCCCGACCGCGCGCCCTCGAACGGGAGGCGACGTATCGGGCGATGAGCCTCGCGGAACTCTTGGGGGCCGAAATTCAGATCTTCCATGTCTCGTGTCCGGAGGTAGCCGAAGAAATCGCGCGCGCCCGCGCTCGCGGTGTGCGCGTGACGGCCGAAACCTGCCCGCATTACCTGACTCTGACGGAAGACTCCCTGAAAGCACCCGGGTTCGAAGGAGCCAAATACATCTGCAGCCCGCCGCTCCGCTCGGAAGAAGATCGTAACGGGCTATGGCGCTATCTACGGGACGGCACGATCGATATCATATCGTCAGATCACTGCGGATATACATTCGAGGGCACAACGGGCAAGGCCAGAAATGGACGCGACGCGCCCTTTTCGGTCATTCCCAACGGTATGCCTGGGTTGGGTACGCGCATGCCCGTCCTGTTTGACGCAGCCATCCGAAATGGTCAGCTGGGTCTGAACGATTTCGTACGATTGACATCAACTACACCGGCGCAGCGGTATGGTCTCTACCCCCGCAAGGGAACAATTGCACCTGGGAACGACGCCGATCTGGTTCTCTGGAATCCCGACCGCAAGATCACGATTAGGAACAACCTGTTCAAGGGTAACATCGACTATACACCGTATGAAGGTCAGCAGGTGCAGGGATGGCCCGATACGGTGATAGCACGCGGGCAGATCGCTGTTCATCACGGGAAACTTACACGTGCTCCGGGCGCAGGCCGTTATCTTGCTTCATCAGACCGTAGGCCGGTGATGTCACATTAACTGGCCAGATGTATGCGTGGTCCGCTTCTGGGATTTTCAGGCGACAAGAGCGGTCGCGTTTGCCCATTGTGCGAATGCCCCGACGCGATGGACGTGGCGGGAGACGGCGTTGTCGATGGAGGCGGGCAGGACGAAGAGATTGCGAACGGCTGAGAAAACGGAGACGAAACACTGATAGCCGCCGGGAGAGCGGAATTCCTGCATGATCTGCTCGCGTTTTCGCAGCGGCAGATGGCTGTTCTCCGCCCGTTTGTTCAGCCCTTTGTGGGACAGATGCCGGATCGAAGATTTCAGTTTCCGCTTGGGGGCGCCAGAGGAGCGTAGCTTGTCCGTCACTGTGCGCCTAGGGCGTATGCCTTGACGGCTTAGAAGCCGGATCAGCAGCCGTCTGGCGGCCTTTGTGTTCCGCCGTGTCTGCAGGATCTCGTCCAGGACGTAGTCGTCCTGATCGACGGCACGTCGCAGCCAGTGCGGCTGGCCTCGAATCACGATCCTGACTTCGTCGAGATGCCAGATGTCGCCGCATTTCGCGAGTTTGCGGCGCAGGGAGCGGGCAAACGTCGTGCCGAATTTGCGATGCCAGCGACGGATGGTCTCATACAAGACGATGATGCCGCGGTCGAGCAGCATTTCCTTGATCAGGAGAAAGCTCAGTGGAAATCGGAAATACAGCTACACCGCATACGCGATCAGTTCACGCGGAAAACGATGTCGTTTGTAGCTCACAGAAGGCGTGCTCATGCTGCCCTCTACCACAGCTGAGTCTATGTGACAGTTTCCCTCGTGGCACTCGAATAAGATGCTGATATAGCACAGAAAATACGGACATATTAGCAATCTCGCCAAGGTTGGGGGCATGGGTGCGAATTCCATCGCCCACTCCAGTTTTCCGGCATTTCTGCTGGTTTCTGTAAGCGCGTATCGTTTCATCAAAATTGATTATGAGTCTGTGCCCGGAGATCATGCGGCGTAGTTCTGCCGTCTGCTCCGGGCTTTTGTCGTCGATCAGTTCGTGCCGTCGACCAGGACGATTTCGGCGTCTTCGGTGGCTGTGACGGTGATGGTGTCTGTGTTCGAGATGGCGATGCCGTCACGCGGGCCGGCGTGGTGGGTTTCGTTGATGGTGAGACTGCCTTTGGCGGGGACGAGGTAGGCTAGGCGATCCTTGCCGAGTGTGTATTCGGCGGTTTCTCCTTTCTTCAGGGTTGCGCCCAGCACGCGGGCGTTGGCGTGGATTTTCAGGGCATTCGAGTCTTCCTCGTAGCCGGAGGCGAGGACGGTGAACTGCCCGTTACGGTCGGCCCTGGGGAAGGGGCGGGCGCCCCAGGAGGGGGCGTGGCCGTGGCGGTCCGGCAGAATCCAGATCTGGAAGAGGCGCGTGGTTTCCGATTCGAGGTTGTATTCGCTGTGCGTAATGCCGGTTCCGGCGGACATGACCTGGACATCTCCGGCTTCGGTGCGACCGTGATTGCCGAGGTTGTCCTTGTGGGTGATGGCGCCTTCGCGGACGTAGGTGATGATTTCCATGTCCCGGTGTGGATGTGCGGGGAAGCCGGACTGGGAGGCGATCGTATCGTCGTTCCAGACGCGGAGGTTGCCCCAGCCCATGTGTTTCGGGTCGTGGTAGCTGCCGAAGGAGAAGTGGTGCGTGGCGTCCAGCCAGCCGTGATTGGCGTGACCGAGGCTATTGAGTTTTCTGATGTCGATCATGGTGGTTGTCTTTCCTGTCTTGTGTCTGACGGAAGAAATAGACCTTGAGAGATAGATAACATATAGAAACTGTCGAAATTCAATGGTTCCGGAACTTGACTGATGCTTTTGCCTGACCTGGAAGCGTGGGCGATTTTCGCGAAGGTGATGGAGCTGGGGTCTTTCGCGAAGGCTGCCGAGGCGTTGCAGCTTTCCAAGCCGACGGTTTCCAAGGCTGTTTCTCGACTTGAGCAGCGGTTAGGGGTGTCGTTGCTGAGCCGGACGTCGCGCCAGTTGGCCTTGACGGAGGCCGGGCGGGCGGCGCTGGGGCGGGCGAACCGGATTTTATCGGAGGGGGAGGCGGCCGAGGCGGAGGCGCGAGACGGGATGGCGCGACCGCATGGGCTGGTTCGGGTTGCGGCGCCGATGACGTTTGGCGTCCGCCATCTGGCGCCGGCGTTGCCGGAGTTTCTGGTGCGGTATCCGGATGTGGATGTGACGATCGATTTCAGTGATGTGCAGGTCAATCTGGTGGCGGGAGGCTATGATCTTGCCTTGAGGATTGCGTCCCTGACGGATTCCTCGTTACGGGCGCGCCAGCTATGTGCGGTTCGGCTGCTGCTGGTGGCCAGCCCGGATTATCTGGAGCGGACGGGGCGGCTGGTGCATCCGCGTGAGCTGGAGGAGCGCCGGTCCTTCATTTATACGAACACCCTGTTTCCTGGTACGGTGCGGTTTCAGGACGGGCTGGGCGGTGTGTATGTCGTGTCCCAGCGGGGACGGCTGAGTGCGAACAATGCCGAGGCGTTTCTGCCGGCTTTGTGGGGCGGGCTGGGGATCGGGCTGTTTCCGGAGTTCATGGTGTGGGAGGGGCTGGCGTCCGGGCGGCTGGAGGTGGTCCTGCCGGAATGGTCCGTGCCGCCGATCGCTTTGCATCTGGTGACGCCGCCAAGCCCTTTGCGGCCGGCTCGGGTGACGGTTTTGCTCGATTATCTGGCGGAGCGGTTCAGTGCGGCGCCCTGGGCGGTTTCTGTTTTGGCTTCTGGGGCGGCGCAGGCGGATGGTGGCCCTGTCTTTTAGGGGCTGATGTCATACTGGCTTGTCTTGGGACTGACGTACGAGAGAGCAGGGCCGGGCGTTGCTTTGGATGCGACGGAGGCCATCGGCCTTTGGAAATCAGATAAGTCGGGATGCGAGGGCCAATGCCCTTGCCGGGTTCGGGCAGAACCCGACCTGCCTTCAAGCCGGCCCATGTTTCTCCGGGTCGGTATCAGCTTTGGAGAAACGAGAGCAGGTCTGCGTTGAGCTGATCGGTGTGGGTGGCGGTGAAGCCGTGGGGCGCGCCTTTATAGACTTTGAGGGTGGCGTTTTCGATCATGGCGGCGGCGCGTTTGCCAGTCGTTTCGAAGGGGACGATCTGGTCGTCATCGCCGTGGATGACGAGGGTTGGGACGTCGATTTTGGCCATGTCCGGCCGGAAATCGGTTTCGGAGAAGGCGGTGACGCAGTCGAGTGTGGATTTGAGGGAGGCTTGCAGGGCGATCTGTAGGGTCTGGATCAGCGCGCCGTCCGAGACGGTCTGGCCGTGGTTGGTGCCGTAGAAGGGGGCGGCAAAATCCTTGATGAATTGAGCGCGGTCCGCGCGGAGGCCCTTGATGATGCCTTCGAAAACGGATTTGTCCGGGCCGTCGGGATTGTCGTCGGTTTTGCCGAATACAGGTGTGACGGCGCCCAGGAGGGCGAGTTTCGAGATGCGGCTGCTGCCGTGCCGGGCGATGGTGCGGGTGACGTCTCCGCCGCCCATGGAGAAGCCGACCAGGGTGACGTTGTGCAGGTCCAGCGTTTCGATCAGTTCGGAGATGTCGTCGGCGAAGCGGTCGTAGGTGTTGCCCTGCCAGGGTTGGCCGGAGCGGCCGAAGCCGCGTCGATCGAAGGCGATGGTGCGGTAGCCGTATTCGGCGAGGTGGAGCATCTGAGCATCCCACATATCGGCGCTGAGGGGCCAGCCGTGGCTGAACAGGACGGGTTTGCCGTGGCCCCAGTCCTTGAACCAGATTTCTACGCCGTCGGTGGTGGTGAATGTGGGCATTGTTTTTGCTTTCCTGTGAAGGGGGTAAGGGATCAGGCGGCTGTGCGGGTGGGAAGGCGCAGGGCGAAGAGGCCCGGGCCGGTTGCGGCGAGGGCGAGGAGGCCTCCTGCGATGCTGATGTTTTTGTAGAAGTGGATCATCATGTCGTATCGGAGCATTCCGGTCATGGTCCAGAAATGGTGGCCGATGAAGGCGGTGGCGACGGTGTAGCCTGCCAGTGCGACGGCGAGGGGGCGGACCATGACGCCGGCGACGAGAGCGAGGCCGATTCCGAGTTCCGTGACGATGGCCAGTGTGGCGGAGAGGGTGGGGAGGGGCGCGCCGGTCTGGGCCATGTAGGCCACGGCGCCGGAATAGTCAGAGAGTTTGCCCCAGCCCATCGTGAGAAAAAGGAGGGAAATGCCGAAGCGGGAGGCAAGGAGGGCGGTATCGCGGAGGGCCGGGGTGTTCATGGGGTGATTCTTTCGTCTGTGTATGGTGTGTTTTCTGGGCGGCGGGGGGAGTGGTGTTTGCCGCCGTTGGACACACGATAGGAGACGAGAGAATCTTGAAAAATAGAAACGATAGAAATACATTGTTTCCTTTTCTTGATTGTTCAGGGTATAAAAAAAGCGCAACGCCTGAAAGGGCCGTTGCGCTTTTCGGAGTGGCGGAAGATTAGGCTTCGAGCAGGCCTGCGCTGAAATCGGCGTGTGCGGTGCGGTCCTTGAGGGCGGCGCGCAGGGCGGTGACTTTCACGCGCAGCTTGTCGTTCGTGGGAACGTCGCCGTTCATCCAGGCTTCGAGCTGACGGCGGGCGCGGAAGACGCGGCTTTTGGCGGTGCCGACGGCGCAGCCGGTGGATTCCGCCAGATCCTCGTAGCTCATGCCGTGGATCACGACCATGACGAGGGCCTCGCGCTGATCGGACGGCAGACGAGTGAGCGCCATCGCCAGATCTTTGAGGACGAGGCTGTCCTCATGCGAGGCGTTCGTGGCGAAGGCACCTTCGGCGATGTCCGTGATGTCGGTGGTTTCGCGCTTCTTGCGGAGGTCCGAGATGAAGCGGTTGCGCAGGATGCGGTGCATCCAGGCGGAGAAGTTGGTGCCGGGGATG
>Ga0157365_10000469_pt1 | contig 17601 bp, 13 predicted proteins | sample AttsexASBM3_FD_111478 | JGI IMG/M metagenome (GOLD analysis project Ga0157365, IMG submission 111478) | Fungus gardens microbial communities from leaf cutter ant in Ribeirão Preto, State of São Paulo, Brazil - Atta sexdens ASBM3 | ecosystem: Host-associated > Fungi > Mycelium > Unclassified ... | reverse complement strand
GGCCCTGCTGGAAAAAGGCATCGGCATCCGCTTCAACGGTGAAGAGCGCACGAATGTGCAGGAATACTGCATCAGCGAAGGCTGGGTACGTCTGGCCGTCGGCAAGACACTCGACCGCAAGGGCAACCCCATGACCATCAAGGTATCCGGCAAGGTCGAAGCCTGGATCAAGGGCCCTGAAGGGGATGACGCCGGAGAAGCCGGGAAGGCGTAATCTCTGACAGGGAACCGTTCCATGACGCCCACACGGATCATCATCGATACCGACCCCGGACAGGACGACGCCGTTGCCATTCTGCTGGCGCTGGCCTCGCCAGAAGATATCACGGTCGAGGCGATCCTCACTGTGGGCGGCAATAGCGGCATCGCCAATACCACGCGCAATGCCGCCGCTATTCTGGAACTGGCTGGACGTGCCGATATCCCGCTGCATAGCGGATGCGACCTGCCCATGATCCGCCCGCCTGTACGCGCCGAGCATGTGCATGGCGAGAGCGGACTGGACGGTGCGGATCTGCCTGCGCCGGCCAAACAGGCCGACTCTCCCCATGCAGTCGATTTCCTGATCGAGACGCTGCGACACGAGCCCGAGGGCAGCCTGACCATCGTAACGCTGGGCCCGATGACCAATCTGGCCACAGCTCTGCAAAAGGCCCCCGATATCGCGCCACGCATCAATCGCGTCGTGTCCATGCTCGGGGCCTGTTTCGAGGGGGGAAACATCACCCCCAATGCCGAATTCAACGCCTATGTCGATCCTGAGGCCGCCGCCATCGTGCTCGCCTCGGGGGTACCGGTGGTTCTGCTGCCGCTCGATGTCACGCATCAGGTGCTGACCACCCCCTCACGGCTCGGGCGCATACGCGCCATCGGCAACGCTGCCGGTCGCTGCGTGGGCGGTATGCTTGGCTTTTCCGAGCGTTTCGACCTTGAGAAATATGGCTGGCCCGGTGCGCCCCTGCATGACCCCTGCACCATCATGTGGCTGCTGCGCCCCGATCTGTTCCAGGGTCGCCTCGTCAATGTCGAGATCGAGACACAAAGCCCGCTCTCGGCAGGCCAGACCGTTGTCGATTACTGGAGCGTGACCGGCAGGCCCGCCAATGCACTCTATATGCGCGACGTCGATTCAGACGGGTTTTATCAAGTCCTGACAGAGCGGCTGTCACGTCTTCCCTGAAGGCGTGACACGCATACATGACAAAAAACCCCGGGGCGCTCCTGCGCCCCGGGGTTTTTTCATACCTGGCCGGAATAGTGAGTATCCCGACGCAGGATCTTACCAGGCGAAACCGATCGTTGCCTGGGCATTACGGCGCTCGCCGTAATAACAGAAGGCCTGACCGTAGGAGGCGTAGGCCAGACAGTTGGTCACGTAGTTCTTGTCGAAAATATTGCGGACATTAGCGCCGAGCGTCCAACCCTTGAGGGCATGCGAAACCTCGCCCAGATCGTAGCGCAGTGTCGCATCGAACAGCGCGTATTGAGGCACATTTGCGCTGCCATAGCTGGCCTCACCGCCATAGGCCGATGCGGAGTATCGCATTCCCGCGCCGAAACCGAGCGATTTGAGCGGCCCCTTGGGCAGCGTATAAAACCCGAAGAGCGAGGCATTGCCTCGACCAGACTGGATCAGCGGCTTGCCGGTCGAATCATCATGGACGCGCTGCACACTGACTGCGGCATCGACCGTCAGGTTATGCCAGTTATCGATATGCGCCTCGAACTCGAATCCATCGGAATGCACAAGACCATTCTGCACGTTATAGATCGTGTTAGGCACCGAAACGAGCACGTTGGTCTGTTCGATATGAAATCCCGCCGCCGTAAGCAGCACCGGTGTCCCGGGAAGCTGGTATTTCAGACCGCCCTCGAGCTGTTTGCCAATGGAAGGATTAGCCTGCGCCTGGGTCTTGCCCCCGTCATTGGAAACGATGCCCGTCTGAGGCTGGAACGAGGTCGAATAGCTGATATAGGGCGCCAGTCCGAATTTGAAGTGGTAGAGCCCCGCTGCGCGCCAGGTGATCTGGCCCGGGCTCTGCTTCGAGTTCGAGGCCGAATAATACTCGATCTGGCGTGAGCGGAACCAGTCATTACGAATGCTGCCGGTCAGCACCAGACCGCGCCAATGGATCTCATCCTGTCCGTACACGCCGATCTGATGCGAATTCACCTTGTAGCGCGCATAGGTCTCGAGCGGGTTGATCCCCATGTCATAATTGGGAGCGAAGACATTCAGATCGGGTGCCGCGCTCTGTCCGGCCGTCTCATTCGCCCATTGCTGCTGATAATCAAAACCCGCCATGAGCAGATGGGTGAGCGGTCCTGTACGCAGCTTGCCATGAATATTGCTGTCAAAGGCCAGATTGCGCGTGTGCTCGGTCGTGCCAAAGCCATAACGTGGCAGAAGGCTGTCCGTGTCCCAGTAACCGGCATTATAGACGCTGCGATATTGGGTCTTGATGTCGTCATAGCGACCGCGCGTCGAGAAATTCCAGTCCTCGTTGAACCGGTGGTTATAAATGTAGGTAAACGCACCGTGCTTGCGGTTGAATTTCTCGAAGCGTGCATCGCCATCGTAGAAATTGCGAGGCAGATAGCCACCAAATGGCGCAGGCTTGAGCGATCCTTCAAGCGGCACACCGCCATAGGTGCCTGCCTCGGGATCATACTGATAATTACCCAGAAGGGTCAGGGTATCGGGTCCATTGCCCCCGAAAGCCACGGAAGGGCTGATCGAGAAACGTCGGCTCCCGGTACGCACGAGCTGCGTGTGCTGACCGTTGATCGTGCCATAAAGACGATAGCGGATCTGACCGTCCTTCGTGGCATAGCCTCCCATATCGGCATCGACGCGATAGAGGTCGAACATGCCTCCCGTGGCATTGACAGACCCGTAAGAGGCGCGATCCGTGGGCAGCTTGCTGGAAAGCGCAACCAGACCGCCGGGGCTGGATTGGCCATACAGCGCCGAGGCCGGTCCCTTCAGGATCTCCAATCGCTCGAGGCGCGACGTATCGACCTGGGCGATGGCATATCCTGTCGGGCTGTCCTGCAGGCGCAGCCCATCCAGAAATTCAGGAATGGTAAATCCGCGCAGCTGAAACAGGTCATAGCGTGTTCCCACACCGCCGCGCAGGTCAGGCGTGATTCCCGCTGCATAGCGTATGGCCTGGTTGAGCGTCAGCACGCCCCGAATATCCATCTCGTTTCGCGTGACAACCGTGACGGACTGGGCGGTCTCGATAAGCGGTGTCGAGGATTTGGTTGCCGAGGAAGCGATCGTCGCCCCCTTCTGACCGCGTACCGTCAGATGCTCGGTTTTGCTGGCCGCAGCCGCGCGGGCCGGGATTCCGGAGGCAGCACGCCCCGAAGCCTGCCGGCCTTGTTTGGGGTGCCCCGCGTCTTTCTGCTGTTGGTCCTGCGCCTGGGCGCTCCCCGCCATAAGCGCCATGAGGGAAACACACATCGCCAGACCCGTCCGGGTGAAATCCGCGCGCATAAGAATGTCCTGCCGTGAGAAAACGGCAGAGCCATACCGATACTGCGAGTCATTCGCAATTTAAGTTAACGACTCGGTCATGTTCTACCGAGAGGGTGTGGCCTAAATATCACCCTTTCGTGATTGTGTTACCAAGGAGATCCAGGCGGATCGGCTTCAAGCCAGAATCTCCAGCACTTTCTGCGCCATGACCTCGCCCAGAACACGGTTATTCTCAGGCGTGAAATGCACACCGTCGCTTCCCTCTGTGGTGATATGGGCACCCGCATCGAGAAAATTCACACCTCCCGCCTGAGCAAGAGCCTGATAAGATGCGGCCAACGCCTCGGATTTCGGCTGCGCCCCGGCAAATTCAGCCGCAAGCCAGGCTCCCGGGATCGGTTTGAGCGCGGGCGGCGCGACAATCAGAAGCGCCGGTGCCGGATAGGCCGTCCCCACGCCGCCTGCGCTTCTGGCAACCTGCATCGCCAATGCGGCCATGCCCCGGGCAATTTCATGGGGGGTTCGACGATACACGGCCTTGGTGTCATTCGTCCCCAGCATGATGATCACCAGATCGAGCGGCATATGGCTGGCCAGAGCGGCCGGCAGATAAGCCGATCCGTCGAGACGCGGGTCATTGGGATCTGCAATGCTCGTCGTTCGCGCGCTCAGCCCCTCCTCGATCACCCTGAAGCCGTCCCCCAGAGCACGGGCCATGATTCCGGTCCAGCGCTGCTCGAAGGGATAGCGTGTGCTGGGCGTTCCTGAAGGGACAGGCATCCAGCCCCAAGTGAGAGAATCGCCGAAGCACAGGATATGGCGTGTGGTCATGCGCGTCGCTCCATATGGGCAAAGTCGGCCCCTTGAGGTCCGGACCAGCATGATACGAAATGATCAGCACGCCAATCACGTTTCCCGAACAGGATAGGGTCGGGAGGCCCGTATCGAGGATCGGACGAGGAGGTCTGCGCTTGCAAGGCACGCCGATGCTGGCCCGAGAGTCAGGACCGCGCCATCATCATTCCGACCAAATAACGATGTCACATTTTGTCATGATATCGAGAGCAAAGCCTGGCTATCATCACGAGGTTCCGGATTTGCGCGAGAAAATCGTGTCTTGCACCGCGTTTTCCTCCCGATACTGGAAGAGATCGGGACCCTGACGGCTGTCATCCCCTCATGTTACAGCACTGTCATCTGAAAACCACAGTTAAGAACAAATTCTGTTGCCTTGTTGATACAATTATCATTCCAAAATAAAACGATCTTGTTGGATCGACGATACTCCCATGAAGGGCCGATTAGTCCCCCGGGAGCTTACTATAGGGATGGGTTATGAACCTGCTTCGCCAAGTTTCGCGCCATTTCCGCAAAACCGTTGCGGCCGGAGCGCTCACGCTTCTGGCCACGACTGCCATGCAGGAAACTGCCCATGCCCAGATTGCTGTCTTCAAATCGGCAGAGAGCCCGTGGCTGAAGGATATCGTCCTGACCGGGCTGATCGAGGGGGGCATCACCGCCAATCCTGCGCGTCCCGATAACGGCATCAATTTCGGCAACTTCCTTGGGGATCACGCCAACCAGGCCCAGCTCAACCAGCTCAGCCTGACACTGACCAAGCCGATCGATCCGACCAAATCCACCTATCAGGTCGGCTTTACCATTCAGGGGCTCTATGGCTCCGATGCGCGCTATTATCACCTGCTTGGCGTGTCCAACCGGGCTATCGGCGATCGCTACCAGTTGATCCCGGCGCAGGCCCATGTGGATGTCCATGCGCCGCTTCTGACCCCTGGTGGGATCGACATGCAGGCCGGCATCCTGCAGGCCCCCATGGGCGTCGAGGTTCTCGACCCGACGGCGCGCCCCTTCTACACCTTGGCCTATACTTCCCAGTATTCCGTACCCTTCGAGCATCTTGGCGCCATGTTCCACTGGCACATCACCAAGATGTTCGATTTCAACTTCGGCATCGATACCGGCAACCAGACCACCTTCGGCGGTAATGACAACAACAATGCCGCAGCCGGATATTTCGGCTTCAACGTGAACGGCCTCGCAGACGGCAAGCTGAACATCGTCGAATTGTCACGCGTCGGCCCGGAAAACGGCGTGGGCGCACTGGGGCCGATCGCCAACACGGCGCAGCGCTTCTGGAACGATATCGCCGCCTATTACACCCCGACAGACAAGCTGAGCCTGACGGGTGAGTTCAATTTCCTGCATGACAACGGTCTCCACGCGGAGACCTGGAGCGTGGTCACCTTTGCAGGTTACAAGATCACGCCCAGCCTGACCTTCAACTATCGTGGCGAACTCTATCGCGACAGCACGGGTCTGTTCGTCGTGAGCTTCCTGAACAACCAGGCCTATATGAACGCCTTCAAGGGCGGCTATGCGCCTGCCGAATCCGCTCCGGCCACGACCTATGGTGCGCTTACCCTCGGCGTGACCTACAAGCCCGACCTTGGTCATGGCGTGCGTGTGTTCGCACTCCGTCCCGAGATCCGCTTCGACCGCTCGCTCAATGGCACCACCCCCTTCAATGATGGACGCAACAGCGGCGTCTTCACCTTCGGTGGCGATGCCATGATCGGCTTCTGAATCGTCTGCGCCTCACAGGGCAGCCGGTTTTCCGACCAAAAAAGGCGCGGTCCCGATGGGTCCGCGCCTTTTTCTGTTTCTCTCCTGCCTGACAGCCCAGCTGGACGTATTCAGAGCGCTGCGAGAAAGCCATCCACATCGGCGGTTTCCGTGGCCCAGCAGGTCACGAGACGGATAAGCACGCCGTCAATTCCGGGCGGCGTCGACCAGCGATAAAAGCCGAAACCCTGCGCTTCCAGGTCTGCAACGCTGCGCTCTGGAAGGACGACAAAGACCTCGTTCCCCTGCACATCGAAGGGAAGTGAGGCTGCGGGGTGGCGTTGCAGCCCATGGGCCAGTCTCTGCGCCATGGTGTTGGCGTGCCCCGCATTGCGCAGCCACAGATCATCTGTGAGCAGGGCATGAAGCTGGGCGCTGAGATAGCGCTGCTTGGACCAGAGATGACCGCTGCGCTTGACGCGGCGCAGGAAATTCTTTGCCAGATCCTCGCGGAAAATCATCACGGCCTCTGCCGCCATGGCCCCATTCTTGGTGCCTCCGAAACTGATCATATCGAACCCTGCTCGCCAGCTGACATCGGCAGGACGGCAGCCCAGCGCGGCCACGGCATTGCCTAGACGCGCTCCGTCGAGATGGGTGGCGAGCCCCGCCTCACGCGCGCGATCGGTCAGAGCCCTGAGATGATCGAGCGTATAGACCGTTCCCCACTCCGTGCTCTGGGTCAAAGACAGGGTCTGAGCAGGACTCGTATGCACACCATGTCCGATATTCGCGCGCAGGGCGCGGTCAAGATCAGATGGCACCATGCGCCCATCGGCGGAGGGTATCGGCAGGAGCTTGGCGCCATGCATGAAGAATTCGGGCGCGCCCCCCTCGTCATTGGCGATATGGGCACTCTGATCGCAGATCACGGCCCCGAAGGGATCGGTCGCGGTCGACAGAGCCAGGCTGTTTGCTGCCGTGCCCGTGGCTACCGGAAATACCCAGACATCGCGTTCGAACACGTCGCGCGCCAGAGCCTTCAGCTGCGCGGTCCCATCATCTTCTCCATAAGCAGCTGCCGATCCGTGATTGATCCGCTCCAGAGCCTCCATCACCGCCGGGCAGGCTGGCGCAATATTGTCACTGGCGAAGTTCTTGCGTATTGCCTCGGTCACGTCCGTTCCTCACTTCGTTTACAGGCCCGTCAGCAGGTCGTAACCGGCATTGGCCCCCTGCAACAGGAATCACCCTCATGAAACACGATCCAGCGCTGACAGGAAAGCTCATCGACGGCAAGGCTATCGCCCGCCGCCTGACGGACCGCGTCAAGGCCGAGGCCGAGACGCTGCGTGAACGGACGGGCAAGATTCCGGGACTGGCCGTGGTTCTGGTGGGTAATGACCCAGCCAGCGAAGTCTATGTCAAGAACAAGGCCATCCAGACCCATCGCGCGGGCATGCGGTCTTTCATGCACATGTTGCCCGAGACGACGGAACAGGACGAACTGATCGAGCTGATCGCCCGGCTGAATGCCGATCCGCAGATCCATGGCATTCTCGTGCAGCTCCCTCTCCCTCCCCAGCTCGACCCGATTGTCGTCACCAACGCCATCGCCCCACACAAGGATGTGGATGGGTTGGGTGAGGTAAATGCCGGGCGCCTGAGCCTTGGCATTGACGGGCTCGTTCCCTGCACACCGCTCGGGTGCCTCATGCTGCTTCAGGAAACCCTGCCCGCGCTGCGCGGCCTGCATGCCGTCATCATCGGTGCGTCCAATCTGGTGGGCAAACCCATGGCCCAACTCCTTCTGCGCGAAGGCTGCACGGTGTCGGTCGGGCATATCGATACGAAAGACGCCCGCGGTCTCGCGCGTGAAGGCGATATTCTCGTGGTCGCAACCGGCAAGAACGGCCTTGTACGCGGCGACTGGATCAAGCCTGGGGCCACGGTCATCGATGTCGGGATCACACGCATCGCGACGGCAGATGGCAAGACCCGTCTCGTCGGGGATGTCGCCTTCGATGAAGCAGCTCCCATTGCCGGCCATATCACCCCTGTACCGGGCGGTGTCGGCCCCATGACCATTGCCTGCCTGCTGCACAACACGCTTCAGGCCGCCCGGATTGCCCTGGACGCGCAGCCCCGATGACACGCCCCTCGAGCCGCGTCGCGATCGAACTGATTCCCCGCGACGCACAAAGCCTCAATGCCGATCTGGACCAGGTGAAAAACCTCGTCCCCGGTGTGACCACCATCAATCTGCCCGATCTTCTGCGCCTGCCCCTGCGCTCATGGGATGGGGCAGCTCTGGCGCATCGCCAAGGCTTTGCCGCGATCCCGCACATACGCGCCACGGACATCGCCCCGACTGCCCCCCTGCCCTGCGCCGAGCAGGAGGGCATCCGAGAAATTCTGGTCATTGCGGGCGACCCCCCTCCCAATGACAGCCATCCGAGTTGGCCCAACAGCTCGGCTCAGATCATCGCCCGCTATCAGCGCGAGGCTCCACATCTCAAGGTCTACGCGGCCTTTGATCCCTATCGACGGGCGCCTTGGCAGGAGCTGGACGATATCAAGCAAAAGCGCGACGCAGGTGCGGCCGGGTTCTTTACTCAGCCACTCTTCGACAAGCGCTTTTTCGAGCTTAGCGCCTCATGGCTCGAAAATGATGTGGTGTTCTGGGGACTTTCTCCGGTGATTGGTCCCAAGGCACGTGGCTATTGGGAACGCGTGAACCACGTGGTCTTCCCCGGGGACTTCGAGCCCAGCCTTGACGCAAACATTGCTTTTGCCCGTGCGATCCTGACGGAAATTCGCGCGCGTGGGGACAATGCCTATCTCATGCCCCTGCGCGTGGCGCTTGACGCCTATCTCGCGCCGCTGGCCGATCTCCTGAACACCTGAGCAGCACGCCCCTCAAGGGGCGTTCGCCGCCTGAGTCTCGCGAATCACGTCATGAATGAAGCCCAGCTTTTCCCTGATGCTGCTGGTCAGTACAAAGGGATAGAAATCCTGTAGCCCCATTGAGCGATTAAGGCTGTTAACCGCCATGCTGAGCGGCAGCCACGCATTCATGATCTCGTCGAAACCAAGCGTCAGATACGGATCCCCCCCTATGGCTGGAGCCGAGAACTCTGGCGCGGTTGGTGTCAGCGGGGCAATGACGATCCCATAAAGCCAGGCCGTTTCGAGCGTGGAGACAATATGGAGGTAATGCGCCCAGGTTTCGGCGAAATCCTCCCAAGGGTGAGACGCCGCATAGACGCTTACGTGATGCGCCTGCCAGTCCTCGGGCGGCGGTCCCGCATAATGCGCCTTGAGTGCCTCCTGATAATCCTGGCGATCATCACCGAACACCGCGCGGCATCGCTCGATCCTGCCGCCATCCCGTATCAGAAGATTCCAGTAATAATGTCCGATTTCATGACGGAAATGGCCAAGAAGCGTTCGGTAATATTCGCCCATCTCGACCCGCAGGCGCTCACGCTGCGCATCATCCGCCTCGCGTATGGCCAGAGTGATCAGACCATCGCTATGCCCCGTCATGACCGGGGCTGACCCGTCTGGCGCGTCTTCAAGAAAATCAAAAGCAAGCCCGTTTTCCGGATCCTGCAGACGGCTTACGATGGGTAGTCTGAGTCTGATCAGGGCGTGGAAGAGCCTGTGCTTGGCGATTTCAATCTTGCGCCAGCGTTCCAGATTCCTGGGGTCAGCCAGATCAGGGATCGTGCGATTGAACTGACACGCATAGCAGAGCGGTCCACGCGCCGATTCCTCCGGGCTGAGAAGCCAGTTACAGGCGTCATGAGCATGATTGGCGCAATAGCGATGCGGCACGCTCTCGAAGCCCGGCTCCATGGGGAGCCACAAATCGGGCTCCTGGCCCGGATTGAGCGCCGTCAGATCGGCAACCTTGTGCAGATAGCCCACAGCGTGGTGGCAAGACTCGCAGCGCGTGTTTTCGAAGAACAGGGGCTGGGCGCAGCATTCGCAGGAAAAGAGTTTCACGGATCGATCATCCCGGTGGCGATACCAACCGGAACCCGTCGTCAGGGTTTTGGTTCCCTGTGAAGATAATGCGCCTGCATCAGAACATCGAATTCGGCATCGCACCGGTCGAGCAATCCCGAGACAGGTGCTGCGGCATCCGGCGTATCCGAGGCCGCGAGCGGTATGTGATTTTGCGCGGTGATCAACCCTGATGTCGTGTCGAACCCAACCCAGCCCTGATCCGGAACCCAGATCTCGGCCCAGGCATGCAGATCGCAGGTCAGTCGATCAGGATCCACCTGCAAGGCCGAAGGCTCGACGAGATAGCCCGACACGAAACGCGCAGCGTACCCCAGATGGCGCGCCAGAGCGATGAGCAGCCACGCGCTGTCGCGACAGGATCCGGCCTCACGCGCCAGGGTTTCACCCGGTGCCCAGACGCCGGGCTCCATGCGCCGCATATAGTGCAGTCTGGTCGCGATACGGCGCGCGAGCGTGGTCAGACGTGCAAGATGCGTCCCCACGGGAGAGGGGTCATCCGCCTGGAGGAAAGCGGTCAGCACATTCGCCTCGACCACGGGGCGCCGATAGGTCGGGTCGAGGGGTTCTGCTGCGCCCCCTCCGGGTGACAAGGCAGGCAACGGGTCATAAGGCGCCAGATCGACAATCATGCTGACATCGACCACAAATTCGGACATGCGCTCCGAAAAGATCACCTGAGACACGAGATTGTCATGACTGTCCTGCCCCCAGGTCAGCCCGGCGTGACTGGGACCGATCGAAAGGGCGTAGGTTGTGATCGCGTTGCGCATACGCAAGGGTGGCCGCAGACGAATCGTCTGGGGACCGAGCGAGACCATACGGTCATAACGATAGGTTGTGCGGTGATTGAGCAGGATCGGCCTGCTCATGGCCGTCCCTGCCCCCCGAGGCACGATCTCATGACGTGGACTTCCCAACTCCTTGTGCTCGGCAAGAGCAAACCCATGACGACAAGCCCCCCTCACCCGATCAGGATCATGGGGCCCAGCCCTCGTGCAGGTCAGCACACGACGGCATGGCAACCATATCGCCCGAACGCGGTTTTTGCACGACTGGTCTTGTGAGTCCTTCGGGCCTCACGATGATTTCTGCCCCGCCGTTTTATATCTTGGCAAGCTCCGGAGTTTGGTAGTTTAATAATAATCCGTAACGTTTCGGACCAGGATACATCACGTCATTCCGAACCAGAAGGTGAGAAAATATGGCGTCTGACGCCTCGCCAATTCAGGAAGCCGGTATTTTTTCAACCTATGACAGGCCACAGTTTTACTGTGAACTGATGAATCGGGGCGATGAATTGCCAGAGGCATTACGGGAGGTGCAGGAAAGACTGTCCCATCTCTCTCTCAAGGACCTGCGCGATCGCACCGCCGATGCAGAGAGTCAACTCTGGCGGCTTGGGATTACCTTCACGGTCTATACCGAGCGACAGGCAATCGATCGCATCCTGCCTTTCGACATGATCCCCCGCCTGCTGACTGCCGAGGAATGGGCTTTCGTCGAACGTGGCGTGCAGCAGCGCGTCAAGGCGATCAACCTTTTTCTGTGGGACATCTATCACGACCGTCGCATCCTTGATGACGGGATCATTCCGTCGGATCTCGTGCTCAAGAACGCCAATTATTGCGAAGCAATGATCGGTGTCGACGTTCCTGGCGGTGTCTATGTGCATATCAACGGCACTGACCTGATACGGGATCGCTCCGGTCGGTTTCTGGTGCTCGAGGATAATGCCCGCACCCCGTCAGGCGTGTCCTATGTGATCGAGAACAGACACATGATGCTACGGCTCATGCCTGATCTGGCCTCAGGCATCGCCCTGCGCTCCGTGGACGATTACGGTGTGCGCCTGCATCGTGCCCTGTGCGACGTCGCCCCTGCGGGTATTGTCGACCCCCAGGTGGTTCTTCTCTCACCGGGCATCTATAATTCCGCGTACTTCGAGCATGTATTTCTTGCCCGTGAGATGGGCGTTCCTCTTGTCGAGGGGCGCGATCTGGTCGTTGAAAATCATCACGTTTATATGCGCACCGTCGCAGGATTGCGACCGGTTCACTCGATCTATCGACGAATCGACGATGCCTTTCTCGATCCTCTCGCCTTCAATCCCGAAAGCCTTCTCGGCGTCCCTGGGCTGGTGGATGCCTATTGCCGGGGCAATGTGACACTGGCCAATGCGTTGGGCACGGGTGTTGCGGATGACAAGGCTGTCTATGCCTACATGCCGCGCATCATCCGATATTACCTGGGTGAGGATCCCATTCTGGACAGTGTCGAGACGCATATCTGCGCCGAGCCAGAAGGACTGGCCCATACGCTGGATAATCTGGGCAATCTGGTTGTAAAGCCGGTGGGCGATTCAGGTGGATACGGCCTGATCATCGGCCCCCATGCCAGCGCGGACGAACTCGAGGCTTTTCGTGAGAAACTGATCGAGAACCCGGCCAATTACATCAGCCAGCCTGTCATCGACCTTTCCGTTGTGCCTACGCTTTGTCCTGCCGGGGTAGAAGCCCGTCACGTAGATCTGAGGCCTTTCGCCGTCACAGGGGCCTCGACCTGGGTTCTGCCGGGCGGCCTGTCCCGTGTGGCGCTGCGCAAGGGCTCTCTGGTTGTCAACTCGTCACAAGGCGGCGGGTCCAAGGATACATGGGTGATGTCCGCATGACACGTTTTTCGCCCCCGCTGCACGGGATGCTCCCCGACCTCAACACGCTGCTCTCGCGCTATGCCGAGAACATGATGTGGCTCGCGCGCTATATGGAGCGCATCGAAAACCTGGCGCGTGTTCTAGAGGTGACAGAAGCCTTCGTGCGAGGACCGGATGGCAGGCCCGTCTGGGACACGATCGTGCAGATCAACTCGGATGAGCAGCGGTTTCGCGAATGCTATCCCAACCCGCGTGAAGACGATTACCTGCGCTTTTACATCACTGACTGCTCCAATCCGGGATCGATCAAGTCCATGGCGCATTTCGTACGCGAGAACGCCCGTTCGGCACGTCCCCTGATCTCGACCGAAATGTGGATGCAGCTCAATGTCTTCACACGCTGGATGCTCGACCTGAGTGACGCCGATATCAGGCGCACCGGCCTTTCAGCGCTATGCAACCGGATTAAGCTCGATTGCCAGTCTCATAGTGGCATCACCTCTGGAACGCTGTATCGGGACCAGGCATGGTTGTTCTATCTCCTGGGTCGACATCTGGAGCAGAGCGACCAGATCACCCGGCTGATCGATACGCGCTATCATACGCTTTTGCCTAACGCCGCTGAGGTCGGCTCCGAGATCGACATGGCGCAATGGGCGTCGGTTCTGCGTTCGGCCGCGGCCTATCACGCCTTTCGCAGGCTCAAGCCCGTCACCACCACCCCGGCAAATGTGGTCGGCTTCCTGCTCAAGAACGAAGGCTTTCCGCGTTCTCTCGCCCTCAATCTGCGCCATGCCGATTCAGTGCTGGGTGCGCTATCGACCCATTACAATTTGCGCCGTCAGTCCTCCCCCGTGCAGGAACGCCTCTCGGAACTGCGTGCCATGCTTGAAGACCAGACCGCGGAAGAGATCATCATTCGCGGGCTGCACGAATGCATGCACTGGATACAGGAGCAGATCGAGGCCTGTCAGAACGACCTGGCAGCTGCATACTGGCCGTCTGCGGATCCGGTGACCGAGCGCACAGCCAGCCAGTCGCAGTGACCGCCGAGGCAAGGTGGGGGCGAAAAACACACACCCGCCTGGAGGAGCTGACGCTATGCCCCGTCAGCCTCTCCGCACGAGACGCTTTTTCAGAGCCTGATGACAATCTTTCGGTGCCAGAGCCAATAGCTCGGGATGAAACAGACCGCGACATAGGCAACCGCATAGATCAGAGAGGCTCCATCGCTGGCAGGAGCCGGACCGAACAGATTTTCGTAGAGCGAGCTCCCGGCGGGAAGGGTAGCGGCAGCCGACCAGTGCCAGCCCAGTACGATGGCAAGGATTTCAGAGAACAGATACGCCACGATCGGGTTCGCGCCGAAGACCACCCCGACACGCACCATGCCGCGCAGTGCCGTATTGCCCCGCTGAGTCTGCCTCACATCGACCCAGTCATACAGCCAGGAGAGGGCAAGCATATCGAGACCACCGCAGACCAGCACATAACTGCTCGTCCAGAGATTCTTGTTCAACGGGAAGATCAGCGACCATACAAGGCCCGTCACGAGCAATCCGCCTCCGGTAAGACGCAAAAAGCCGAGAATACGCCTTGGGTGCTCCCGCTGGTCCTGACGTATGATGATGCCCGACAGAATGCCGAGTAAAAGCGTCGCGCCGCTTGGCACCAGCGTCAGAAGGCCCTCAGGATCACGATCGCCCTCATACAGCACGCCCATGCCGGTCAGGTCATGCAGCGCCCCCATAGCCAGCCGGTCGAGCCGCGCCGCAAGATTGCCATGGGGATTCATGAAAGCAGGACCGCCCGCAGCAGCCTCCGGGAAGGCGAGCAGGAGCAGGTAATAGACCAAGACCAGCAAAACTGCCGCAACAGACAGGCCTCGCAAACGCAACCCTGCAAGATAGAGTCCCGCCCCGAAAGCGTAGCAGACGCCCAGATGCTGCAAGACACCATAGACACGCAGATCTTGAAAACCGCCGTGACCCAGAGCGTTCAGACCTATCCCGAGCAGGACCAGAGCGACGCTGCGCTGTGCGATCTCGCGCCAGAGCCGCCAGCGTCGTTCCCCTTTCTCAAGGCGCCGCCCGAGCGCAAATGGAATGGCACAGCCCATGATGAACAAGAAGCTGGGGAAAACGAGATCCGCCAGGGTCAGACCGTTCCAGTGCGCATGAAGCAAGGGCCAGAAGGTATGCGCCCAGTCACCGGGGTTATTGACCAGGATCATCAGGGCAATGGTCAGACCGCGCAGGACATCGAGTGACTCGACGCGCGCCCTGCCCAGGGCAATACCGTCGGAGGGGGATGGAGCCCCCCTATACCGCTCGCGCATGCTCAGAACCCGCTCGATACAGTGGCGTAGACACCGAAGGGCGCGCCGATAAGATAGATGGGCGATGAACCCGGCACTACGACCCCGCTCCGGCTGAGCGTGTCACGCGCATTCGCCGTCGTGCTACCGGCCATGGCAAGATAATGATTCCCCCCCAGATTGGTGAAATTGACCTGTATCTGCGGATGCTTCGCAGGGCCGATGGATGACAGTCGATAGCCGAGCGTCAGATCGGAAGTCACATATCCGGGGATATGCTCGTCATTCATGAAGGTCGTGTACTGGCCGCCCGTGTAGCGCAGGTTGAAATTCCCGAAGAAATGCCCCTGATCATATTGCAGCCCGACGGCCCCGGTGAATTTGGGGGAGCCAACCGCAATCTTGCCCCGTGTGGGCAGCACCTGCCCGCTCACCGCGAAGTCGTTATCCATGGTGGAGTGCAGATACTGGCCCGACAGATAGGGACTGAAATGATGCCAGGGCCTCAGGCCGAATTCTCCCTGGATACCCCGTGAGGTCTGTCCGCCCGCATTGATCGGCAGCGCAACAACAAGGGTCGAGCCCGGAATATACCCGGAGGACGAGATGTTGTGATTGGTCATGTTGAGATTGAACGCAGCGATCGAGAAATTCCAGAACCCGAAATGACGGTACCCGATCTCCTCGCTGATCGTATATTCGGGCTTCAGATTACCAACGGCCGAGATCTGCCCGGCATTGGGGTCATAGTCCGGCACGTAAGCCTCGGTCGAAACAGGCGCGCGAAACGCCGTCGTGCCATTGATATAGACCTGATTATGCGGATCGATATGATAGGTGGCGTAGAACTGGGGCAATGGCTCGAAATAATTGCCACCGCTTTTCCAGGGGCTCGCTCCTGGCACGTTATTCGTCCCTTCGCGTTGCAGCATAACGGCCTTGAACCCGGCGCTGAGTTCGAGCTTCCCGTGAAGCAGCTTGAGCGTATCCGCAAGATAGAGCGCATTCTGCTGCTGCCAGAAATTGAGATTATCGCCGCTCAGAATGTCGCCATTGGCAAAACGGATGGGATCATAGCCATATTCCCCTACCTTCCTGCCTGCATAATCGAGCAACAGGAACTGATAGCGCTCCTCATGGCTCGTATAGGAATACCACCAGCCAAATGTGAGACTGTTATTGCCGTGCGTCCATTTGAGCGCTGTGTTGACCGCGCCCATACGCTGCTCCCAGGGATCGCGTAGAACCGTGCTCAGCATATTGTTGGTCTGATACGGAAGGTTGAGCGCCTCATAGGAAGACGTGCCCGTTCCATAAGGGACATTCCCGAAATACCCACCCGAAACGGGGATATTCTCTCCACCATCGGAGGGTCCCCATTGCTTGATGAAATAGGGTGTCGTGGTCAGTTCCAGTTCATGGGACAGGCGAAAATGCGCGGGCAGGATCACATTGATCATATTGTTGTTCTGCCGCGACAACCCATAATAAGTCACGTCGCCAGGGGTGTACTGCCCCGACAGGTTGTAATTATATCCGTATTGTTTCCACTGGGCCAAGGTCGGCGCAAGCGTTCCGTTATTGAATTGCTGGGTAAAGGCGAAGACTGCCTTGACGCTATTACCGTCACCCCACTCCTTTACCCATTTGGAATCAACGTGGTAACGTTCCTGCCGCCCGGGTCCTCGCCAGTTATTGGTGGATGTATGCGAGAACGACGCAAAACCGCGTATGCCGGAATGTCCGATATCTCCCGTATTGAGACGCAGGAACTCCTTGTTGCCGCTATGGGTACCTCCCATCCCCTCGATAAATCCACCCGCCTTGTGAGAGGGATCGATCTCGAAGGCCGCAATCTGACCGCCTGCTGCGTTTATCAGCGGCGCATCGATATCAGGCGAACCTTGGGACACGGTAAGCGATCCGAGATTCTCGCTGTCGACAAGAGTGGCCGTAGAGATTCCGTAGTTAATAGGATCCGCCTCAGGCGCGCCCTCGAAGAGAAAGCCAACCTGGCTTTGCGTCAGGCCGCGCATGGTCATCATGTCGCCTGCCGCCATTCCCAACGGATCCACTTTGGCTGATACGACCCCCGGCAAGCTCGCCATGAGGTTGACGATAGAGGTTGAGGGCGTCTGCTTGGCAATATAGTCACGCGTGACACCGCTTTGCGAACGCGGGGCCGTCTCGCGGGGCATGAGTCCGCCCCCCGGCGTGGTATTCGTGACCCCATCAGCAGTTTTCATGCCCCCATGCACCGCGATTTCCTCGGGCAGAGCGGCCATATTCGTCACCGAGCCAACACGATCCGGTTGCCTCTCACCGCCGTGATGGCCACTGGCCGGTTTTTCTGCCGGGACCGTACGGGCCCAGAGACGCGCTGCGCATGAATCGGTGACAGCGCATGAGAGCAGGGTCGCTGCGAACAGCCGATATCGCCAAGGAAAGCTTACCATGAGGCGCTCCAGGTCACTCACCCGAGCGAAGCCCGGAGATCGTTTACATTTCGTTATGAAATGACCATGGTATGCC
>Ga0157365_10000468_pt1 | contig 17614 bp, 20 predicted proteins | sample AttsexASBM3_FD_111478 | JGI IMG/M metagenome (GOLD analysis project Ga0157365, IMG submission 111478) | Fungus gardens microbial communities from leaf cutter ant in Ribeirão Preto, State of São Paulo, Brazil - Atta sexdens ASBM3 | ecosystem: Host-associated > Fungi > Mycelium > Unclassified ... | reverse complement strand
GGAGATGATCACCCTGCGCCATGCCCAGGCGCGCGACACCGCGCCGCTGGTGGAGCGGCTGCTGGCCAGTCGCGGCCAGGCCGGTGGTGGTGTCCAGGTGCTGGCGGACGCCCGCAGCAATGCTCTCATGGTGCGCGGCGACGAGGCCGTGCGCCGCCAGGTGCGCCGGCTGGTGGCCGAACTGGACGTCTCTCGCGATGCGGCCAGCGACACCGAGGTGGTCTATCTGCACCACGCCAAGGCCGGCGAGGTGGTCAAGGTGCTGCGCGGCCTGAGCGGGGAGGTCACCCGGGAAGCACGGGTGGAGATTCCCGTGGCGCCTGCTGCTGGTAATACCACCCCTATGGAGGGTGGAGCGGAAGGGGAAGCCCCGCTGCCCAAGAGCGGCGGGACGCTGGCGCCGGGGGCGCCCGGTATTCGTCTGGAAGCGGACCTGGGGACCAACTCCATCGTGCTGATCGGTCCGCCACGGGAGCTCGCCGGCTACAAGCGCATCATCAGCCAGCTGGATATCCGCCGCGCCCAGGTCGTGGTGGAGGCCATCATCGCCGAGATCACCGACACCAAGGCCAACCAGCTGGGTGTCCAATGGCTGTTTCTCGACCGCAACGGCAATCTGCCGGCGGGCAGCGTCAACTTCACCAACGGCACGCCCATCAACGGCATCGCCGCCGCCGCGGCCAACCAGGACACCACCGCCCTGGGCAGTCTGCTGTCGGGCATGCAGGGCATCTCCGCCGGGGTCGGGCGCATCGGTGGCAGCGGTTTGAATTTCGTCACCCTGCTGCAGGCCATGCGCAGCGAGAGCGGTTTCAACCTGCTGTCGACGCCGACGCTGCTGACTCTGGACAACGCCGAGGCCTCGATCATGGTCGGCCAGGAGGTGCCCTTCGTCACCGGTTCGGTCACCAGCAACAACGCCAACCCCTACCAGACCATCGAGCGCCGCGAGGTGGGGGTCAAGCTGCGCCTCAAGCCGCAGATCAACGAAGGCGACACCGTGCGCATGGAGATCGTCCAGGAGGTCTCGTCGCTGGCCGACAACGTGCGCGCCAGCGACGTGGTCACCAACAAGCGCGAGATCAAGACCACGGTGATGGTCGAGGACAACGGCCTCATCGTCCTCGGCGGCCTGATCAGCAACGAGGGCAACGACAGCGACCAGCGGGTGCCGCTGCTGGGCGACGTGCCGGTGCTGGGCAATCTGTTCAAGTCGCGTACCCGCTCCAGCACCAAGCAGAATCTGGTGGTGTTCATCCGTCCGCGCATCCTGCGTGATCCGGCGCTGGTGCAGCAGATCAGCGAGGACAAGTATCGCGGCATGCGCGCCGCCGCCCCGGCCGCGGCCCTGCCGGCCACCCCGCCGGGCAGTCGCGGCGCGCCCACCCTGCAGAGTCTCTATCCCTCGGCGCGGGCGCGCCTGGACGGCCTCTGATGACAGCGACGCTGCCTTATCGCCTGGCGCGCCAGGCCGGTATCGCCCTGGCCGCCGCGCCCGACGGCTATCGGCTGCTGTGCCGTACGGATGCCGACCTGGCCCTTCTGCAGGAAGTACAGCGTCGCCATGGTCCCCCCCTGGGCTGTGACTGGCTGCCCCGCGAGGTCTTCGAGCAGCGCCTGGGGCCGCTCTACGAAGCCGGCCAGGCCACGACCGAAGCCCTGGTGGAAGGCCTGGGCGAGACCGTCGACCTGGCCGGGCTGATGGAGGAGTTGCCGCGGGTCGAGGACCTGCTCGACAGCGCCGGCGAGGCGCCGGTGATCCGCCTGATCAACGCCCTGTTCGCCGAGGCCCTGCGCCTGGACGCCTCCGACCTGCACGTGGAGACCTTCGAGCAGGCGCTGGTGGTGCGGGTGCGAGTGGATGGGGTGCTGCGCGAATTGCTGCGCCCGCCGCGGGCCCTGTCGGCCATGCTGGTGTCGCGGATCAAGGTCATGGCGCGGCTGGACATCGCCGAGAAGCGCCAGCCCCAGGATGGCCGCATCACCCTGAGGGCCAGCGGCCGGGACGTCGACATCCGCGTCTCGACCCTGCCCGGCGTCCACGGCGAGCGGGTGGTGATGCGCATCCTCGACAAGCAGGCCAGCCTGCTGGAGCTGGCGCGCCTCGGCCTGCCGCCGGCCATAGACACTGGCCTGCGTGGTGCCCTGGCCCAGCCCAACGGCATCCTGCTGGTGACCGGGCCGACCGGCTCGGGCAAGACCACCACCCTCTATGCCAGCCTGGGCCTGCTCAACGAGGGCAGCCGCAGCATCCTCACCGTGGAAGACCCGGTGGAATACGCCTTGCCCGGCATCGGCCAGACCCCGGTCAACCCCCGTGCCGGCCTGACCTTCGCCAGCGGCCTCAGGGCCATCCTGCGCCAGGATCCGGACGTCATCATGATCGGCGAGATCCGCGACGTGGAGACTGCCGGCATCGCCGTGCAGGCCAGTCTCACCGGTCACCTGGTGCTCTCCACCCTGCACACCAACAGCGCCCTGGGCGCCATTACCCGGCTGCGCGACATGGGCGTGGAGCCCTTCCTGCTGGCCTCCAGCCTCAAGGGGGTGCTGGCCCAGCGGCTGGTACGGCGGCTCTGTGGCTGCGCTGCCTGGCGTCCGCTGCGTCCGGCCGAGCAGGCGCTCCTGCCGGGGTTGGCCGGCCTCGAACGGCTGCGCGAACCCCAGGGCTGCGCGGCGTGCAACGGCAGTGGCTATCGCGGTCGCCTGGGGCTCTATGAATTCGTCGCCCTGGACGCCGAACTGGCCGAACTCATCTATCGCGGCGCCGGTGAAGGCGAGATGGCGCGACTGCTGGAAGGCCGCCGCGCGACCCTGGCCGAGGGCGCCCTGGCGCGCCTGGCGGCGGGCGAGACCAGCCTGGCGGAGGTGCTGCGTGCGGTGCACCAGTAACGCACTCGGCGGAGCGCTGCGCTGATGCCGGCCTATCGTTACCTGGCGCTGGACGGCGACGGGCGTCGCCAGCGCGATGTCATCCAGGCCGAAAGCGAGCGCCACGCCCGCCAGCTGCTGCGCGAGCGCGGCCTCTTTCCCCGCGAGGTGCAGGCGAGCGGTCCGGTGCGCGGCGCGCGCGGTCGCGGCGGACGGCTGGACGCCAACAGTCGCACCGATTTCACCCGCCAGCTGGCGACCCTGGTGGGCGCCGCCATTCCCCTGGCCGAGGCCCTGCAGATGCTCGAGCGCCAGAGTCGCCAGGCGGCGCTCAAGGCCTTGCTGCTGGATCTGCTGGGCCAGGTGCGCGAGGGCTACACCCTGGCCGACAGCCTGGGTCGCCATCCCGGTACCTTCGATCCGCTGTACCTGACCCTGGTGGCCGCCGGCGAGCGGGCCGGGTGCCTGGGCCCGGTGCTGGAACGCCTGGCCGACTATCTCGAACGGGTGCAGCGCCAGCGCCACAAGGCGCGTACCGCGCTCATCTATCCCCTGGCGCTGGCCCTGGTCTCCATCGCCGTGGTGGCCGGCCTGATGACCTTCGTGGTGCCCAAGCTCACCGAGCAATTCATCCACAGTGGCCTGCAATTGCCCTGGATCACCCGCGCCCTGGTGGCCGTCAGCGATGGCCTGCTGGTCTCTGGGCCCTGGTTGCTGGGTCTGCTGGTGCTGGCCGGTGTCGGCCTGCAGCGCCTGCTGCGCCAGGTCCTGTGGCGGCGACGCTGGCATCGCCGCCTGTTGCGCCTGCCGCGCCTGGGCGAGTTGCTGCGCACCCTCGACAGCGCCCGCCTGACCCGCAGCCTGGCGATCCTGGTCGGCAGCGGCATCCCGGTGCTCGAAGGCCTGCAGGTCAGTCGTGCCACCCTGGGCAACCAGGTCCTGGGTGACGCCCTGGACGCCGCCATCGAGCAGGTCACCGCCGGTACCGGCCTCGGCCGGGCGCTGGATCGCACCGCGGTGTTTCCGCCGCTGCTGGTGAACATGGTCGCCAGCGGCGAGGCCAGCGGCACCCTCGACGCCATGCTGGAGCGGGTTGCGGATGCTCAGGAGCGGGATTTCAACCAGCAGGTGGACCTGGCCCTGGCGCTGTTCGAACCGGTGCTGATCCTCATCCTCGGCGGCGTGGTGCTGGCCATCGTCCTCGCCATCCTGCTGCCCATCATGCAGCTCAACCAGGCGCTCAACCTCTGATGTACCCCAAGGAGACTTTCGCGATGCGCTCTTATGCCGTACCCGCCCGCCAGGCCGGCTTCACCCTCATCGAGATCATGGTGGTGATCTTCATCATCGGCCTGCTGGTGGCCATCGTCGCGCCCAATGTGCTGGACAACCAGGACAAGGCCATGCAGCAGAAGGCCCGCGCCGATCTCGCCAGCCTGGAGCAGGCGCTGGACATGTATCGCCTGGACAACCTGCGCTATCCCACCGCCGAGCAGGGCCTGGCCGCCCTGGTAAGCAAGCCGACCCAGGCCCCCGAGCCGCGCAACTACCGCGCCGACGGCTATATCCGCCGCCTGCCGGAAGACCCCTGGGGCGCCGCCTATCGCTATCGCATCCCTGGCGAACATGGCCGGGTGGATCTCTACAGCCTCGGCGCCGACGGCCGCGAAGGCGGCGAGGGCAGCGACGCCGACATCGGCAACTGGACCCTCTGAGTCACCATGCCAAGGCGCCAGGGCGGCTTCACCCTGCTGGAGCTGATGGTGGTGCTGCTGATCGTCGGCCTGCTCACCGCCGTGGGCGTGGCACGCCTGGGCGGCGGCACTCCGGCCGGGCAGTGGCGCCTGGAAAGCCTGGCAGGGGACTTCCAGCTGGCGCGGGACACCGCCCGCCGCAGCGGCCGCATCCTCGGCTGGCAGGCCGACGCCTCCGGCTTTCGCTATCTGCAACTGGTGGCCGACACCCGCGGGCCACGCTGGCAACCCCTGGCCAGTGCCGATCTGCCGGACGGGCGCTGGCCGAGTGGTCTGCAACTGGCCGAACCGGTGAGTGCCCAGCCGCGGCTGATCTGGTGGCCGAATGGCGATACCCAGGGCCAGCGCCTGGCCTTTGCCGAAGACGAGCGGCAGTGGCTGCTGGTGGTCGACGGGCGCGGCCGCGCCTCGGTGGAGCGGCCATGAAGCAGACCGGTTTCACCCTGCTGGAGGTGCTGGTGGCCCTGGCCATCGTCGCCTTCATGGCGGTGGGCGTCAGCCAGGTGATCGGCCAGCGACTGGACATCGCCGGGGTCGCCCAGTCCCGCGAGCTGGCCCAGCTGTGCGCCCGCGAACTCACCGCCCGGGCGCAGGTGGAGGGCCTGGCGACCGGCCAGGGCGAGTTGAACCAGGGTGGCGAACGCTGCTACTGGCGCCTGGAGGGCGCAAGCGGCCCCCTCGGCGGGCGGCTGACGCTCTATGCCGATGCCGCGCTCAGTCGAAGCCTGGGCGACTGGCCGATCCAGGCCGGAGTCCAGCCATGAGAAACCAGGCGGGCATGACCCTGATCGAGGTGCTGCTGGCCATCGCCCTCACGGCGCTGCTCGCCGTCTTGCTCGGCAGTCTGGTCAATCTCTGGCTCGACGCCCGCGGTCGCCTGGCCGCGCGGGAATCGACCAACGCCCGGGTGCTGGACCTCTGCGGCCTGCTGGAGCGGCGCCTGGGTGGTCTGGTCCTGCGCCCACTGCAGGAACACCGGTTGCCGCTGCACAACGCCCTGCTGGACTGGCGCCCCGCCGAGAACCGCCTGGACTGGGTCGCCCTGGACGGCTTGCCGCTGAGTACGGGGCAGGGCGCCGGTCGCCTGCGTCGCCAGCGCCTGGAATGGGATGCCGCCCAGGAACGGCTGCGACTCTGGCGCAGTGCCGAGCTGGATGCGGTGGAGGCCCCGGTCTGGCAACCGGTGTTCGATCAGTCCGGCGTCGAGCGCCTGCAGCTGGAATTCCACGGCGGCGGCCGCTGGCTCGCCTATCCGCCCCCGGCCGAACCCACCAACGGGGTACGGCTGACCTTTACCCTGCAGGGTGCCGGCTATGTCTGTACCTTCGCCCTGCCTCAGACAGGTTGACCCCATGTTCGCCTCCCTCCCGCTCGGGCGCCTGCTGCCCCTGCTGCGCCGCGACCTCAGCCCCGCCCACAGCTCCACGCGGCTGCTCCTGCGTACGCGGCGACCCGGTCCGCCGGGCCCGGACAATCCGCTGGTGGCCGCGCGCCTTCAGGACGGCCAGCTGCAAGCCGCGGCAGCGCTGCCCGCGTCCGCCCAGCCGGTGACCCTGCTGCTGCATGGCGAAGACTGCAGCCTGTTCGATGTCGCCGCGCCCAAGGGGCTGCGTCCGCACGAGTGGGGCCTGCTGCTGGAAGACCAGCTGCTGGCGGACGCCAGCGACCAGCACCTGGTCTGTCTGGGGCGCACCCCGGGTCGGCTGCGCCTGCTGGCGCTGGATCGGGCGCTGCTGGAGGCCTGGCGTGAACACTGCGCCGCCTGCGGCTGGACGGTGGCGGCCTGCTGGGTCGACTTCCAGCTGCTGCCCGAGCCCACCGCCGAGAGCGGGATCGGAATGCGCCTGGGCGAAGGCCTGAGATTCAGGACCCGGATCGAGGGCCACGAGGTCTGGCTGACCTGGCCGCACGCCCTCGAAGCCAGTCTGCCGCCCGCTCTGGCCGCGCTGCTCGAAGCCGGGCCCGAGGCCTCCGGCGATCCGCTCTGGCCCCAGCCCGCCGCAGGTCTCGCGCCCTTGGATCTCTGGCCGCGCCAGGGCCAGCGTCGCAGTCGGCCCGCGCTGGGCCTGCCGCGTCCGCTGGTGCTGGGCATGGCCGCTGCCGCGGTGCTGGCGATCCTGCACCTGGGCCTGCAACAGGTCCAGCAGTGGCGACTGGCCCAGCTCGACCGGGCCTATGTCGCCCAACGGCTGGGGCTGGCCAGCGACCGCATTGAGGCCGGCCGCGCCGAACGCGAACTCCAGTTGGCCAGCCGCACCCGGCGGCAGCTGGAGGGCCAGTGGCGCCTCTGGCAGCGCCTCAGGGAGCCCCTTGGCGCCGCCCTGACCAGCGCACCAGGGCTGCGTCTGGTGGAGTGGTCGCTCGATGAGCAGGGCATCCAGCTGGTGCTGGAAGGCCCCGCCAGTCTGGACAAGACCTTGCGCAGCCGACTCGGCGAGGAATTCGCTACCCTGCAGTGGCAACGGCAGGCCGGACGTCTGACCTTGCGCCTGGCAGTCCCGACGGAGAAACGACCATGAGCACCCTCTTGCAGCACTGGCAGCGGCTGCCTGCCGAACGCCAGCGACTGGCCCTCGGCGGCCTGGTCATTCTGCTGCTGGCCGCCATCCTCTGGCTGCGCTCCACACCCGGTAGCCGACCGGCCTCGACGGACTGGGTCCGCCTCGCCGCAGAGGCCCGGGCACTGCCGGTCGCCCAGCCGCTGCAGGAGGCGGACTGGCGCGCTGCGGTAGGCGGGGTGACCTTCAGCGCCCTGACCCTGGCCGAGCCGGTCTGGCACCTGCGTGGCGAAGCGGCGGATATCGCTGCGGTGGAACGGCTGCAGGCCTGGGCGCGGGCACGCGGCTGGTTGCCGCAGACCCTCAGGATTCGCAGCCAGTCAGCGGGCGTGGCCTTCGAACTGGACGTCCTGGCGGTGCTGGTGGGGCGGACGCCGTGATGCGCTGGCTCGCGCGCTTGGTCGTTACCCTGTTCGCCCTGCTGATCTTCGCCCTGGGCTGCCTGCTCTATTGGCCAGCGGCGGACTGGCTGCCGCGGCTGCTACCGCCCCAGGTCACCCCGGTGGGGTTGCAGGGTTCCCTGCTAGGCGGCGGCATGCAGCGCCTCGACTGGTCGGGCGGCGGTGCCGGACCCTGGCAATGGCAGCTGCGCTGGCCGGGCCGGTTGCAGGTCAGGATCGGCGAGGCCGAGGCTGCGCCCTGGGGAATGGTCCTCAGCGGCTGGCCCTGGCGGTGGCAGGCCGATCTCGCCGGAGGTGACCTGCGCTGGCTGCAGGCGCCGGGCAGCGCGCTGCTCGCCGGTCGGCTGGTGGGCGAGGTACGCCTGGCAGGCAGCTGGCGACGTTGCCAGGCGGCCGGTGGCGGATGGCAGGGCGATGGCCTGCAGCTCCTGGCGCCCCGGCGTCTCGCCCTGGGCGAGTCCCGGTTGCAGGTGGATTGCCAGACGGCGCCCTGGCTGCAGGGGGTCTTCGAGCGCACCGGCCAGCATCGCCTGGAACTGCGCCTGAGCCTGGCCAACTGGCGCGGGCAGGTGCAGGGCACGGCGCAGCCCGGCAGCGACATGGCGTCGGTGCTGCAGAGCATCGGCTGGCTCAGGCCCGGGCAGAGCCAGGTGATGGGGCGCTTCTGAATCTGGAAGAGCAGGGATCAGGCAACGCGCAGGCCCTGGCTCGACCCCAGCTTCGCCAGGTGGAGCAAGCCTTCCTCCCACTGCCGATGCCCGGAGCGGGTGTTGATATGGCCGGCACCGGGCAGGATATCCAGTTCGCTGCCCCAGGCCTGGGCCAGGGCTTCGGCCCGCGGCAGGCTGATGGCATGGTCATTGTCCGAGGTCACCACCCGCGAGGGGAAGGGTAACGGCTGGCGTGGCAAGGGGGCGAAACCTACCAGCTCCACGGGGCAACCCGGACGTTCGACATCGGCCGGCGCCACCAGCAAGGCCGCCAGCACCCGCTGCCGGCGGGCCACCGGGGCGCTGGCCGCCCAGCGGGCGACGGTCACGCACCCCAGGCTATGGGCGATCAGCACCACCGGCGCATTGGCCTGGGCAATGGCCGCGTCGAGGGCGGCGACCCAGCGCTGCGGATCGGGACGCTGCCAGTCGTCCTGTTCGACCCGACGGGCATCCGGCAGGCGGCGTTGCCAGTGGGTCTGCCAATGCTCGGGGCCGGAGCCTTGCCAACCGGGAAGGATGAGATAGCGGGTCATGGCGGTGCTCCGCGGGGAAAGGGAGCATCGATAGTGCCGACGGTCGACCCGCATGAGAAAGAATAAAAGGCGCTTTGGTTATGCCTTACGCCTTGGTATGCAGTGGCGGAATCGCGATCGTGGCGGTTCGCCGATGCGACCGCTCCTACGGAAATATCCGTCTCGTGTAGGAGCGGCCGCGTCGGCGGACCGCCATGGCCGCGATCAAAAAACCCAACTACTCGTTGCGCCCCAACCGCTCCACTTCCTGCAGCCAGCGCAGCCGCTGCTCCTCGTCCGCCGCCCGCACCGGCGAATACTCGTGCACCTGCAGCACCTGGATGCCACAGGCCTCGAGGCCTTCCTGAATCCCCTGGCGATGGGGCGCCTGGTTACGCAGGCGCTGCCAGGGGGAGGGCGGGGTGTCGGAGGTGACCAGCAGCTCGGCGCTGCGGCCGGTCAGCAGCGGCTCGCCGCCCCAGGTCTGGTCGCGCTGGGCGAAGGCGAAGCCCGGTTGCAGCACGCGCTCGAGAAAGCCCGCCAGCACCGCCGGCAGGCCGTTCCACCACACCGGGTAGATGAACACCAGGTGCTCGGCCCAGTGGATCTGCCGCTGGGCTTCCAGCAGATCCGGCTCCAGCGTCTGCGAGAGGTCATAGCCCTCGCGCAGCACCGGATCGAACTGGGCGTCGGCCAGCTTGAGCTGGCGTACCACCTGGCCACTGGCCTGGGCGCCCTGGACATAGGCATCGGCCAGCGACTGGCAGAAACTGGTGCGCTTGGGATTGCCCTGGATGACCAGCAGGCGCCGGCCATCCCCTTCCAGCGGCGTGGCGCCGCGTGCCTCAGCCACGGCCACCGGCTTCCAGCATGGTTTCCGGACGTACCCATTCGTCGAACTGCGCATCGGTCAGGTAGCCGAGCTCAAGCGCGGCGGCGCGCAGGGTCTTGTTCTCGGCATAGGCCTTCTTGGCGATCTCGGCGGCCTTGTCGTAGCCGATGTGCGGATTGAGCGCCGTCACCAGCATCAGCCCCTGTTCCAGGTGCTCGGCCATCTTGTGCTCGTCCGGCTCCATGCCGGTGACGCAATGGGTGTTGAAGTTGCGGCAGCCATCGGCCAGCAGGCGAATGGATTCCAGCACGTTGTGGGCGATCACCGGCTTGTAGACGTTGAGCTGCAGATGGCCCTGGCTCGCGGCGAAACCCACGGTGACGTCGTTGCCGATCACCTGGCAGGCCAGCATCGACAGGGCCTCGCACTGGGTGGGATTGACCTTGCCCGGCATGATGGAGCTGCCCGGTTCGTTGGCCGGCAGTTTGACCTCGGCGAAACCGGCGCGCGGACCGGAACCCAGCAGGCGCAGGTCGTTGGCGATCTTCATCAGGGCCACGGCCAGGGTCTTGAGGCCGCCGTGCAGGGCCACCAGCGGCTCATGGCCGGCGAGGGCGGCGAACTTGTTCGGTGCGGTGACGAAGGGCAGACCGGTGAGTTCGGCGATTTCCTTGGCGATGGCTTCGTCGAAGCCCTTGGGCGCGTTGAGACCGGTGCCCACGGCGGTGCCGCCCTGGGCCAGTTCCAGGACCGCCGGCAGGGCGTTGCGGATGGCCCGTTCGGCCAGATCCAGCTGGGCGACGAAGGCCGACAGCTCCTGGCCGAAGGTCACCGGGGTGGCGTCCATCATGTGGGTGCGGCCGGTCTTGACCAGGTTCTGGTAGCGTGCCGATTGCAGCGCCAGGCCGCCGGACAACTCGGCGATGGCCGGCAGCAGGTCGTTCTGCACCGCCAGGGCGGTGGCGATGTGCATGGCGGTGGGGAAGCAGTCGTTGGAGCTCTGACCGCGATTGACGTGGTCATTGGGATGGACCGGCTTCTTGCCGCCCATGCCGTTGCCGGCCAGCTCGTTGCTGCGCCCGGCGATGACCTCGTTGACGTTCATGTTGCTCTGGGTGCCGCTGCCGGTCTGCCAGACCACCAGGGGAAACTGGTCGTCATGGAAACCGTCGAGGATCTCGCTGCTGGCCTTCTCGATCAGGGTGGCAACGTCTTCCGGCAACTCGCCGAGGCGCAGATTGACCCGCGCGGCCGCCTTCTTCACCGTCGCCAGGGCATGCACCACCGCCAGTGGCATCTGCTGGTTGCCGATGGCGAAGTTTTCCAGCGACCTCTGGGTCTGGGCACCCCAGTAGACGTCGTCGGCTACTTCGATGGGGCCGATGCTATCGGTTTCGGTGCGGCTCATGGCGGTCTCCGTTGATGAGGTAGGGTCCAGCTAACTTGGGCAGCAGGTTAGCGCCAGGGTTCCCAAATGGGAAGTGTTCTCAAATGGCTGCGGATCCTCGTCAAGTTCAGGCCAGGTTCAGCCGCTCTGTGGCACACTCGCGGTCCATTTTCAGCCTCCTGAAGGATGCCCATGAAGAAGACCCTCCGTACGCTTGGCGCCGTCGTTGTGCTCGCCAGCGCCAGCAGCTTCGCCCTGGCCGATGCCAAGAGCCACGCGGCCGACGCGGAGCGCTTTCTCAAGCTGGCCAACGCCGACAAGCTGACCACGCCGGTCTATGCCCAGGTCCAGCAACTCTTCGCCCAGCACTTCGAGCAGGCCAAGGCGCCGGCCAAGAAGGCCGTGCTGGAAAGCTACACCGCCCGCGCCAACCAGGCGCTGGACAGCACCATCGGCTGGGAAAAGATCAAGCCCGAGATGGTCAAGCTGTACACCGACAACTTCACCGAAGACGAGCTGGAAGGCCTCATCAAGTTCTACCAGTCCGATCTGGGCAAGAAGATGATCGCCACCCTGCCGCGCCTGTCGGCGCAGTCCGCCCAGCTGACCCAGGCCAAGCTGGAGCAGGCGGTACCCAAGGTCAACGGCATCCTCGCCGAGATGGACAAGGAGCTGGGCGTGAAGCCGCCGGCCGGTGCCGAGAACGCGCCGCCGCCCGCCAAGCGCTGATTCCCGCCGTTGCCACGAAGCCCGGACCTGTTCCGGGCTTTGTCGTCTGAGGGCCGACCGGAGCGATTCCGGGCGGGCCGCCAGCCCGTTAGAATGCGGGTTCTTACAGTCGAGGTATCCCCATGAGCATGCGCGAACGTATCCAGTCCAGCCTGGGCCTGTTGCAACCCGAGCACCTGGAGGTGCTGGACGAAAGCCACATGCACAGTCGCGGCCAGGAGACCCACTACAAGGCGGTGGTGGTCAGCCCGCACTTCGCCGGTCTCAACGCGGTGAAGCGCCACCAGAAGGTCTACGGCACCCTGGGCGAACTCATGGGCCAGTTCCATGCCCTGGCGCTGCACACCTACACCCCGGAAGAGTGGGCGGCCCAGGGGCAGGCACCGGATTCGCCCACCTGCCGCGGCGGCAGCAAGCACGACCTGGCGGGTTGAATCCCGCCAGCCCTGTTCAGCGGCAGCCTGTATTGGTTAAAATTTGATCGGCGCCGGCATCCTTGCCGGCGTTTTCGTCTAACCGGTCCGCCCTTTGCGAGGGCGACCCCTGGGAACCCGAAGATGACCGACAAGATTGTCGTGGCGGCCTTGTACAAGTTCGTCACCCTGGACGACTACGTCCAATTGCGTGAACCCCTGCTGCAGACCCTCCTGGCGAGCGACGTCAAGGGCACCCTGCTGCTGGCCGAGGAAGGCATCAACGGCACCGTCTCCGGCAGCCGCGAAGGCATCGATGCGGTACTCGCCTGGCTGCGCGCCGATCCGCGCCTGGTCGACATCGACCACAAGGAATCCTACTGCGCCGAGCAGCCCTTCTATCGCACCAAGGTCAAGCTGAAGAAGGAGATCGTCACCCTGGGCGTGCCCGGCGTCGATCCCAACCAGCGCGTGGGGACCTATGTCGAACCCCGGGACTGGAATGCCCTGGTCGACGATCCCGAGGTGCTGGTGATCGACACCCGCAACGACTACGAGGTGGGCATCGGCAGCTTCAAGGGCGCCATCGATCCCAAGACCAAGAGCTTCCGCGATTTCCCGGCCTATATCCGCGAGCACTTCGATCCGGCCCGGCACCGGAAGGTCGCCATGTTCTGCACCGGCGGCATCCGCTGCGAGAAGGCGTCGAGCTTCATGCTGCAGGAGGGCTTTCCCGAGGTCTTCCACCTCAAGGGCGGCATCCTCAAGTACCTCGAAGAGGTGCCCGCGGCCGAGTCGCGCTGGGAGGGCGAGTGCTTCGTCTTCGACAACCGGGTGACCGTGACCCATGACCTCGCCGAAGGGGTCTACGACCAGTGCCATGCCTGCCGCACGCCGGTCTCGCCGGAAGACATGCAGTCGCCGCACTACAGCCCCGGCATCAGCTGCCCGCACTGCTGGGATTCGCTGTCGGAAAAGACCCGCGCCGGCGCTCGCGAGCGGCAGAAGCAGATCGAACTGGCGCGTCTGCGCAACGAACCCCACCCCATCGGCCGCGATCCGCGGCTCAACGCCACGCCCAGCCTCGAGGAGGTCTAGGATGACCGGTCGCCTGCTCTATGTGATGGACCCCATGTGCTCCTGGTGCTGGGGCTTCGCCCCGGTGGTCGAGCGCCTGGCCGAGCGGGCGGCTGCCCAGAACATCCCCCTGCAGCTGGTGGTCGGCGGCCTGCGCCGCGAGCGGGTGGCCCAGGACACCGCCAGCCGGGTGCGCACCCTGGCCTACTGGCAGGCGGTACAGGAGACCACCGGCCAGCCCTTCGCCCTCGACCAGGGCCCGCCGGAGGGCCTGGTGTACGACACCGAGCCGGCCTGCCGCGCCCTGGTCGCCGCGCGCCAACTCGACGAGGAGGCCGTCTGGCCGCTGGCCAAGCGCATCCAGCGGGCCTTCTATGTCGAAGCCCGCGACGTCACCCAGCCGGCGCTGCTGGTGGAACTGGCCGAGGCCTGTGGCCTGCCGCGCATCGAATTCGCCCCGCTGTTCGACGGTGAGGCGGCGCACCTGGCCACCCAGGCCGACTTCGACTGGGCACTCAATCTGGGCATCGCCGGTTTCCCCACGCTGCTGGCCGAGCGGGACGGCCAGCTGGCGCTGATCACCAACGGCTACCAGCCGCTGGACGAACTGGAGCCGCTGCTGGACGCCTGGCTCAGCCGCGGCGCGCAGCCGGCGTGACCCTGGTCATCGACGAGCGTCTGACGCTGCCGGAGCAGGAAATCCAGCTCACCGCGGTGCGCGCCCAGGGCGCGGGTGGCCAGAACGTCAACAAGGTCTCCAGCGCCGTCCACCTGAGATTCGACATCCAGGCCTCGTCGCTGCCGGAAGCGCTCAAGGCGCGCCTGCTGGCCTTGCGCGATGGGCGCATCAGCCGCGACGGCGTGGTGGTGATCAAGGCGCAGCAATACCGCACCCAGGAGCAGAATCGCGCCGATGCCCTGGAGCGCCTGGCCGCGCTGATCACCGCCGCCAACGTCCAGGAAAAGCCACGGCGACCCACCAAGCCCACCTACGGCTCCAAGCAGCGCCGCCTGGAGGGCAAGTCGCGTCGCAGCGGCCTCAAGGCCAGTCGCGGACGGGTGGATTTCTAGGCGCCTCAGACCGGCGCCAAGGTGTCGCTTGCCAGCGTCTTCAGCCACTCGCCGACCGCCAGTAGAGCAGTATCTGCGCGGCCTCGCGTCGGCATGACCAGGTAATAGCCCCAGTCGCTCTGGACGGGTTCGGCCAGCACCTGGAGCAGTTGACCACTCTCCAGGGCGTCGCGGACGAATTGTCGATTGACCATGGCCACACCCTGGCCGGCCAGGGCCGCATCTATGGCCAGGGCTGCCTGGTTCATGTGCAGTTGCTGACGTGCTGCCTGGCCATCCAATACGGCCGGCCAGTCAGCCTGGCCATCGTTGAGCAGGGAATAGCGAGCCAGCGTCGCCGCATCCAGGGGCAGGGGTTGAACGCCGATCAGCGTTGGGCTGGCCACCACGATCAACTCGGCGAAGAGAAAGTCTGCCGTCACGCCACGCTGTTCAGGGCGGCGGGTCAAGCGTATCGCCAAATCAACCCCGTCCCGGGTGAAGTCCACCAGGACATCGCTGGCCTGCACCCGCAAATCGAGGTCGGGGTGGGCTCGGGTGAAAGCCGGCAATCGCGGAATGAGGCATTTGGCGGCGAAGGTTGGCGTCACGCTTACGGTGATCACGCGCCTGCGCGACAGCAGTGCATCGGTGGCTTCACGGAGCAAGGCAAAGGCGCGTTGCACATCATGGAAGTAGGCGCGACCGCGCTCGCTCAGTTGCACGCCTCGGCGCTGACGCAGGAACAGCGGAAATCCCAGGCGCTCCTCCAGCTGGCGTACCTGCTGGGCGACTGCTGCCTGGGTGACGGACAGCTCCAGGGCGGCTGCCTGGAAGCTGCCCCGCCGCCCGGCGGCTTCGAAGGCTTGCAGCGCTTTCAACGGCGGGAGGCGGTGGCTGACCGTCATGATCTTCCTGACCCTGGCTTTTCTATTGGCTGTATGCAGAGGATAGCGTGACAGGAATCAGCGGAAACCCGGTAGACAGAGACCTTTATTCCACGACTCGGCACCAGTTGCCAGGAGGAAGCAATGGGTCTTACCGTCATGATGTTCACGGCGCTTGGCCTGTGCTGGGGCTCGAACTTCATCTACATGAAGCTGGCTGCCGACTTCATCTCACCGGCGCAGATAACGTTGCTGCGGGTGTGTTGTGGCTTCGTACCCCTGGTGCTGGTGGCCTGGTGGCGAGGCGCACTCAAAAGGGCACAGCTGCGTTTGTTGCCGCACTTCTTGGTGATGGCGCTGTTGGCCACCGCGTTCTATTACTTCGCCATCGCCAAGGGTACCGAACGGCTGCCTTCTGCCGTCGCTGGCGTGCTAGGCGGCACCATCGCTTTGTTCACTACCTTGGCCAGTCTGGTGTTCCTCCGCTCGCAACGCTCCAGTGCAGCGATGCTCTGGGGCGTGTTGCTGGGCTTTGCTGGCGTGGTGGTACTGATCGCGCCCTGGCAGGACGGAGCGGCCCCGTTGGATAAACAGGGCGTGTTCTGGATGCTGGGGGCAGCAGCGCTATTCGGCGGCTCCTACGTCTATGTCTGTCGATTTCTTGCGCCCCATGGTCTACCGGCTCTGGCGTTGGTGACCTGGCAAATGGGGCTTGCCCTAGTGTTGCTGCTGCTGGTGACCGACACCTCGGGCATGGGCGAGCTGCTGGTGCACCTGCGGGCACTGGCCGGGGTGACATTCGGGCTGGGGGTTTTGGGTACCGGAATGGCTTTTCTGCTCTATTACGCCCTGCTCGAACGCCTGGGTGCTGTCGCCTCGGCGGCGGCGACCTATCTTACCCCGGCGGTAGCCTTGGTTATTGGCTGGGCCAACGGTGAGGTGGTGGGGCCGCGTGAGCTGGCCGCGGCCGGGGTGATCCTGCTGGGGATCGCCTTGATGCAACAGGGACGGGACCGCTCCAAGGTGCGCTAGCGCACCACGATCAGCGCGCTGCCGGCGGCTTCCAGCATGTTGCGGGTGTTGCTGCCCATGAAGAAGTGGCGCAGGCGGGAGTGGCCGAAGGCGCCCATCACCACCAGCTCGAGACCGTGCTGCTTGCGATAACGCTCCAGGCCCAGCTCCACGTCGCCGTCGGTGATGGCGGTGGTGACCGTGCGGCCCCGGGCCCTGAGTTCGTCGGCGGCGCGGGCGAGGGCGACGCGGCGTTCTTCGCGGTCGCGGCCGACGGTCACCAGGTGGCAGGCCAGGCCGTCGAACAGTCGGCAGTTGGCCACCCAGGTCACCGCCTTGCGGGCGCTGCTGCTGTCGTCATAGGCCAGCAGCACGCCGTCGGGTTTGACGAACAGGTGGCCGGCCACCAGCAGCGGGCGATGCAGGAGGCGGATGGCGCTCTCCAGATGGCGACCGATCAGCCGCTTGGGCGGGCTGTCCTCGCCCTGGCGGCCCAGCACGATGAGGTCGAAATCCTCCTGCAGACTCTCCAGCGAACCTATCAGGTCACCGTGCTGCAGCACGGCGCCGGCGCAGCGGGCCTGCTGCTCCTCTACCCGCAACTGGGCGGCATCGAGCAGCAGCCGCCCCTGGTCTTCGGCGAGATTGCCGCGCTGGGCGTCCAGGGCGGCCAGCTCGGTGAGCAGGTGTTCGCGGTTGACCAGCAGCGGCGGCGTGGCCTGGCCCGGCCGTGGGAAGCGGCGCTGATCCAGTACATGCAGCAGGGTGAGCGGGGCATCCAGGGCGAGACCCGCCCAGGCGGCGAAGTCGCAGACGGCGGCGCTGACGGCCGAGCCGTCGAGGCAGGCAAGGATCTTGGACATGGCCGCGGATCTCCGGGAGCAGGACATTGCTGGGAAAGACCCGGCGGCGCCGTCCGGGGTTCAATCGCCGAGGGCGAGGTCGTCCGTCACCCCGCCGCGACGCAGCAGCTGCTTGCAGCGTTGCGACAGGTGCAGCACCCGCACCCGCTTGCCGGCCTTGGCATAGCGTTCGTGCAGGGTATGCAGCGCCGCCACCGCGGAATAGTCGACGAAACTCAGGTGGCGGCAGTCCACCACGACCTTCGCGGGATCGCCGGCCGGATCGAACTGGTTGAGAAAGGTGGCGGTGGAGGCGAAGAACAGGGTGCCGTGGACCTGGTACCTCTTGCTGCCGTCGGCCTCCAGGTGGCTGTCGGCATAGAGCCGGCGGGCGTGCTGCCAGGCGAAGTTGAGCGCGGCCAGGACGATGCCGCAGAGCACCGCGGTGGCGAGATCGGCGAAGACGGTGATCACGGTGACGGCGACGATCATCAGCATGTCGCTGCGCGGTACCCGGTGCAGCACCCGCAGCGAGGCCCAGGCAAAGGTCTGCTGGGCGACCACGAACATGGTGCCG
>Ga0157365_10000467_pt1 | contig 17614 bp, 21 predicted proteins | sample AttsexASBM3_FD_111478 | JGI IMG/M metagenome (GOLD analysis project Ga0157365, IMG submission 111478) | Fungus gardens microbial communities from leaf cutter ant in Ribeirão Preto, State of São Paulo, Brazil - Atta sexdens ASBM3 | ecosystem: Host-associated > Fungi > Mycelium > Unclassified ... | reverse complement strand
CATGGTCGGCACCAGCGTGCGCGACAGGATGAAGGACGCGATAATGGCGAAGATGATGGCCTCCGCCATTGGCATGAACAGCCAGCCCGCAACCCCGCTCAGCCCGAACAGCGGCAGCCAGACGATGCAGATGCAGGTGGTGGCGACAAAGGTGGGAATGACGATCTGGTTCGCCGCGTCAATGATCGCGGGTTCCAGCGTCTTGCCCATTTCCAGATGCGCGTCGATGTTTTCGATCATCACCGTGGCGTCATCCACCAGAATGCCCACCGCCAGCGCAAGACCGCCCAGCGTCATGACATTGATCGTCTGCCCCGCCCAGTGCAGGCCGATGATCGCGCACAAAATTGCCAGCGGGATGGAGGTGGCGATGATGACCGTCGGCCGCCACGACCCCAGGAACAGCAGCACCACCATGCCGGTCAGGGCCGCCGCCGTCAGCATTTCGCGCACGACGTCGAAAATGGAATCCTTAACGAACACCGAGGCGTCGCCCAGTATGCTGACCTTCACATCCGGCGGCAGCAGTCTCTGTATGCGCGGCAGCAGCGCCTTGGCCCCGGCCACGACATCCAGCGTCGAGGCGTCGCCGCTTTTCATCACGACAATCTCGACCCCCTGCTTGCCCTTCACCAGCACGAGGTTGGTCTGCGGGTGGCCGCCGCGATAGACCTCCGCCACGTCATGGACATAGATCACGGCGTTGCCCACGCGCTTGACGGGAATATCGCCCAGTTCCTTCATGGAGCGCGGGGTGGCGTTGGTCTGCACCATCCAGTCGGTTGCCGAGATTTTCTGGTCACCCGCAGGCAGCACGATATTCTGCCCGCGCAGGGCGTTCTGCACGTCCATTGCCGACAGGTGGTGCGCCTGCAGCTGCTGCTGGTTCAGCGCCACCATGACGAAGCTGTCCATGCCGCCATAGGCCTGGGGCACCACCGCACCGGGCACGGTCACCAGCAGCGGGCGCACGCGGATCATCGCCAGCTTGAACAGGTCCGATGGCGTCTGCTTGTCGGACGTGACCTGAAGTGTAAGCACCGGAACGGAGGAGGCGTCGAGGCTCATCACCATGGGCGATGGAATGTTTTCGGGCAGCTGCTTGATGACCGTCTGTGAAATGGCGGTCACTTCCGCTTCCGCCTTGCCAATATCGGTGCCGGGCTGGAAGTATATGTTGACGATGCCGCGTCCGTAATACGAACTGCTTTCCATATGTTCGATGCCCTCGACGGTCGAGGTCACCATCAGTTCGTAATTGTATATGATACGGCCCGCGAATTCCTCCGGCAGCATGCCGCCATAGGTCCAGACAACGGATACGACCGGAATTTTTATGTTGGGGAACACATCCGTCGGCGTGCGCAATACCGACATGATGCCAAAGACCACAATAAGGATCGACAGCACCACAAAGGTATAGGGCCGACGCAGTGCGGTCACTACGATGGCGTTCATGGGATGGATCATTCCCTGTATTACGAATAACCGCGCAGCACTACGGGCATGCCCCACAGTATTCGCATGCGGTTTTTATTGCATTGATCGGGTTTTACAGTCCCACGCGTGCGTGGGGCGGCACTAGGGCCTGCGGGTCATGTTGGGGGTGGTGGGCATGGGGCGGCACTCCGGCGGGTCGGTAACGGGCGGGCCGGCATGGGGTCATGCGGCATCTGCCTGAAACGACAGATACAGTGTTTTTTTACAAATTATGAACAGATAAGATTTAAAATAATATTCATTACAGGGACTATTCATTATTATTTCCAATATTTTATGAAGTATAGTTTACAAATTTCGGCACCTGATAAATAAAAAATACGTTAGCCGGGAACCTTTCGCCATATCGGCAGACATCCACGCACGGACATGCCACCGGCGCAGTCATGCAGAAGTTGCGATCAGGCGGCCCCCGTCGCACTCGTCCATGACTGCAAAAGAATGGCACGACTTCAGGCCGTATGAGCCGTATCCGTCCCGGCGTTATGACCGTCAGAACGCCCGCCCCGACAGGCTGCGGAAATGCAATACATGTTTCCGGGCGCTTCCCGTGGATTTTTGCAATCCGCTACGGGATCTGCACGGTGTTTCATGACTGGCCTGCCTGTCTACGCGTGATCCGGCGCCGGAACGGGGTGCGTGTGTGCCTGTGGTCGTGGGCAACACTCTGTCATATTGCCTGCAACTGTTCCGGCCTGCGTGGCGTTTACCGTTTCCCTTTCCAACAGGTGACCCATGCCGCCTGCCCGCCCCCCTGTCGTGGCGATCCCGGTGCGAAACGAAGCACAGCGTATTGGTCCCTGCCTGCGCGCCCTTGCCGCGCAGCGGGGGGGCGGTCCGGGCCATGTGGTCCTGCTGCTTAACAACTGCACCGATGATACGCGTGGCGCGGCCCGCGCCCTTGCCGCGTCCCTGCCTTTTGGCGTGATCGTGGCCGAACGCATCTTTGCCCCGCCGGTGGCCCATGCGGGCACGGCCCGGCGCGCGGCCATGCAGATTGCCGCGGCACTGGCCGAACCGGACGGCATCGTGCTGACAACCGATGCCGATGGCCGCGTCGCCCCTGACTGGCTGGCCAATACCCTTGCGGCGTTTGACGCGGGTGCCGATGCGGTCTGTGGCCGCGCCCTGATCGACCCGGCAGACGCACGGATCATTCCCGCGCACCTGCATGATGATGACCGGATGGAAACCGCCTATGCCACCATGCTGGACCGTATCCATGACCTGAGCGATCCCGACCCGCATGACCCCTGGCCACGCCATACGGAACATTCCGGCGCCAGCATTGCCGTGCGCGTGGCCGCCTGGCGGCGCGCCGGTGGCATCCCTGCCCTGCCATTGGGGGAAGATCGCGGGTTCATCCGCGCCCTGCGGCAGGTGGACGCCACGATCCGCCATGCGCCTGATGTCATGGTCAGCGTTTCGGGCCGCATTGACGGGCGCGCGCGTGGCGGTATGGCCGATACCATGGCGCGGCGCATGGTGCGGCAGGATGACATGCTGGATGACAGCCTTGAACCCCCGCGCACCTGCCTGCGGCGCGCCCGGGCGCGGGCGGCATTGCGCGGGTTGCGGGGCCTGCCGCATGGGGGCAATGCATGGCATGACGCGGCGGACAGGCTTGCGGCCCTGCTGCGCCTGCCGGTCGCCACCGTGGCGCATATGGCGCGTGGCCGGTTCATGGGCATGGCATGGGACAGGCTGGAAACGCTCAGCCCGGCACTGCGGCGCGTGCCCGTCCGGCGGGCTGACCTGCCCATGTGCATGGAGGAAGCGCGGCGGATCGTGCGCAGCCTGCTGGCCACGCCGCACGCCCTGCCTTCTTATGTCGGGTCTGCAACCGGGGGCGCGCTATCGGGTCCGTTGACGACATCCAGCCGGTAGCGCGCGTACCGTCGCGCATGGGTCACATGCAGGCCGCCCGCGCGGCAGGCGTTTATGAAATGGCGGGCGGCCTCATCCCCGGTGCAGGGCGTATCGGTTGGCCCGGTCCAGTTTACCAGCACGATCGGGCCGCCTGCCTGCCGCACCCGCAGGCAGTGGGCGGCAAGGCGGCGGATGTCATGGCGGGAGAGGAAGTACAGCATTTCCGACACCACGATCAGGTCGCACGCGCGCGCGGGCAGCGGCGGGAACCCGTCCGGCAACTGCCCGCGGTAAAACGATACCCCATCCAGTCCCGCGCAGCGGCGGCGCGCGCGTTCCAGCGCGGCCTCGGCCACGTCCACCGCCATCACCCGCTCGCACCGCCGCGCCAGCCGCGGCGTCATCATCCCGATCGAACACCCCAGTTCCAGCGCGAAACTGAAATGCCGGCCTGACAGCACCGCCAGCGTCTGGCGGTACTTGTCGTGTTCATATGCCCGCGTTCCCACGCCCCACGGGTCGGGGCGACGGCGATGCAGGCGTTCGAAGACTGTCCGTGACCAGCTTGGGGGGCTCATGACTGGACAAAGACCTCGTAATCCGTCACCAGCGCGTCCAGCAGGCGGTCAGGCAGGTGGAACCCGTCCGGGTCATCGGTAATCAGGCCGCCGTACTGGCTTTCATGCATGCCGATTGCCCGGGCCTTGGCCGCGCGGTGGGCGGTGATGTCCAGACGCAGGCCCCGTGGCGGGGCATGGTCCAGATCCATGTCATCGGGCAGCAGCCACCCCCACACGGGATAGGCCAGCAGCGTTGCGCCACACAGCCGCTGCACCGCCATGCCCATTTTCCATGCCGCTTCATGATCGCAATGCGGGTCCGCCCGCCATGGCGCAAGCAGCGTGGTGCAGTCCCGTGCCGTGGCAAGCCGGGCCAGCCGCGTCGCCATATCCGCAAATACCGGCCCGTCATGCGGGGCGGCGGCGTCGGGCAGGCCAAGGAAAACCAGCCGGTCAGGCGCCAGGCCAAGACAGGATACCGCATTGCGGGCTTCCTGCTGGCGCTTTGCCCGCAGCCGGTGGGCTGGCCACTGGCGCGAATTGGGGTGGGAAGCCGCGCCATCGGTCATGATGACGACAACGGGCGGCATGCCCGCGGCACAGCAGGCGGCGATCAGTCCCCCGCAGCCAAGGCTTTCATCATCGGGGTGTGGGGCAAGGACCATCACGGTGCCCGGCGCAATGGCCGAAAGCGGCGCAAGCGGCAGGTCGCGCAGGGCGGCATGCACGGTGGCGGCCTTCATGGCCGGACGTCCGGCTGGGGCAGGTCGCGGCGGGTGAACCAGGCGGCGGCTTCGCACAATGTCTCATCCGGGGCGGGCTGGCGCAGGTAGGTGGCAAGGTCGCGCACCAGCCGTTCGACCACGTTGTCACGCACGAAGGCGGACAGCCCCAGCCCGCGTTCCACCAGTTCGATCACCTCCAGCCCCGCGCGTTCCACCGCCAGACGCCCCAGGTTGACAGTGGCGGCAATGTCGCCTGCATCCACCTGGTCCTGCCCGCTGGCCATCCGGGCGGCGCGGCGGGTCCATAACAGGGCGGTTTCCGCCGCGATCAGGGCCCGGCCGATCCGGGCCTGCTGCGCGGGTGCCGCCGCCCGGCCGCGCGTGGCAAGCTGGCTGCGTAAAAGCGCGCTCAGCCGTTCGATCCCGCCCAGCGCCACGGCCATGCCCCGCCACGCCCCGGCCGAGAATTCGGGCTGGCGCAGGTAATCCCCCGGCTGTCCCACCATGGCGGTCGGCAGCACGGCCATGCCGGTCAGGTCGCACTGTCCCGTGCCCGCCCCGCGCATGCCCGCAAGGCCCGCGCCCCCGGCCTGCACGGTGCGGCCTTCATCCAGCGCCACCAGCAGCATCCGGGTCGCGTCCCGCTCCGCCCGTGCAGTGACAAGCGCATGGGTCGCCTGCCGCGCGGCCGAGGCAAAGGCCTTCCCCCCATGCAGCACCAGCCCGCCCGCGGCCTGTTCCATGCGCAGCGGGGTCGCGCCATCGGTCACCCACAGGCCGTACAGCGCGTCGTCATGCACGTCCTGCGCGACGCGGGCAACCTGCGCGGGCGTGCCGTACAGGCAGACGAGGCGGATGGCGTTCACATGCCCCTCCACCACGCGGCCAAGCGCCATGCTGCCCTGCCCCACCAGCCGCAGCATGTGCAGCAGGCCCGCCGCCCCGTGCGGTTCCGTGCCAAGGCCCAGCCCGCCATGCACGCGCGGCAGTGCCGCCGCCAGCACCCCCAGCTGCCGCAGGCGCTGCAGCCCCGCAGCCGGAAAGGTGGCCTGCGCGTCGCCCGCGCTGGCTTCCGTTTCCAGTTCCGCGCGGCATGCGGCCAGTGCTTCGAAGGGAAAGGTCATGGCGGCTGGGCCCCTTTATGCGCGGCAGGCGCGCGCAGACCGCCCTGCCCCTGCTGGCACAAACAGCGCCGGTGTCGGGTTGGTTCCCTGCCCGCGCCGCCGGTCATGCTTTGTCAGGTTCCGCGCGGGGGGCTGCGGCGTGCAGCCATGCGCTTTTCAGGGCCGCGCGTGTATGTCAGGCTCCTGCCTGGCCGGGCGGGCGTCGTCCCCCCGGTTCGCCATCATGGAAGGGCATTGCAATGAAGCTGTATTATACGCCGGGCGCCTGTTCGCTGGCAGCCCACATCATCCTGAATGAAACCGGGCTGTCCCACACGCTGGAGCGGGTGGACCTGAAGACCAGGACAACCGCCAGCGGCGCGGATTACCTGAAGATCAACCCGCGTGGCGCGGTGCCCGCGCTGGAAATCGCACCGGGCGAGGTCCTGACGCAGAATGTCGCGGTGCTGACCTATATCGGGCAGCAGGCCGATAATGTCGCCATGCACCCGGCCCCGGACTCGGTGGCGTTTTTCCGGCTGCTCGAAGCCATCGGGTTCTGCGAGGACGTGCACGGCGCATTCGGCGCGCTGTTCGCCCCCGGCCTGCCGGATGTGACGCGTGACCACCTGCTGAATACGCTGATCCCGCGCCGACTGGGGCAGGTGGAGGCAATGCTGGCCGCCTGTGGCAACGGACACCTGCTGCCCCAGGGCTTCACGCAGGCCGATGCGCTGATGGCCGTGATCCTGAGCTGGGCCGCCCCGCTGCAGGTGGACCTGTCGGCCTATCCCCGCGCCTGCGCCCTGCGTGACGCGGTGTTCGCCCGCCCGGCAGCGCAGAAAGCCCGTAGCGAGGAAGGGCTGGACTGACCCACGGCGCGGCCTGTCCCGGTTTTCGCATGCCCGTTCCCGCCATGGCCCTTGGACGAAAGGCTGGTATCCGCGTTGCGGGTAACGGGGCGTGCCCGATTACGCTATGGATGGGTACGCAAGATCGGGCCTGATGCCCCTTTTAGGTCACTGTGCAAGGATGATGACAATGGACAACCCGCTTCAGACCACCCCCGAGACACAGGCGCGCATCGTCGCCAAGGCAAAGGAAATGTGGGAAGCCGATGGCAGGCCGGGCTGCGGGCCGGATGCGTACAGGGAAGCGGCGTCGGAACTGATCGGGATGGAAAGCAACCCGGACGCGGGGCAGATTCCCGTGGATTCCCCCGTGCCGCTTGATGAAAACGGCCAGCCGGTCGAGGAAGCCTTCCTTGAGGAAAACCTTGGCAATCCCGGCGGCAGCATGAACGAACTTGATGACAGGCAGGAAGTGCCCTTCGCCACGCGGCAGGAAGAAGAAGACGCGCTGAAAAACCAGTAACGGACTGTCCTGTGGTCGCGTATCCACGCTGGTAACGCCGGTTCCGGGGCGTCGCCTGTTTCAGCAGGGGCGGCGGCGTTCCCCCCGGAATGCCGCGGGATAGACGCCGTTGCCGGGGCAGATGTCGTGTGTCGTGCATGAACGTGGTCGACAGGGTGCGGGCGGCGTGAAGGCCGCGTTCCCGGTTCCCGCCCGGCAGCATATCGGACACGCCATGCGGTTCATCGCGCGTGACGCCGGGATCAGGCCACGGTCGGCCTGAAAAGCCTGCCCGGAAAATGGCGGGTCATCGCATCAGGTATCTGGTGACGGTTTCTTTTCAAAATACGTCAGGACCATCGTCTTTTATTGTCAGAAGGTGGTTCTGACGTATTTTATTATTTCAGATCATATCCCGTCCGGTCATCCCGGACGGGTCGGGGGCGACGCCGTGCCGGATGGGGGCGTCACACTCCAGATGGCCTGCGCGCCAGATGATGGCGCAGCCGCACCGCGCGCCCATCTCCGTTCATGATGTTTTCCGGCCGGAACAAAAGTAATGATGCAGCGCAAAAATGGCGTGCGGTGTATTTGCACCCGCCTGCCATGATGGCAGCAGGCGCCGCCATGCATTTACCGCCACATGGCATGGGGCATGCGCCATGTGATGGGGAATTATAAAGTATCCGGTCGTAATTATATTATGGAACCGGCGGGTTTTTTAAGGATCATGAAGTCTGACCCATCCCTTATTATTTTGTTTGCCCGATACGCAACCGTGGACGCGATGTGCCGTTGATCTTCCCACAGCGCGCAGTTCCGGGATCGCTTCCACTGGCACATCCGTTATGGAACCATGGAAAAACAAGGATCCCGCGTAGCCGCTGTGATATGAAAAGGTGAGGATCATGAGTTATCATATCTCCCTGCACACACGTACAAGCCTGCCCACACTGGCCCCGGCCGACAGCCGAGGCGGCGGTGGGGCGGCGCACAACCCCGGCAACTTTGCCAACGACCCGGCCCGTGCGGCCGAAGCCGGCCACAAGGGCGGGCAGCACAGTTCCGGCAATTTCGCCAATGACCCGGCCCGCGCGGCGGAAGCCGGGCGCAGGGGCGGACAGCACAGCCATGGCGGCACCGGGCACACGTCTGAAAAAACGGCGGCGTCCGGCACCCAGAAAGGCACGCAGCATGGCGCGGGCAATTTTGCCGACAACCCCGAACGCGCGGCGGAAGCCGGGCGCAAGGGCGGCCTGCACAGTCATGGCAAGTCGTAAGTAGAACGGGCGGGCGGAACCTTCAGCCGGGTTCCGCCCGACCTGCCGATACCATCGGGTGTCGCCATCGTCGGGCGATGTCCATGACATGTAAGGAGAAGTTCCATGTCAGCATCCATGACAAACGGTTCCACGACGAATACCACCATATCCCCTGAAATGACCGGCAGACATGACCTGATTTCCTCGGATCAGGTGGAAGGCACGTCCGTGTACTCTCCGGCGGGGGAAAAACTGGGCACGGTCAAGTATTTCATGGTCGACAAGACTTCGGGCGATGTCGCCTATGTCGTCATGAGCTTTGGCGGCTTTCTGGGCATGGGCAACAGCTACCACCCGCTGCCGTGGAAGGCGCTGCATTACGACAGGGAACGCGGCGGGTATATCGTATCCCTGACGCGCGAGCAGCTTGAAGCCGCCCCCGCCTATGCCGAGGACATGTCCCCCGACTGGACCAACAGCCGTTACGGCAGCCAGGTCGATACCTATTACGGCGGCCTGCCCGGCATGTAGGCCGGCCGCAGGCCGGACGGGACGCAACTGCAGGTATGGGCGCGGCCCGGCCTGCAGTCTGCGTTTTTCTGCTTTTGGCATGAACTGGACAGGACAACCGGGAGCCCGGCATGATGGACGGACATGACGGCGGCTTTCCGCCGCAGCAGCAGGCGCCACCGGGGGAAACCCGTGACAAGCACCCTAGCCTCGACCATGGCGAGACCAGCTATCGCGGGTCCGGCCGGCTTGCGGGGCGCAGGGCGCTGGTGACGGGCGGGATTCCGGTATCGGGCGCGCGGTGGCCATTGCGTTCGCGCGTGAGGGTGCCGATGTCGCCATTGCCTATTACACTGAACATGACGATGCGCGGCAGACCGCCACATGGGTTGAAAAGGCAGGCCGGAAGACGCTGCTGCTGCCCGGTGACGTGGCCGACAGGGCGCATTGCGTTGACCTGATCGCGCGTACGGTGGAAACGCTGGGCGGGATTGACATTCTGGTCAACAACGCCGGGCACCAGAAAAGCATCGACCGGCTGGAAGATATTGAGGAAGAGGAGTGGGACCGGACGTTCCGCACCAACATCTACAGCATGTTCTTCCTGTCGCAGGCCGCCGTTGCGCATATGGCAGCGGGGTCCACGATCATCAATACAACGTCGATCAACGCCACATCGCCCTCGCCGCATCTGCTGGCCTATGCCACGACCAAGGGGGCGATCGCCAATTTTACCGTGGGGCTGGGGGACATGCTGGCCGCGCGCGGGATCCGGGTCAATGCCGTGGCCCCCGGCCCGATCTGGACGCCGCTGATACCGGCGACCATGCCGCCAGAACATATAAAGGAATTCGGCCGCAACACGCCAATGGGCCGCGCGGGGCAACCGGCGGAAGTCGCCCCCGCCTATGTCTTCCTGGCATCGGATGAAAGCAGTTACATAACCGCCGCCATCATTCCCGTAACCGGCGGCCGCCCCATGCTGTAACAGGGAAACACACAAAAGGCCCGCCCGGACCACATCAACCAGTCATGGGCAGGCTTCGGGAAACATCGTCTTTATTGCAGGCGGCAATGCCTGTTATCCCGCCTTCCCCCTGACCGGCCCGTCGGTCCGGGCCGAAGGCGGATGGGGTCAGGCCGATTGCGGGACGATGCTGATCATGTCCGCAACATCCGGCTCACGCACTGGCGGCAGGGTCATGACCTGATCAGGAAGGGCGACGCGGGCGGGCGGCATGGGGTCCAGTTTCTGTGGCTGTCCGGTCAGCAGCGCGCGTTCCACCGCCGCCAGCACGCGGACGTCGCGCAGCCCTTCCTCCCCATCCGGTTCCGGGTCGCGGTCATGCAGGATACAGTCGGAAAAATAGGCGATTTCTCCGCCAAACTGTTCCACCGGGTCATGGCGGTGCGTTTCCTTCCGTCCGTCTATGGTGGTGGTGTAGGTAATGCCGACATCGGGACCGAACATGTAGCACGGCCCGGCAGTGACGCTGCCCCTGTCACCCACCAGCGAGAAATTCTCGACCGGCGCACAGGCGTAACTGACAAGGAAATGGGCTATCCGCCCTTCGGCAAAGCGCAGGGTGACGGATACCGTATCATCAAAATTGAACCCCCGCCCCGGCGTTTTCGTGCCCACGGCGTGGACCTCCAGCGGTTCGCGCGCAAACAGGTTGCGCACCGCATTCAGCGGATAGGTGCCCATGTCGGGCACCGGGCCGGACCAGTAACCGCTATGGCCGCGATGGTTGGCTTCGGCAAAGTTCTGCCCGAATATGGAATCAAAGGCGATCAGGTGCCCGAAATCCCCATTGCGACAGCGTGAGATCAGGTCGACCGTGCCCGGTTCGCAATGCAGGCGGTAGGCCACCATAAGCTTGCCGCCGCCACGTTTCTGCGCATCCAGAATGGCTTCGCAGTCCGCAACGCTGGTCGCCATGGGCTTTTCCACCAGCAGGTGCAGCCCCGCCTCCAGCACGGGCACGGCGTACTGCCGGTGCAGCGCGTTGGGGGTGGCCAGATAGACCGCGTCGATATGGCCCGAACGCAGCAGGGTTGGCAGGTCATCATAATGGCAGGCGGGAATATCGTACTGCGCCGCCAGCCTGCGGGCCTTTTCCGGGTCGCCCGTCACCAGCGCGGACAGCACGGAATTGCCTGCCCGCGCCATGCCCGGCATGAAGGCCTGCTGGGAAATCTGGCCGCCGCCGATCACGGCGTAACGAATTTTCCTGGCGTTGATATCCGGTGTCATGTCGTGCCTCTGGTCGGTTGTCGCACTGCCGGGTGAACGTCGCCCCCCTGCATGGGTTGCGATGGATATGGCGGTGCGGGTGGATGAACGGACCGGGTGGTTTTCGTGCGGGGGGGAATGAATATAAAATAAAACCGGAAATAATAACGGGCGTTACAAAGAAACGCCGCATGCCGCGACGTGACCGGATAAGGATCAGGACAATGATCGCACGCCCCCTTCGTATCGCGTCGCTTCTGGCCCTTGGGCTATGTATGGGGACAGCGGCCCACGCACAGGGCAATACGCCACCCAGAATGCCCGTCGAGACCATGCCCCGGGACGGGGGCACCTCCACTTCCCACACACCGGACAGCGCATGCCGGACGCAGGACACCGCGCACGGCCATTCCCAGCCCTGCCCGCGCAAGGACCCCAGCAACCCGGACATTCCCGGCACGCGTGGCGGCGGGGCCGCGCCGTCATCTTCGTCCACGCCGCCCACGGGCAATATGGATGAATGAACCGGAACGCGTCGGCTGGCGGGCGGTTCCGGTCGCACGTTGCGCGTAAACCCGCGTGGTACGCTGCCCTGCGGGCACAATGACGGCAGTTGGACAGGGCCGGTGCATCCGGGCCATGGCATGCGGCAGTCTGGCCCGGACCGCTATTTCCCGTCATGGCGGGCCGTGCCCACCCTGCGCCCTGCGGGCCGCACCCGTTCATGCACGAAAGGCGCATCCTGCCCCGCGCCGTCCCATGTGATGGGGCGGGTGGACAGGATGCGCCTTTTGCATTGCAGCTGCCCGGTCGGGCATGACGTCATGCCGGGACGCGCTGTCAGACGGGGATGGCCCGGCATGGCCGGACCTGTCCCCGCACTGCGTTAGTTGGAGCTGCTGTCGCTGCTGTCATTGTGGCCATGGCCACGACCGCCCCAGCCGCCGCCATTACCACCGCCGTTATGGCCTTCACGGCCTTCACCGCCGCGCTGGCCCCAGCCGCCGTTCTGACCACCATTCTGGCTGTCACCGTTCTGGCCGCCACGGTTGCCCCAGCCACCGCCGTTCTGACCTTCGCGGCCTTCACCGCCACGGCCACCACGGTGTTCGCCACCATGGTTCTGGTCAAAGGACTGTGCCTGCGCTGCAAGCGGAAGGGACGCGCCAAGGGCAAGCGCCAGCAGGATTGTACGTTTCATGATGTCTCCTATGGATCGACACCCAAGATATCGGGAAGCGAAGCGGCGATTGATAGGGCCAATATTGTTACAAACAGATTCGGCCTGTCTGACGTCGGACCCGTTTCTGGAAAGCATTCGCAGAACAGGAATAAGTTCCTGTCATTCGTGATATTTCGTGAATATTAGCCCGGAGACCGTCTTAATGTCTTAACAGAACCATAACACATGTCTCCATCACCCGAATTCGGCATGGCCGGACGGATTCACAGAATTATCACATTTACAGTCCGCGGTTTTTGTTAATCTGTTCCTGCCCGCGCTTGTGCTGGCTTTTTAAGAGGTTTCCGGATCATGAATACGCAAGCCGTTTCCCCCCAAAAAACCCGTAAAGAGCCGCATGAAGAATGGCGCGAAGCCCTGATCCATGCATGGAAGAACCGTCGCGGCTATGTCCGCACGCATGAAACATCGCCCATCCGCGCTGATGAAGGGTTCATGCCGGATGACGCCTGAGTATCCCGGATTATTGTAAATATTCAGCCCGATCAGGGGCATGATGCATTCTGTTACAAATAATTTATTGGTACAGGCCTTCTCATTTCTGGTTACCCTTCTATATGTATAGGGCAGGTTTTTAGAAACCGGTTAAAACTAAGGAAACGATATAGTATGAAAAAGTCCCTGATCCTGGCAGCCGTTCTTGGTCTGTCGCTCCCGGTTGTTGCTCATGCTGACGACAACAACGGCAACGACCAGAACCGTCATGGCGAACACCACGGCAAGCACCATGGCAAGCACCACAATGAAAATGGTGAAAACGGCGACCGTGAGCACGGCGATCACGAACATGGTGAGCATGGTGACCGTGAGCATGGCGAACACGGCGAACATGATCACGACGGTCAGCAGCAGTAATCTGCAGCTATCGTAGCGCGAAAAGGGGGGCGTCCCATGCCGGGACGCCCCTTTTTTCATGCCTGTGCCCTGCCCCCCTGCGCGTGACGCGGTGGGTCAGAACAGGATCAGATCAATGCCGATGCCCAGCGCCAGCAGGCCCCACAGCGACAGCCCGATCGCCCGCCGCCGGATCAGGTTGGCCGACAGCAGCGTGACCAGCGGGTCCATTGCCGGTTTTTCCCCCTGCAGGCCGGCCATGTACCGTTCGCGGTAGGGACCGCCATTTTCCTCCACGCCCACCGCGTGAATCAGGCCAAGGCGGAAATTGCGCAGTTCGGCTTCGGTATAGAACGTTTCGCGATTGATGGAGATGGGCTTCGGCCCGCAGCGCAGCCATTTCATGATACGAAGTCGCAACGGCGCAATGCCAAGGTAGTGCGATGCCTCCTGTGGCGAAAAGATGTTGCGGCGTGGAAAATGCAGCACATCCGGGCTGGTGTTGTCGTTATGGGGGCGCATCGCAACGAAAAGCCTCTGTCTGGGGTCCGCGCGGCACGGCTTGTGGCGTCGGGCTGGCCCTAGGGTGCCGCGTCGGGGCGGCAAAGGCCACCCCATTTCAGCCCGTTCAGGTACTATTTTTTTCCCCTGTCGCCATTGCCGGGCGTCCCTGCGCGGTTGGCGGGGATGCGCCCCTGGCCTATGGTCACGCCATGCAGACGACAGGACACACCCCATGACCGACCGTATCGTTTACAAGATCATGACGCCCGACGAATACGATTCATTCGCCCGTACCGGCAGCCTTGCGGGGTCTCCTGACGACCTTGCCGACGGGTTCATCCACCTGTCTGCCGGCCCGCAGGTGGCCGGCACGCTGGACCGGCATTTCAGCGGCCGGTCCGGGCTGGTGCTGGTGGCGGTGGACCTGTCGCTGCTGGACCCGGCGGTGGTGCGGTGGGAACCTTCACGCGGGGGGCAGCTTTTTCCCCACCTGTATGCGCCCCTGCCCATTGGCGCTGTGGTTGCGACCGGCCCGGTGTCGCGTACGGCTGACGGCGGGGTGGACCTGCCGGCCTGACACCCGCCCGTAGCCGGGTCAGTCGGGGTCGTTATCGGCGTCTTCCGTTTCCACGCCAATCACGCCCTCGATATCCGATAACGCGGCGACCAGATGCGACAGCGGTCGCCTGCCCCGCACCTTTATGAACAGCGTAACCGTGGCATGGCCCGTAGCATCCGCCGCAGGGGGGGCCGGATCGGGGTGTCGGTGGCGCAGATCCTGCAATGCGTCACCGGCAGGTGGCGCGGGGGATTCGATGCGGACGCGATGGATGGTAAAGCGTAGCTGGGTGCAGCGGATCAGGATGCTGCGCAGCAGTCCCCGCCCGTCAGGATAGGATATGTACAGCCCCGCCGACCGCGCTGCATGGTCACGCGGGACAAGATGAACAAGGCGCGGGAACACCAGCATGATGATGAAGTGCCCGACCATGGTCGCCACCGCCAGCGCGATCAGCCCTGCCCCGCACGCCATGCCCAGCGCCGCTGTCAGCCATACCGACGCCGCCGTGGTCAGTCCGCGCACTACGTCGCGACGCATGAAGATCACGCCCCCGCCAATAAACCCGATGCCCGACACCACCTGGGCTGCGATGCGCGACGGGTCCAGTACGACCCGACCACTGTCGAGAATGTTGTTGAACCCGTATTTCGACACCAGCATGAACAGCGCCGCCGCCACCCCCACCAGAGTATAGGTGCGCAGCCCGGCGCTTTTCTGCCGGAATTCCCGTTCCAGACCGACCAGCGCCGACAGCACGAACGCCAGTGCAAGTTCCCCCAGCTGCAGCCATCCCTCGCCGGGGGCGGAATAGGTGAAATGTGGCAGGACCGTCATGCACATGACAACAGTCCGCCCCCCATGCCGGTTGCGTGGCGTGCGGGCCGGATCGTGCGAGCGCATGCCGGTCTGGTCCCGCGTCAGTCGGGCGCCGGGGGACCAAGCGCGTCAGTGATCTGCCGCCTGCGCCGCCCTTCCCGCCATGCAGCGATGCCGAAGGCCAGCACCTGCGACAACGCGGCGCCGCTGAGGAACAGGCCCAGACCGGCAAGCGCGTGGACGTTCATCCCCGCACCGCCGCGAAGATGGCGATTTCACCAATCGCCGCCGTCCCGCCCGACGGTAACGCGCCACGCAGGCGCGGGCCGGACATGTCCACCATCGCCTTCAGCAGGTCGATCAGCGTTTGCGCCGCACCCGCCGCCGTTTTTGCGTCGGACACGACGCTGCCGGTCAGGCTGGCTGCCGTGCCGGTAATGACGGAAATGATCAGCGTGTCCACTTTCCCGACATCTGCAAGGATGCTGTCGAATGCCGTCTTCACGCTGGCGCTGTCATAGGTGACGGACGTGCTGGCGCCCGCGGCGGACTGGAACGCGGCCAATGCTGTCCTGAGTGATGCAATAACCGTATCCGCCATCGCCACGTTCGCCGCCCCCATGGCGGTGGAGACGAATGTCAGACCGATTGCGGTGGTTGCGAATGACAGGACGGCGTTGCCGTAATCCACCACGTCGGCCACGTTCAGGGTCACGGTGGTCACACTGCCCGAACGTGTGCGCGTGCAGGCCGCCAGCAGGCCCGCAGCCAGCGTGGCGCAGCCGGTGCGCAGTACCATGCGGCGGGCGGGATCGGGGGACAGGTGGGCCATGGTCTTGCTCCATCTCGAAAAAAAAGCCGCCCACAGGGCGGCTGGCAGAAAAAGCAGGGGACCGGGCAATCATAACGGTTTCATCCATATAATTGCCACAAAGTCCCGTATGATCAGGTATGCGGTCCCGGACAGCATCGGCCATCCACCTAGCACCGGGACCGCATCCCCCTTCCATGTTCAGTCTGCTGCTGTCGGTTCCGGCGCGCCCCTGCGGTTGAGGACAGGAATGCCCGCAGCCTGCACCGCCTGCTTCGCCGAGGGCTTGTCCACCAGCGGCACCCGCACGCCCGACTGCCCCGGCTTGAAGTGATTTTCCGCCCAGCCGATGTTCAGCCCGATGGTGGTCATGACCTGCCAGGCCACGGCCCACCGGCTGCCCGCATGTGGCGGGGGCACCAGCGCGGTCACCGCCCCACAGGCAATGATGAACAGGGCGACGTAGAAGGCATACTGCTCCGGCACCTCGGTCAGCAGCAGCGCGATGACGGCCCCGAGACCGCCCAGTTTTGCAGTGGTGTTCATGTCATGCTCCGATGGCCTGCCGGAACAGGGCGACATGCGCGGGATCAACGTCCCCTGCCCCCAGCGATGTGTTGTAGATCCGCTTCCACATATGGGCCTGTCCCGGCGCGTCATTCGCGGCGGGCAGCGGATCGGGCGCGCGGTAGTATTTCAGCCGCGCCATGATGCAGGCGTAAAAGGCGTTTCCCGTCACCTGCCCCGCCCCCGGCGGCCAGTTGGCGCGCGCCGACAGGACGGCGCGGGTCAGGCTGTGCAGGCTGCTGTCGGACAGGAAGGTGGCCCATATGTCATCATGGGTAAACGGTTCCATCTGCCACAGTCCCAGCGCCGGGCCGGGACCGCCATCCGTAACCTGCTGGATGTAAGCCAGACCACTTTCCACCAGCGCCGTGCCGGTCAGCAGGTTGACCGCAGCCTGACCACCCAGCCCGATCATGGACAGCGCGGGGGTGACAATCTGGCGCTTGAACTGCGTCAGGCACAGGCCGGTCATGGGCCGTACCCGAACGCACGTCTGCACAAGGACCACGCCGCATCGCCAATCTGTCCCCAGCCCAGCAGGCCGGTGGCCAGCACGATGAAGGTCATGGTTACCCACGATGTCAGTTTCAGGCCGCCCTCGATCCGGGCCAGCCTGCCGGATATTTCGCTGTCGCGCGCGGTGGCCGTATCGGTCATGTCATCCACGCGTTCCATGATTTCCCGGCGTGTCCGGGCGGCATTGTCCGCCACGGTGCGCGTCAGGTCGCGCCTGAGGTCGGAAAACTGCTGCGACAGCGTGGTCAGGCCATCGCGCAGGTTGTCATGGCCGCCTTCCACCCGCGCCACCCGTTCACGCAGCACGGCAACTTCCTCTGACGTGGCGCAGCGCACGGATGGCTGCGGCGGCAGCATTGTGGTGGTATCGCTCATTCATTTTTCTCAATAAAAAAACCGCCTCACGGGCGGTCGGGCAGGCGCGGATTGTGGGGACGCTCACGACGTGGCGGCAGCGACCACGACACTCAGGCTGGCCGGATTGGTCAGGGCGCCGTCGTTCGTGGCGCTGATCGTGATGGTTCCCGCAGCCTTTGGCGTGTAGGTCACGGTCCGGGCCGTGTTCGTGCAGCCGTTAAACGTCACGGTATCGGCCGAGAACGCGCCGCCTGCATTCCCGTCGGACAGCGTGACCGTCGTGGGT
>Ga0157365_10000466_pt1 | contig 17618 bp, 10 predicted proteins | sample AttsexASBM3_FD_111478 | JGI IMG/M metagenome (GOLD analysis project Ga0157365, IMG submission 111478) | Fungus gardens microbial communities from leaf cutter ant in Ribeirão Preto, State of São Paulo, Brazil - Atta sexdens ASBM3 | ecosystem: Host-associated > Fungi > Mycelium > Unclassified ... | reverse complement strand
CGGTGTCATTCAGCGGCGCGCGCAGCACGTCGTCAATCCAGCGGCACAGCACCGGCTGCCAGGTTTCATCGAAACCGCCGAGCTGTAGCTGCTGCGCCACCCATTCCGGCGCCACCGGCTGGGTAAAATCGATTTCCTCAAAGAGGCTGTGCAGGAAAGTCCCCGGCGACGCACCGCGCGGAAACGTGTGCGGCGACATCACCGGCTCGTCAGGCACCTCGCGTGCGCCCGCGCCGTCGAGATCCAGTTTTGGCAGCAAGTCCAGCGCGCGCGCCGCGCCATGCTGTTGCAGCCCCGAGTAACTGGTGACGCGCCACTCATCGGCGATACGCCGCTGCAACGCGCGCGCGGCAAGCGTCGGCGGCGACGATTCCGGCGGCATCCAGGGCGTATTGTCAGGCGCGCCGGGGATCTCCAGCACAATATTCTCATCGCACAGCGCATCCAGACAGCGGCGCAGGCCGTTCGCATCCAGCGCCTCGCCCTGTTGTATCAGCCTGCCAAGGGCGCTGCGATGAAGGTCGGTTTCTCCCTCTTTCGCGCTGCGCCGACGAAACAGCGGCGCTACGCCAAGGCTGCAATGCCAAATGGAGCGCGTCAGCGCCACGTAGAGCAGGCGTAAATCCTCCGCCAGACGCTCCATCTCGGCGAGTTCAAGGCTCTCTTCGGCATTGCTGAGATCGAGCATGGGCGCGAACGTGTCGCGATCGTGGTAAAACGCCTGGCGCTGTTCGCGAAAGTCAGCGATAAACGGCAGCCACACCAGCGGATATTCCAGCCCTTTGGATTTATGGATAGTCACCACCTGCACCAGGTGCTTGTCGCTTTCCAGCCGCAGTTGCTGGCTGGAGGCGTTGGCGTCCGGCTCGGCGATATGCTGCGCCAGCCAGCGCACCAGCGCGTATTCGCTGTCTGCCTGCGCGGAAGCCTCCTGCAGTAATTCGCTCAGGTGGAGAATATCCGTCAGGCGGCGCTCGCCGCCCGGCGTGGCCAGCAGGTTTTCCGCGACGTGGCGGTGCGTCATCAGCGCGCGCAGCATCGGCATCACGCCGCGCCGCAGCCAGATCTGCCGGTAGCCGTCAAACTCCTCTACCAGCGCATCCCAGGCGCTTTCATCTTCATTCAGCGCCTCAATCGCAGGCGCATCCAGCCCCAGCATGCTTGCCGCCAGCGCGCTGCGCAGCCGCGTTTCGACCTCCGGCGCCAGTACCGCCTGCAGCAGCCAGAGCATCTCCAGCGCCTCCTGGGTGGCGAACACGCTGTCGCGATTAGAGAGATAGACTGAGGGGATATTGAGCGCGTTCAGGGCCTCACGCACCAGATTTGCTTCAATGCGGTTACGCACCAGCACTGTGATATCTGACGCCTGGACAGGGCGAGCCCGATCGTCGCGCCACAGCAGCGCCTCGCCCTTCATCCCCGCGCTTAGCCAGTCGCGGATCTGCTGGGCGCAGACGCGCGCCATAGTTTGTTGGTAATCACTTACTCCTGCGCCATCGCCCTCCATGAGCCAGAGCTTCATGGCAGGCTGCGCTTTTCCCGCAAAAGTAAAGCGCAGCGACTGGTTACGCGGCGCGGGCTTCACCGCCAGGAACGGAATATCGCGAAACATAAACGCGTTATCCATCTGGCTGAAAATGCGGTTTACGCTCTCCACCATACCCGGTGCCGAACGCCAGTTGGTATCAAGCGTATAGTGAGCGTTCACTTCGCCGCGAGCCCGCATGTAAGTAAAAATATCCGCGCCGCGAAACGCGTAAATCGCCTGTTTGGGGTCGCCAATCAGGAGCAACGTGGTGTCAGCCTGACCAAGCCAGATGCGACGGAAAATACGGTACTGCTGCGGGTCGGTATCCTGAAATTCATCAATCATCGCGGCCGGGTAACGCGCGCGGATAGCCGCCGCCAGCGCCTCGCCGCCCGGCTTATTCAGCGCCTCGTCAAGGCGGCTTAGCATATCGTCAAACCCTAACTCGCCGCGGCGGCGTTTTTCCTGCGCGACGGTGTAGCGGATCTCCGCCATCGCTCTGGCAATCAGCAAATCGCGGATAGTAAACGGTTCGGCCAGCAGCGCGTCGATCGCTTCAAACACCGCATGACGAGGCGCCTCGCCTTTTTTGGTCTTTTCAAGCAGCGTTTGCTGGGCGAATTTTTCAAGCGCGCCCGGTAATTGCCAGCTGGTCGTTTCTTCCTGCGCCCAGGCGGAAACCTGATCGAGCCAGGCGGGCAGATAGCGGCTGCTGTAGCTGCGTTTATCCACGCCTGAATTCTGTATCAGCGCGGCCAGCTCTGCGGCGTTTTCGCGCCAGATCGCTTTAACCTCATCAATACGCGCAATCGCCTTTTCGTAGCGCGTTTCAATCGTTTCATCATCCGGCGGCGGCGCTTTTATCTTTGGCGCTTCGCCATGCAGGAAGCTGTTCACATCACGCAGTAGCGATTCAGGCCCGTCCCACTGCTCGCAAACGACGCGCGCCAGCGGTTTAGCGAGCGGGTAACAATGACGACGCCAGAAATCGGCGCAGGCCTGATAGCGCAGCAGCGACTCATCTTCAATCAGTTGTTGTTCAAACGGCATGCCGGATTCGAACGCGTTAAGGCTCAACATCCGCTGGCAGAAGCCGTGAATGGTAAAAATTGCCGCTTCGTCTATCTGCCGCTCCGCGAGCAACAGCGTGCGGGCAGCAAGCGGTTTATCCGCAATATCGTCCAGCAGCCGCTGATAGAGCGGATCGTCGGTACGCTCGCGCAGGCAGGCCACGCGCAGCTCATGGATGTTGCTGCGAATACGCCCGCGCAGCTCCTCCGTCGCGGCCTCGGTGAAGGTCACGACCAGCAGTTCCTCCACCGTTAGCGGACGCGGGTAAGCGGCCTCACCACCGAGCCCTAACAGGAGACGCAGATACAGCGCTGCGATGGTATAGGTTTTCCCGGTGCCGGCAGAGGCTTCTATCAGCCGCTCGCCCGTTAAGGGCAAGCGGAGCGGGTCAAGGGACGCGGCGGGCTCGTCGGTCATTGCGTAGTACTCAAAAGCGGTAAGGATTGTTGCAGGGCGCTGACGCTTTGATAAACCGGCCATCCTTCAGGCGCGGCATAATGGGCCTGCGCGCTCTGGCTCCCGGAAACCTGCGAGAGGATTGTCATGCCCTGTCGGGCAAGCACAGCCTGGTGGAAAAAATCGGCCAGTTTTTGCGGCGTCAGCTGTTTGATTTCGGCGACAACTTTATCACGAGAATCGAATTTTAAATTATCCCGGTCGAAGTCTTTGCTGACCTGCGACGCCTCTTCGCCCAACGTCTGCGGGGCCTGAAGCATGTCATTGATGATGCTTTGCTGGATATGCGCAAAATCCTGCGCGTTCAGCGAGCGCAATCGAGACTCTACCTGCGGGAAAAAGGCCTGATAGCGCTTCCAGAGGAAATCGGGCTGTTTTTCACTGCTTTGCAGCAGGAAGCCAATCCCCCACTGACGCCCTACCGGCATCGGGAAGGCAAAAACGGCATAGCCCAGTTGCTCCTGAGTACGCAGCTGATTATAAAACCAGGGCGAAATAATCTGGCCCAGCATGGCGCTACAGGCGGTGCTGGTCGCCTCGTTATACCCGACCGGCACAAACAGCGCGGCCAGCGCGGAATCGGTACTGCTCCCGGCTTTGTTAAAAATGGCCTGCTGCGTTTTTTCCACGCTGACATCTTTAGTGCGCGTCCAGCTTTTCCCTTCGAGCCCAAGATGGCGTTTGGCATCCTGCGCAAAATTCTTCACCTGCTCAGGCGACATATTACCCACCACTAAAAACTCCGCCCGGGCGTGCGTTTTCAGGCGATCACGATAGGCAAGGATCTCCTCAAGCGTGATATCAGGCAGCAGTGCACGGCGCGCCTCGCGCTGGAAATAAGGCACCTGTGAAACCATCTGCACCGGCATGATAGCCTGATCGTAAGCCTTGCCTTTCTCGGCGGAGTCCAGCATCTGCCTGTACCAGGATTTGGCCTGCGCCAGTTGCTCCTCCGTCGGTTCATAACTGAAGTAGCCATCCAACAGCGTCAGAAACAGCTTACGCAAATGCTGGGTGTAGCCATTCGCGCTGATCATCAGCCCACTGTTAGCGCTGCTGGAAAAGCCGATACCGCCGACTGATGCCTGATTGCTAAGTTGATCGAGCGCCAGGCCAGCGAGGTAGTCATTAAGCGCGAATAGCACCTGATTTTTCGCGCTATTCATCGCCTCTTCGTTACGCAGCACCAGCGTGATATCTGCTCTCGGCTCGCTCGCGAAATAGCGGCTTGGCATATAGAGCGCGCGCAGAGCAGGCTCCGAAACCAGCAGTTGCGGGTGCGAATATGGCTTCTGCGGCTTAATCAGGCTGAAATCGCTCGGAATATAAGGGTTAGGCGCAGGAAGCGTGAGCGCAATCTGCTGACCCAGCGTCTGCCACTGTTGTAGCGTGGCGGTCGGGATTTTCTCGACCTGATAGGGCGCCTCAACAAAATAGGCTTTTTTATTGTGCGGCTCGTCCGGGCTGATATACCAGATGCGCGCGTTTTCCGGCGTCATCATCGCAAGGCGTGATTTCACCGCCTCAGGCTCGAACTGGTCGGCAATATTGACGACATCCAGCGTATGCTCAACCGGCACGCGCAGCATGCTGTCCGCCAGCCACTCGACATAGTTCATATCTCGCGTGATGGAGGGGTAGCGGAAATCGAGATCCAGCACATGTGACAGCTCGGTGAAGTAGCGCTTGTCGATGCCCTTGTCACGTAATGTCGCGAGATAGCGGAAAATAGCGGCTACGACTTCATCGCGCTGCGCGAGGCCTTTATCAGTCAGCGATACCGAAATCACCATAACGCCGCTGTTACCGGCCACGACCGGATCGGAGTCGGCTCTGACGCTTTCGGCGAGCCCCTCTTTTTGCAGCCAGTCGGACAGCGTGCCAGGGCTGCGATTGCCAATCATATAGCTGATGAGTTCATCAGTTTTGCTGCGAAACTTATCGCTGTTGTTTTCAATGCGAAACTCGACGCGCAACGCCTTAAGAGGTTGTACCGGCACGTAATGAATAAAAATGCCCTGCTGTGCGGGTGTCACGACAGGCGTAGTGACCTGTGGCGCCGCCAGATTTTTATTCGGTACGCGCCCCCATGTGGCTGCCGCCATACGCGCCAGCTCCGGTAACGGACGGTTGCTGTAGACGACCGCTTTCATCAGATTGGCGGAGTAGTATTTATCGCGAAAATCCACCAGCGCCTGGTGTAGCGGGCTGCCCGGTTTGTCGCGCAGCGTCTCCAGATTGCCGCCGGAGAAACGCGAGCCGGGATGCGCCGGGTTTAGCGTTTCGGCGCTCACCTGCGCCATGCGCATGCCGTCGCGCGCACGGGCCATGGTTAACTCCGCATTCACGGCGTTACGTTCGCGCTCCGCATAGGTTTTATCAAGCTTTGGCGCGGCGATGGCATCGGCGAGACGGTCCATCGCGCCCTCAAGCGCATCATTTTCGACTTCCAAATACCAGGCCGTGCGGTACGGCGCCGTGCTGGCGTTATGGCTTCCGCCGTGCAGTTTGAGATATTCCGCCAGGCTGTCGGGCTCGGGATATTTTTGCGAGCCCATCAGCGTCATATGTTCGAGATAATGAGCAAGGCCCAGATGATCGTCGGGATCTTCAAGCGAGCCCACCGGCAGCACCAGCGCCGAGAGCGATTTTACGGCCTGCGGATCGGACACCAGTAATACCACCATGCCGTTGTCGAGCCGGATAGCCTGATATTCCCGGTTATCACGATCGCTTTTACGGATCGTATCTTTCAGCGGTTGCCAGCCGGTATCGGCCTGAGACAACGGCGCCCAGAAGGCCATACAGATCAACAGTGCTTTGTACCAGTTACCACATCCAGGCATCTATAAACCTCTCATTTACTACTTATGCTATTCATCATTAACAAGGCAGCGTGCGGCTACAACCCTTCTGTGGGGTATTGCGCCGGTAGCCTGAGCCAGGTTTAACCGGGCTGGTGATGGCGAAACAGCGGCAACAGGTAACGCTGGGCTTCACGGATAATGGCCTCGTAATACTCAGGCTCAAGGTTGCGCCACAGACGCTGATACCAGATATCCGTGCCCTCGCCTTCCACCATCTGGTTGCCCGTCCAGGCCTGAATCAGCTTGTTGCGCGCCTTCAGTTGGGTTTCTTCATCCCACAAAATGGCATCGTTTTTCACGTCGTAACAGGCTTTTAGCCACTCGCCTCCGCTCTGGGGCAAAAGGATCAGGGGCTCGCGCATCCCCTGCTGGAAGCCTGCTATGAGTTCGCGCAGGTAATGTTCCGCCTGCTCGCGCGGCACCGGCGGAAAACGCCAGCAGCTGTCTTTTCGACCATAAAGCCGGCTGGTTCCTTCGCCGCCGCAGGCACAGTAGACCAGATGCTCAAGCCAAAGTTGCATTCCGTGTTCAACGCGCAGCAGAGAAGGACGCCAGCGCAACAGGCCATCCGGCTGCACATGTTGCAGCCAGCCGGTCATTTCTACGTTGCCAAGCTCAAGCGCTATCTCCCGGCTTTCACCGCTATGGCGCTCGGCAAGCACCCGATCCGCCAGCACCTGCATCTCCTGTAACTGGCTCTCCCAGAAGAGTTCGCCGAAGGCGCCATAAGGGAGTTCTCCCGCCGCCCGGTAGCGCCGGTAGAGCGCTTCGGGGTCCTCCTGCTCCACCAGCGTGTTAAGCAGTTGCTGGTTCATGTGATAGCGTCCCAGACTATCAAGCGTAAAAGGCTCGGCATCCGGGAGTTCGCTTTCTTCCGTACGGAAATTGACCTTCAGCCGTAGCTGGAAAAATGCCCGTACCGGGTGACGCCAGAAACGCTGAAACTGCTCAAACGGCAGCTCTTCCAGCGTAATTGGCTCCAGCGGCTTGATAAATTCCGGGTGCGCTTCGCCCTGCTCGTTGGCGGCAGGCAGCCACTCGCGTGCGTAACTCTGGATCTCTCTGGCAGGCTGAAAGTTTTCCGCATCGAAAGGCGTGCGGGGGTAGAGCCGCATCAGGTGGGCTTTCACCTTTTGCGCGCTGTCGTCGCAGTTAAGCGACTCGTCGCCTGGCAGATAATGGCTCTGGGCCAGGTAATCCACCAGTTCCTGCACCAGCACAGACGGGTACTTCTCGCTGTTATCCTGAATGGAGCGCCCAATGTAGCTGATATAAAGCTGCTGCTGGGCGGAGATCAGCGCCTCAAGGAAGAGATAGCGGTCGTCGTCGCGTCGGCTGCGATCCCCGCGCTGAGGCTTCTGGCTCATCAGATCAAACCCTAACGGCGCGAGTGCTCGCGGATAGACACCGTCGTTCATCCCGAGCAGGCACACCACTTTGAACGGAATAGAGCGCATCGGCATCAGGGTGCAGAAGTTGACCGGCCCGGCGAGAAAACGCTGGCTGATGCGTTCCTGATCGAGCATTTTCGAAAGCTCATCGCGCAGTAAATTAAGCGGCACCTCGTCTTCATAGTGCGCGCCAATGCCCTGTTCGATTATGGCCTGCCACTGCTGCTCAATAAGCGCCAGCGCGGCTTCGGTTTCGGCATCCGGCGCGAAAAAGCTGTCCAGCATCTCGCGGCAAACCGGCAGCCACTCGGCCAGCGGCCGCGCCTGCGAGAGCCCCTTGCGCCAGAGATTAAGCTGCATCAAAAGTTCGGCAAGGTGGCCGACCAGCTCGGCAATCAGCCCGCTGGATTCATCATAGGGCAGTACCGATTGCCATTCGCCAAGATGGCTTTCCATGGCATAGCCCAGCAGCATACGAGTAAGGCCGAACTGCCAGGTGTGCTGGCCCGTCGCAGGCAGTTCCAGTTCCCGCACGTTGTCGTCATCCATACCCCAACGCACCCCGGATTCATTGACCCACTGGCGCAGGAAACGCAGCCCTTCTTCGCTGATATTAAAGCGGGCGGAGAGCGACGGCACTTCAAGCAGTGCCAGTACGTCTTCCGATACAAAGCGGCTGTCAGGCAGGGAGAGCAGCGTAATAAATGCCTGCAGCGCCGGGTGCGCCTGACGGGCGCGGCGATCTGAAATGGCGAATGGCAGATAGCGCTCCTGGCTTGCGCTGCCAAAGACGGCCTGGATAAAAGGGCTGTAGCTGTCGATATCCGCGACCATCACGATGATGTCGCGCGGCGTGAGCTGCGGATCCGCCTCCAGCATTTGCAACAGCTGATCGTGCAGGATTTCGACTTCCCGCTGCGGGCTGTGGCAAACATGCACGGTAATGCTGCGATCGTCTGGATCGAGACAGCGTTTTGCGTCGCTGCGCTCAAACTCTTCGAGCGTCACGCCCGCCAGCGCCTGATTGCGCAGCTCCAGCAGATCAAATTGCAGGCTGTGCAGCAGATTGTCGGGCTCGATATCAACAAACACATCCATCTCTTCGAACCGCTCAAGGCCGGAAAGCAGATAGGTATAATCGCGGCCCAGCTTGCCCCAGGAGGCCAACAGCGGGTTCCCTACCTCCTGCTCGCCTTCTTCATTAAACAAGGCGGGCGCCGCTTCGCTATTTTTGAAAAGCGGCGCGGTGCCTTCGCGCGCATGCAGCTTACGCTGGCGGCTTAACAGGCGCGCGAGGAAGGCGGGATCCTGAATGTCGCCCCAGTAATAACGGCACGGGTTCGTGAAGAGCAGGTGGACATCGATATGTTTGCCCAGCGCCTGTAGCGCCTGTAAATAAACCGGCGGTAGCGCCGAAATGCCGCAGATGAACACGCGCGCGGGAAGCCCTTCCGGGCAGGATTGCGCGTTTTCAAGCGTATTAATAAAACGCTGATACAGGTTGGCGCGATGCCACTGCGGCTGCCCCAGCGCTGCGGTATGCTGCACCAATGCCTGCCAGAGCGGCGCCTGCCAGCGCTGCGGCTCGCCGAGACCATCGACCATGTCACCCGCTTCCCACCGCGTCAGCCATTCCGGGCGATACACCAGATATTGATCGTAGAGATCGGCCACGCGTGAAGCGAGCTGGAAGAGCTTACGCTTGTCTTCGTCATCGTGAAGGTAGTGACGCAGCATGTCGAAATCTGGCGATGCGAGCATACCCGGCAGCAGCTTCATCAGCTTCCAGCTCATATTTTGCTTGGTAAAGGCGCTTTCCTGCGGAATATCACGCAGTACGCGAACGAACATGTCCCAAATGAAACTTGCCGGAAGCGGAAACTCAATATTCGCGGCGATGCCGAATTTCTGTGCCAGGCTCATCTGCAACCACTGCGCCATACCGGTGCTCTGCACCAGGACGATTTCAGGCTCGAAAGGATCGGGAAGCGGCTGTTGTTCAACAATGAACTCCATGATCGCCTCCAGCACATCAAGCCGGTTGGAGTGATAAACCCGTAACATAGTGACTCCTGACTACTACTTTTCAGTAGGGCAATGTAAACGCCTGAGCTGCCCTTGCCTGCCCCCAGGGCTCGACACAATAACCGAAATGCTGACACATCCCGCTACGGAAGTCTCCACCCGCGTCGCTTTCCAGCCCTCCGCCAGGGGCGGCGGGCTAATTTCTGCCTGCTGGCTCGCAAAACGCCAGAGCTGCCGATAGTGCCACTGGTAAAGGAACCCCTGCGCCAGCGTCTGGTAGTATCCGGTTAACGCGCCGATGACGATGATAAACAGAACCAGTGAAACCAGAACTTCCGGCAGGCTAAACCCGGCCTGGCGGGATGTTTTCATGGCAGCTGGCATTGTTTAATCTCTGCCAGCGGACAAAAATCGCTCCAGCCACGCGGTATAAAGCGCAGCGTCTCTCCGTCGGCCTGCGCCCAGCGCCAGAGCGTAATGGGTACAGCGTTCTCCTGCGCCCCCTGTGAGGCAACCAACACGTGCGTTTCTGTCTGCCTGACGCAGGCCCTGCCGCCCACTTCAGGCAACAGCTGGCATTGCCACTGCGGCGTGAACTGCCAGCGCCGGTACTGCGCCAGCGCCTGGGCCGAGAGCGATGCATTGAACGCCTTGATTGCCGCGCTTTCGTTTGCCGCCCGGCCAAAACGGCTATCGAGCTGCTGCTGCAATCCCCCCAGCAAGAGGCTGCCCAACAGAAAAAAAGCCAGAACCATAGAAATGGTGGACATCCTTGTCTCCCTGCATTCAGAGGTTAAATCCGCTAACGCTATGCTCAACCGATACCGGCTCGCCGTGATAGCGCAGCACCATTGCGCTTAATTTCACTAAAAACAGCGGCGCGTAACCGGGTCGGCGTCTTTCCTGCACCTGAAACCTATCGATTCGCACCATGGCAGGGTTGGTCATTTTCTCCCATCCTTTACCTTCGCAGGAGGCCGCGCCGCGCTGTATTTCCAGGCTGCCATCACGCAGGCGATACCCGGTCTGCTCTGCGTCAGCTGATGGCGCGCCTTCAAAGCGGCCGTTACTGTTAGCATCCCACTGCACCAGTAAACAGGTGCCGTCGCTGTTAAGTTGCAGCGCATTGCCCTGGCAGGTGCCGTTGCAATAACCGGCCCGCTGTATCTGCTTACCCACCGTAAAAGCCAGCTGCCAGAGCTCTTCCTGCAAAAGCGTTTGCTGTGCCTGGCGCAATACCCCGAGCTGCAGCGCCGGTAACAGTCTGGCGGCGCCGGTTAGCAGCACGCTGCTGATCCCAAGCGCAATGAGCATCTCAAGCAGCGAAAACCCTTTCTCATTCAGACGCATGACGCTCCCTCGCCCGGCTCACACAACCTGATACGTCCCCAGACAGAAATAATGATCCGCCATTCGCCCGCACCATTACGCAGAATGAGATGACCGGGCCAGGCCGTATTCCGCAAGCCAAAAAACGCCAGCCCCGGCGTCATCTCGCTGACATCTACCTCCGGCCAGGGAGGCGAGAACTGATTTTTTGTCCCTTTGCGGCACGTTTGCTCTCCACTCGCCTGCGTTCCGAGACACCAGCCCTGCGGGTCGCGCTGTAACCAGAGCTTGTGATCAACGTTACGCCAGTTCGCGTCCTCCCTGAGTTGTTCAAGGAAATCGCGCGTTTGCTGTGCGGTCTGCCATAAGCGCTGCTGCTGTTGCCAGCGCTGCCAGCCGTAAACGCCTGCCGCGCTCATGCTGATAACGATGACCAGCACCACCATGACTTCAATGAGGCTGTAGCCCTGCTGTTTTCTGTTCATGGCGCAAGTGTGCCACCACGGCTAATAGTGACCAGCGTCGATAAACAGAACCGGAAGACGTCTCGAAAGAAATTCGCCATTTTGCATGGGGTTGCAAAAGCGGCGGAAGATGTGCCGAAAAATCGACAACAGGGATAAAAAAACCGACGCGCGCTGGCGTCGGTTATGGCAGGGTAGCGTTAGATCGCGACAGGCGCTTTGATAGCCGGATGAGGATCGTAGCCTTCCAGTTCGAAATCCTCGAACCGGTAGTCAAAGAGCGATTCCGGTTTACGCTTGATAACCAGCTTCGGCAGCGGACGCGGCTCACGGGTAAGTTGCAGACGCGCCTGCTCCAGATGGTTGCTGTAGAGGTGCGTATCCCCGCCTGTCCAGACGAAATCACCGGGTTCAAGATCGCACTGCTGCGCCATCATGTGCACCAGAAGCGCATAGCTGGCGATGTTAAAAGGCAGGCCGAGGAAGACATCGCAGGAGCGCTGATAAAGCTGGCAGGAGAGCTTGCCATTTGCCACGTAGAACTGGAAAAACGCATGGCAAGGCGCCAGCGCCATTTTATCCAGTTCGCCCACGTTCCAGGCGGACACGATAATACGGCGCGAATCGGGATCGTTTTTTAGCTGCCTGAGCACCGTCTCAAGCTGGTCAATCTGGCGGCCATCAGGCGCAGCCCATGAACGCCACTGTTTGCCGTAAACCGGGCCCAGATCGCCGTTTTCGTCTGCCCACTCGTCCCAGATGGTGACATTGTTTTCATGTAGATAGGCGATGTTGGTATCGCCTTTCAGAAACCAGAGCAGCTCATGGATGATGGAGCGTAAATGACAACGTTTTGTGGTAACCAGCGGGAAGCCTTCCTGCAAGTTAAAACGCATCTGGTGGCCGAAAATAGAGAGCGTACCGGTGCCGGTACGGTCATCTTTTTGTGCTCCCTCATGGAGCACTTTGTTCATCAGTTCAAGGTACTGTTTCATGGCATCTCACGAAAGTTGCTGCTGTGGGCGGCGGCGATAAGCCCAGACCATCATGGCTGCGCCTGCGACAATCATCGGAATGGAGAGGATCTGCCCCATGCTGATGTACTGCACCCACTCGCCGGTAAACTGCGCATCCGGCTGGCGGAAAAATTCAACGATAATGCGGAAAGCGCCATAACCTATCAGGAACAGACCAGAAACAGCCCCCATCGGGCGCGGCTTGCGGATAAACAGGTTAAGGATGATGAAGAGCACGATGCCTTCCAGGAACAGCTCATAAAGCTGCGACGGGTGGCGCGGCAGTACGCCGTAAGTATTAAACAGCGATTGCCATTCCGGATGCGTTGCCAGCAGGCTGATATCTTCGCTGCGCGAGCCAGGAAAAAGCATGGCGTAAGGGAAGCCAGGATCGACGCGGCCCCACAGCTCACCGTTGATAAAGTTGCCCAGGCGACCCGCGCCAAGCCCAAACGGGATCAGCGGCGCGATAAAATCGGAAACCTGGAAGAAGTTGCGTTTAGTGCGCTTCGCAAACCAAATCATGACGCAGATAACGCCGATAAGCCCGCCGTGGAAGGACATCCCGCCATCCCAGACGCGGAACAGATAGAGCGGGTTTTCAAGGAACAGCGGCAGGTTATAAAACAGCACGTAACCGATACGGCCACCGAGGAACACGCCGAGGAAGCCCGCGTACAGCAGGTTTTCAACTTCGTTTTTCGTCCAGCCGCTGCCGGGACGATTCGCGCGACGAACGGCGAGCCACATGGCGAAGACAAAGCCCACCAGATACATCAGTCCGTACCAGTGAAGCGAAACCGGCCCAAGCGAGAAAATTACCGGATCAAAATCGGGAAAATGCAGATAGCCACTATTCATCTGTCACCAAAACCTGTTGTTATCCCGCTGAAAGTGGACAGCGGGTGAGATGCTGCGCCCTTTTCCGGACGCTCCTGAGGCAGCGAATCATAGCATAAAGCCCAGCGTGGGCGAGGTCAGGAAGTTGTAAAAGATGTGTAAGAGCATGCGCTGTCGCGGCGTTACAGACCACCGCGAATTAAGCCGCCCATGCCGCGCCGTTCCATAAACGCCGCCACCTGATGGCGCACTTCGGTAGCCGACTGGGATTCGAGACTGCGACCGCTCAGCGTCTCGGCTTCTTCCAGAGTGATATGGCGCAGCAGGTACTTCACGCGCGCGACCGAACGGCCATTCATGGAGAGATGGTGATAGCCCATGCCGACCAGCAGCGCGACGCACATCGGATCGCCTGCCATTTCGCCGCACAGGCAGAGATCGATGCCGAGGCGCTGCGCCTCAAGCGCAATCATCTTCAGCGCGCGCAGCATCGCCGGATGCAGGCTGTCATACAGGCTGGCGACACGCGTATTGTTGCGGTCTACCGCCAGCAGATACTGGGTAAGGTCATTGGTGCCGACGGAGATGAAGTCAATGCGGCGGGCCAGGTGAGGCAGCATAAAAAGCATCGACGGGACTTCCACCATCACGCCGAGCCGGGGTTTGGGGATCTCATAGCCGAGCATCTCTTCCATTTCACGGCCTGCGCGATCGATGAGCCGACGCGCTTCGTCCACTTCATCGATGCTGGTGATCATCGGCAGCAGAATACTGAGGTTACCCGTCGCCGCGTTAGCGCGCAGCATGGCGCGCACCTGGATCAAAAAGATCTCAGGCTGATCGAGCGTAATACGAATGCCGCGCCAGCCGAGACACGGGTTTTCTTCGCTGATAGGCATATAAGGCAGCTGCTTATCAGCGCCGACGTCCAGCGTGCGCAGCGTTACCGGCTTGTCGTTAAACATCTGCAACATGCCCTGATACTGCGCCACCTGCTCTTCTTCGGACGGAAAGCCGCTTTGCAACATGAAAGGGATTTCAGTGCGGTAGAGACCAATGCCGTCGATACGGCTGCCGAGCTTCTCTTCATGCTCCGGGCTCAGGCCCGCATTCAGCATGACCTGCACCCGCTCGCCGCTTTTAAGACAGGCAGGCTGGTCGACGTAGTCTTCCGCGAGGCGGCTAAGCTCGTTCTCTTCGCTGATGAGCCGCTGATATTCATGGAGCAATACCGGGCTCGGGTCGACCAGCAACTCGCCGCGGTAGCCATCCACCACCAGCATACGGTGATGCAGCACCGAAGGCTGGATATCCGCGCCCATGACGGTGGGGATGCCCATCGCGCGCACCATAATGGCGGCATGGGAGTTCGCCGCCCCGTCGCGTACCACGACGCCCATTAACCGGTCATGCGGCAGCTCAGCAAGCGTGGTCGCGGAAAGTTCGTCCGCCACCAGCACGAAGCGCTCAGGCCAGGTATTGGGGCTCTGGATATTATCGTCAAGGTGGAACAGCAGGCGCTGCCCGAGCGTGCGCAGATCGCCGGCGCGCTCTTTGAGATAGCCATCGTTAAGCGCGGCAAACTGCTCGGCGAATTTCTCAATGACCTTTTTCACCGCCCACTCGGCGACCGAGCCTTTATCCACCTCGTCGTAGAGTTCACGACGCAGCCGCGCGTCCGATAACAGGTGCGAGTAGAGATCGAAAATCGCCGCCGTCTCTTTCTGCGCGCCGGCGGCAAAGCGTTTACTGTAGCGACGAAATTCGCCTGCGGCCTCTTCCAGCGCGGTGGTGAGGCGTTCACGCTCAAGCACCGTGTCGAGCGTAGAAGCTTCGTACACCTGCTCCATGAGCGGCAACGTGGCGTCCATCCAGCCCTGGGCTATCGCCACTCCCGGCGAAGCCGGCAGCGCGCGAATTCGGGTCTGGCGGTACTGACCAAACAGCGCGGTAAGCTGCGACTGCGACAGAATGGCCGCCATCTGGGTGGCGAGCGTTACCAGGAATGACTCTTCGCTCTCATCGTACTGACGCAGCTCGCGCTGCTGGACGACTAATACGCCAAGCAGCTGGCGGCGCTGAATAATCGGCACGCCGAGAAAGGCGCGAAAGCGTTCTTCGCGCACGGAAGGAATGTATTTAAAGCTGGGGTGTTTTTGCGCGTCCGCGAGGTTAATCGGCTCGGCGAGGCGGCCGACCAGCCCGACGATGCCCTCGTCGAAGGCGAGCGTAACGGTACGCCCGCGCGGTTTTTTAAGCCCCCGGGTCGCCATCAGGTAATAGCAACGCCGGTCGTGGTCGGCGAGATAAACCGAACAGACTTCGGTATCCATCGCAAGGCAAATATCCGTGACAAGAATATCCAGCGCCTCGTTGAGGCGCGGGGCGCTGGCAACTTTCTCGACTATTTCTCGCAACCGGGTGAGCATAATTTGCGTGGCTTAACCTCTTTTACGTCGCCAGGCAGGCGAAGGATTACGCTGCGGTGGCGCGCTCTCCTGCATCGGCATCACTACGCTTGCGAACTCCTTCATGACCCGACGATAAACATCACGCTTAAAGGAGACGACCTGGCGCACCGGATACCAGAAGCTCACCCACCGCCAGCCGTCAAATTCTGGCGTACTGCTGGTTTGCATGTTGATATCGGCGTCGTTGCTCATTAACTGCAGAAGAAACCACTTTTGTTTCTGGCCGATACATACCGGCTTTGTGTCCCAACGCACCAAACGTTTTGGTAATTTGTAACGTAACCAGTTTCGGGTTGTGGCAAGGATACGCACATCTTTTCGCTGTAAACCGACCTCTTCGAAAAGCTCGCGGTACATCGCCTGCTCCGCCGACTCGCCAGGATTAATGCCGCCTTGCGGAAATTGCCAGGAGTGCTGACCAAAACGTCTGGCCCACATTACCTGCCCCTGACGATTACAGATCACGATACCAACATTCGGGCGGTAGCCATCATCATCGATCACCGGACTACCTCAAAATAAACCTGGATAGTAACGATTGTTTCATACTCCTCATTGACGGTAAACCACTCTGTTAGCGGGTGTGAACAGGAATAACATTTGAATAACTCACAAAAATATGCGGGGTTATAAACAGGTAGCAGGAATGAACCCGGCTTTTATTCACTTTTTCTGTGGATATCTTTGTGAAGAAGTAGCTTATTACCCAGGGAAAACCCAAAACAACCCTAAACTAAGGATAATTCTTATAGATAAAATTATATTGCTATTCAAAAGATTAAATTTAAAAAAGCGTGATATCCACCGCGCAATGTGACGATCGTCACACTGCAGATCCTTACTCTGATGAAAGATCGACCAGCGTCGTTTTTATCCACAGATTATGCCAATAAGTTAGACACAATTTGCGGAAAAAGACGTTTTTCCCCTGTCGTCAAGGCTGTAAATCGAAACAGTAGTGGGGGATTTACACAGTTATCCCATTTTTCTGTGGATAAACTGGTGTAAGATCCTGTTTATTGTCGGTGACCAGATTTGAACAACCTCAGTTTTCGACGCGAGAAATTTCTTTCTTAACGTTAAAAATCATTTTAAATCATAGGATTGTCTTGTTTGCTCACAAGCAGATAAACTCTTTCCACAAGCAGGCTTTTTGCTGTTCATTTTTTAAACAGAAGGTGTTTTTTATGGTTTCTCTCGCTCCCCTCGCCCGGCCGCCTGAAGATGAAGCGCAGCTGCTGGGCCAGGCGCAGCAGCTGGCCGGGCTAACGCTTGGCGAGCTGGCGGCGCTGGCGGGGCTCGAAACGCCAGCGGATTTGCGGCGCGATAAAGGCTGGACGGGCGTGTTGCTGGAACGCTGGCTCGGTGCCAGCGCAGGCAGCAAACCGGAACAGGATTTCGCCGCTATCGGCGTGGAGCTGAAAACGATCCCCGTAGACCGCCAGGGGCGTCCGCTTGAAACCACTTTTGTCTGTGTCGCGCCGCTCACCGGCAACACCGGCGTGACGTGGGAAACGAGCCACGTGCGCCATAAGCTTAAGCGCGTCCTGTGGGTGCCGGTGGAAGGCGAGCGCGCGATCCCCCTCGGCGAGCGCCGCGTCGGCGCGCCGCTGCTCTGGAGCCCGTCGGCACAGGAAGAAGAACAGCTGCGCCGCGACTGGGAAGAGTTAATGGATCTCATTGTTTTAGGTCAGGTAGAGCGCATTACCGCCCGCCACGGCGAAGTGCTACAGCTGCGCCCGAAAGCCGCCAATAGCAAAGCGCTGACGCCGGCGTTCGGCGTCCATGGCGAGCCCATCATGACGCTGCCGCGCGGCTTTTATCTGAAGAAGAACTTCACCGCCGCCCTGTTGGCGCGTCATTTTTTGTTATAAACACCTTAAATTTTTGTCAACAGCTTGCCTCAGACGCATATAATTAGCGTTTTGTTTCTTTGAGCAGGACTTTTTGAATGTTGTTTGCATGGATAACCGATCCTAATGCCTGGCTGGCGCTCGGTACGCTGACGCTGCTGGAGATTGTACTGGGGATCGACAATATTATTTTTCTCTCGCTTGTCGTGGCGAAGCTGCCGAAATCGCAGCAGGCGCTGGCGCGCAAGCTGGGCCTCGGCGCAGCGATGATCATGCGCCTCGCGCTGCTGGCGTCGATCGCCTGGGT
>Ga0157365_10000465_pt1 | contig 17626 bp, 9 predicted proteins | sample AttsexASBM3_FD_111478 | JGI IMG/M metagenome (GOLD analysis project Ga0157365, IMG submission 111478) | Fungus gardens microbial communities from leaf cutter ant in Ribeirão Preto, State of São Paulo, Brazil - Atta sexdens ASBM3 | ecosystem: Host-associated > Fungi > Mycelium > Unclassified ... | reverse complement strand
TTGTTTGAATTTCATCAATTCAAATTATTTCTAAAACTTGTTATAATTCAGAAAAATTATGTCATAAATAAACGTCCCCATGAGATTTCTGGAGTGTATCATGCGGAGACATAAGTATTATTTTCCTTTTATTTTTGGTGGGTTGATCGTTTTTAACCTTCAAAATGAAGCTTTTTCGCAATCTGCTCTTGCTGATGCGCATCTGTCTCATCGACCGGACAGAACTAAAGAGAAAAAAACGAAGACTACTCATTCGACACTCATCGGGCACTTGGCTAGCGAGTCAGGTCAGCGATTAGCCAATCACCCAGTTGCGAAAACGGATGAAAATTTCATCGTGACGGGGACGCATGCCAGCAACAGGCGTGCAAGAGACAGTACATCGCCGATTGACGTTATTTCCGCAGCTACCCTTCGTCGTACGGGGCAAATCAATCTGACAGATGCACTTGCGCGTACCAATCCCGCTGTTTCGATTCAGACGATGGGCTGGGATGCTGGCGGCCTTGTGTCATCAATACGCCTGCGTGGATTAAATCCAAACGATACACTTGTTCTCGTGGATGGAAAAAGACGTCATTACACAGGTGATGTTTACGAAGATGGTGGTGCGCAGTCAGGTTCGACACCAGTTGATCTGAACATGATTCCGTCAAACATGATCGATCATATCGAAATCCTTCGGGATGGTGCTGCCGCACAATATGGTTCTGATGCGGTAGCGGGCGTCGTCAATATTATCACTAAGAAAACTGGAAAAGGCCTGAACATCACCGGTCAGACCGGTGCGAATGCCTATAACGGAGATGGCTGGCAGTATCAGCTTGGAATCGATGGCGGCTTTCATTTCGGCGATGATGGTTATGTTCACATCAGTGGACAGGAATACCACACCGATCACATGGTCACGGGCGGTGTGGATGATCGTACAGGAAAATACGATAATCCGAGTGAAAGCACGCCTGAGGAAACACGGGAAAACCTAGGCATCACGTTCGGGAAGACCTTGAGGGAAGGTATTGCCGGCTATGGACTGATCACCTATGCGCATCGTCATGCTGAAGCCTTGGAACAATATCGTCTTCCGACTGTAGCTCCGGCGCTCTACCCTTGGGGCTTTATTCCTACCGAAACGATCGAAGAAAATGATTATGCTGCAACTCTGGGTCTGAAAGGTGACAATTTTTTAGGGTTTTCCTGGGATGTTAGTACTGTTTATGGCGCGGACGAAGACAATATCGGTAACAAAAATACCGCCAATACCGGTTTGCTTTCTGCATCCGGTTTCACCCCGACCAGTATCCACATCAGCAGTTACCGAATGGCTCAGTGGACCAACAATGTTGATCTAAAGCGCAATTTCAAAATTGCCAATGCCATTCCTGTCACCTTCGCTTTCGGTGGAGAACACCGGTTGGAGAGCTATCACATTGAGCAGGGTGAACCCGCATCGTACCTTTATGGCGGCTCACAGGCGATTGTTGGACTGATGCCTGAAAATGCCGGATCGTGGTCGCGTGATGTCTATGCGGCTTATGCAGATGCGGACTTTCACCCTCTCCCGCACTGGGATCTCGATTTTGCGGGCCGTTTTGAGCATTATACTGATGTCGGTAATACTGAAAACGGTAAGATCGCCACCCGTTATGACATCAGCAGACGTCTTGCCCTGAGAGCTACAATCAGCAACGGCTTTCGCGCGCCCACTTTGGCAGAAGAGCATTTCAGTTCGCTCAACGTCTCTGCAACAGGAGCGAGTGGGCAACTTGCCTCCAATTCTAATGCTGCCCATCTTCTGGGAGCCTCCAACCTGAAGCCTGAACGCTCGACAAATGTCAGTGGTGGCCTGGTGACGGAGCCATTTCCTGGCTTACACGTCACTGTAGATGTGTATCAGATCAATATCCGTGACCGCATCATCAATGGTGGCAATTACAATGGTCTCGCGGCAATCAACGCCATTGAGGCGACGGGTGCGACACTTCCCGAAATTTCAAACCTGAATGGCGTAACCGCAAACTATTATTCGAATGGTGCAAGTACGCGAACTCAGGGGCTGGATTTGAATGCGGATTATCTTCTGCATCTGCACCGCTATGGTAATCTGAATCTGTCGCTTGGACTGGACCTAAACCGGACCCGGCTTCACCATCTATCCTATGATCTGAACCATAATCCGATTCTGAACGCTCAGGGAATCAGTTACCTGACCACGGCTTCTCCCCGTAGCAAGATAATTCTGGATGCGTTTTGGACGATCGGATCCTGGGACATCAATATCCGACAGACACGATATGGCGAGACGAAAGATAATCTGAGCTATGCAGACTCTGCACCAGAGGCTCTGCGATATTCAAATAAAGTCTTTTATGAATTCAAGAACACGCCAGCTTGGCTGACAGATTTGGAAGTTGGATACCGCCTTTCATCCCGGTGGCATGTGGCTGTTGGTGCGAACAACCTTTTTAACGTGCGTCCACGCAAGGTTCCTCTCGAGAACGCTTATCTCGGAACAGATAATTATGATCTGAATTCGTCAGGAATTCCCATGACAGGCGGATACTATTATGGGCGTATAAATTTTAATCTATAATTTGCATTCTTAATTAAAAATATATCAATTTACTTATTATTTACATTAATTGGCATCAGTAATCGAAGGTATGCTTTCTGGTGTCTGTCATGTTGACATAACCTGAAATGAACTGGATTTCTTATGGGAGACATACTGACACCTGAAATACGCGCCGAGGCTCTGGCGCGGGGTTACAGTCGTCGGCAATTCGGAAGGATTGCTGGTGTTCTGAGCATGAGCAGCGCCTTTGCCCGGTTTGTTTCCGCGGCTCATGCGTCAGGTCCTTCGGAGGCCGGTAGGATTTCTGAGCCGGTTCGGATTGGCGCCAATGAATGCTGGATCGGGCCGTTTCCCGAGACACAAGAAAGCGCGCTTGCAGCTTTTGCCCATGGTCATCGATATGAGCCCTCTAACTTGCGCGCGACGCTTATCGCTACGGTAGCGGAGCAAGAACGCATCCCTGTGGAGTACGTGAGGCCCTGGCAAGGGTCCATGGACCCGTTAATGCGAGCGATTGTGACATTCTGCGCTCCGCAACGTGGATTGGTTACGGTTGATCCGACGTTCGAGGCTGCATGGCGTACCGCTCAATGGCTGGGTGTCAGGCAATCTCGTGTGCCGCTTTTGCCGCATAACGAATATGCTACAGACGTGCGTGCGCTTCTGAAGGCTGATCCGAATGCGGGGCTCTATTATGTCTGTACCCCAAACAATCCGACCGGTACGATCACTCCACTGGAGGACATTGTCTGGCTGGCTGATAATAAGCCCAAGGATGCAGTTATTCTGGTAGATGAAGCGTATATTCATTTTTCAAGAGCCGAGAGCGCTATCTCTCTTGTCACGCATCGAAAAGACATTGTTGTCCTGCGGACTTTCTCCAAACTGTTTGGTATGGCGGGCTTGCGCCTTGGGTTGAGCTTTGCTCACCCTGACCTGCATCGTCGCATGCTGCGTTATGACGGGGAAGCAGCCAGCCAGCTCATCAATGTTGTTGCTTTGGCTACAGGAAACGCAAGCCTGCGCTTGCACACTCAGATCGAACAACGCCGTTCAGAGTTGATCGCGAACCGCGAATACACGCTCGGACAATTGAAACGCAGAAACATTCATTATCTTCCCGGAAGCGAAGCGAACATGATTATGGTGGACTGGGGAAAAAATGCTGCCAGCCTTCAAAAAGCAATCGCAGGCCAAGGGGTGGAGATTGGACGAAGTTGGCCGATCTGGCCTAACCGTTCACGCGTCACAATTGGGTCGCGGCGGGATATGGAACGGTTTATTCAAGCTATTGATGTCGTTACTGGATAAACTGCGATCGTTCCATAAGATCAACACTTTATCTAAAATGATCGCATTCTATTGGCGGAGACGATTTCATTGCATCATGCCGTAAATCCTGCTTGCGTATAAACAACAAGACGCGCCCAAGGTGGAGACCTCAATTTTTTGGTTTTGAGAAATTCCACTTTTCCTGTTCTGATGAGATGATGGATCAGGAGGCGGATGAGTTGCTTCGATGTTGAGATCTCTGTCCTTTCCAAGCAGGTTGGGCGGTCAATTTAAAGCGTTTTGGTTTGATCTGAAGAAAGCTAGAGGGCGAGAAGGGCTGTTGAGTGGATATTCTTCTTCTACTTTTCAGAGCTGTAACCTGTTGGCTCAGTGGACTGTATTTTAATATATGGAGTTGATCTGCTCGAAGGTCCGTGAGGTCTTGAATGACAAACGGCTTCATAAGTGTTTGCAATGAGCATGATGCAGTCCGTCTTTCTTGATAGAAAAATGATCTGTGGCCGTGGCTGCCAAAAGAGGGAGATGCAGTGGACGCTACAGGGACCGTGAGGCGCTTAGCCTCTCACACTGTTGCTCGGTCCGGCACATGAGCTGCTGTCCGCTTATGCCCTGCTCGACGGTGTGTGTCGTCTGTGACCGAGGGTATGCCTTTATAAATTTCGCTTATATTTCTGTAGTTTGGGATCTTCTTACCATCCGGTTGAGGAAGAATGATCCAGAAGTCGCTTGTTCCAAGTGGGCTTACAGACGCCGAAATCTGACCGAAAATCTGTGGGCGAGGCTCAAGGAATGGCGAGCTGTCGCAACCCGATACGAGAAGAGAGTCGCATAACCCTTCCTGTCGTCATTCTCATCGCCGCTAAAACAGCATATATCAAACCTTGAATTTAGATTGATACAGAGCAGTATTTTTTAGCGTTTTTATGTAAAAAAACCGGGGCGGAATGTTTCTACTATTGTTTTTAATTCGCAACAAACAACCTTATAAAAACTAACATTCATCACGCTCAAAATCGGGCAGTGACGTTTTACTCAACAGCGTTTTTGGTTGTTTCATATTTTTAAATTATGACGAAAGGCCTCATAATTGGCATTATGGGAAACACATTGTGAGGATTGACAAAATCATTGAGGTGAGAGGGATGCATCTTGGATGTTAAGCAAGCTGGGCTGTGCCCCATTGTCACTCCTCAACTTAGAGCTGGAAGAGCGACGTCACAGAAAATAGCTCTCAAAATGAAAGAGTCATGGAAATACTAAGATAATTTTCTATGATAAAAACTATATTGTCGTAAATATATTTCCAATAGTTTTTTCTACCCATTTCGAGACGGCATCTAATTTAGGTGACCTGTTTTTTCTATTAGAAAAAAGTAAGTGTATAGGATAACTCTCGTTGAAGTATGATTCTAGCACGGGTACGAGTTCTCCAGAACTGATATATTTTTCAACTGAAAATTTGGGAACCTGAGTTATACCCATCCCTGAAAGGCAAGCTAAGATAGCTTTTTCTTGATTATCGACTGATATTTTATAATTCATGCTTATTTTTGAAGTTATTTCATTGTTAACAAACGGTCGGGCTGATTCTAAATTATGAGGGAGAGGATAACCAATAGATAGATGTTCTTTTAAATCTGATGGTGTATTCGGGATGCCAAATTTTTTTAAATATGATGGACTAGCGACATTAATCATAGATATTTTTCCGATTGATTTTACGATGATACTTGAGTCTGGCAGGTTTCCTACATGAACGACAAAGTCGAATCCGCCATCGACAGGATTGATAAAATCATCGCTTGATTTTATTAAAAATTTTATATGTTCATATTTTTCAGTAAAATATTTTAAGGAGTCAAAAAATCTTTTTTCTAATATAAATCTTGGTATTGAGATCTTAATTGTTCCAGATATTTCTGATCCAACTCTACTAAACATTTTCTTTGCTCTCTCCACTTCCGATAAAATATGAACGCACTCATTGTAAAACAGTAATCCATCTTGAGTAGGAGAAATTTTTCTTGTTGTTCTATGAAATAATTGTGTTTTTAAGAGATTTTCTAAATCTTTTATAGCAATAGTTACAGATGATCGAGATATTGAAAGTTCTTTTGCTGCTTTTGAAAAGCTATTATTTTCAAATGATTTTGCAAAAACTCTAAAAAGATATATTTTATCCATTTTTCGGGGCCATTATACCTTGTATTTCTATCGAATGGAATTCGATTATTTCTGGTGTACGACATATATCTGTAACGATTTATTGCCGTCTGTTGTTCTTTGGTGGGGGGAGGCGGTAAGTTAGATATAATTAACAAATTTGGTCAATATTAAGATTGTTTACAGATCTAGAACTGTGTTTTTTGTAATAAAAAATAGTAATAGTTATTGTTTTTATATAGTTTAAATTTGAAGATATATTTAGTTTTATATTTCCTGTATATGTATGGTGAATGTAATGAAGCGATATAGGTTGATAAATTATGGACTTATAAGGCTAATCCTAAATACGGGAAGTTTATAAAAATGAAAAAACGTGCTTTTGAGGGAAAACTCGAAAATGCTGAAAACTCAAATGAGGCTTCCGGGGTTCTGGTAGATTTTAGGGGTCCATTAACGCGAAGGCCTACTCCCAAATGGAGTAACTCAGAAGGACCGGTCTTGTTATCCGATGGGGTATCGTTACAAAAAGAAAATAGCGAACGGGTCGGATCTTCGGTAAGTGCAACCTTCTCGGAAGATGTAGTTCAATCTTTTCCAGAAAATTTTTGGGAAAAAGGGACTGACTCATCTGATGATAGTCGTTCTGGTGTGTTGTGTGCAGGCAACTTTGATTTAACGCAGGCTCGCCGTGAGGGGTGGACCATAGAGTATATTCCCGGTTTGGGTGGGCGTTTACGGGGAACAACGCAAAGTGATCTGAATGTGTGGTGGTATGTCGCTCAAGCGGCCACACGTGGGTCTGTATATCATTGTGCAGCTCTGGCTGAGCTTACAAATGATGAGCGTCTGGCGATTGAGGTTCATTGTGGTCCCACAGGGATTCCATTGCTGTAAAAATGTAATGAAATCGCAGCATTTATTGGTGGATGCGTGCGACGTATTACGTGGTGGAATATGTCAGACGGCTGATTTTTCTCTGCATCCGAATTCCCTTTTGGGGTGTCGTCCATCTCGTTTGTGACCTTTGTTCTGGGGCACTCTGAGTTCATTGCCGCAAGGTTGTTGGTGGCCGAGATTTTTATGTTCGGGTGGGGTTTTGATAGAAAATGGTAGCTTCCTCTCTTGCCGCATGGCGTTCGCTAAGAGCGCGTCATCTCATATTTGCGACGATAGGTGGGGTGCTTCTGTTCGGGGGGGCGGCAACCATCCCTCTTTCTACGCAAAATCAGGCTGTTCTTGCTATCGCGGGTATTCTCGCTTTCTTTGTTGTAGATAGAGTTCGGAATGAGAATGCTGCAATTATACTTAAATTATTGTCGTTATTCGTCTCTCTAAGATATTTTGTATGGCGACTGACCGAGACAATTGAACTCCAGGACTTTGCTCAGACCGCTTTAAGTGGGGCTCTGATATTTGCAGAATTTTTTGCGGGAATAATGCTTGTTCTGAGTTATTTTCAGACATTGCATACGTTACAGAGACAGCCAGCAGCGTTGCCGGATAAACCGGAAGAATGGCCTTCTGTTGACGTTTATATCCCCACGTACAATGAAGACCTTCAGATTGTACGTATGACAGTCCTAGCTTGTATGGGGCTGGATTGGCCTGCTGATCGATTGAATGTTTACATTCTGGATGATGGACATCGAAGTGAATTTTTCGATTTCGCGCAGGCCTGTGGAGCAGGCTATATCGCACGTCCCGATAATTCTCACGCAAAAGCTGGCAACCTGAATCATGCGCTTGCCCTTACGTCAGGTGAGTATGTCGCGATTTTCGATTGCGATCATATGCCAGTCAGAGCGTTTCTTCAGGCCACGATGGGATGGATGATCGCTGATCGTCGTATTGGTCTGATTCAAACCCCTCATTATTTTTATTCTCCCGATCCTTTTGAGCGAAATCTTTCGGAAGGACTTTCCGTTCCGCCAGAAGGCAACCTGTTTTATGGGCTGCTTCAGCCGGGTAATGATTTTTGGAATAGTGCATTTTTCTGCGGTTCGTGTGCGGTTTTGAGACGAACAGCGCTGGAAGAGATTGGCGGGGTCGCAACCGATACGGTGACAGAAGACTGTCACACAGCACTCAGGATGCAAAGGGCAGGTTGGTCGAGCGCTTATCTGCGTCTTCCCTTGGCCGCAGGATTGGCGACAGAACGCCTTATTTTGCATATCGGCCAGCGTGCACGGTGGGCGCGAGGCATGACACAGATTTTTCGTGTCGATAATCCGTTGTTTGGGCCTGGCCTGACCATTGCTCAGAGGCTTTGTTATCTCTCTGCCACGATGAGTTTTCTTTTTGCGATACCACGGCTGATTTTTCTTCTGGCGCCACTCGCTTATCTCTTTTTTGGAGAAACGCTCATCGCAGCATCTCCTATCGCCCTTGCTGTCTATGTGTTGCCTCACTTTTTTCATTCCGTCGCAACCGCGTCGCACATCCAGAAAAACTGGCGTTATTCATTCTGGAGTGAGGTCTATGACATCGCGCTTGCGCCATTTATCGCTCCAATTACTCTTATGACACTGCTCTTTCCGCGGCGTGGCCGTTTCAACGTGACTGATAAGGGCGGTCTGGTTGAGCATCAATACACGGATATGCGCGCCATCTGGCCGCAGATCGGTATCCTGATTTTACTTCTGGCTGCTGTGATTTCCGGAGTGTGGAGAATTATCTTCACGCAGAATGACATCATGGTCTTGAATGCGTTGTGGACTACCTGCTTCTGGGCAGCCCTGAATGCTCTGCTGGTTTTCGGAGCTATTCTTGTGGGGCGCGAGACACGCCAGATCAGGCATAGTCCAAGGCTTGCCGCGATATTTCCGTTAACGCTAGATTTGCAGAATGGCAGCCTTGTTGAGGTCTTCACAATAGATATCTCGCGAGGAGGCTGCAGAGTTCACGTTCCTCCTGAAGAGGTCGCTGAAATCAGTCCGGACATGACCGTGCGTCTGCGCCTGCAATCTGATGAAAAAGATGTACTCGCGAGAGTTGTCCTTGTTGAAGAAGACGAAGTCAGTCTGCGTTGGACACCTGCGTCGCCACAGGAAGAAGCTGTGATTGTACGCTTCATGTTCGGTCGGGCCGATGCGTGGCTTGGTTGGGATAATTATGCGCCAGACCGGCCGCTACGAAGTGCATGGCTGCTTTTGCGCTGTTTTGGATCTTTGCTGAAGCGGACTGATGCTGCTGTCTATGCGGAGCGGGATAAACGAATTCTGAATGCCGAACAGCAAGCGAAAGATTTTGCAGCTGCTGCCCGCAAGAAAAAACGTGAGAGAATAGTGCTGCGCCCCATGAAGCATGGCTCAACGGTTGCCCTTCTGATTGTCGGCCTGATGGTTAGTGTCGCAACGAGCGGGCAGGTTTATGCTCAGACATTACCGTCCTCAATTCCAGATACCGGAGATAATATTCCTTTACCGGATATCGGTACTGGTACGAATGCCCCGAGCAGCGTTATTCCGTCCGTTGCGGGAGGAACGCCGCAAACATTTTCTCTTATGCACTTTGGAACCCCCTCAGTTCTGAGGATGTTGCCCTGGGCTTCCATTCAGGGTGTCACCCTCCCTGTTCCGTCGTCCCGCCTTGTTACGGGCGCGCGTCTTGTTGTGAGTGGCGCATTTTCGCCTCAACTCGTCGCAACGGGGGGAGCAATTACGATACGCCTCAATGATCAATATGTCGGAACGATTACTCTGGATCGTTCTCGTGTCTCATTTGATGCTCTGAGTTTTGACATTGATCCTGTTCTTTTTACGAAAAAGAATACGCTGACTTTTTCGTTGGGAAGCGGCGTATCGGATCATGGAACGTCTGCTCCTGCTCAGGGGACGGCTGATATGTGGGCCGAAATCAGAGGTATGTCGTCTTTGACACTGACGACTTTACCTTTGCCGCCTCAGCGGCATCTCAATCGTCTTCCGGCCCCGCTCCTGGATATGGAGGCGGCTGACGCTGTCGTGTTGCCGTTTGTTCTTCCGGACAACCAGTCCCCAGCCGACCTGCGTGCTGCGGCCATTATGGCGGGCTGGTTTGGAAAGATTACGGATGTTCGACGAATTTCGTTTCCAGTCAGTAGAAGTATCCCCACAAGCGGTAATGCTGTGGCCATCGCGCCAGTGGCTTTGTTGCCAGCAGGGCTTGTGATTCCCGCATCTGTCAAAGGGCCCTTTGTCGCTGAAGTCGCCAATCCTGCGGATGGTAACGGAACCGTACTGGTTGTTACCGGTCGTACGCCGGAAGAGGTTCAGGAAGCTGCGCGTGCGGTAGTCTTCTTACCAGAAGGGCTTTCGGAGAATGCCTCACAGAGTGTGAGTGCGCCGGAAGCACTCCCCAGAATTCCTTATGATGCTCCGGCGTTTATATCGACAAGCCGTGTTGTCCGTTTTGGAGAACTGGTTAGCGATGCGGCGCTTACGGGACATGGGTATATTCCAGGAACGTTGAGTATCCCTTTTCGGATTCTGCCGGATCTCTACACATGGCGAGATAAGCCCTTTCTTGCCAAGGTTGGAATCAATGGTCCCCTGGGGTCAATTGTCGATCTTGACCGGTCTCATGTCGATGTCAGTCTTAATGGTCTATACTTGCGGAGTTATTCCTGGAGAGTTCCCACACTTCTGCCATTATGGGTTTCGCGCTATTTTCCCTCGACTTCTGCTTCGCAGCAGGATCGGATCAAGCTTCCGGTTTGGGGTGTTTACGCGCAGAATCAGCTTGATTTCTATTTTAGCGGTCGTCCCGCTGCGAACACCCAGATTGCTGCTTCCGGACAGGATGTCACGGTCAGCATTGACCCTGATTCTACGCTTGATTTCAGGCGGGCGTATCATTTTGCCGTGCTTCCCAATCTCGCAATGTTCGCAAACAGTGCTTTTCCGTTTACCCGCCTTGCCGATCTTTCCGAGACGGTCATTTGCCTTCCTGACCATCCGGATTCAGCTGTAACCACGGCTTTTTTAGACATGATGGGTACGATTGGTTCTTATACCTGGTATCCGGCAGACAAAATGACCCTGATTGGCGAGAGCGCACTGACCTCAGGAAAGACATTTCCGGATCAGGATGTATTGGTCATGGGAACGCTTGGCTTGGGCAGGTCCTATGCTTCCCTGCTGGCTGCAACTCCCTACGCTCTTGAGAATGGCAAGCTTCATTTCCGGCAGCGGACAATGCTGGATGGCGTTCGATACTTCTTTGCCGATCTTGCCGGAAATACGATTTCTGACACCGGCACGGTAAAGCTTCAGGGGGCGCTCAGTCTTCAGAGCGGCGGAGCCCTGATTGCAGCACGTTCACCTTATGCGTCTCATCGCTCGCTTGTCATGATGTTGGCAGGGACACCGCAGGGGCTGGATGAACTGATCCACGCCATGCGTGATCCGGAGCGGCAACGGGGTATTCAGGGAGACTTGACTGTCGTTAATGGTACGCATGTTGTCGCGTCCCGTAACGGTGTTTCCTACACCGTGGGCAGTCTACCTTTCTGGGTGAATATTGAACGTATTTTCCGGGAGCATCCGTTTCGCATCATCGTGGCGGCTGCCATCGCCATCCTCCTGATCGGGCGGAGCCTGCACAAAGCTGTCATGTATCAGGCCATGTTGCGCAAACGTGTCATGGATGAGGTTCAATTTTCGAGGCAGGGCGGTCAGGTGCAATGAAAGGCCGTTTCTTACCGTCACTGCATACCTCTGCCCTGCTTCTTTCCGGTCTGGCGCAAGGTGTATTCTTTTGGTTGCCTGAAAATGCACAAGCTCAGCAGGCTACAACGCCTCCGGCGAGACCGGCAGGACAGGATGGAGTTGTCGAGCTTCTGCTGAAACAGACGCGTTACTGGCTCGGTCGCAGTCAATATGATCGTGCAGCGGAAACGCTGGCTCAGGCGCGCCAGATAGCGCCTCAAAACCCGGATGTTCTGGAAATTGATGGAGAGTGGGCGGCCCGGAAAGGAGACGTTGAGGCCTCGGGAAAAATTCTGAAAGCGCTTCAGAAAGTCAATCCGGAAGCGGCACAAAAGCTTGAGTCCGTCATGAGGGGCAGTCTTGTTTCTGGTCCTCTTCTGGAGGAGGCCCGCACTCTTGCCCGTGCAGGGAAGACGACTGACGCAGTGCGTATTTACGAGGGTTTATTTCCGAATGGTCCGCCTGAGGGGTATGCGCTTGAATATTATCAGGTGATGGCAGCAGCCAGTTCAATGAGAAATGAGGGCATTTCCGGACTGCGATCACTCCTGCGTGCTGATCATAATAATATTGCGGCTCAGATTGGTTATGCCGAAGCTTTGACCTGGAAAGAGGAAACCCGTCTTGACGGAATGAAGCGGCTGCAACGTTTGGCTGGCGTTGGGGGGCTTTCAAACGAACAGCGGGCATCTGTTATGAGGGCTTGGCGAACGGCACTGTACTGGGTTCCCACAACGTCTCGAAGTCTCCCGCTGTATGATGCTTTTCTAGCGATATTTCCGCAGGATCATGACGTGCAGGAACGCCGAACCCGAGCAGAGCATGCACCGAGTGAAGAATTGGCACAGACCCGTACGGAAGGGTTTCAGGCTCTGGACCGTGGTAATCTTCAGCAGGCAGAAAGTGACTTTAATGGCGTGCTGAAGACCCATCCGGACGATGCAGACGCCGTGGGGGGGCTCGGACTTGTGCGTCTGCGACAGGGGCGCTCGGACGAAGCGACGGAACTTCTGAACCGTGCATCGCAACTGAACCCTGCGGGGGCTATGCGTTGGACAAAAGCGCTCGCGGGGTCGAAGCTGGCTGGCACCTATCACAGAATAGACGGCCTGATTGCTACAGGACGCTATAACGAGGCACGACAGCTTACTGTTGACACATTGCAGGTTGCACCTGACCAAACAGCTCTTAAAGTCAAACTTGCAGATATAGATCGCAAACAGGGGAGAACGGCTGAAGCCGAGCAAGGCTATCGTAGTGTTCTTGCTTCAGAGTCCGGCAATATCGCAGCGCTTCAGAGGCTGAGTGGACTTCTGGCTGCGGATGGAAGGCTGAGTGAGGCTCAGGCCTTTGCACGACGTATTCCGGGTATGGGAAACCATTTCCTGCGCGATATGCGTGCATCCGACCTTCAGGCTGAAGCCGCTAGAGCCGATAACGCTGGGGAAAAGATTACTCTACTCACTTCGGCTCTAAACGAAAAACCAGATGATCCGTGGATCCGGCTGCATCTCGCTCAGGCTCTCCTTCAGTCTTCGCGACAGCAGGAAGCACGGGAGGTCATGGAGCCCATTCTGTCTGCAGATAGTCATCTGACAGTTGAACAGTTACAGGCCGCTGTTTTCTTTAGCAGTCAGGTTAATGATTTTGATAGAATCAGGCAGCTTCTAAGAGCATTGCCTGCACAGGCACGGACGCAATCCATTCGACAGGTTGAGATGCGTCTTGAAGATCATGATCGGATTGCGACTCTTCCTCCAGATGAAACCGATGCGCGTTTCTATGTGCGCAGACTTGCTGACAGCATGAGTGACCCGACAGGCGTAAGGGGCGCTGGTGTTGCAAACCAACTGATCAGCGCTGGTAAACCGTCTCTTGCAATCTTCTTCCTTCGAAGCCTTCTGCCTTCCTCGGCCCAGCTAACAGCACAGCAAAGACTGGCTTATGCGGGCAGTTTCCTGAGCCTTCGCCGGACAGACGAAACGCGACACCTGATGGAAGGTTTGGCAGGTGCGCGCCTGACTTCGGAAGAGGAACGCGAGCGCCACGATATTACAACAGGTCTGGCTATAACCCGATCGGATCAGTTGAATGCGAAAGGCGATCAGGCGGAAGCTTATGAAGTTCTCAGGCCTGTTCTGGCAGACAATCCATCTGATACGTCAGCCCGTATGGCACTTGTGCGCCTGTATGAAGCCCGGCAGGACACGACCAAGGCGGATGAAATCGTACGGGCTGTTGTAAGCCGCGATCCGGACGATCTGGAAGCCAGACTCGCACTGGTCAAGCTCGAAGCTCAGGCTGGCCGGAAAGATGAGGCCAGAGCTAACGCCGACGCTCTCAAAGAACGCGCACCTACCGATCCGCGTGCATGGATTGCGGCGGCCCGTGTGGCAGAAATGGATGGGAACTGGAGAGAAAGCCTTGAAGATCTCGCCCGGGCCAGAGAATTCCGTGCCGCCCAGGTCCGAAGGACGGATGGAAGCCTCGCTGAGGATGCCAATCCCTTTCGGCAGCAGAAAAACGGTAAAGCCGAAAGCGAGCAGGATCCCATGCTCAGCGGCATTCAGGAAGATGAAAGCCGCGTCAGCCAGACTTATGCCCCGACTGTGGATATTACCCCCGGCTTTTTGGGACGTTCCGGATCCGGTTTGACCAAGCTTTCTCGTGCTGATCTGAAAATGGAAGGAGCCATGACGGTTGGCTCAGGACGACTGGGGCTTATTTTGGATCCTACGGTGCTTGCATCCGGTACGGGGAGCACGGATTATCGGGAAGGTCTGTGGCAGACCGGAACGACAGCAGTGACGTGCGCGCCTTATCCCGTCACAAACTCGACGTGTTACAGTGATGCGATGCGTCGCCGCTCGGCTTATGGCGTGGGTACAAATCTTTATTATTCTCTTGGCTGGTTCAAGGCGGATATTGGCACGTCCCCCCTGGGCTTTGCTGTGACCAACATTTTGGGCGGGATTGAACTGGCCCCTCAGATTGCCCCTCATCTTACGCTGCGCACAACGCTGGAGCGGCGGTCTATTACGGATAGTGTATTGTCTTACGCGGGGATGCGCACGACAGAGACTGTAAATGGTGTAACCCAGCACAGAACATGGGGCGGCGTAACCAAAAACAGAGCGCATGCCCAGTTCGAATATGGGGATGATGCTTTCTCGCTTTATGCCGGCGGAGGGGGGGCTTACATCTATGGTCGCAATACCCAGTCCAACGTCAATTACGAAGCAGGAATGGGGGGCAGTTTCCGGGTCTATGATGATGGTATGAACAAGGTTCATTTCGGGGTGGATGTCGACTGGTTCAGGTACAACAACAACCAGTTCCTCTACACTCCGGGGAACGGCGGCTATTTCTCTCCACAGTCCTTTTTCTCTTTGACCATACCGGTACGCTATGCAGGGCATAAGGGGGCGTGGGAATGGGGCGCTTCCGGTTTTGGTGGCTTTCAGGCCTATCGTCAGCGTAGCGCCCTGCTTTTCCCTCGTGATAGCAGCTATCAGGCACAGGCAGCGGCTTATTATGCGGTTGCGCAATCCTGTGCTTTGCAGCAGACGGTCGCTGCTGCGGAGGAATCAACAACCACACCGTGTGCCGGTGTTTCTACCAGCGTGTTAAGCCAGTATAAAGACCGTGTATCTGCGAAATCCTCATCGGGAATTTCAGGCGGTATAGATGCGCTTTTCTATTACCACATTACGCCTGATCTGAAGATTGGTGGTCGGTTTCTTTATCAGAAGTCTGGTCCCTGGAATCAGACAGATGTGAACCTGTCCGTTCACTATGATTTTTCCGGGGTTCATTGAATGGCTGTTGATTTTACGTTGCTTCTTACTGAGCTTGCCCGTGAATTTGACCAGCAGGCCGGTGAGGGGGCGCGAGATAATTTTCTTCGGAAAGTTGGGCACCGGATTGCGTGCCGCGTGACATTACCGGTCTGCGAGACGCTGCTTGACCTGGAGTTGGAAATGAATGTTCAGCTTGCCACGCTTGGGTGGGGCCAAACGAGGCTTTTCCTGGACGAAACACAGGCATGTCTTCGCTTGACGCATAAGGATCTGCCACTGCTGGGGAGTACCGGAACGCCGTCAGGACGCTGGCTGACGGCATGTCTGGCTGGTCTTTATGAGCAATGGCTCATGGATCAGCCGAATGCTACGGAAAACTGCCGGGTAACGTGGGTTTCGCAGACATCTTCTACCGCGCTTGAAAGTTTACAGTTCGAGTACGGGCTGAACAGAACCACTACTGGTTGCTCACTGCGTCAGGACGATTAAGCATGCCACAGTTCTCATCTGACGTGCCTTCTCTGTGTAAGGCAATGGGTAAGCCAGATTTCAGATATCATTCGTTCGATAATGTCTCTTTCATTCCACAGACGCCTTACAGAATGATGCCTGTGGACGAAGAGGAACACGGTGAAGCATTAAAGTCTCCAGCAGAAACTGTAGTGACTTTACCCCCTCAGGACGTGAGCAGGAGGGATATCGCCCTCCCGATTGAAAATTCATCCACGGATGCCGGTAATATTCCACTCTCCCGGGTATTTTCGGTTCTGGAGCAAGACAGGAGCACCGGCGGCGCGCACGCAAAGGACCTCAACGAGATTTTTCGTTGAAAACTCCTCAAGCGAGACGGTTTCCGAGAGGATATATGCAATGAAAAACGTGATGCGCGATCCCGCCATGGCAACAGACCTCCTGCACAGGCGGATGGTCCTGAAAGGGGCGTTCTGTACGTCGCTTTTTGCAGCAACCGGATCGTATGCTTTTGCAGCGACGGCAGACGATCTGTGGGAAGATTACAAGCAGCGCTTTATGACACCTGACGGCCGTATCATTGACGCTCATGAGGGGGTTGCATCTCATAGTGAAGGGCAGGGATATGGAATGCTCTTCTCGGTTGCGTTCAACGATCAATCATCCTTCGACAGGCTTTGGAATTGGACGGCTACTGCGCTTCGCAGGCCACAGGATGCGCTTTTTTCCTGGCGATATCTCAATAATTCTGTTCCGCATGTGCCTGATCACAATAACGCCACAGACGGCGATCTTCTCATTGCTCTCGCCCTGACGAGGGCTGCAAAAAAATGGCAGCGGCCACATCTTTTGATGCAGGCAAAGCAGATTTACTCAAGTATTCGAAAGAAACTTCTGGTTAATTTTAACGGACGTCTTGTTCTTCTCCCTGGTCTTTCAGGTTTTCTATCGCCTGGTAAGGCTACGTTAAACATGTCCTACTACGTTATTCCATCCATGCGGGCAGCACAGGAGCTTGACGATGCCGGGATATGGACGAAAGCCATTGATGATGGGGTAGCTCTGATCCGACAGGCACGGTTTGGTCGATGGGGACTTCCGCCAGACTGGCTGACTTTGGGGAAGGATCGGGATATACCAGAGATTGCTACGGGTTGGCCTCCCCGGTTTTCTTATGATGCAATTCGGGTCCCTTTATACCTTCAATGGGGGGGAATGCTGGATCTGGATATTGCAAGTCCGTTCGTAAATTACTGGCATGCTTACGCTTCAGGCATATTGCCCGCCTGGATTGATTTGAAAACAGACGAGACAGCGCCTTATGGTGCGCCTGAAGGGTTCCATGCGATTGGTGCGGTTTGTGGGTTTGAAAACGGCTTCAGCCCGACCTTAAGCAGAAGCGCGGATTATTACTCTTCATCACTCGTTCTTCTTTCGAATATCGTTGCGAGACACAGTGAGAACTGAAACGGGTTCATAACTGGTTTGGGCATCTTTATATGTCCGAAGTTTCATGAGGATGAGGCTATATGCCTTTCGGGAAGATCATCTTAATAGTTGTACGGAAATCTTGTCATGACCACTGATGCCCGTGAAGTACAAGAGCCTTCTGCTGCTCAGAAGGAGTGGCAGAA
>Ga0157365_10000464_pt1 | contig 17630 bp, 12 predicted proteins | sample AttsexASBM3_FD_111478 | JGI IMG/M metagenome (GOLD analysis project Ga0157365, IMG submission 111478) | Fungus gardens microbial communities from leaf cutter ant in Ribeirão Preto, State of São Paulo, Brazil - Atta sexdens ASBM3 | ecosystem: Host-associated > Fungi > Mycelium > Unclassified ... | reverse complement strand
GGCGGGGAGGAACGCAGTCTATCACGCGTCCTGTTTGGCCGCCTTGAGTTTGTCCATGCCTTCCAGATAGGCATCGAACCAGTCGGTGCCAGCCGGCGTCATGACGTCACCGCCACGGGCCTCGCGGCACAGTTCGGGCTGATCGAGCACTGCGGGCAGCTTGCCAGACTTCTTGAACTCGATCGCGGCATTCAGCAGCACACGACGGGTCAGCACGACCATGCGGTCGCTTGTGCCCAGATGTTCACGGGTACGATCCACGATCGGGCCCATGGATTCCTGAATCGCCTGATCCTGCAGCGGCACGCCGGTGATGCCGGAATAGGAGTCACCGTTGCGACGGGCCTCGCGGTCCATGAAATAATCATTCGACCAGTTCGGTGCTGCACGCCAGCGACCCATCCAGTCATTGGTGCGCGGCAGATACTGCAACGGACGCGCCAAGCCCGGAACCACCGAACCGTCGCTATATGTCATGTTCTTCTGACGACCGGCAGCGCGCTGCAGATCGATGTTGAAGATCATCGTGTTTTCGTCGTCGATCGGTACCCAGGCATTGGCGGACTGGTTCTTTTCCAGTTCGTCGCTGGGATACGTGACCCAGAACGGAAAGATGTAGCAGGCAAAGCGATGGTGGTCGAAACCCTCCATCGCGCCGCGCGACGCAGCATACATCGTGCCGAAGGACATTTCGGACACGCCGATTTCCGGGGCCTTGTTCTTGACGGTCCATGTTGCGGCATCGGCCGGGTCCATGCGGTCTGCATCGACCGATCCGGCGTGCAGGAAGCCCAGATGCGACGTGTCGATGTCGCCTTCCAGCGCCTGCAGCCAGTTGCAGTCGCGCTGCGTCAGCGCGATGTTGCGGTCGTCGCCTTCCTCGGCCATGACGGCCTCGATCTCGGGGAACGGCGGCGGTTCGGCCCGCGTGCCCATATAGACGAACACCAGACCGCCGCGCTCGACCGTCTTGTAAGCCTTGGCCTTTGTGCCTGCGGGATAGCGGTTCTTGTCGGGCAGGTTCGGCTGGTCGAGGCAGTTGCCGTCCACGTCGAACTTCCAGCCGTGATAGATGCAGCGGATGCCGCTTTCCTCGTTGCGGCCGAAATACAGCGACGCACAGCGATGCGGACAGAGATGGTCGAGAATACCCACGCGGCCCTGGCTGTCGCGGAATGCAATCAGCTTTTCGGTCAGCAGCATCAGACGCATCGGGTCGCCATCGACCTCAAGCTCCGACGACAGGCAGGCCGGGACCCAGAATTCGCGCATGAAGTCGCCCATCACCGTCCCCGGGCCGACGCGCACCAGCATTTCGTTTTCTTCAGCGGATATCATTTCAACTCCTGATCGCTTTGTCGTGCATTACCCGGGATCGAGCCCGAGACGTATGGCGTAAGGTGCAGGGACGATCGAGATTTTCACCCAGAGGATTGAAAATGCAATCGATTATCCTGCGACACCTTGGCACACACGCCGTCTGACCGACCGTTGCAGCTTCGCATCCTAATCGACATTCCGTTGGTATACCAGAATTAAATACACCCTGTGACAAGACATTCCAACAGCCGCCGGAAGCCCATCGAACGTCCTGTTAACGCAGGGTTGTGACGACGCACGCGAACTTTGTGCCTAAAAAAGTTCTTCACACCGTACCCCTCGCAACAAGGTTGCCGGAGAGCGACCCGGGCCGGAGAAAAGACACGATGGCAAATCAGGTGTTCGACGTTATCGATCCGCGTTTTCGACAGCTGTTCAACCCGACGGCACAACTGCAGAAGCTCTACACAGGCTGCCACTGGGCAGAAGGTCCAGCCTATTTCCCTGCCGGACGGTACCTGCTCTGGTCAGACACGGTGACCTCGCAAATCCTGCGCTATGACGAATGCAGCAACACCGTCGCCGTCTTTCGCGACCCGTCGGGGCATTCCAACGGCAACACTGTGGACCCCCAGGGGCGACTGGTCACGTGCGAGCACGGCAATCGCCGCGTGACGCGCACCGAACATGACGGCAGCATCACCGTGATCGCGGATCGCTTCGACGGCAAACGCCTCAACAGCCCCAACGATGTGGTGGTCTCCCCTGACGGCACAGTCTGGTTTACCGATCCGACCTACGGCATCGACAGCGATTACGAAGGGCACGCCGCCGAGAGCGAGATTGGCGCGTCCTACGTCTATCGCGTCGACGGACAGACCGGGCAGATCACCTATGTTGCCGACGACTTCGTCAAGCCAAACGGGCTGGCGTTCTCGCCTGACGGGAAGCGCCTGTATATCGCCGACACCGGCCGCACCCACGGCGAGCAGTATCCCGCACACATCCGCACCTTCACCGTCGACGGCAAACAACTGAGCGGAGGGGAGGTGTTCGCTGAATCCCCTGATGGCCTGTTCGATGGTTTTCGTGTGGACGAAGACGGGCGCATCTGGACCAGCTGTGCCTCCGGTGTGCTGTGTTACGAGCCCGATGGTACCCTGATCGGCAAGATCAATGTTCCGGAAGCGGTCGCGAACCTGTGCTTTGGTGGGCCGAAACGAAACCGGCTTTATATCTGCGGAACGACGTCGATCTACGCCGTTTATGTTTTTCCCAAAGGCAACAAGACCTTCTGAACTGCCCGGTTTTTCCTGCTGACAATCAAGACCGTCGCCAAGACGGCACCGCTCGGGAGCTACCTCCATGACCTTGGCCACCACCGGCCCTGCCGCCGCTTTTTCTGCCGAAAAACCTGATCGTTACACATTCTACCTCGTTATCATGGCGCTCGCCGGTTGGGCGCTGGCGTCCTATGACGTCAATCTGCTGGTGCTGGCGCTGCCAGACGTGGCCAAGGGACTGAATATCTCGCAGTCCGGCATCGGTGTGCTGGGTTTCTTCGTCTATGCCGCGCAGTTCGTCATCACCCTGTTCGCCGGGTGGGGGATGGATACGTTCGGGCGGCGTAAGGTGTGGATGGTCTGCCTCGCCGGGACTGCGATTTTCACCGGCCTGACCTACTTCGTGCAGAATTTCTGGGAACTGGTGGCCGTCCGCGCGCTGGCGTCCGGACTTGCCTATTCGGAACTTGCCGTTTCCATCACCATCGTCAACGAACAGGTGCCCGCCAAGCAGCGGGGCCTGCTGTATTCGATCGTGCAGGGCGGCTGGCCGCTGGGTGTGTTTCTGGCGTCCGGTGTCTATCTGATGACCGGGCAATATGGCTGGCGGGTGGTGTTCCTGCTGGGTGTCATCCCGCTGGTCGCCGTCATTCTGGGCCGGCTGTTCATCCGCGAGTCCGAACGGTTCGAGCATATGGCCGACATCCGCACCGCGCACCAATCCGGCGATGAAGCGCGCGTGGAGGCTCTTCGTGCCCAGCGCGCCATCGCGGTGGAGGAGATGGATCGCGTCACCGTGGGGCAGCTTTTTTCCGCAGCCAGCGGCGTGCGTCGGCAGTTGATCCTGCTGTCGTTGATCGCGATCATTTACGGCACCAGCTATGTCGCCACGAATTTCTACATCACCTACTGGCTGACCAGCTTCAAGGGTTTCAGTTCGGTCGGTGCCAGCACGCTGCTGCTGGCCAGTGGCGGCATCGGTTTCTTCTTCTATGTGATCGGCGGGCTGCTGGGAGAGCGGTTCGGGCGTCGCAGCGTGATGATCGTGACCGGTGCGCTCGTCGCCCCGCTGAGCCTGATCTTCCTGTATGCGCAGGACAAGTGGGTCGTCGTGCTGGTGTATTTCCTGCTTTATCAAGTGACGAACGGCACATGGTCGGGCGCTGGCTACGCCTATCAGGGGGAGAGTTTCCCGACCCGCGTGCGTGGCAGTGCGATTGGCTTCCTGTCTGCCATGCAGGTGCTGGGCTTTGTGTTCGGCACCCTGTTGTGGACGCTGTGCACCAATACGATCAGCAATAACGGGACGTGGATCGTGCTCGGCGTGCTGGTGCCGCTGGGCCTGTGGCTGACCGTGTTCCTGCGCCCGATCGCCCCGAAGCAGGAACTGGAAGCCATCGCGCAATAAGCGGAAGGGCCTCGCGCCAGGGTGTGCCCTGCAACCCGGGGCACCGGTCGCTGACAGTTTTCCGATTGCGGTGTTAAAGCTTGAAGTCTGGAGCATGTCGCGCCGACCGCAACCTTCCGGTAGCACCGGAAACGTGCCATGCAGTCAGCATGACCAGACGGAGCCGCGGCACATGATCGGACGCAGAACCATACTCGGCGGTGTCGTGGCAGGGGCCATGTATCCGCGTGGTGCCGCTTTCGCAGCGTCCTGGCAGGCCCCCCTGATCTGCGCCCATCGCGGATGGATCGACCCCTCGCGCGCCGATAACAGCCTGATCCAGATGCGCCAGACGACGCAGGCTGGCCCATTTATGGTGGAGTTCGATCTGGCCCTCGATGCATCCGGCAGCATCGTGCTGATGCACGACGAGACTGTAACGCGCACCACCGATGGAACAGGTCGCGTGGCAAGCCTGACTGACGAACAGATCGCCCGGCTTCGATTGCGCGACGGGCACGGCCTGACCGCCGAGGCACCGCCGCATTTTTCCTCCGTCCTGGCGTGGGCCGGGCAGGCACCCTCGGCCCTGCTGATGCTCGACATCAAAGGCGTGCCGCCGGAGGTCGCGCTGCCGCCGGTCGGGCGCGCCGGTCTGGCCAGTCGCGTCGTCGTGCTGACGTTTTCACATGATCTGGCGCGGCGCGCGCTGCGTGCCGATCCGACCATGCTGGTGTCCATGCTTGTGACGAACGTGTCGGAGCTTGCCGCCTATGTGCACCTGGCGGCTGGTCGCCGGTTCGTGGCCTATGTGCCCCATCATGCTGATCCGGCGGTGTTTCACGCTGCACAGCAGGCCGGCGCCCTTGTCCTGACCGATCTGCTGGGCAAAGGCGCCATCACCGATTCTGAACCGCCCGCGCAGGCAGCGCAGTGGGCGCGCGGTCTGCCGCTGGATATTCTGGTCACCAACACCCCGGTGGCATTGCGTGCCGCTTTCGGGGCGGATGGCGGAACACGACTGGCCGGTCGGCTGTAATCGACCGGCGGGGCGCGACGGGAAAGGTCGCCAGATCGGGCGAGTGCGGCATTTGCAACAGCGCCTTACATGATCGTGTCCACCAGCGCTTGCCTCCGGGCGTGGTTCGGGACATGGTGGCCCCGATTTTGGCCCGGCAGATACGACGTGTCGGGTCCCGAGGCCGGGACTGCACTGCTGCCGTGCCGCGCCGCTGCTGACCGGGAAGGCTTGGTTGTGAAGTATCGCCTGCTGATTGCTCTGTTTCTGGGTCTGGCGACTGCGATCCCGGCCGCGTACGCGCAAGATGACGATACCCCCGCGCCGTCTCCGATGAACCTGCGGCTTCAGAAGATCCTGGCCATTCTCCAGACGAACCCTGACGACGTCAGTCAGGCCTGCGTCGGCGCGCTGAAGGAATTGCACAAGACCCAGGATCAGGTGGCCGCCGAACAGGATCGCAACAAGGATCAGGATCTTGAGGTCGCCCGCGACGTCGAAGAATCGAATTTCGAGGACGCCACCCAGATTTGCGGCGTCGACGCACAGCGCATGTGCGAACATGACAAGCCTCAGCCGAAGCTGACTCAGGCGTGTGGCGTGCTCCGCCACCAAGCCGAGCAGCAATCCAGCCAATAATACGCGCTCCGGCGCTCATCCCACGCACGCCCGTAGGGCCATTTTCAATAAAAGAAGGGTTATCCCGACAAGAAAGGTAACATTATGCAACCCGTGAACGGCTATCTCGCGCAATGGACAACCAATGCGCGACGAGAGGTTCTGGCCGGTATGGTCGGGACCTTTGCCCTTATTCCCGAGGTCATCGCATTTTCCTACGTCGCCGGTGTTTCGCCGGAGGTCGGACTCTTTGCCTCGTTCGTGATCGGGATTGCGATCGCGATCGTCGGTGGTCGTCCTGGCATGATTTCCGGTGCGGCAGGGTCCGTCGCACTCGTCGCCGCGAGTCTGGTGCATGCGCACGGCATGCAGTACTTGCTGGCCGCAACATTGCTGGCTGGCGCCATTCAGGTGGTGTTCGGGTTGCTCGGCATGCATGTGCTGATGCGCTTCGTGTCGCGTTCAGTGCGGACGGGGTTCGTCAATGCTTTGGCGATCCTGATCTTTTCCGCGCAGGTTCCACAGATGCTGCATGTGACGTGGCACACTTACGCCATGATCGCGCTGGGGCTGGTGATCATCTATTGCGTGCCGCGCGTAACGAAAATCATCCCCTCGCCGTTGATCTGCATCGTGGTCCTGACGGTCATCTCGGTGATGTGGCCGATGCCCATCCACGTTGTCAGTGATCTGGGTGCGCTGCCCACCGGCCTGCCGCATCTGGTCCTGCCGCATGTCCCGCTGACGCTCGATACGCTGATGATTGTCGGTCCGTATGCTGTTGCCATGGCGATGGTCGGGTTGCTGGAATCCCTGATGACGGCGACGGTCGTGGACGACATGACCGACACGCACAGCGACAAGCGCATGGAAAGCTCGGGTCTCGGGATTGCGAATATCGCTGTCGGGCTGTTTGGGGGCATCGCCGGGTGTGGCATGATCGGCCAGACGGTCGGCAATCTGCGCTATGGCGGATCGGGACGTCTTTCGACGTTCACCGCAGGCGCGTTCTTGCTGCTGTTGATGGTGGTGCTGCATCCATTCGTGACGCGTGTGCCGGTGGCGGCGCTGGTGGCGATCATGATCATGGTTTCGATCAGCACATTCTCTTGGGCGTCATTGAAGGAACTGCGGGCACACCCGAAAGTCTCCAGCTTCGTGATGCTGGTCACGGTGGCCGTTGTGGTCGTGACGCACGATCTGGCTGCTGGTGTGGCGGTTGGCGTGCTGCTGAGCGGCGTGTTCTTCGCGGCCAACGTCTCGCGCTTCGTCGCGGTGACATCAAGCTTCGATGAAGCCACCCAGACGCGTCAGTATCGCGTGTCAGGGCAGGTGTTCTTTGCGTCTGCCGACCTGTTTGCGGATCAGTTCGATTTCCGTGACCCGGCAAAGACGATCCGGATCGACCTTTCGCGAGCCCACTTCTGGGATGTGACCTCGGTCGGCAGTCTGGAACGCATCATCGAACGCTTCAGCGCGCGCGGTCATAAGGTCATCATCCATGGCTATCATGACGAACAGCACGCCATCCTTGCCGGACCGTCGGGCGGTATGGTGATCGAAAGCTGATGAACAGACCCCGTTTGAGCGCCAGACCGGCGGAGGGGATGCAAACGGGGACATTGGACGTCCCGGACACTATGCGGTTGCTCCGGGCCGTTCAGTCGGCCGCACTTTCCAGCAGGCGGTCGTCCGAAGCACCGCGCTGAAACTTGTCGATCCAGGTGCGGATATCTTCGGCAACGCAGGGCCTGCGGATCAGATAACCCTGCAGGTCCGGACATCCTTCGGATTCCAGAAACTCCGCCTGCTGTTCCGTCTCCACCCCCTCGGCGGTTGCGTCGATGCCCAGGCTCTGACAGATGCCGCCAACGGCGCGGACGATGGCCGCAGCCTCGGGCTTCTCGTCAATGCCCTGCACGAAAGAGCGGTCTATCTTGATCCGTGTGACCGGCAGGGTGCTGAGAAACGACAGGGACGAATAGCCGGTTCCGAAATCGTCGAGTGCCACGTGAATCCCGCGTGCCCTGAGCCTGTGCAGCAGGAGGGAGGCATTCTTGACGTCGTCAATAATTGCCGTTTCCGTGACTTCCAGTTCCAGCCTTTCCGGCGGCAGCCCGGTCTCATGCAGAATCGACATGACCTGATCGAGGAAATTGGCTTTTCTGAGCTGCGTTGGAGAGACATTGACGGACACCCGGATGCTGTCCGGCCACCGCATGGCTTCGGCGCAGGCAGTCCGAAGAACCCACGCGCCGATTTCGGGCATCAGGCCGATGTCTTCTGCCTGTGGAATAAAATCGAGTGGCGGGATCAGGCCACGGGTCGGGCTGATCCAGCGCAGCAGTGCCTCACAACTCGTGACGTTTTGGCGACCGGTATTGACCACGGGTTGATAGAGCAGAACGAACTCGTGGTTTTGCAGCGCGGCGCGTAAATCCTGTTCCAGTTCACGCCGCTGGATGATCTGCTGATCAATGCCAGATTCGTAAACCGCATGATGCCCGCGTCCATTTTCCTTGGCGCGATATAGGGCCAGATCGGCGTTACGCAATAACTGCTCCGGCGTCGAACCATGCTGCGGCGCAAAAGCGATCCCGATGCTGACGCCGATGTTCACAGAGGCTTCATTGATGAAGATCGGGCGGCTGACTTCCTGAATGAGACGCTCCGCCAGATGTAGCGCGTCGCTTTGCGACGTGCAGTGCGGCATCAGGACCGCGAACTCGTCCCCGCCAAGGCGCGAGACAAGATCCTGCTTGCGGAGCAATCCCTGAAGCCGCTCCCCGACCACACGCAGGACGGTGTCCCCGGCGGCGTGCCCGAACATGTCGTTGACCGGCTTGAAGCGGTCGAGGTCCATGTAAAGCAATGCCGAGACATTCCCGCTGGTGCCCTGAACCGCAAACGACAGCCGTTCCTGAAACAGCATGCGGTTGGGGAGTGCCGTCAGGGGGTCATGGTGGGCCAGATGCGTGATCTGATCCTCGATGATCCTGCGTTCGGTGATGTCGTCGAGGGTCGAAACCCACCCGCCGCCGGGCAGCGCACGATGGCTGAAATTGATGATCCGCTGACGGCGCACGATCTCGGCGCTGATGACGTCGCGCGATGACGAAAGGTCGGCGAGGTGCCGCAGTCGTGTTTCGTTCACCCGGGCGTTCGTGTCGGCCACCGAAAGCGTGCCGTCGTTGAAATAATGCCAGAGCAGATCGGTAAAGGTGATGCCCGGATAGATGTTTTTTTTATCGAGATCAAGCAGCACATACAGACGCTCGTTACAGATCACGAGCTTTTCGTCGCGATCGAACAGCAGCAGACCCTGCGACATATTGCTCAGGGCCAGATCCAGATTGTCGGAGATCGCCTTGAGATCATCTGCATTCTGCTTCTGCTGTGTCAGATCCTGTGTGATCTTGGCAAAGCCGATCAGCACGCCACTTTCATCGCGCACCGGGTCGATGATGACGTGCGCCCAGAACCGTGAACCATCACGACGCAGACGCCATCCGTATCCTTCGAACTTGCCATGCGCCAATGCCGTGGCGAGAGCGCGCTGGGGCATGCCGAGTTGACGGTCCGCCTCGGTATAGAAGCACGAGAAGTGCGCGCCGATGATCTCGCGCGCAGTATACCCCTTTGCGTTTTCTGCCCCGGGGTTCCAGTTCGCTACGCGTCCCGTCGGGTCGAGCATGTAAATGGCGTAGTCGGTGATGCTTTGCACCAGCAGACGGAATATGCGTTCCTCCTCTGCCAGATGGCCTTCCGTGCGCCGCTTCACCGTGACATCGCGCTCGACTTTGGCGAATCCGCACAACAGTCCCTGATCGTCATGCAGGGCTGAAATGACGCTATGAGCCCAGAATTTTGTGCCATCCTTTCGAACGCGCCAGCCTTCCTCCTCAAAACGTCCTTCGGAAATGGCGCTGGCCAGAGCAAAGTCCGGCTTGCCGTTCTGCCGATCCTGATCGTCGTACAGTATGGAAAAATGCTGGCCCAGAATCTCGGCCTCTGCATATCCCTCAATGCGTTCAGCGCCCGCGTTCCAGGTTGCCACCGTGCCGTCCGTCCCGAGGCGACAGATCGCATAATCGGCAATCGTCGTGACCATGCGCCGAAACACGTCTTCACCGGCATGGGCGTGGGGCTGCGATGTTTCGACGTTCATCAGGATCATCCGGGGTCTGACGCAGATGCAAGGTGCGTCTGCTCAGCGACTTAAGCCCCGAATTTCTGAAAATGCCGTTAACGCGCGCCGTCTACTGCCCCCAGGAACGACCACTCCTGTCCATCATGGGGGCGCCGGCGCCGTGTCGCAGGTCGGCTCGTCGCGTGGCGTGTCGGTGAATGCCAACGGATACAGATCGTGCGCGGCGGCATAGTGCGTGATCTCGGCGGCGCTGGCGCGACCGGGCTCGGGGCACAGGCTCATCGTGTGACCGGCGACGTCGATGCGCTCGCACCCCGGCTGGATCGCGTCGATCAGATCGGGGTGCCCGACCAGTGGGCGGCCGCCGCGCAGCACCAGCATCGTCTGTGCCGCCCCGGCGTGCACGACCGCGTGCACACCACCATGACGGGGATCAGCGAACAGAACCAGATCGGCGACCTTGCCGGTGGCTATACTGCCGATGTCCTGTCCGGCACCGGCCACATGTGCCGCGTTGATCGTGACCATGCGCCATAGTTCGTCGTCGCTGAGCGCATCATGCAGATGTGCGTGGTTATATCGGATGGCGCAGGAGAGTTCTCGATTGAGGCTCATGGAGCCGGACGGCAGCCAGTCCGATCCAAGTGCAATGGTAATGCCGCGCTTGCGCGCGCCCAGCACATCCATCGTCTGGCCATAGAGCGAGAGGTTGCTGCGCGGCGACCAGACAAGGCTGGCGTGACGCGCAGCAACCAGATCCAGATCCTGCGGCGTCAGCGCGACCGCATGGATCAGGGCAGCCTGAGGCATGATCCAGTCGTGGCTGGTGCCGCTGCCGTCGGCACGGGCCGTCGTGTCATAGGATGTCGAACTCTCGCAGCGGAATTCATTACGGGCGGCATCGTCCCGTCCTTCGGACACGTGCGCCAGAAAGGCGCTGGTATGAGCCACCTGATCGTGCGTGATGGGTCGCGGCCCATAATCGCAATCGTGCGTGCGCATGATGCCCGATGCATCGTCGAGCGGAAAAATATCATACGTGGCCGGGGTGATCGGGAGGCCCTCAAGCCCGTCTCTGAAATCGAGGTTTCGCAAAAGCCCCGGCGCCATTCGCTCGCCCACGGTTGCTGTCGTGCCGCCGACCAGAAAGCGCAATTCGCTCCAACTCAGCGAGAGGGGGTCGCGATTGGGCTTGAAATCCTCGAGTTGCCGGTGTCCGTCCAGCCCCTTGCGCCATTCATGGCGGTGGGCATAACGCTCGCCCGTGTCGGGGCGGGGCGCGATGTGATCGAAATCCATGTGGTCGTGCGTGTTGATAAAGCCCGGCGACAGGACCGCATCGCGGCAGATCACGCGCGTTGCCGAAGCCGGGGCCGCGCAATGGTCCCCGACGCAGGCAATGCGTCCGTCAGTGCCGATCAGCACGTCGCCGGGCGTATATGTATGGCCCGGCGTCAGGACGGTCGCGCGAATCAGTATTTCTCCCTGTCCGCGCTGAACATGGCAGGACGGCGCGGCATTGGCCGAGACTGACAGGGTCGCAAAAACCGCAGCAACAGTGCTGAGACGCAGGGCGTTTCTCATGACCGGAGTGCGTCGAAAATGATTGCGCGAAATTTGTCGTGCGATGCCTTGGTGCACACGTCTGCGTTGGGCGGCAGTGCGTCGCCCGTATATATATGTGTGCCCCCGAAAACGTATGACCCACGCGTTTCCGTACCACTGAGTTCGACGGTGATGTGCACCGCCTCGAACTCCAGCGCGACGGAGGGATCGAGGATCATGCAAGCGGCCATCGGGTCGCTGTAGGTCGCGCCCGGCTTGTGTCGCTTTTCGGTCTCGAACTTCAGGCGCTCCGCATTGGATTTGAGGAACAATTCGCTCTTGGGAGTCTTGAAGGTCGCGATCTTGTCGAAATCTGCCTGGGTCAGCATGGCGGTCGGTCCGAGATCGCCGGTCATGGCAATCGGCAGGCCGGAGCGCATGACGATGTCGGCGGCCTCGGGGTCGACCATCGAATTGAAGCTGACGGCGGTGCCGATCCCCTCGTAACGACCGCCGACGATCATGATGCCACGGGCCTTCTGCGCGATGGAAGGGTCCAGCAGCAACGCAAGCGCGATATTGGACAGACCGCCGAGGGCCAGTAGAACGACCTCTGCGGGGTGAGCGGACACGATCTTCGAAATTGCATTGGCCGCGTGTTCGGGCTGCGGCTTCAGCGCGACCTCCGGCACCACCATGTCACCGAACCCGTAGCGGCCATGGATAAAGCCCGCGGACGGATAAGACCGACTGAGCAGTGGATGATCGATGCCGCGATAGACCGGCGTCTTGCCATTGTTCAGTGTCTGCGAAAGGAAAAGCGCGTTTCGCACTTCCTGCTCGTAGCCGATATTGCCTGGCGTCACCGTGATCGCCTCTGTCATGACGCGGCGTGAACCGAGCATCATGATAATGGCCAGCAGATCGTCCGTGCCGGGGTCGGTATCGACGATCACGCGGGTCACGTCTTTCAGCCAGCCGACGGATTTCACCGGTTCGCCCAGAGCCGTCCATGCCGTCTGGGCACGACCGACGTGTGCCGTCAGGGCGCTTCCGGCGAATATGGCACCGGTTGCGAGAAAGCGTCTGCGATCGACAAGCATGTGAGGGGCCCCTTTTGATACCGTGTTCGGTTCATAGTTGAACGGACGGTCAGAAAAGGAAAGGGTTCCGACACCGGAACGCTTCAGGTGGCGCGGTCCGCACGGCGCAAGCGTTCGTGTGCCTTGTCGAGGGCTCTGGTCAGGAAAATCTTCAGTTCCGGCGCCAGTCGTCGATACTGGGTGATGAACTCGTGCTCATCCTGCGTGAGATTCATCGAGGTCGGCTGCTCGGCCATGCCGTTCAAAAACAGCTCGACCGGAACACCGAAAATATCCGCCAGCCGTGGCACGCATTTCTGTATGCTGATCGTGCGTCCGGTTTCCATGAACGCTATCGATGATCGCGGAATGCCGATAGCCTCTGCCAGTTGCTGTTGCGTCATACCGTGCGCCTTTCGCAGGACAACGACTTTCTGCGCGAGTGCAAGCGCCAACGGGGGTGTGCTGAGTTCGCTCTCGGTCAGCACGGCGGCTGTCTCTCGCACCCATTTGCGAAAATGCGCGTGGCTGAGAACGAATGCCACCGGGGCACGGCGCGCGCTCTTGGGCAGCACGTCCTCGCAGGCGACAAGCCTGTTGGGCAGATCGACGATTTTTCGGGGTTTGTGGCCGGGTACGGCGGGCGTCCAGATCTGGCCGATTTGCAGAAGGTTTCTGATGGTCGGATCACCGGTGCGAGAGTGGAAGGAAGCCCGCCGCACGATGGCGGCGGGCTGTGGTCGGTTCTTCAAGCGGTGCGGACGTCTGCCGCAACGACGCTGTCGGTCACGAGATAGGGACCGGCCGCCAGGATCTGTACAGCGAGAATGCCGAGGCTGTCGGCCTGACGTGCGGGCAGCGCCAGCGTCGCGTTGCCATTGGTCCAGCGGCAGGGCGACGCTTCCTGCACATCCCAGCCATCGAGATCGGCCTGAAGAAGATGCGCGTCGATGCGGGTCGTGGCACCCGAGTCAAACAACGTAAGATCTCCGACAAGCACGCCAAGCGAGCGGCGATCGTCGACGAACGGACCAATCGTGTCGCTCGGGCGGCTGGTGCGCGAGACGATCTTTACCGTCGTGATACCCGACGGGATCATGAACATGGCATGACCATTGGCTTCACGCGCCATGCGGAGAACCTGCCCCTTGTTCGTCACCAGATGCAGGTCGGAGTCTTTGGTCAGCACCGCGGGTGTCGTCTGCGGGGTTACGTCACGGACAATCGCGCGGGCCTGTGTCTGGCGGAAGATCGGCTCGACCACGTCGCGTGCAACGCACAGTGGTGCAGCTGCGTCGCGGGCCCAGGTCTTCTGCACCGTGGTGCCGAGGCGAAAGACATCCCCTTCCTGACGGAAGCTGTTGCGATTGCCGGTGTCGAGATAGCTTTCGGTCAGCATGCCGTCCGCCGTGATCACGCTGTGCTGTTCGGTCTCGACATGGAAATAATCGTAGCTGGTGATGCTGCGGTCGTAAAAAACAGAGCGTCCATTGACCAGCATACGCGCCGGGACGAACTTGCCTTCAAAAAACAGGCAATGTTCGGGGGTGATCAGCATGTCCCGTCCGGGAACGCCATCGGCAAAGGCGTCCTTCAGAACGCGTACCGGATAGCCGGCGACATCGTCGGCCAGATCGGTCCGCACCGTCATGTGGGTGCGCCCTGTCCAGACCAGTGCCGCGACAGAAGAGGCATCGGTTTGCCGGTTATAGGTCACGACCTGGTCGCCAACGCTCAGATCCTGCACCGCGCGCGGACCTTCCGGGGTCTCGATCATCGAATCGGCCAGGAAGCACGAGATCATCAGATAACCGTTGCTGTATCGAGCGGTCGGCTCCTGCGTGCTGTTGGCCATGGTGAAATTGTGCATGGTCAAGACGGCGCGGTCGCTGCTGTTGTAGACCGTCAAGGTCCTGGTCGCTGCATCGTATGCCGTGTGCAGGGCACCCGAGCCATCGCTCGCGATTTCGATGACATCACCATAAGCGTAATTTGCGATCGTCAGCGCAGAGGTGGTGTTGCCAAACACGCTCTTGTCGAGAATCAGCGTGCCGTGCGGGTTGTTGCTGAAGTCAACGACGGTGCCGAGATTCAGGTCGAGCGGGCCAGCCAGCCGGAGCGTGCCGCCGTTGAGCACGATTTTCGTATCGTGCAGGATCGCCGCCCCGATCGCCGTGAAGCTGGAGCCCGATGCGATGTTGATCGTCGAAGAAATGAGGTCTGAAAGACCCGTAACAGTCAGGTCTCCGTCGACAATATTGAGGGTGGAACCGAGCAGGTTTAGGACCGGTAAAACCAGATTTTCACCGTGCGTAAGGTCATAAGTGGCGCTTTTCGCCGTATTTCCGAGAAAGTGTTCGATAAAATCTTTGTTCTGGCCAAATAGATATTCGCCAAGATTAACAAAAGTACTTTCAAAGAAAGAATTTGTCACGACGCAACCTCTTTGTTGGGGGTAAAGCGCGATTCTAAAATAGTTAATGTTTGCTTAACGCCAGAACCGTTAGATTTTTTCTAACTTTCGATCAAGAATTTTGTTTGGAAAAACCTAAACATTGTGACCATTCGGGGGCGTCGCAATTCAAAACCATTGATTTTGTTTGGTTTTAAGATTCTATCGAAATATTTTGTGATCTCTCGCGAGGTGTCGCAGTGTCAACCAGCGGCGCTGCCACCGTGTGACGGCAGAAAATGTTGAAGGGCCAACCGGCGCTCGCAGCGCCCGGCGGCCACCGCCAACACCGATGCGGATCCGTTACAAAATCGCGTGCGAATTCGCGGTCCTCAGGTCATAAGGGGGCGGCGATCGGACCGATCGCCAGATACCATCCGCGGCGTCGTGGCTCCGCGAAGACACCGGCCGAGGAGAGACCATTTGACGACCCCAGACGATCATCGCGCAAAGCCCGGTTACACGCTCGCCGCAGCCATGTCCGGGTATGCGCTGGACGGGTTCGATCTGCTCATGGTCGGGTTCATGCTGGGGCCGATTTCTGCCGAACTGGGACTCAGTGGGGCGCAGGCCGGTTCGCTCGTGACGTGGACCCTGATCGGCGGTGCGGTGGGAGGGTCTATTTTTGGCACGCTGGCCGATTATTTCGGGCGCGCACGGGTCCTCAGCATCTCGATCCTGGTTTTTGCGCTCTTTACGTTTCTGTGCGCGTTTGCTGTTGGCCCGACTGACCTGTTTATCTATCGCGTGTTGGCGGGTCTTGGTCTGGGGTGTGAATTCGGGGTTGGCGTCGTGATGGCGACGGAAGCCTATCCGCCACATCTCCGGGCGCGGGTGTCTTCGTATGTCGGGCTCAGCTGGCAGTTCGGCGTTCTTGCCGCGGCCCTGCTGACGCCACTGCTGCTGCCCCATATTGGGTGGCGCGGCATGTTCTTACTCGGCGGTCTGCCGGCTGTGGCGTCTTTCTTCATCAGGAAGCACGTTCCGGAGTCTGAAGATTTCAAAGAAAGCCGGTCCGGGACCATCGGGCGCATCCCCCTCAAGCCACTGTGGGAGACGCCGCGTGCGGCGCGGCACAGTGCTGCGATCCTGATCATGTCGACCATCCAGAATTTCGGGTATTACGGACTGATCGTGTGGCTGCCGTCCTATCTCGTGAAGGTTCGGCATTTTACCGGCCAGTCCTCGGGACTTTGGACAGCATTTTCCGTGGCCGGGATGATTGTGGGTGTGTTCCTGTTCGGCGTCATCTCGCGCAATCTGGGACAGAAGCGTACCTTTCTGTTTTACCAGTGCGGCGCGGGGGCCGTGGTGTTGATCTACTCAGCCCTCACCACGCCGACGCAGTTGCTGTTCGGCGGCTTTGCGGCCGGGTTTTTCGTCAATGGCATGATGGGTGGATACGGAGCGCTGGTGACATCGCTCTATCCCGTCCACGCGCGCAGCACCGCGCAGAATGTACTATGGAGCATCGGCCGAGCGCTCGGCGGCCTCAGTCCGATGGTCATCGGGACCGTTGTTGCGCGGGGATCGTTTCCGATCGCATTGGGGCTGTTGTCTGTCCTGTATGCTGTGGACTTCATCGTCACCGTCGCGATGATTCCGAAAAATGCAGATAAGGCCGCACGCGAGACCGCGTCGCCGGCGGTCGTCGCAGTCTGAGAAGCGGCATCTCCTCGGGCACGATCAGTCTCGGCGTCTCCGGAAAATCCGCGTGTTCTCGGCATGTGGCTCGCGGGCCAGCATGGATGCGGGTGCCTCCCGGCAGGGACGATGGTTTCCGTCTGGCGCCCTCAAGGCGTGGAAGGCATGCATGCCACGATAGGCGGCGGGCAGCGAGATTCGACATGTTGGCCGGGGCTGCCTGTTCGGTTGCTCGATTACAGGATCTGCATCCCTCTCGGTGCAACAAACCTCATTGTTCTTCTACCGAATGACTTCGCAGGATTAGTGCGATGCCTGAAATACCGGCAAACGGGGTCATTATGAATCAGGATACGGATGGCCGGCAACAGTCGCGGAGGCGGCGATTTGCAGATTTGAAATTTAGCATTTCAACAGACCATCGACGCTCTAGGGAAAAAATTCGTTCTTGTCTCGAGTGAAGATTGGGAAAATTCGCAGCAGGCTCTGTCTCATGACTGAGTCGTCTGGTCGTCAGTCGTTCTTATGCGCGCGACTACCATCAAAAGCAGGCGGGATCTTTCTTAAAAATCGATATCGCATCTGTCATCAGGATATAGCAGAAAATTCGTTAAAACCCACAAAAACGCCCATCTACGCGCGGGATGAGATCGACATGTGGGCACACGATTGAAAAGAATAACATTCGTGATATTCAAATAAATACTCATTATCGATGCGAAAAAATCTTATCATATCAGTTGCGATTCAGTGTAGGTGAATTTCCGCAAATGCCGTTCAACGAACATAAGGTTCTGATGAAGCTCAGGGACGTGCCTTATTGACTTGCCGTGGCCGTCGCATCCTCAGTTTCAACCGAGGTCATCTGCCTCGTTTAGATCGAGGCATTCGATTTCGGGCTGCGTTGGCGTTGAGCACGTTTCAGTGATGGAACATAAGTACTCTTACAATGGGCAGTCAGCGTCGCCACCTGAAGGAAAGCCCAGGAGGCAAAAATGCCCACAACAATCCCGAATGAACCAGTCAAGACGCAGTCCAAAACCCCCGATCAGCAGCACGGCGTAAAAGGGGAGCGTCCCGAGAGCATGTTTGAAAGCCGGGCGCAAAAGAGACCTGAGAATGCTATCGAGT
>Ga0157365_10000463_pt1 | contig 17643 bp, 14 predicted proteins | sample AttsexASBM3_FD_111478 | JGI IMG/M metagenome (GOLD analysis project Ga0157365, IMG submission 111478) | Fungus gardens microbial communities from leaf cutter ant in Ribeirão Preto, State of São Paulo, Brazil - Atta sexdens ASBM3 | ecosystem: Host-associated > Fungi > Mycelium > Unclassified ... | reverse complement strand
GGGCGGGCGTGCCCGCAACGAAGTGCTCCAGAAGGCGCTTTTGGATGCTGGCAGGCAGCCGACTGCGACGACGTGCTTTCATGCGACATATCAAGCCTTTATTCGCTTACCTATGCCAGCCCCAACTTTTATTCCCCTTCATCACAGAAAAGGCCGCCTCCCTTACGGGAAGCGGCCTTTTGCACGGGTTTCATGACCGGCTTACCGCCCGGTCATGATCCGTTCCAGCAGTTGCGCCACGGTGGGCACGAAACCGTTGGCATAGAACGGGTCAGTCGCGAAACGCCAAGCATTCGTGCCACCAAACATGAGGTTGTGGTCAATTACCGCATCCTGGTCCGGCCCGTGCGCATGGGCCGCCGCCTGCAGCGTTTTCTGGATGCAGTAGGACCGTGGGTCCGCCTTGTGCCCGTTGGAATAGGCGGGCGGCTTCTGTGACCAGTTGGAGAAGCGGCATTCCGACAGGCAGCCCATGCAGGCCCCCTGATCGGCCAGTATCTCACGCGCCTTTTCCGGGGACACGAACACCAGCGTGTTATCCGGCGTGCGCATGGCCTCGGTATGGCCTTCTTCCATCCACAACCGCGCACGCTGCTCGTCCGCAGGGGTGACAAAAACCTGCCGCCCACGCGCCCCGATGGCCAGCGCCGCCGTATGTTCGCCCAGTATTTCGGGGGAGAAGGGCACCTGCCGCTCCGCACGGCCACGCAGTTCACGCAGGAACGAATTGTTCACTGCCGACGAATAGAAGCCGGTGGGGGAGAAACGGTTGAGGAACACATCCCCCTTCTTCAGCGTCAGCAGGCGCCGCTTCCACGCATCGGGGATCGGGCTTTCACGCGTCAGCAGCGGACGGGTACCGAACTGGAACGCGATCGGCCCGAGTTCGGGACTGTCGATCCAGTCCTGCCATTCCTCCAGCCACCATACGCCACCAGCCATGATGATCGGCGTGTCATCAAGGCCGAAGGCACGCATCTGCTTGCGCAGCGCCAGCACGCGGGGGAACGGGTCCTCCGGCGCCAGTGGGTTTTCGGTGTTGGACAGGCCGTTATGGCCACCCGCGCGCCACGGGTCTTCGTACACCACGGCGCCCAGCAGTTCGGCCGTCTTGTGGTACGAACGCCGCCACAGGGCGTTGAACGCCCGGGCGGACGATACGATAGGATAATAATGGATGCCGAAACGCGCCGCGATTTCCGACAGGCGGTACGGCATGCCCGCGCCACAGGTCAGGCCCTGGATCATGCCCGGAGCACCTTCCAGTACGCCCTGTATGACACGTTCCGCCCCACCCATTTCCCACAGGATGTTGGCATGGATGCGGCCCCTGCCGCCCGCGATCTCATGCGCGATGCGGGCCTGCGCGATTCCGCCACGAATGGCGTAGTCGATCAGTTCCTCGTGCCGCTCACGCCGTGTCTTACCATGATAGATCTGCGGGATGACATTGCCATCCTTGTCATAGGAATCGGCATTCACGATCGAGACCGTGCCAGCCCCCCCGGCTGCCGCCCAGTGCCCGGCAGATATGCCGGTTGAGATCGAGACGCCCTTCCCCCCTTCGACCAGGGGCAGAATATCCGTCCCGCCCATACGGATCGCATTGATCGGCTTCATCACCATTCCATCGTCATGTGTCTGCCCGCGCGGCGGGCCGCGTCCATACAGGATGCAGCCCGCCGCCGGGTGTCATACAGGCCGGAGCCGCGTCTTAGCGCGCGGGCGCCCGGCCGGGCTTGGCGCCCACTGTCTCGGTGATATCTGCACCGGTTTCCTGATCGACCACGCGCATGGACAGCTTGACCTTGCCGCGATCGTCAAAGCCCAGCACCTTCACCTTCACTTCATCTCCCTGCTTGACGACATCGGTCGTCTTGGAGACACGGCCCTGCGCCAGTTCGGAAATGTGAACCAGCCCGTCACGGGGACCGAGGAAGTTCACGAACGCCCCGAAATCGGCGGTCTTGACGACCTTGCCATTATAGATATGGCCCACTTCAGGTTCCGCCGTGATGCCACGGATCCGCTCGATGGCCTTTTCGGCCTGATCGTCGGACGACGCCGCGATCATGATCGTGCCATCATCGTTGATGTCGATCTTCGCACCCGAATATTCAACGATCTCACGAATGACTTTACCGCCCTGACCGATCACATCACGGATCTTTTCCTTCGGCACGGAAATCGTGGTGATCTTCGGCGCGGAAGACGACACATCCGAACGGCCTTCGGTCAGCGCCTTGGCCATTTCACCCAGAATGTGCAGGCGACCCTGACGGGCCTGGCCCAGCGCGATCTTCATGATCTCGGGCGTGATGGAGGTGATCTTGATGTCCATCTGCAGCGCGGTCACGCCCTGCTCGGTGCCCGCCACCTTGAAGTCCATGTCGCCAAGGTGATCTTCATCGCCAAGGATGTCGGACAGGACGGCGAAGTCCTCGTCTTCCTTGATCAGGCCCATGGCGATGCCCGCCACCGGACGCTTCAGCGGCACACCGGCATCCATCAGCGCAAGCGAGGTGCCGCATACGGTCGCCATGGAGGACGAACCGTTGCTTTCCGTGATCTCGGACACGACACGCATGGTGTACGGGAAGGCGTCCTTGCCCGGCAGCAGCGGGTGGATCGCACGCCACGCCAGCTTGCCATGGCCGATTTCACGACGACCGGGGGACCCCATGCGCCCGCATTCCCCGACCGAGAACGGCGGGAAATTATAGTGCAGCATGAAGTTGTTGCGGTATTCGCCTTCCAGCGCATCCACGATCTGCTCGTCCTGGCCGGTGCCAAGCGTCGCAACCACCAGTGCCTGCGTCTCGCCACGGGTGAACAGGGCGGACCCATGCGCGCGCGGCAGGATGCCGACTTCGGACACGATCGGACGGATCGTTTCCAGATCACGGCCATCGATACGGAAACCGGTGTCCAGCACCTCGGTGCGGACCACGTCGGCTTCCAGGTCCTTGATCATGGGCTTGGCGGCATCGGCGTCGTCCTCACCGATCTTGGCGAGAATGGCGTCACGCGCGGCTGCGACCTTCTTGTAACGCACCTGCTTGGTGCGTTCCTTGTACGCATCGGCGATCAGGGCGCGACCAGCCTTGTCCACCTTCTTGCGCAGCTTGATTTCCTCAGCCGTCGGCTCGGCCAGGTCCCACGGGGCCTTGGCAGCACTTTCGGCCAGGTCGATGATCGCGTCGATCACCGGCTGGAAGGCTTCGTGACCGAACGTCACGGCACCCAGCATCACGTCCTCGGACAGTTCCACGGCCTCGGACTCGACCATCAGCACGCCTTCGGACGTGCCGGCCACAACCAGGTCCAGTTCGCATTCCTTGAGCTGGGAAATGGTCGGGTTCAGCACATACTTGCCGTTGGAATAACCGACACGGGCGGCACCCACCGGACCGAAGAAGGGGATGCCCGACAGCGTCAGCGCCGCCGAACAGCCGATCAGCGCCACGACGGCAGGGTCGTTTTCCATGTCGTGGCTCAGCACGGTGGCGACGACCTGCACTTCATTGCGGAAGTTTTCGGGGAACAGCGGGCGGATCGGACGGTCGATCAGGCGCGAGTTCAGGACTTCGGCCTCGCTCGGACGACCTTCACGCTTGAAGAAGCCACCGGGGATCTTGCCCGCGGCATAGGCCTTTTCCTGATAGTTGACCGTCAGCGGGAAGAAATCCTGTCCCGGCTTCACGCTCTTGGCGCCAACGGCCGTGCACAGCACCACCGTGTCGCCATAGGTTACGACAACCGCGCCATCGGCCTGACGGGCGATCTTGCCCGTTTCCAGCACCAGCGGGCGGCCGCCCCATTCGATTTCCTTGCGAAAATAATTGAACATCCAGACAAACCCTGTCCGTTGACTGCCGCAATGCAGGCGGGCCGGACATTGGAACGTTGATGGCAGCGCCTCGGACGGCATGGAGCGATGACGGCACATACCGCCAGAACACCATGTGGCCTGAAACGCTGCGATCCGGTCCGGATATCTCCGCCGTGGCGTCGGCAGCGTGTTGATGGCGCCCGTCAGGGGCACCAGAAAAGTAGCGGCCCGACGGGGCGCGGGCAGGCAGAACCATGCGCCGCGCCCGTACAGGCCATGCGGAAAGGCATTATGCCTGCCTTCCCGCGTGGTCGCAAATCAGCGACGCAGGCCGAGGCGCTTGATCAGCGTTTCGTAACGGGCCTGGTCCTTGCGCTTGACATAGTCCAGCAGGCGGCGGCGGCGGCCAACCAGCATCAGCAGGCCACGACGGGAATGGAAATCCTTCGCGTGGGTCTTGAGGTGGTCGGTCAGGTTCACGATCCGCTCGGTCAGCAGGGCGACCTGCACTTCCGGCGAGCCCGTGTCCGTTGCGGCATTGCGGTATTCGCTAATCAGCGCCGTACGGCGTTCAGCGGTAATCGACATCGTCTTTCTCCATTACAGACAATTCAGTTCACAGCATGCGTACTGATCGCAGCCAGCCGTCCACGGGGCGGCACAGCCCGACCACACGCGCCCCGTCCATCGCACGCACGACACCCGAACGGGGGTCGGTGTGCTCCGGCATCCGGTCCGCCAGCTGGTTCAGGTCTATTGCCTGGCCATATGACAGGGCATCCGCTTCCTCACGGGTCAGGGCCAGCGCCGGGATGTCGGCCAGCGCGGTCGCGACCGGAAGCAGCAGATCCGGTGGAGCAGGCGCGTTGTCGGCGCTTGCGACAATTTTGTCCAGTGGAATCGCATGGGATTCATCAAAAGGCCCGACGTTCAGCCGCCGCAGCGCCGCCACATGCCCCACCGTGCCACAGGCCAGCGCGATATCGCGGGCCAGCGCGCGCATGTACACGCCCTTGCCCGATTCCACCTCGAACACCGCCGTATCGGCATCGGGGCGCGCAATCAGTTCAAACCGGTCGATCCGCGCGGGACGGGGGGCAAGTTCCGGCGCATTGCCCGCGCGCGCCATGTCATAGGACCGTTTCCCCCCGACCTTCAGCGCGGAAAAGACCGGTGGCACCTGCATGATATCCCCCCGAAAGGCAGCCAGGGCAGCCTCGAACGCGGCATTGTCGGGACGCACGTCGGATACGGCGGTCACGCTGCCTTCCGCATCGTCACTGTCGCGTGCTTCCCCAATGCGCAGGGTGAAGTGATAACGCTTGGTGCCATCCATTATATAAGGCACGGTCTTCGTCGCCCTGCCAAAGGCGATGGGCAGCAGTCCCGTCGCCAGCGGGTCCAGCGTGCCGCCATGGCCCGCCTTGGCCGCATCAAACAGGTAACGCGCACGGCCCACGACCTGCGTCGAGGTCATTCCCGATGGCTTGTCAACTATCAGCCAGCCATCCAGCGGGCGTCCACGTTTGCGTCCCATTACAGGCACCTTGCGTCATGAGAGGGAAATGCCGTGCGTTTAGACGAGGCACGCATGCACGGCAATGCCCCATTCCGTCAGGGGGACTGGCCGCCTGCGCCACACATGGTAAAAGGCGAAGCGGGCACATGCCTGCCATCCCCGCAGCCCGCTTTGCCTGCCGCGGATGTAGTGTCATCTTGCAGCAAACGGACACATGGACAAATGTGTCCGCAACCGTTTTTTTATTCTGCGTCTAGGGAGACCTGAACACCATGGCTGAACGGCAGACCACGGTCGGTGCATTTGTGTTGGGTGGAGCCCTGCTTGGTGTGACGGCCATAGCGCTGTTCGGACAGTTTCATCCCTTTTCCCCTTCCAGCCGGGCCGTGGTGGTGTTTGACAGCCCGATCAACGGGCTGGGCGTGGGCGCGCCCGTGACCTTCGATGGGGTGCAGGTGGGGCATGTGGACCACATTGCCGTTCAGTTCGATCCCCAGACCCATCAGGCCTATATTCCCGTGACGCTGGAACTGCAGGCCAATGGCGCGCACATGGCGGGAAGCCATGGCAAGGTACTGGACAGCAGCGAACTGCCGAAGCTGGTTGAAAACGGCCTGCGCGCCGAACTGCACATGCAGAGCTTCGTGACCGGTCAGGAAGAAATCGACCTGACATTTGACCCCAGCGTGCCGGCCCACCTGCATCCCGGGATCAGCCCGCTGCCGGAAATCCCGGCACGTGAATCGGAAATGCAGAAGCTGACCGATGCCCTGACCGCCCTGCCGTTGAAAAACATCGCCAACAATGCTGACGCCATGCTGGTCAGCATCCGTACACTGGCGGACAAGCTGGACAAGGACCTGCCCCCGCTGGTGGATAGCGTGCGGGCCACGTCCGACCATACACGGGTAACGGTTGATACCGCGACCGACACGATCCGCGACCTGGACCACCACGTGGATACGACGCTGGCATCCATAGACCGCCTGGCCGATACCGGTACGGCGCAGCTGGATGCGCGTGGTGGCGAACTGCACACCCTGCTGGTCAATTCCAATGAGACGGTCACGGAAGCCAAGGGCGCGCTGGCCGGGCTGCATGACATTACCGCGCCAAGTTCGGCCGACCGGTCCAATATCGACTCGTCGCTACGTGACCTTGCCGCCGCCGCCGCCGCCCTGCGCGGGTTCGCAACCGATGTGGAACGCAATCCTCAGCTGCTGCTGATGGGGCGGCGCAACTGATTCCTGTCTGTAGAGACGTTTTTGGTGAAACTGTTTTCAGAAAGCTTCAGGAAACGTCATTTTTTTGCAAAAAGGCCGGTCGGAGCATAACCCGACCGGCCTTTTTGTTATCCAGAACAGATACGTGAAACGGATGGATCAGTCGTCTTCCAGATCCCGCCTGACTTCCGGCTGTCGCAGCATGTTATCGACCTCCATGGCGTAATCCAGCGCCGTATCAGGCTGGAAATGCAGGTCAGGCACACCGCGCAGCCGCAATGCATGTGACAGGCGCGTCCGCAGGAAAGGCGTCACCCGCTTGAGCGCAGGCAGCAGTTCCGCCACGTCGCTACGCCCCAGACGCGCCACGAATACGGTCGCGTGCTTGAGATCGGGTGAGATACGCACCTCGGTCACCGTAATGCGCACATCCGCCAGATCCGGGTCACGAAATTCGGTGCGGGAAAAGATTTCCGCCAGCACACGGCGAACTTCTTCCGCCACACGCAACTGGCGCTGCGAGGGACCAGATGCGGAATGGCCGGCAAGTTTCCCTGCCGGCCCGCTCTCGCTCATCCCTTTTCTGGATGAATTACGGCTCATGCCGGGACGAGTTCCATTTCATAACATTCAACCACGTCGCCCTCACGCAGGTCATTATACCCGGCAAAGGACAGGCCGCACTCGTAACCGCGCGCCACTTCCTTGACATCATCCTTGAAGCGCTTGAGCTGGCTCAGCTCGCCTTCATGGATCACGACGTTATCACGCAGCAGACGCACGCCACAGCCACGCTTGACCACGCCTTCGGTCACGTAACAACCGGCAACCTTGCCAACCTTGGTGATTTCAAAAACCTTGCGGATTTCGGCGTAACCAAGGAACTTCTCGCGGTGCTTCGGCGCGATCTTGCCGCGGACCAGCTGTTCCACATCATCAGCAACCTGATAGATGATGGAGTAGTAGCGGATATCCACACCTTCACGCTGCGCCAGTTCGCGTGCCTGCGCCGTGGCGCGGACATTGAAGGCGATGATGACAGCACCGGACGCCTTGGCCAGCTGCACGTCACTTTCGGTAATCTGCCCGACGGTGGCGTTCAGCACGCGGATCTTGACTTCCTCATGCTCCAGCTTCTGCACGGTGGCTTCAAGCGCTTCCGCCGAACCCTGCACGTCCGCCTTGATCAGGACAGCCACTTCCTTCTGCGCGCCAGCCTGGATACGGGCCAGCATCTGGTCCAGCGTGCCGCGTGCGGCGGTCTGGCCTGCTGCCATACGTTCCTTGATCACGCGCTGACGGAATTCCGAGATTTCTCGTGCGCGGTTCTCGTTTTCCACCACCACGAAGGGCTCACCCGCGCCCGGCACCCCGGTAATACCCAGGATTTCAACCGGCATGGACGGACCAGCCTCGCTCAGCTGACGGTTCCGGTCGTCGATCATGGCGCGGACGCGGCCCCATTCGGCACCGGCTACCACGATATCGGTGCGGCGCAGCGTGCCTTTCTGGACCAGCACGGTCGCAACCGGACCACGGCCACGGTCAAGACGGCTTTCGATCACCGAACCTTCGGCAACACGATCCGGATTCGCCTTCAGGTCAAGGATTTCGGCCTGCAGCAGGATCGCTTCCTCAAGCTTGTCCAGCCCGGTGCGCTTGAGCGCCGAGACTTCGACATCCTGCGTATCACCACCCATGCTTTCCACCACGATTTCGTGGTTCAGCAGTTCCTGGCGCACGCGATCGGGGTTCGCACCCGGCTTGTCGCACTTGTTGATTGCCACGATGATCGGGGCATCAGCCGCCTTGGCATGCTTGATGGCTTCGATCGTCTGCGGCATCACGCCGTCATCCGCTGCAACAACCAGCACGACAACGTCGGTTACCGATGCGCCACGGGCACGCATGGCCGTAAAGGCTTCATGGCCCGGCGTGTCGATGAAGGTGATCTTCGCACCAGATGCCAGCGTGACCTGATATGCGCCGATATGCTGGGTGATGCCGCCCGCTTCGCCATTGGCGACATCGGTGGTGCGCAGCGCATCAAGCAGCGAGGTCTTGCCGTGATCGACATGACCCATGACGGTCACGACCGGCGGACGGGGCTTGAGATCCTCAGGCCTGTCCTCGATTCCCTCGATCCCGATTTCAACGTCGCTGTCGGACACACGGCGCACGCGGTGACCGAATTCCTGCACGATCAGTTCAGCCGTATCGGCATCCAGCGACTGTGTGACGGTCGCCATGACGCCCATCTTCATCAGCGCCTTGATGACCTCACCCTGACGGGCGGCCATACGGTTGGCGAGTTCCTGCACCGTAATGGTTTCAGGCAGGACCACGTCACGCACCACGCGGACCTGATCGGACCGCAGGCGCTCAAGTTCGGCCTGGCGACGTTCGCGCTCACGCTGGCGACGGACAGAGGCGAGCGAACGGGTTTTGTCGTCATCCCCCTCGATCGCGGCCTGCACGTCAATGCGACCGGCGCGGCGGCTGTCATTGTTCTTCTTCGCGCCGCCCGAAGGACGACGACCTGGCGCTGCATTGCCGGGACGGCGGCTGGGACGACGTTCTTCCTCGCCCCCATCCGCACGGCCAGTACGCAGGCGCAGCGTTTCACCTGCACCTGCGGCAGTCCGCCCGGCAGCGGCATTGCCACCACCTGCCGGACGCGACGGACGCAGCGGCTGTGCCGGCATGATCGCGCGTTCGGCCAGCGGACGCAGGCGCTGCATTGGCGGCGCAAGCGTCACTTCACCGGGAATCGGCACAGACGACACGACGGGCCCTTCCGGCTCGACCGGTTCTGACGGGGCCTGCGTTGCAGAAGCACTGCGGGCTTCCTGCTTGCGTGCCTCGGCCTCGGCTGCGGCGTCTGCCTTTGCCTGTGCCTCTTCTTCGGCGCGGCGGGCGTTTTCCTCTTCCTGGCGGCGGGCTTCTTCCGCGGCGGAGAGGATCGTGATCTTCTCCTGCTCGCGCGCTTCCTTTTCGCGCTGGATCGCGGCGCGACGCTGCTCATCCAGCACGCGCTGGCGCGTTGCCAGTTCGGCTGCCGTCAGCGCGCGACCGCCCCGTCCCCCGGCGCGACCGCCAGCCGGCCCCGATCCGTTACCTGCGGCCCCGGCCCCGCGCTTCTTGCGCACCTCGACCTGAACCACCTTTGAACGACCATGGCTGAAGCTCTGTCGCACGGAACCGGCATCCACCGTCCGTCCGACTTCCCTACGGCCCGCCGGCCGCAGGGACAAGCGTCCCTTACCCTGATCCTGATCGTTGCCTTCGCTCATGTACCCGCCTGTTCACACCGTCCGGCGGACCGCTCCGCCGAATTCGGGCCAGCCCTGCCGGACAAACCCGCAAAACGTTCACTCTCGATACGGAATCGGCGCGCCAGTTCACCATGCAGCATCGCCGCATGAACAACATGGTCGCGGCCAAACGCCGCACCCAGACCCGATGCCGTAGGAACAACCGTAACCGGAAGGTCCCGTGCACCGGACAAAACTCTCTTCCTCTCGTCGGGGCTGCCATCAGCGGCCTGAATAACCAGACCGGCCCGACCGCCCACAACCCACTCACGCGCCTTGGCGAAACCACAGACAATCTGTCCTGCCCGCCGTGCCAGCCCTGCGACATCCATCATGCGCCGCAGCAACCCGTCTTCTACAAGATGGGTCAGGTCAGGGTGAATAACAACCCTTCCCCTTGCCGCGCGGGCGAATGCGCCGCGTGTGCGTGCTGTTTCTAACACATCCGCACGCGCGCTCAACCAAATTCCCCGTCCGGGCAGACGTGCGGAAAGATCAGGGATCACGACTCCATCGGGGGAAATGACAAATCTGATCATTTCCTCCTTCGGCAGCCGCACGCGGGTCACGGCACAGCGACGCAGCGGACCGCGCTCTTCGTGTTCCATGTCACCCGCGCTTTCCGCGTTCGGATTTTCCTTCTCAGACGTCGGACGTCTCCTGTTCGCCTGCCTTGCCGTCTTCATCAAACCAGTGGGCGCGCGCCGCCATGATGATTTCGTTGGCCGCATCCTCGTCAATGGCATCGCTGCCAAGGATCTCAACCAGTTCATCACCCGCCAGATCGGCCAGATCATCCAGCGTCTTCACGCCTTTTTCACCCAGCGTCACCAGCATCTGGTTGGTGAACACACCCAGGGCCGCGATGTCATCGGTGACACCCAGCGCCCGGCGCTTGTTATCCAGTTCCTCTTCCTGACCCGCAAGATAGCCTTCGGCGCGACGGACCAGTTCACTGGCCACGTCCTCATCAAAGCCTTCGATGCTGGCCAGTTCCTCGGGATCGGCAAATGCCAGTTCCTCGATGGAATGGAACCCTTCGGTCACCAGCAGGCCCGCAATGACGTCATCAACGTCCAGCGCCTCGACAAACAGGTTGCTGCGGCGACGGAATTCTTCCTGCCGGCGTTCCGATTCCTCGGCTTCGGTCAGGATGTCGATGTCCCACCGTGTCAGCTGACTGGCGAGGCGGACATTCTGTCCGCGCCGACCGATGGCGAGGCTGAGCTGGTCATCGGGCACGACAACCTCGACCCGGCCGGCTTCCTCATCCATCACCACCTTGCTGACTTCAGCCGGGGCAAGGGCGTTGACGACGAAGGTCGCCGCCTGCGGGCTCCACGGAATGATATCGATCTTTTCGCCCTGGAGTTCCTTCACGACTTCCTGAACGCGGCGCCCACGCACGCCCACGCAGGCGCCGACCGGATCGATCGACGCATCACGGGAGATCACGGCCATTTTCGCGCGCGAACCGGGGTCACGGGCCACGGCCTTGATCTCGATGATGCCATCATAGATCTCGGGCACTTCCTGCGCGAACAGCTTGGCGAGGAATGCCGGATGCGTGCGGGACAGGAAGATCTGCGGGCCACGCGGCTCATCACGCACGTCATAGATGTAGGCGCGCACGCGGTCGGAATTGCGGAAGCTTTCACGCGGGATCAGTTCGTCACGGCGCAGCAGGGCTTCGGCATCCCCGATCTCGACCAGCAGGTTGCCGTATTCCGTGCGCTTGACGGTACCGTTGATGATCTCGCCCACACGGTCCTTGAAGTCATTGAACTGGCGGCGGCGTTCATATTCGCGCACGCGCTGGACAATGACCTGCTTGGCCGTCTGCGCCGCGATACGCCCGAAGTCGATGGGCGGCAGCGGGTCGATCAGGTATTCGCCCAGCTGGATCTCGGGCTTGAACTTGCGCGCGATGTACAGCGGGATCTGGGTTTCCTCGTTTTCCACCGTCTCGACCGCTTCGGTCCAGCGCGACAGGCGGACATCGCCGGTCTTGCGGTCGATGGTGGCGCGGATATCCTTTTCATGACCGTATTTCGCGCGGCCGGCCTTCTGGATGGCCTGCTCCATCGCTTCCAGCACTTCCTCACGGTCGATCGACTTTTCCCGCGCTACGGCATCGGCCACCAGCAGCAGTTCGGGACGGGCAACGGACGTATCCATCAGTGTCTCCACAACATCGTTCAGTTGGCCTTGCGCGCCGGCTTGCGGTCAGGCTTGCCAGGGGCCTTCTGCGTTCCGGCCGGGGAGGCATCCTCCTCCGGCCCGTTTTCGTCGCTGGCGGCGTCCGGCTTCATCATCCGGGCGCTCGCCTCGATCAGTTCATCGGTCAGAACAAGACGCGCCTTGCGCATGTCAGCGAAAGGCAGCGCGACCTCGGTCCCGTCATCCAGCCGCATCAGGCCGTGGCCGTCACGCGCACCCAGCACGATCCCGGAAAAACGCTTGCGGCCGTCGACGGGCATGTTCATCTCGGCCCGGGCAAGGTGCCCCGCGAACCGTTCCCAGTCCTTGGCGCGGGTCAGCGGCCGATCGATCCCGGCGGAGGAAACCTCCAGCGTCCAGGCGCCCGGCAGCGGGTCCTCGACATCCAGTATCGCGCCCACCGCATGACTGATCTGTTCACAGTCCTCGATGGCGATCAGCGTGCCATCCGCACGGTCCGCCATGATCTGCACGGTGGGGGATTCGCGCCCCAGCACCGCCACGCGCACAAGGTCAAAGCCCATGTCGGCCAGCGCAGGCGCGATCATTTCGGCAATACGGGCATCAAGGCCCGTCAGGAAAGGCAGATCAGCGTCCAATGCAAAAAAGGCAGCCCTGCGGCCACCCCCCAAAGAAAAAACCAGAGATGAAGGAATTGCCCGTAACATAGGTCACCCCCACGCTGACCGCAAGAACTATATATCGGACCAGGCGTTACATTTCCTGCACCTTAACGTCTTGCCAGATCACGCCCGTGACCCACATTATGCACGCATGACGCCCTTGAACTCACCGCCGGAGCCCGCACGGGAACGCAGTGAACGCTCATCCAGCCGCCGGCTGGTTGTAGTGGGGCTGATCGCTGCCGTCGTCGCGGGCGGCGGTCTGGGCACGGGCGGTTTCATGGCCGCGCGCGAAGGGGGCAGCAGCAGCCAGACGCCCCCCGTCGCGGCCGAAGCGGGCGGCGGCGGCACCAGCGATGGCACGCACCTCATGCTGAACGCCCCGGTGCAGAACCGCCCCGACATGATGGGCCAGATGCCCATGATCTCCCCCGACCGTGCGGCGGACATGCTGCGCCAGACGTCCTATTCCATACAGCAGCAGGCCGAGATCCTGGCCGCGCTGAAACGGCGGGACATCATCCTGGCCGACATGCCCATGTATGACATGACCGGCGGCAACGCGGTGGTGAACGTGCAGTCGCTGGGGCTGGTGCAGACCGTGCATCTGGGCCCACGGCCCAAAAGCGTGATCCTGCCCATCCGCGTGGCGGGCAACGTGTCCATTACCGCGGCGGGCGATCCGGGGCCCGCGGGCATCCATGCGGGCGCGGTCTTCGTGCCGGGGCCCACCGCGCTGCCGGTGCTGACGCGTGACACGGAAATCGTGATCGGGGTAGTTGTGCAATGAAACCGCTCTATCCGGCCCTGATGGAGCGGCTGGTGCCCCTCATCATGGTCATTTTCCTGGTGCTGGGCAGCTTTCAGGCCGCAATGGCGTTGCATCTTTCGCTCGCCAGCCTGCGGCATTTCATGGAATGGTGTGCCCCGGCCTATCCGGTCGTGGCAGCGGCCAGCGCCCTGCTGGCGCTGACCGGGCTGTGGTTTGAGAACCGGGCCGAAAAACTGGCCCGCAAGGGGATCCGACGCAGACGGGGATGGATAATGGACGTACTCGCCAGGCTGACCAATCGCAGCGCGCTGGAGGAAATGCTGGCGCGCGAACAGAAAGAGACCGTGATCGACGCGGAGGAACTGGCCGCAAGCCTGCGTGCCCGCGTGATCGGGCAGGACCAGGTGTGCGAGGACGTGGCAACACAGCTGCGCCGCCGTCTGGCGCTGCAGGTGCGCGGCAAGCCGGTGGGCATCTTCCTGCTGGCAGGCCCCCCGGGCACGGGCAAGACCTATCTTGCCAAGCAGCTGGCCCGCCAGCTTGACCGTCCGCTGCTGAATTTCGACATGACGCAGATGAGTTCCCCCCACGCCGCGACCCAGCTGTTCGGCTCGCCCAAGGGGTATGTGGGGTCGGATACATACGGCAAGCTGACCGGCGGGCTGAAGGAAAAGCCCGACGCGGTGGTCCTGCTGGATGAAATCGAGAAGGCGCATCCCGACGTTTTCAAGAAATTCCTGACCGCATGGAACGACGGCCACGTGACCGAGGCGTCCACCGGGCAGCAGATTTCTACCGTACGCAGCATTTTCATCCTGACATCCAACATCGCCACCGAAGCCCTGACCGAAATTGCGGACAGGCTGGCGGATGAACCCGACAAGATGCGCGCCGAATCGGTCGAGGCCCTGCGCCAGGCCGGTTTCGCGCCGGAAGTACTGAACCGCCTGGACCGCATTTTCATCTTCCGTCCGCTGGAAGGACTCGACATCGCGCGTGTCTCGGCCCTTGAGATCGAGGCCATGATCGACAGCTATGGCCTGAAGGTCGAAACCGGCGGCATTGATCCCGCACTGCTGTTTGAAGTCATGCGCAGGCAGGACCGCATGGGCCCCGCCGCCAGTGCGCGTGATCTGGCCCGGTCCATCGAGGACATGATCAGCGACTCGCTCATCACCGCCCGTCAGCAGGGGGCGAAACTGGTGCGCGTTGTCTCCAGCGAAGATGGCATAGTGGCCGAAATCGCAGACGAAGAACGCGATGCCCAGCGCGCGCGGATCAGTTCCTGATCCATGCGGGCTGTATCACGTTTCCAGTCCCGGCCGGGCCTGACGGACCACGGTGCCCTGCCTGTTTCCCAAATGGGGAAAGGCATGGCCGCCTGCGGCATGGTCTGCTGAATGTCTGCTTTTTCGCGTTTGTGGCATCGTGCGCCGTTATGGCGGTTCTGCCTGTACCTGATCGTGCCGTTTACGGTGCTGACGCTGATTTTCCCGCCAGCCTACCTGCTCCGGCTGGTTCCCCGTCTGGCTGCGCTGTCCGCGAATATCCATAACCGGCTGGGCATGCATGATGCCCCCGCCAGGGGTGAAGGCAACGGGGACAGCAATGGGGAAGACGGCGTCATTACCATGATGCCGATTACCGACCGGCTGACCAAGGCGATCCCGTTCGCAGGCCGTATCCTGCCGCTGCCTGCGGGCACGTGGCACCCGGTCATGAACATCATCAACGGTCCGCATGGGGAAGTGCTGGAAAACGTCCTGATCCGCGTGGAAGGCCATGTCGTGACCGGCATGATCGGGGCGGAAGGCAGCACCCAGCCCGTGCCGGAAACGGCCATTTCCTCGATCGACTCCAGTTGCCATGACGACCGGAACTACATGTCCCGCGTGCTGACCGCGCATCCGCCTGCCATGGAATGCTGGTTCACCACGGCAGTCTATCCTGCTTCCATCAACCGCACGGCCATCATCGCCAACCGTCTGCGTGAAGAAGGCTTCGTCCTGCCGCCCGTGCTGCTGAAGGCCGGGTGGAGCTACAGCACGCCCGCAGGGGATCACAACGTCAATGTCGAGACGGTGACCATCTTCCTCAATCCCGTAAACACCGACAGCACCAAGATGCTGCGCACGCCGGATTACTGGGTCAAGGACACGCTGGGCCAGCAACCTGCCGCCAGCGACTTCGTCAAGCGCGCGAATACATGGATGGCTGGCTGGGCGCAGGTCCTGCATGACGGGTTCAACAGCGACATGCTTGCCTCAAGCGAGGAACAGCGTGAACGGCTTGCGCGCGACCCCGCAGCTCCCCAGCCCGGCCGGGGCAGCCCGCTGGACTGAAAACCGACAGAAACGTCAAAAAAAATGCCGCCTCTTTCTCAAAAGGCGGCACCCATAAATTTTCTGCCCCACCCGGGACAGACGCACTGCGTGGCCTAACCCTGCCGCAATACGTCTGAGATCTCGATCAGGAAGTCCAGCACGGTACGGGTGCGCAGCGGCAACGTACGCGGCCCGGTATGCACGGCATAGAACGGCAGTTCCGGAATGGTCCATTCCGGCAGCAGGTGCTTGAGACGACCGGCAGCGATGTCCTCTTCCACCTGGAATGTCGGCAGCATGCCAATCCCCAGCCCCGCGCGTACCGCCTCCAGCACGGCCTCGCTGCTATTGGCGCGGAAGGGGCCACTGGCCGCGACAGTGGTTTCAGCTTCGCCCTTACGGCCAAACTGCCAGTCATGACGGGTGCCGCCATAGCTGTAGGCAATGCAGGGGTGGTTCAGCAGGTCGCGCGGATGTTCCGGCGTGCCACGTCGGGCCAGGTAATCGGTCGACGCCACCACGCAGCGGTGGACCGAGCCCAGCCTGCGGGCAATCAGCGACCCTTCGGCAATGGACCCGATACGGATGGCAAGGTCCAGCCCTTCTTCCACCAGATCGCCAAAACCGTCCCGCATGACCAGTTCAACCGACAGGTCGGGATGTTCCTCCAGCAGGCTGCCCAGCCGACTGGTCAGATACAGGCCAAACGCCGTGGTCACGCCAAGGCGCACAAGGCCGGACACCGATGCACGGCGGCGACCAAGGGCCGTTTCCGCCGTTTCAAGGATTTCCAGCACTTCATAGGCATGCGGCAGCAGGCTGCGCCCGTCTTCCGTCATCATGAGGCTGCGGGTGGTCCGGGCGAACAGCGTCGCGCCGTAATGGGCTTCAAGCAACGCAATATGGCGGGAAATGGTGGGCTGGCTTGCCCCCGTCTCCCTTGACACCGCCGAGAATGAACCCGTGGCGGCCACACGGACGAAGCTATGCAAGGCAGAAAGCAGATCCATGAAGCCTCAGCACCCTTAACTATGTTATTACATAGTCATTGTTCTAAACGGCATCTTATTTATGCACAATATAGAGAAAAGACACCACGGATATGTGTAAAATGCAACGGTAATCCCGTTTACCTATGCTGATCATGCATATATGCCCTGCCCTAAAAAAAACGGCGGCCCGCATGATACGGGCCGCCGTCCTTTTTTCATTCCATCCCGGTCTGGACCGGGACAGGCGCCATGATTACGCGGCTTTGGTCATGCCACGCAGCACGGTCTGGAGAATTCCGCCATTACGGAAATACTCCACCTCATCCAGCGTATCGACGCGGCACAGCAGGGGCACGTCCTGCTTGGAGCCATCGGCGCGGGTGATGGTCATGGTCATGGTCATCCGCGGCGTGATCTTGTCCAGGCCACGGATTTCGAAGGTCTCGTCGCCCTTCAGGCCCAGCGTCTTACGCGTCGTGCCTTCCTCGAACAGCAGGGGCAGCACGCCCATGCCCACCAGGTTGGACCGGTGGATACGCTCGAAGCTTTCAGCGACCACCGCACGCACGCCCAGCAGCAGGGTGCCCTTGGCCGCCCAGTCACGCGAGGAACCGGTGCCGTATTCCTTGCCGGCGAAGACGACCAGCGGCACGTTCTCGCTTTTGTAGCGCATGGCCGCGTCGTAGACCGTCATGCGCTCGCCGGACGGATAGTGGACGGTGTAGCCGCCCTCGACGCCGGGCACCATCTGGTTCTTCAGCCGGATGTTGGCGAAGGTGCCGCGCATCATCACTTCGTGATTGCCGCGGCGCGTGCCGTACTGG
>Ga0157365_10000462_pt1 | contig 17699 bp, 13 predicted proteins | sample AttsexASBM3_FD_111478 | JGI IMG/M metagenome (GOLD analysis project Ga0157365, IMG submission 111478) | Fungus gardens microbial communities from leaf cutter ant in Ribeirão Preto, State of São Paulo, Brazil - Atta sexdens ASBM3 | ecosystem: Host-associated > Fungi > Mycelium > Unclassified ... | reverse complement strand
TGCAGCACGAAGCCGGCCGTAAAGTTGGTCGAACGCTCGGGCTTCAGATTGTTCGCACCCAGCAGCTTCGCGCCAGCCGAGCTCGGGGCCAGTTCACCTGTCGCGCCGGTCGTCGTGACGGTGGCCGACGTGTGGTATTCTTCAGCGAGCGTCGGCGCACGGATTGAGTTATTGACCGTGCCACGAATACCGAACCACTTGTTGAAATCGTAGCGCAACGCGATCTTACCGGCCTCGGTGTTGCCGAAGTCCGTGTAATGCTCGAAACGCCCCGCCATATCGGCCTGCAATTTCTGTGTCAGTTTGGTCGAGACATCGCCATACACGCCATAGACAACGCGCGAATGCGTGCCCGCGCTCTGGGGCTGCACGCCGACAACGGCCTGCGACCCGCCATTGCTGTACGACTGGTAGCTACCCTGGCCGATCGAATAGGTCTCGAAACGCTGCTCGGCGCCAAGTGCCACGTTGATGGGAAAGGCCCAGAAGGACGGCTTGAACGCACGCTTGACGTCGAAGTTGTTGGTCAACTGCGTCGCAGCAGAGTCCGACAGGTGGAAGCTGGTGTCGGTGGCGCCTGTCGCGGCATAAATGTTGGTGTTCGCCGAATTGGTCATGCCGATATTCGTGCGATCACCACCATAGGTGCTGCTCAGATCCCAGTCCCAACCGGCAAGATTGCCGCCGCGCAAACCCAATGTCGCAGCATAGTCATTTTCGGTAATCCCTAGCACGGGCGAAAAGCCGTTGGGATACACCTTCGGCAAGATGTTCGGCAGACGATAAATCTGGAACGTGCTCGCCGTGCGGTGGGCATATGTCAGGGTCGTGTAGGCTTCGATGCCTGACGTGAGGCTATACGCACCGTTGATTGCCGCCGCGATACGGTCGCTCTGCGGATCGCCGATCCAGTGACTGTCATCGAGGCCGGTGCGCGTATCGGTGCCCGTCCGGTCGGTGCGGTCACGGTGCTGATAGCTCAGACCCGCGTACAGCCAGCCACGGTTACCGAGCCGAAATCCGTGATCGATATCGAAGTTGTTGGTGAAGCCATCGCCTTCGCCGTAGGCGCCTGCTTCGTCGGAAACCGTGCCGCCATGATCGGCAGTTTTCAGGATAATGTTTACAACGCCTGCCACGGCATCAGAGCCGTACTGGGCCGACGCGCCGTCACGCAAGACTTCGATATGGTCGATCATCGCCATCGGAATCAGATCGATGTCGACGGGGGTCGCCCCACGAAACGGACCGGCATCCGTCTGGATGTTCGTCGTCGTGTGCCGGCGCTTGCCGTTCACCAGGATCAACGTCTGGTTAGGGCTGAGCCCCCGCAGATTGATCGAATCCGTCAGGGCACCGACTGTCGTGCCCTGCGTCTGATGATTGACCGACGGCAGGATCTGCATCAACGCATCGCGGACATTGGTCTGGCCGGTGCGCGCGAGCTCCTTGGCCGAGATCACATCGATCGGATTAAGGCTTTCACGTGCTTTTTTACCGGTTTCGCGGGTGCCGGTGACAATGACAGCCTCGTCCCCCGACGCCTGGACGGCGGAATCCGTCACCGTATGCGCGCTCTGCGCGTGCGCTGTGGCGGCGGTCAGCGCTGTCAGCGCCGTGAAAGTCAGAAGTGCAACGCGCCTCGATGCCATGATCATGTCAAACGGACTTCTTCATCTAGAGAGATATTGTTCGTGTTATATCAGAAGGAATATCGATTGAAATATCAATCGGTTTGTTATCGCAACGCTTGCCCCGACACCCCGGAGCAGTCGTCACGTCGATTTTTTTCAATTATATTACAGATAGTTAGGTGGCACTGTGGCGTTAGCGTAACAGGCCCGGAATTTTTCCTGTGCCACAAAACTTTTCACACCGGGCCCATCTGCATCAGCAGTGCGCTGTTCAGATGTGCGACAGACGCCATAACGGGGTCGATTACCGGCACGCCCAGAGCGTTCTGGAGCGCGACCCGATAACGTCCCAACCCAGCGCACCCAAGGATAAGGACATCGGCACCGTCAACGTCGCGCAGCGCAGTGCCGATTTCGATCAGGCGCGCCAGAACGCCCTCACCTTCCAGCGCCTCGACACCCAACTGAAGAGGCCGATCACCCGCCAGAAAGCCGTGGATTCCAAGTGCTTCCAGATGTGCCTTGTGCCTTACTACGGATGCGTCGACGATCGAAATGATACCGAATCGCGACGAAAGCGTCATTGCATAGCGGTAGGCTGCCTCGGCAATGCCAACGACCGGCTTGCCCGACTGCTGGCGCAGCACCGCCACCGCTGGATCGGAGAAGCATCCGACCACGAACGCGTCCGCATCGGACGCTGCAACGATGTCCTCCAGATGTGCCCCGACGGCCTGCACATGGGCGTCTGTTTCGATTCCCAGCGGCCCGCGAACATTCGTCATCCACTCCAGAGTATGCGGCACGCCCTGCTTCATCGCGGCCACGCCGGACTGCATGGATGCGGTTACCGCAGCCGACGAATTTGGATTGACGATCAGAATCTTTCCCATGGTACTCTCAATGTGTTGTGCGATGCCACGTGACGGTGGACGCTCTGGATCTGCAACGATACATGCACGAATATCTCTTGATATACCAAATAGTATATCATAGGGTATTTGCCTCAGATGGTGGAACACGCCTAGAGGGGATATCTGTTGCAATCGTCGAAAGGCCCGATTTTGACCAAGGTGTCCCCGAATATCGCTGGTCGTGCGACCACACGTCGCGACCCCTCGTTGACCGATCAGGCCTATGCACGGTTGCGCAAGGAAATCATCACCTGCCAGTTGCCGCCGGACAGCGACGTCTCGGAACTCGAACTCGCAGACCGCCTGGGCATGAGCAAGACCCCCGTCCGTGAAGCACTGGCGCGCCTGTCGATGGAGGGACTGCTCGAAATCTTTCCTCGTCGTGGATATCGCATCCGACCGGTGACCATCAAGGACATCAACGATCTGTTTACGGTGCGATCCGTCCTGGAGCGCACGGCCGCATCGCTTGCCGCCCAACACATGACCGCTGCTGAGCTCGATCGCCTCGAAGCCCTCGCAAGTGCTTCCTATACCGTGCAGGAAGAAAGCAGCATCGATTATTTCATCGAGGCAAACCGCAGCTTTCACATCGCCATCGCCGAGGGCGCGCAAAATCCCCGCCTCAGCGCGTTGGTAATCGCCCACCTTGAAGAGAGCGAGCGGTTTTTCCACCTTGGTGCGCGGCGACGCGACATCAATATGGAGACCAATCAGGAGCACGCGCAGATCGTCGAAGTCCTGCGTAGCCGCGATCCGCTTACCGCCAGTCAGATCATGGCCAAGCACGCTGAAAGCACGCGCCTTGGCCTTACGACTGCCATTCTGAACGCCAACTCATCTTCCGTAACCCTTTGATGCTGCATGCTGGAACCCGCAATGTCCGTTGACCACCGCGCCGATGTTCTGATTTCAGCACAGGGCCTTGCGGCGCTGCTGGCGTCCGGCAACACCCCGTGCATTCTGGCCGTCCGGTCGCCCGACACGACCTGCCCGCGCCCGTTCGAGACCGCACCGCGCATTCCCGGCGCGCTGGAAACCGATATGACGGTCCATTTCGCCAGTCCCAGCCACCCTCAGCACGGCTCTCGCCCGCTGCCAACGCGCGAAGCGTTTCAGGAAACAGCACGGCAGTTCGGTCTGGAACGTGACCGCACCATCGTGCTGTATGACCATGACGGCAACCTGATGGCGGCACGCGCCTGGTGGGTGCTGCGCTGGGCCGGGTTCCAGCATGTGTTTATGCTCGACGGCGGATTTGCCGCATGGCAGGCCGCCAATGGCCCAATTACGAACACCGAACCCGGCCCGCCTCTGCCCAGCGATGTGACCCTGAAGGATGGCGACATGGGCGTGCTCGACGCCGACGCTGCTGCCACGCTGGCGCGATCTGGTGTTCTGCTCGATTCACGCATCGCGCCGAATTATCGCGGTGGTGAAACGCCCCCCGGTGCGCCGCCGCGCGGCCACATTCCCGGGGCACTGAATATTCCCGCACCGGACAACCTGACTGCCGATGGCCATTTCGCCGATCTCTCCGTGCTGCGCTCCATGTACGCTGCGGCGGGGGCCGACGGCACGCGGGCCGTCGGGGTCTATTGCGGGGCGGGCGTGTCCGCAGCGCACAACGTCGCGGTTCTGACCATGCTCGGCATCGACGCTCCCATGTATCCCGGATCGTGGTCGGCCTGGAGCGCAGACCCGACACGCCCGGTTGCCATTGGCGACGAGCCCGGCTGATCGCGCCCTCTCGTCTTCGCCCAAGATTTATGCCCTGCCAAGATCGGACTCTGACTGCCATGGATCGTATCATTCTGGGTCACATCGTGACCCCCGGGGAGACCATTGAAAATGGCTGGATCGGTATCCAAGGCGGCGTAATCGCCGCCATCGGTGCCGGCACGCCCCCGGCTGCTGCGGAAATTTTCGATGCGACCGGCAGCTACGTCATGCCAGGTGTCGTTGATGGCCAGACCCATGCGGGCAGCTATGGCGGTCTTCCGGGCATTGAATCGACCACGCGCTCAGCCATTGCTGGCGGGGTCACGACGATCGTCGACATGCCGTATGACAACCCTGCGCCGCTGAATACCGTCGAACGTCTGCGCGAAAAAGTCGCAGCCATCGAGGCATTGGCGCATTGCGATGTGGCCCTTTACGGCACTGTCATGCCCAATCAGGGCACCGGCGACATCGCCCCCCTGATCGAGGAGGGCGTGGTCGCGTTCAAGATTTCGTCCTTCGAAAGCAGCCCCACGCGCTTTCCCCGCATCACCGCGGATCAAACCCACGCCATCCTGAGCGCACTGGCCGAAACAGACATTCCCCTCGGCCTGCATAACGAGGACCAGGAAATTGTCCGCGCAGGCATTGCGGCTGCGAAAGCCGCCGGTCGCGAAGGGATCGGTGCGCATTCCGACAGCCGCCCGATTGCCGCTGAAATGACGTCGTCGGCTGCGTTCTTCGAACTGGGCGCCGCAACCGATGCCCATGCCCACGTCGTGCATTTCTCCACCGCACGCGGGCTGGAACTGACCGAGCAATACCGCGCGATGGGCCACCGCACGACGGGCGAAACCTGCGTCCATTACCTTGTGCTCGACCCCAACGAGCACGGCGAGGCCCTTGGCGCGCGCATGAAGGTCAATCCGCCGATCCGTCCGGACGCGCGCGACGGTCTGTGGAACGAAATCCTTGAAGATCGTGTTGCCTTCGTCAGTTCCGACCACTCAAGCTGGCCGATCGACAACAAGTTCACCCCGTCGATCTTCGATGCAGGCGCAGGCGTGCCGGGGCTCGAAACATTGTTGCCGTCCTTCTTTACCGAGGCAGAGCAACGTGGCTTCGATGCGCCGGGCTTGACTGCGGCGCAACTGTGCGAGCGTCCGGCGAAGTTCTTCGGCCTGTGGCCGCAGAAAGGCGGTCTTCGCCCCGGCGCGGACGCGGATATCACGATCTTCACGCCCGGCGAGCACGTCTGGGACAGCGCAAAGGCGCACGACGACCTGAACTGGAGTCCCTTTGACGGGCATCATTTCGCCGGTCGCGTGACGCGCACCTATCTGCGCGGTGAGCTGGCGTGGGATGGCACGGCGGTGCTCAACGCACCCGGCGCAGGCACCTATGCACGGCGCGGCTTCTCGCGCTGGTTCGATTGAGCATGTTGGCGGATCTGGCACCCATGAATTTCGACTTCGACGCCGAGATTGATCGTCACGGCACCGGCAGCAACAAATGGACGCGCTATCCGGCCGACGTGCTGCCAATGTGGGTTGCGGACATGGATTTTGCCGTCGCCCCGACAATTTCCGCAGCCCTGCGCGCCCGTGCGGAGCATCCCGTGTTCGGCTATGCCGTGGCGCAGGACAGTCTGCGCACCCAGATCGTCTCTGAATTGCAGGCCCGCTATAACTGGTCGGTAACCCCGGCCGACATCGTTCTGCTTCCGGGGGTTGAACCCGGTTTCAACATGGCGATGAAAGCGTTCCTGCAACCGGGCGACACGCTGGCCATCCAGACCCCTATCTATCGCCCGATCCTGCGTGCACCGGGACACTGGGGCCTGAAACGCCGCGACATCCGGTTGACCCCGGGTGCTTCCGGCAACTGGGCGCTGGACACTGAAGCCTTTGCCGCGCAGATGGCGGGATGTCAGGCATTTCTGCTGTGCAATCCCCACAATCCATCCGGCAAGGTCTATACACGTGACGAGCTGACGCAGATCGCCACAGTGTGCGCGCGTGAAAATGCGCTGATCATCTCGGATGAAATTCATTGTGATCTGGTGTTTGACGGACGACGTCACGTCCCGATAGCCAGTCTCTCGCCAGAAATTGCCGCTCGCACCATCACCCTGATGGCGGCCAGCAAGACCTATAACATTGCGGGCCTGAAAACCGCCTTTGCCATCATTACCGATCCGGAAATGCGCGCACGGTTCGAGGCGCACCGCCTCGGCATGGTGGACAGCGTCAATCTGTTCGGGCTGGCCGCGACCGAAGCGGCGTTCTCTGGTGGCGCTGAATGGCGCGACGGGTTGGTGACTTACCTGCAAGGTAACCGTGATTTCCTGATCGAGACGATCCGTACGACCATGCCGGACATCGCGATTCACGCCCCGCAATCGACATTCCTGGCATGGCTGGACTGTTCAGCGCTCGCCCTGGGCGAGGAACCGCAAGCGTTCTTCCTGCGCGAAGCCAAAGTGGCCCTGAGTGCAGGTCACGAATTTCACGAGCATGAGACACGCGATTTTGCACGCCTGAATTTCGGATGCACGCGCGCGACACTGGCTGACGGGCTGGAACGGATGCGCCAGAGCCTGCAACGACGCGGATGAACACCGCCCCACTCCCGGTGCTTGATGTTGCGGGGCTGACGGTCACAACGCCGGACGGTCGCGTGACGATTGTCGATGATCTGCATCTGCGCGTACACACCGGAGAGATGGTCGCTTTGCTGGGCGAGTCCGGCTGCGGCAAGAGCATGACATCGCTCGCGATCATGCGCCTGACCGATGGCCTTTCGGTACGCGGGCACATCCATCTTCAGGGAGACGACCTGACGCCACTGTCTGAACGCGGGATGCGTGATATCCGCGGACGGCGGCTGGCGATGATCTTTCAGAACCCGATGTCGGCGCTGAATCCGGTCCGCAGTGTTGGTGCGCAAATATCCGAAACACTTCTTCGCCATATGGCTCTTTCGCGAACGCAAGCACGCCGCCGGGCCATCGCCTTGCTTGATGAAGTCGGTATCACCGAGCCGGAGCGCCGCTACGATGCTTACCCGCACGAGCTTTCGGGCGGGATGTGCCAACGTGTCATGATCGCCATGGCCATTGCGTGCGATCCGGCCCTGCTGATCGCGGACGAACCGACAACCGCCCTCGATGTGACGATCCAGAAACAGATCATGGATCTGCTGCATGATCTGAAGACGCGTCGCGGCATGGCGGTCTTGATGATCACCCACGATCTGGGCGTGGTCGCAAGCTATGCCGACCGGGTGTCTGTCATGTATGCGGGTCAGGTGATCGAACACCGGGACACCGCTGCGATTTTCGCAGCACCTGCACACCCCTATACGCGCGGTCTGATAGACTCGATGCCGGAACTCGACGATACGTCCGACCGTTTCCACGGCATCCCGGGCAGTGTGCCGGACCTGCGCGACCTGCCGCCGGGCTGCAGCTTCGCGCCGCGGTGCGAACATGCTGAGGGGCCCTGCACGACGCAGTTTCCGCCACCTTCGGCCGTCGCCCCGGACGGACGGGTGCGATGCTGGCATCCTCTTCAGGCCGCTTCATGACCCCCCTCCTGCAATTCGACAATGTCACCAAATCTTACGATCAGGGCAAGGTTTTGCCGTGGACCAAGACAAAGCAAATTCCGATCCTGCATGGGATCAGCCTGACGATCGCGCGTGGCGAGACCTTGGGCGTTGTCGGGGAATCCGGCAGCGGGAAATCCACGCTCGGCCGCATGGCGTTGCGGCTTGTCACGCCGAGCAGCGGTCGGGTGGTGTTTGACGGGCACGATATAACCGCGATGCCGGAACGCACGTTCCGTCCGTTCCGTGCGCGCATTCAGATGATTTTCCAGGACCCGCAAAATTCCCTGAATCCGGCGCTGAGCATTGGCGCATCAATCGCCGAAGCTCTGGAAGTGCACCGGCCGGACCTTGGCAAAGCCGCCAGAGACGCACGTATTGGCACTCTGCTGACTCACGTCGGCCTGAGCCCCGCTGCGGCATCACGTCGCCCGCATGAATTTTCGGGGGGCCAGAAGCAGCGCGTCGGCATTGCGCGTGCTCTGGCCGTCGAACCGGATCTGATTGTCGCTGACGAAGCAGTTTCGGCGCTGGACGTGTCGGTTCAGGCTCACATCCTGAACCTTATGCGCGATTTGCGTGATGAACCGGGCCTCGCATATCTGTTCATCGCACATGATCTGGCTGTCGTGCGCCGCATCAGCCATCGGGTCGCCGTGCTGTATCGTGGCCGGATCGTGGAACTTGCCGACCGGGACACACTGTTCGGCGCGCCGCTGCATCCCTACACGCAGATGCTGCTGGAAGCCGTGCCGAGGCTGCATTCGACTCAGGATCGGCACATGCCGGGCCAGCCCCCTCAACTTACCAAGGCAGATGCCCCTGTCGGGTGCCCGTTCTATGCCCGGTGCCCGATGCGGATGACAGTCTGCCTCGATAATGATCCGGTGCCGCGCCTCGTTGCCCCTGGTCATGAGGTCGCGTGTCACGTCTGTTGAGCCGACCGCCAATAAATTGACGCTCGTTCACTGCATGATATACTACGTGGCATATTAATAAGCTGACCAAGTCCAACCTCGACGGAGCACCGATGCCTGACGCCGCCCTGCTCCGCCCCTATCGCAGAGACGTGTTATTGTCCGGCCTGTGTGCCGGCGCCATCGGTGTGGCCAATCCCGGCGCGGCGCGGGGCATCCTCGCACGAGACGCCGTGCTGGTTGTGGCTATCGGCTCCGACCCTGTGGGGCTGGAGCCCGCAGAAAACCGGGCCGAGCCAATTGGCAGCGAAATCATCCTCAATGTTTTCGACACGCTCGTCGCGTGGCCGTCCGATACCAGTGCCATTCCCGAAGGGCGTCTGGCCGAGCACTGGGACGTGTCTGGCGATGGAATGCGATACAGCTTCGTCCTGCGCGATGGTATAGTGTTCCATGACGGCACCCCCCTCGATGCGGAGGCCGTACGCTTCTCTCTGGAACGCACCCGACGGCTCAATCCGTACATGCGGGCCAGTCTGGATGCCGTGACACGGATCAGCGTTACGGGCCGACTGACGCTGGACTTCGAACTCGCACGGCCGGTTCCGTTTTTTCTGTCGTTGCTGGCTCAGCCACAGAGCGGCATCGTCAGTCCCACGGCGGTGCAGAAACTGGGCAAGGATTTCGGATCTCGTCCCGTGGGCTCGGGGGCCTTTCGGCTCGACCATTACATGCCGGAAGTCGGCCTGACCCTGTCGCGTAATCCGACCTATTTCCGCGGTCCATCGAAACTGTCCTATCTTGTCTATCGCGTGATCGCAGACGCATCGACCCGGCGACTGGAACTGGAACGCGGCGAAATCGACATCTGCCAGCAGAATGCCCAGCTATCGTCCCTGCCGATGGCCGACATCGTCTCCTTTCGGCGCAACCCCGATATTCAGGTCATCGAAATTTCCAGCCAGATCATGCGTCAACTGGAATTCAATAACCGCGCTACGGGCCGCCCGGTATCGGACCTGAGGGTGCGTCAGGCCATTGCGCACGCGGTGGATTATGACGGCCTGATCGACGGTGTCCTGGCCGGAACCGTAGACCGCGCTTATGGCCCGCTGCCGACATCGAACTGGGCTTTCGACCCCGCACTACGCGATCTCGCCCCGCACTTCGATCCGGCACGATCCCGCACCCTGTTGAACGAGGCCGGGTTCGTACCCGGGGCACTGCAGATCACCCTGTACACGTTCGAGGGTACATTCTGGGCAGCAGTCGCGACATTTCTACAGGCCAATCTCGCCGCTGTCGGCATCGACGCCCGCATTGAACAGATGGAGTTTCCCTCACTCCGCGCCCTGCATGTCGCTGGAAAATTCGACGCCGCCCTCGACGGGCGGGAGCCGTGGTACAACGATCCGGATGCACACATCACCATTGGTTACCTCTCGACGCTTGCCGAAACAGCCATGACCTTTCGCATGCCCGACGACACTGCCATGGATGCCCTGATCCTTCAGGCGCAGACGGAAACCGACCCCACGCGGCGCAAGGGCCTCTACGCGGCGCTTCAGGCGCGCCTGCTGGCGCGGGTACCGGCGCTGTATCTGTTTACCAACAAGGTCATCGTCTTCGCACGCAGCGAAGTGCGCGGTCTGGTTGTCAAACCCACCCCGCCGCTCAGCGAATATTGGGCCGTGTCCAAGACGCCGGTGCAACCATGAGCACCTATATCCTGCGTCGCCTGCTGGCGATGCTGCCCGTGTTGGGTTTGGTGCTGGTTATCGTGTTCGGTCTGACACGCATGATCCCCGGCGATCCGGCCGTGACTTTGCTGGGCCCGGGCGCCACGACGGCACAGATCGACGCGCTGCGCCACGAACTGCGCCTCGATCGACCCGCCCTGCTGCAATTTTTTGACTATATCGGCGGTCTTGCACAAGGGGATCTGGGCACCTCGATCCGCACTGGTCGCCCGGTGGCCGAAGCGCTGGCCATGCGGCTGCCGGCCACGATCGAACTCGCGCTTGTCGCTTTCACGCTGGCACTGGGGATTGGCATTCCGGCTGGAATCCTCGCTGCGCGCAAACCCGGGGGGGGCGTTGACCGGGGCCTGCAGGTCATGTCGTTGTGCGGCGTCTCGATCCCCGCCTTTCTTCTGGCGTTCGGTCTGCAATATGTGTTCAGCGCGTGGCTGGGGTGGCTGCCGGTCGCGGGTCGCGACAGTGCCTTTATGGTGGGCGAAAATCACGGCGGCTTTGCCCTGCTCGGCAGTCTGTTCACTTTGCATCTGGCGGCGTTCGCAGACCTCGCACTGCACATCATTTTGCCGGGCACCGTTCTGGCCGCCTTTCTCGCAGCCACACTCGGGCGATTCCTTCGTAACGTGATGATCGAAACCCTGTCGGAAGATTACATCCGCACAGCGCGCGCCAAGGGCATGACCCAGCGGCAGATCCTGCTGAACCACGCGCTTCCCAACGCGATCGGTCCGTCGATCATGATTCTGGGTGTGCAATTTGGCGACATGCTGGGCGGTGCCATCCTGACCGAGACCGTGTTTTCCTGGCCCGGCGTCGGGCGCTATATGTTCGAAGCAATCAGGGCCCGGGATTATCCGGTCATCCAGAGCACGACCTTGATTTTTGCCATCATGTTCATGCTGATCTCGCTGGCTGCCGATGTTTTCAGCGTGCTGATCGACCCCCGACTGCGCCGGGATCGTGGACGATGAAGCCGCTGTTTCTTCACCTGCTGCGACATCGCGGTGGACGCTGGGGCATGTTGATCCTGGCGCTGATCGTGCTGCTGGTCGCTGCTGCCCCGATCGTCGCCGGACATGCTCCCGATCATCTTGACGTCACGCAGATGCTGCGCGGGCCCGGATGGTCCCACCCGCTGGGCACCGATCTGTTCGGACGCGACGTTCTGGCGCGCACCCTGTATGGCGGCAGGCACACGCTTGCAATCGGGCTGGGCGTCGTGACGATTGCGTTCATCGCCGGTGTCACGCTGGGTACGATCGCCGGCTTTTTTGGCGGCCTTTTCGATGCCGTGGCGATGCGGATCATTGATGCCGTGCTGAGTTTCCCTGCCCTTGTGCTGGCTATCGCACTGGCAGCCGCGCTCGGCCCGGGGCTGCTGGACGCCATGCTGGCGATTTCGATCACCATGACGCCGCAATTCGCGCGTCTGGCACGCAGTCAGGCACAGCGTATTTCCGGCATGCTTTATGTCGAAGCAGCGCGCGTTCTTGGGGTTCACCCGATACGGATCATGATCCGCCATGTGTTACGTAACGGCATCTCGCCGCTGCTGACACTGGCGTCCCTGTCTGTCGGCACCGCGATCCTTCAGGTCGCGAGCCTCGGGTTCCTGGGGTTGGGGGCGCAGCCGCCAGCGGCAGAATGGGGGGCCGACATCGCAGCAAACCTGGATTATGTGCGCGTCGCACCCTGGGTGCTGATCAGTGCGGGCGCTGCGATCATGCTGACGGTCCTGTCGTTCAATCTGATCGCAGATGCCATTTCAGATTATCTCAATCCGCGCCTGCGGAATCAGAAAGGCTGACCCCATGTCCCCCCAGCCGCCAACCCTACGGATCGTGCAGGAGAAAGTCGATTTCCTGCCGCCTGATCGTGTCACGGATGACCGCAGCATCCTGACGCTGAAGTCCCTTGTGATGGAGCCCCTGTGCGCCTGGGACAACGGCACGATCCGACCGGCACTTCTGGCGCAGTGGGAGACGGATACGACCGGATGCGTCTGGCATTTCCACCTGCGCGCAGAGCCATTGTTTCACGACGGACATCGGTGCACCGCGCAGGATATTGTCGACTTCATCGCCGCCATTTGTGAATCCGTCGATACGTTCGGGATGAAATGGTCCTATGCACGGTATTTTGCGGGCGTGGCATTCGTGGCCGTGTCCAGCACGACACTGCGTGTGACGACGGCGCGCCCGATGGGTGACCTTCCCGAGATATTCACGGAATTCTATCTGTCCCGCCGGGACGGCAACGGTCATTCCGTAATCGGCACCGGGCCATGCCGCGTGACCGAGTTTACACGCGGTGCCCGTGTGTGCCTGCTGCGTGGCGACGGTGCGACCTTTTCCATCGAGGCTGTTCCAGACGCGGAGCAACGCCTGGCGCGACTGCAGGACGGTCATGCAGACATCGCCTGTCAACTCGATTGTCTGGAAACCCTGCCGCAGCGTTCCGATGCGCTTGGCTGGCTGCATGCCACGCATTGTCTGTCGGTCATGGCATATCTGAACTGCACGACCGGCCTTTTCCAGTCGGCAGAGGCACGACTGGCTGCCAATCTGGCACTCGACAAGGACAGGCTGTGCCGGGAAATCTACGACGGTCTGGCAGTGCCAGCTGCAACCATCGTCAGCCCGTGGCACTGCGGCTTCCCGCAGGCCGGGGTCGCGCCGGTGCCCTATGACCCGCAGGCCGCGCGTGCCATCTTCGACGCAATCGGTCATCGGGGCGAGATCGTCCTGCGCGCACCGACCTTCATGCCGGAGCATGCCCCCCGGATCGCAGCGTTCATCAAAGAGGCACTAGAGCAGGTCGGGCTGCGTGTCCGGATCGACATGGCACAGAACCGCCCCGAATATGCGCGGGAGATTGGTGGCAAGACCATGGGTGACATCGCGATTTTCGATTCGTCACCGCACAGTACGTTCCGGGTTCTGAATGACAAGATCAGCAGTCGAAGCCGGGGCGTCTGGTGGCAGGGTCTGGACGATCCCGCGCTTGAAGCCCTGATAACGACGGCAAACGAGACATTGGCGCCTGCTGAGCGCGCCGCGCGATATGGTGCGTGCCTTGCTGCCCTGAATGCTGAACCGGCATGGCTGTATCTGGCCCATCCCGACACTCTGGTGGGAACGCGCCATGGCCTGGACGGCCTGTGGCTCGACCATAAGGGCGTTCTTCATTTTCAAACGGAGCATCTGTCATGAAACAGGATTATACGATCACGTTCTTTTATTACGATGATCTTGCCGCAGTCATCCCGTTCTACGAGCAGACCCTTGGATTCACGCTGGTGCTGGATCAGGGGTTGGCCCGCATTTATCGTGTCGGTGACGGCAGTTATTTCGGGATCGTGGACGGCAATCGCGGCCATCTGCGCCATCAGCCCGTCAGCGCGGTCCTGCTGACGATCGTGGCGCAGGACGTGGAAGGCTGGCATGCGCGCATGCAGGAGGCCGGCGTGGCAAAGCTGGGGGAAATCCAGAAAGGCCGCTTCTGTGAGCATTTCTTTTTCGAAGACCCCGCTGGATATTCGATCGAAATTCAGCGTTTTCATGACCCGGCAGTTGCCGCTCTGTTCAAGGCCTGACCTATGAAGGCACTGCATTCCCGCGCCACGGAGCTTCTCGTCCGCCATGGTGCCGCGCCGTTGGTCTGGGATTGCCAGGTCAGGCTGTCCTGCCTGTTTGCGATGGATATTGCCCCCTGCTGGTGACCTACACGCAGGAAGACATGGAAGCCAAAGGTCTCCGCAAGCTGGAAGATCCGAAAGCACCCCGCCCGCCCGTGCATTTCACGGCGCTGGAAATGGCTTCCAAAGAACGCGGCTGCCTGTTTTTCGGGGAGTCCGGCGCTGGAAAGACCAGCTTTGCCCTTGATCTGGCCCTGCATCTGGCCGGTGAGTTGCTTGGCGATGCGCGGTATGGAGTGCGCGGTCTGACACGATCTGTCGCACGCAACGAGTTGGGTATGGTCATTGAGGAAAGCTGGAAGCTGCCCGCAGCATGGCCGATCCTGCATACGGTGCAGCCGGGCGAAGACTGGGGTTCCGTAATACAGCGTCTCGACGATGCTGCGGCAAAAACGTCGATCGTCCTGATCGTTGACGGGGTCGAACTGTTTGCGGATCCGGAAGACGCGCTTAGATCGGCCGCCCTGCTGCTGGCCGCAAGGCCGGATCTGCGTCTCGTGCTGCTGGGCAACGGATATTTCTGCCGCGGACTCGCGGTGCCCGATACCGTGGCACAATTTACCCTGTTGCCGCTGACCATCGCTCAGCGTCGGGATTATATGGCGCGCCACGGCTGCACGTCCGATCCGGCGCTGCTGCCCTCTCGCCCCGATCTTTTTGTCGCGTCGCTGGCACTGTCCAGCCCCCCGCTGACCGATCCGCTGTCCGTGGCCGAGTCGTGGCTGGCGCAAGCCGCCACGCCGGATCAACGCGCCGCTTTGACGGATAGTGCCCTGCTGGAGATGCCCGCGCGCTCAGGGGATGACGCTCTGGTCGGGTCAGACTTTGCGCGGACCGTCCTGTATCCGGCTCTGTCGGCAAGGGCGCTGGCAGAATTGCAGGAGTCCGAGCGGGACGCGCATATTGTCGCCAATCCCCGCCGCTGGCGCGCGACGGTTCCCTTGCTGGCGCGGGTGCTCGATCAGAACCGGGCCGATGTCACGACGCTGGCCCGGACGCTGCTTCAGTTGCGGGACCCTTCGGCCATCGGCGTTCTGCTGGGCGCCGAGATTGCGCTGTTGGGCGCCCCTCAGTTGGAGTTGGTTGACGATGTCCGCGTCGCGTTGGCTGCCATGATCGCCCGGGGCGACGCCACCCTGAGCGTCCGTGATCAGGCAGCGCGCATCCTGTCGCGTCTTGGCGATCCGCGCGATCTGGCTGAAATGGTAGTCGTCCCTCATGGCACCAGCACAATCGGTTCGGACACCCACCCGAACTCCCAGCCCGTGCACGACGTCACGTTAGAGACATTCCGGATCGGACGGTATCCGGTCACCGTCGCTGCCTATGCCGCGTTCGTTGAGGATACCGCGCGAGCATGGACCTCGCCCGACGCCAGCGACCCCGAACGGGCCAACGCACCCGCAACGGACCTGACATGGCACGACGCGCAGGCCTATTGCGCATGGCTGACGGCGCGCTGGCGTCAGCAAGGTCTACTGGCCGAGTGCGAGACCATTCGGCTGCCAACAGAGATGGAGTGGGAGCGCGCGGCACGCGGCACCCAGCCAGCAGTACCCGGCGCTGTCTGTTACCCATGGTCCGCCGCGTGGGAGGCCGGACGTTCCAACTCTGCGGAGTTGGGGTTGAACGCCACGACTGCTGTTGGCCTCTGCCCTGCCGGTCGCTCCGCCTATGGTGCGGAGGACATGGCCGGTGGCATATGGGAATGGACCACGACGCTGTGGGGCCAGGATATGGCCAACCCATCTTTCACATATCCCTACCGGAATGACGGGCGGGAAGATCTGAGCGCCGATGACACCATTCGCCGGGTGTTGCGGGGCGGCTGCTTTTCCAGCAATCGCATGAAAGCATGCTGTAGCTATCGCGGTAGCCTGGAGCCCAACGGCTTCTGGCGCGGGAACGGCTTTCGAATCGTTTTGGGTCGGCATTTCCCATACGGATGATGCTTGGCCTGAGCCAGCCTGACTGATCGCAGCGGCGCGGCGATCAGTCACCCATGTCGCCCCGCAGGCCGTCACCTGCGCTGGGGAAAATGCTTTCGCTCACAGGACGAGGGCGGCCTGGGCCGTTAGACGCCAGCATTCCTGAAGTACGCCCCAGAAAATCGCCACTCAAACGAATCGAAATCCTCCCCGTCACACCTGATGACGCACGCCATCTGCTGAAGGCCTGTCGGCCAAAAACAGGCCTGGGCGCAAGGCGCGTCAGGTGTTGTCCGACGCTGCTCGCTTGTCGGCTCCCCCCTGTATGGTAGAAGCTACGCGATTAACGGCTTCCGGATAAATTATCCATCATAAGAAAATGCCGACTACATCGTGCTCGATTGCAGATAGAGAGGATTTGGACATGTGGCAGACGACTGAAACGACCCTGAGTGCCGAAGATCTGGCCGCCTTGCACCCGCTTTCGCGGGAGATACCGAACATCGACGCGGCCAATGCTGAGATTGCCAGGTTTTCAGCCGAACTCACGCTGCCCCGTGCCACGATCCACGTCATCAGTGACATTCACGGCGAAGACAAGAAGCTGCGTCATCTGATCAATAACGCCTCCGGTTCGTTGCGCTCTCTCGTTGAGCGCTTGTTCAAAGACCGGATGACCCCGGCGGAGTTGCAGAAGTTCCTGACGCTGATCTTCTACCCGGGTCAGGTGGTGGACGGCCTGCGGCAGAGCATGCCCGATGTCAGTGAACAGCGCGCCTTTGCGATGTCCAACCTGCACGACATGTTCGAGATCGTCCGCTTTCTGGCGTCGCGCCGCAGCTTCAAGCATTCGGTGCGGGTCTTCCCCGACGAATACCGCCAGATTTTCATCGAAATTCTTTATGCGCCGTCTGTCGAACGGGACCACGGATATGTGGAGGCCCTGGTCGACGCGCTGGTTACCCGTGGGCGCATCTTCCAGTTCATTCACCTGACTGGCCGCGTGATCCGCAACCTCGCGATCGACGAGATCATCATCGCCGGCGATTGCTGGGACCGTGGCCCGCGCGGCGACCGGGTCATGGACTATCTGATGTCCCAGCCCAACGTCTCCTTCATCTGGGGCAACCACGACATGGCGTGGCTGGGCGCGTGCCTCGGGCACGAGGTGCTGATCGCGCACGTGCTGCGTGTCTCGCTGCGGTACCGCCGCATGCTTCAGCTTGAAGAAGGTTACGGCATCTCCTTTGCGCCGCTGGAACATCTGGCACGCACCGTCTATGGCGACGATCCTGCCTCGAGCTTCATCATCAAGGGCAGCGGCATCCGGGAGACATCCCATCTGGCACGGATGCAGAAAGCCGCCGCGATCATCCAGTTCAAGCTGGAAGGCCAGATGATCGAGCGCAACCCCGAGTGGGGTATCGCCCATCGTCGCCTTCTGCACACCATCGACCTTGAAAAAGGGACTGTGGTGGTCGATGGGGTCACCCATCCGCTGAACGACACCAATTTCCCGAC
>Ga0157365_10000459_pt1 | contig 17736 bp, 16 predicted proteins | sample AttsexASBM3_FD_111478 | JGI IMG/M metagenome (GOLD analysis project Ga0157365, IMG submission 111478) | Fungus gardens microbial communities from leaf cutter ant in Ribeirão Preto, State of São Paulo, Brazil - Atta sexdens ASBM3 | ecosystem: Host-associated > Fungi > Mycelium > Unclassified ... | reverse complement strand
GCGAGCGAAGCCTGCGATCGCTGTAGTGCTGCTCGCACGGCGTGCGTGGTCGTGGCGCTGCCATGACGTATCTGTCCCATAAGGCTTCCTTCCACTCGCGTGAAAATACCACACCATCAAACCACGGGACTAAACACTTAGCTAATACCTTCCTCAAATAGGTATACCGCTGCGTATTAGCTACGCTGCCAAAATACGGTTACTAGAACGTAACATAATCTGCCTCGCACACCGTAGTGCCGACCACTCGCCCTGCCAGCATGTCAAAGGCCAGTATATTTTGATTGCGGTTATCCCAACCAAAAATAATGCGCTGTTCTGACGACATACCTGCCGCCTCCAGCCGTGCCCCCTCCAGCCAGAACCGGGCGCGAACTTGCGGCGCGATGCGAGCCGAAAACCCTATTACGAGCAAGCTATCGTCATGATCATCAAACAGAAAAGCCTGATTGCGGCGGCACTGCAGGAGACGTGGCGCGCCCTCAACCTCTAGTGGCCGCTTAACCAGCATGTCAGAAAGCATGTCGTCGACGCTCACTCTGGTGCTGTGAATTGCTACTTTATGGTTGTAGCAGCGCGAGGGGGGAGCGGCGTTGTGCGTTGTCATGCGGAGAACTGCATCCTTATGATTAAACTCCAAACGAACGCAGTGGGATTTGCTTCCTCTTGTTACTATGGCCATCGCGTACGCCGGCGCATAACTAGCGCTCGACCTGGCCAGCGCTCTTCCACTTTTTACGAGATAGGCTGTAAGTGACAGGGCGCTTAACTGTCTGCGGGTCAAAAATCCGAGCATAAAAATACCTATTTGAAAACGCTATTATATGAAGCGGTACTGTAATTGTTGAGTATGCAGACGCCGCCGTGAACGGTAATGCGCGGCTGGTCGGGGCGTGTGGTCGGAAAAACAAGAGACGTCATTGATAATTTGCCGTCGTTGAATATGAGTTCGATGCTACTAGTATTGACGATGGCTAATATGTTTACGTGGTCTTCAAAGGTCAGGGCGGCATTTCTTGGCTTCAACCATTCGGGGTCGGTTTTAGGTGTAAAGCCAGATTTACTGCGATCTAGCGTAACGTAGCCCTCATGAGGGGAAAGAATAATTTGCACAGGGGTGCCAGCACCACTTTGCAGGTCAATCTGGATCTTCTCTGGCCAAGCCTCCGCCGCTTTTGAGAAAGATGCAAAAAACAGGTAAGCCCCGCACATTATTGTAGGTAAATCCTGTGATGCTGAAGGAGTAAGTTTATGTCGGAGTTTATGAACACCGAACATACTCTCATAGCTGTATGGGCTGCCATTCCACCAAGGAACATTGGTTAATTTAAGTCTTCCCGCCTCTTGGCTCAGAGCGATCGACCGCACTGCCGAATAGGAGCCAAAGTATCCAGCTTTAGTCACAGGGATTGCGTAGTCCCAGTTATTTTTCCAGGCTATCGCAAACAAACGCTCTTGCGGCTCGTCGGTAATTTGGGTCTGACCAAAGACGACGGTCGCATAAAAATCGGAACCGCTGTCAAGCCATTGTCCCGTCGGATCGTCGGGTGTGAAGTTCGTCCCGTCAAAAGCGCCAATCCAGTAATAGGTACCAGTGGTGAACCCTGTCGCAAACCCGTTGGCTCCGCAGATCAAAACCCACTTTACCGCCTTTGTAGCATCATTGTGTCCAGAAATCTGGATTGGAAAGAGAGCGGGGCATTCAAGTGTACCCAGCGTGTCGCAGAGAAATCCTGATACATATGACCAATTCGCGAGATCTGTAGACCGATAGAAGCCGATCTTGCTCGCTTCTGCTAGAACTAGGATCCAGCAGCGAGAGCGCGTCATCCAGACAAGCCGAGGGTCACGAAATGCGCTCCCAGGTGCAACTGTTTTCGGATGATGCATAACTGTGCGGTCAAACGTAAAAGAATATCCGCCATCATGCGACACCCAGCGTGTCGTGGACTGGCCGATCCCTCCTTCCTGCATCGGCATGGTGCACAAAGCGATCACGGCATCAGGTCCAAATCCCGCTGTATTATCGTGATCAACTACGACGCATCCACTCCATGGATCGCCGTAAGGAGTTTGATATTTTCTGATTGCAAGGCCGGCATCCCGCCAGTCTTGAAGATCCTCGGATACGGCATGACGCCAATCTGTGCCATTTCCCGATGGGAAATCGTTATTCCAGAGATAATAAAGATGCCAAAGTCCGTTGTGAAAAAACGGCGGCTGGGGGTCGTTGATGAACGGCCTAGGCATTGAGTATCCGTATTTTCTCGCTGGTATATTTTTATACAAATACCTCTTAATTAAGAAGATGTCTAGTTTCTTATTGCTTGTGTGGGATAGTATGTTACTTCCATGTGATTGGAAGGAAACATTGCGCGGCCGCGACATTATGTCACCACGACCCTGCACGTCGTGCGACCAGCACTACCGCAGCGACCAAAGGCTGGGCTCGCGGCGCTAAGCAAGGAGTTCGAGTTTACCCCGAAAGCCGCCACAAAGTGACAGAGGCTTGAGACTATTGAAGATTAGATCCTAACAAAGCCTGCGCAGCGCGTGTCACAGAAACTGAAAAGGCCATGGCAATTGCTTTCCATTTGCATACTTTACTGCCGCTGGATGATTGCATTTATGCCCTGTAGGCTGGTTACACCTTGCTTGGCACGCCCGGTTCTGCAGTGGGGCTTTGAGTGTTACGAGATCTTACGGCTGCCGGATATTAAGAGAAACAAACTCAAACGTCAGCGCTTCAAACGCAATCCGACTGTTTTTTCATCTTGAGATAACGGAAGTCCAGACCGCTGCAGGTTAGCTGCATCTCCTCGTTGCCATCGACTGGTCAATCAAAGTGGCAACATTCAAACGCTTCTATTACGATCGTCGCGCGCAACTGAAGGCCTGCTTCAAACCTCCGTGTCCGCCTCTAATTTTGGGCAAAAGCCCAAGACCTAGAATGGGTTCCAAATTTACAAATATATATGCAAATTGGAGGGTAGACCCCAAACGATTCATCATTAATCTGCAGACATGGACGCCTATAAGGCGTCAGCAGACGACATGATTATGCTTCATATTCTGCTTTAAATATTTGCTCTGTGCGAACGATTTCCGTTTCTTAGATAAAGAAAGAACTATAAAAAAAGACAATGTTGCATACAGGTCAAACCTTTTCCCGATTAATCTGCTGGTGTTTTCCCGCCAGTCTGGTTGTAGCTTTCACTGCGTTTGCGCCAGCTGTTGGATGTGCGCAGGCGGATGACACAGATGTGGACGTCATACTGGCACGCCCTCTTTTTGAGCCCGACAGGCACGCGCGATCGGAAGTGTCTGTTGCGAAAAAGCAGCTACATGTCACGGGAGTCGTCGGTGAGGGTGATCGATGGACTGCGATATTTTCTGGAACGCCTGGTGTAAATGGTGCGCTTGCGATTAGTGCTGGGGGCGAGATTGACGGCTGGCGCGTCGTATCTGTGTCGCCGAGCCTTGTTCGATTAACTCGAGACCGGGAGGCGCAAGTACTCGTCCCAGCACAGGCAATTTTGCAAGGTATAAAGCCAGGATATTGAACTGCATGCTTTGAGGCAATGCTTATGGGAGGTGGCCCTGAATTGGCAGAAAGGTTGGGCTTGAGTAAAATGCGGAACAGGGCTCGCAAGTTGTCGGACGACCAGGGCTTTGCCTTACTTGTTGTACTCTGGTCTCTAGGCTTCCTAGCGCTGATCGGAATGCATGTTTTGCTGGTTGGGCGCCACGCAGCGCAGGGAGCTCTAGCCGAGCAGGCGGAAGTAGTCGCCGAGCTTGCCGCGGATGGAGCTCTCTCGGAACGGCTTTACGAACTGGCCACCCAGGGCGCTCCAACGCTGAAGTCGGGATATGGGTGGGTGGTCTCCAGCAACGTGGATATCCTGGTCCGGACGCGGATGCGGATTGAGCAAGGATTGGTTAATCCGAATAAGGTCAGCCCTGTATTTTTGGAGGCTCTGATGGAAGAACGGGGCATTAGTAAAGCAGCCGCCGCACGGGCTACGGCGGCCATCATGACAGGGACCGAACGGGGTGATCTTACCGCTGTGAGCGGGTTAGGCCAACGCGCGCGCTTACTCATGTGTCGAAGTGGGCAGGGCGCTATGCACGGTTCAATTCAAACACTAGATGATTTGGCAGCTTTTCCGATGGTGGGACCCCGCATTGCCGCGGCAATCGAGAACGTACTCTCGTTTGCAGAAATGGATGATCCGCTACCAGGTGCTGCAGGACCCATTGTACGCCGCGCGCTAGCGCGTGCATCGATACCAGTTCCGCCAAAGAGCGGGCTCGCGATTGAGGGTGCGCTCTTGATCGGCGAAGCGCAAGTTGAGCGCGGCGGAGTTCGGATACGTCGTCATGCCGAAGTTATCTTTGCCGGAGATGCACCGGTACAGCCCTGGCATATAGTGCGGTGGGAAACCGTTCCGGTCAAAAGCGACTAATTCGACCGTTCATTTTTGAAAGAGACGTCGAGCGGCCTGCAGGATGCGCATTTGATAGGCGTCGTTGAGTGACGGCGTGTGAGAGTGGTAATCGCCGATTGCCTGCATAAGGTTACCATGTGTTTCGTCAAGGTAAGACCGCATTATTAGTGCCGATGCAGTGACGTTGAAACAACTGTCCTGCAGAAGGCGATGTGCGGTCTCGGCGGCAGAGAGGCGCGCGATATGGGCAAGGGCCGGAATCCAGAGCGAGTTGATCTGCATGAGGCCGATATCCAGGCTACCATTAGGATTGGGGACCGCTACGCCGTTGTGGCCTCTTTCAATTTGCCAGATTGTCGGGAGAACGCGCGGCGGGATACCAAAATGAAGAGAGGCTGCTAGCATGCAGGCGACGAGGGATCCGGACATTTCAGGTAGTAATCTTCATATTGCGATTTTTCAGCTCTCTTTTGAGGAGTGGGCCATTCGCCGTGCATGCGGTAAGGTTTCTAGGCTGATGCAGAATAGGAATAAGCATGTAATGAAACAATTCATTTCAAGGCGGGTCAAAGCGTTCAATGAAAATCTGGGGGACGAGGAGGGTTTTACGCTCCTTGAAATCCTAGTTGTTCTCGCCATTCTTGCACTACTAATCGGGCTCGTAGCTCCGGCCGCTTTACGGCAACTGGGAGGCGCGCGGGTCTCCGTCGCCAAGCAATCAATCACGCGGATCGGTACGGTTTTGGACATATACAAGCTTGATACAGGCGCGTACCCCTCCAGCGAAGATGGGCTTGATGCTCTTGTGCGCGCCCCGGCTGGAGAAGAAGGCTGGAACGGTCCTTACCTGAAGGATGGAAAGGTGCCGCTTGACCCGTGGAACCATCCTTACGTTTATCGTTCGCCGTCAGAGCGCGAGAGCAAAGACTACGATCTGTGCTCTCATGGTCCTTCCGGTACCGGTGAAACTGAGATGATCTGCAACTAACGGCAGTAGCAGCAGTCAGTCATGGAGGCCGATCTTTTTCAGCAGTCTGTGCTGCGGGTCGGAATGACCCGAGATCGGCATCTGATCGAGCTCACGGGGGGCGGCCGCTGCTCGCGGGAGCATGTCACGCAGATCCTGGGTTAGAGACAGGGCGTCGGCCTGATTATGGATGACGTGCGGGGTGATCAAGACCAAGAGTTCGGTCCGGGTTCTGGTATTAGTCTGCGTGCCACCGAGCAGGCCGAGCAGCGGAACGTTTTTGAGCCACGGTATTCCAGAGTTTTCATGTGAAGAGCGATCGGAAATCAGGCCCGCAAGGCCGACAGTCTGTCCATCTGCGATGACCACGCGTGAGGAGACCTGACGTTGGGAGAAGGTCGGGCTATTGATGGAACCTGAGCCCGTTGAGGTGGTGTAAGACGCCACCGAGCTGACGGTCTGTGACAAATCAAGCGTTACGAGCCCACCATTGCTGATATGAGGGGTAATCTGAAGGATAACGCCGGTGTTCTGATAGTTAATCTGATTGGTAATTGTCGAGTTTGTGGTGAGGACACCGGTGGTCGTCCCTGAAAGATAAGGGACTGCATCGCCAACCATCAGGGACGCTGGTTGGTTATCGACGACCATCAACTCAGGAGAAGAGAGGACGCGGACGTTCGTAATGTCCTGCAGCGCGTTGATGACGAACGGCGCGCCAGCACCGGATGCGCCGCCAATAACAAAGCCTGGAAAGCTTGTCGACAAAGCAGCTGAGGCAAGACTTGCCGCACCGATCGAACCCGAGGCGTTACTTAGCAGGCCGTTGATACCGCCGGATTTGAAGATGAACTGGGTGCCGTATTTTAAGTTGTCGTTAAGGTCCACTTCCGCGACCGTCGCATCCACGCGTACCTGAAGAGGCATAATGTCGACCTTACGAAGCATGGCCGTGACCACGTCGTTTTCCTCGACTGTGCCGTATGTAAGGATGGCGTTATTTTGGAGATCCGGAATGATGCGGATCCGTGAAGACGTACTTTCCGCGCTGGCCGAATTACCGAGACCTCCGAGAAGGGGGTTATCGCCGGTGGTGCCCTGTGCATTACTGGCGGTATCACTTGCTCCGCCGGTGCGGCTGACGGATGCATTTCCAGTGCCCATATTTGTGTTCAGGCCGAAATTCGAGCTCGATTGCTGGCCGGTCTGCCCTGTTCCACCGAAAGACGTTGCGGAGTTTCCGCCGTTGTTTCCTGTGGTGTTTTGACTGTTGTTCGAGCTTGTGTCCATTTTCGCGGACGGCTGGGCCGTGACGTGATCAGGCGTGAAGGCCTGCTGGAGGAGATAAGCTACATCGTTCGCGCGGTTATTCTGGAGATAGTAAATGTTCCAACGTCGCAGCGTGCGGCGGCGCTGAGCTTCGATCGTATCGAATGCACGCCGCGCGGCGCTCACGAAACGGGGATCTGCGCCGATCACCATGACCGCTTCGATCCGAGGCATGGGGACAATTTGTACGCGGTCGTAGAGTGCTTTGCCCTGCTTGACCAGTAGAGCAGATTGCAGCGCTTGGGCGAGCTCTTGCGCCGAACCACTTGTGGTAGGGAAAATGGCGTAGGACTGACCTGCGAGTATATCGGTATCGAAAGTGCGAACCATCTCGGCCAGAGAGGCGCGGGTTGCCGGATCCCCACTGACCGCTACGGTATTGCCACCCGGAGAGGCTACAATCCGGCCGTTATTATGCAACAACGGGGTAAGGGCATGCACGAGGCTGTCGCCCGATACGTATCGAAGTGGAATAAGCGTGACTTCGGCCTGCGCGCTGCCATTCTGGCTGTTTCCCGCAGAAGTAACGCGGAATAGGCCGTTTTCCTCAATCAGGCTTGCGCCTGAAGCTGCAAGCGCGCTCCGGAAAACATCGAGTACTTGCTCGCGCCGCAGGGGGCGTGCTGTGCGGAGTGTTACGGTGCCGTGGACAGAAGGATCAATCAAGTAGTTTTCGTGCAATATTGCGCTAAGGATCTGATCTGTTGCGGACTTTATGTCGGTATTAGCGAAATTTAGTGTAATATCTCCAGAAAATTTACTTCTTCCATCTGCGTTATATTTGGTCGATACACCAGCTGAGCGTCCTAGCGACGCAAATCCTTCATTACGGGTAGAGGCGGCCACAATGGGGCCGTTGATACGTGGGCTTTCCCCTCCGGAAAGCGTAGTCGAGCCCAAAGCTCGCGGCTGACGTTGGCCAGCTGGTTCCGTGCAACCAGCGAGCAGGGTTGAGGCGCCGAGCGACACAATAAGTGACGCCCATGCGCGGCTGCGCGGTTGGCGGATAAGGACAGGGGCATAGGAAAGGCGAAGGATCACGCGGGGATGACTCGAATCAATAGGTGGGCGTTGAGGAGCTTCAATGCGGCAAGGAGTGGCCGGAGCCATCGCGTAGCGCGGCAATGACAAGTGATACGGAGAGGCGACGGGAAGGGCCGGACATCGGCTCATCTTGGGTCATATCTCCAGCGCTGACCTGAAGGTTCTGAACAAGAAGATGAGGTGATTTGGTCGCGCTGACGGCATTCAGGAAATGTACGGTATAGTCCCATGGTGCCATGAATGTGACACGCAAGGCAATTGTTCGCATCGCGCGCTGGCGTGACGCTGGAACGGGCTCCTGTGTTGCCAGATCGATTGAGGCATCGTCGGCTAAGGACTGGACTTGTTCCTGAAGAATTGCGAGGGCGAGATCATCGGATGGAGCGCTGAGCAGAGGGCTGGTATGATCAGTTTCCAACTTAGCGGCATCCGCACGGGCTTGCAAGTGAGGGATCGAGGCGACGAGCGTCCGTGCATGCGCCAGAAAAGCGGTTTTGTTATCAAGGCGCGACTGAAGGGACGCGTACAATTTTGCCCCCATCAGAGTAAGCCCTAAGGTACCAAGGATGACGACGAGCAAAAGCCCGAGCGCAATAACGCGGCCGAAGCGGCCAGACGGAAGCGCAGTAAGATGAATGGAGCTGATGTTTGGTTGCATGGCCCTTATCTATCTTGGTTCGGGCGCTTGGAAGGAGAGTTCAAACGTATCATTGTGGCTGTTTTGCGCGCGAACGACAGGCCCAACGAACGTAATGTCTTCGAACTGACCGGTTGTACGGAGTGTCTGTACGAGGCGACTGGCCTGAGGTGACTGCCCTTCGAGCTCGATCTGACGTCCATGTATCCGTAAGGCTGTCAGATATGTATCGTCAGGCAGAGATTGTGTAATGCGAGCGATAAAGGTGATTGGCAAGCCGAGAGTTTTTTCGGCGCGAGCGACGGTCTCTTTGCCCAACCCGGCAGCCTGCGCTTCGCGGCGGAGAGTTTCGGCAAGCTGAAGCGGAGCAGAAAGCGCCTCTATCCCTCGTGAGACGCGGTAAATACGGTATTGTTGGAAGATAAAGGGTAACAGGATTAGCGAAACGGCGGCTAAGCCGGTAGCCGGGGCCATAAGCGAACGCCGCGCAACCTTGCGGTTAAGAGGGAGACGCTCAGGAGTACCGCTCCGGGTTGTGGAGGTGATGCAGGCCGCCTCTAAGCCGCACTCCCTGAGTTGCTCAATTGCGGCATCAAAGCGGGACCGGGGTGTGAGCAGCAGGGTCAATGCGGCTTTGCCAGGTGGAGCTGCAGCGGTGGCCGGACGGATCGCCCAAGCAACATCGCTGCTTTGAAAGGGAGTCAGGCGGTCGAAATCGAACCGTATGGCTTCGGCAGGGTCACGTAGTGCAGTGATAGGTAAAATAACGGTCCGGGTGAGAATTGCGCCTTCAGGGAGCGCTAGACAAATCGGTATAGAGCGTCGAGCGTCGGATTCATATGATGCCGCCCGCACAGCATTGAGAGCTTCAGGGACCAGCGCACCTTCCGCCGACACAGTGAGTGTAGTTTCTCGGCTACGAGGCTTGAATCGCTGAGGCAGCAGGTCGAGGAGTTGGCCTAGCCACCACGCTGGCAATGCGCGCGCAAAGGCCGGAGCAGAGATAGAGAGTGCACTCAGGCCGTCGCGCAGTATGTAAGAAGCTTGGCGGGTCATCTAACGCTCATGACGTTATTCTTGGAATTTTGTCCATGACCAGGAAGCAGGTTTTTTACGAAAATTTGACGAAATTCTCTTTAACTCCTACCCGGAGAAGGGGGTTGACCTATACTCCGCCAAGCACACAAAGCCAGATTGCCAGAGCGAGACAGGGGCCGAATGGCAGGCGCGTTTTCGTCGAGAGGGGCTTCCCACAAAGGCTTGTGGCCAACGCAGCCGTCAGGCCGATTATGGCTGCTATCAGCGCGATGGAGGGGAGAGCTTCCGCTCCTAGCCAGGCGCCACCAGCCGCGAAGAGTTTCGCATCCCCTCCACCGAGCCCTCGACGCTTACGGACGACACGATAGATCAGGTCGAGCAGCGTGAAGGCTACCCATCCTGAGACGACACCGACGACACGGTCGGTCAGGGTAGGGGTCAGGACAGTCGCCGCATCGGGCAACGAGAGGGCTAGGCCAGTGAGAATAAGTGGAAGTGTAAAGAGATCGGGGAGGCGCAGACAGTGAGTATCGATCCAAGCCAGGGCTAGAAGCACCCATCCGAGAACGCAGTCTGCCCAGAAGAAAACGTCTGGGTAATACACCGACTGTAAAAATGCGGCCGCTGCGAGGCTCAAGGGAACAAGGACCGCCGCCAGTTCGACAGTCACATGAAACCTACCAATTGGCGCCGAACACCAGGTGCAGCGGCCACGTTGAAAGATGTAGGAAAAAATTGGCAAGAGATTGATGGGCTTAAGGGGGGTTTTGCAGGTGTCGCAACGTGAACGGGCCATGCCGACAGGTAACGAACGTGGTATCCGGTATATAAGAACACCGAGAAAACTTCCGATTAAAGGTGCGACGAGCAGGGAAATCGGCAATGAGAAGGTCGGTGCTGCGGGGGTAAGATATGTTGCCACAGTCAGAATAGGCATCGTCTGGCTTACATCTGATGGGCTACTGACTGGCCATAGTAGGTAGGGGTACAAGGGAGACAGTGTACTCATGCTGGGAAGCATGCCGAAAGCGGATAGTATCAGCAAGGTGAATAGGGACGGTTCGTGAATGAGAGGCATGCAAGGTTGGACATTGTATCGAATATGACGCTTGAGGAGGCTCTGGCTGTACGCGGCGTATGCGATGCCCGGGTCCTAGAGCGTGGGCGGATAGTTTCGATCGAGACGGGGCAGGATATTTCGGCGGTTCTTTTACAGCTTGGCTTACTGACAGAGACCGATCTGGCCGAGACTTACAGTGCAATACTGGGACGCAATGTTCTGGATGCGTCTGATCTGGCTGGTATCGAGCGGCCGCTGAGGCCTGAGCAGGTAGGGGCGTATTTCGTACGTGCTGCGCGGGCGCTTCCATTTGTCGAAGGCGAAGGTATCCTGAGTGTATTGATGGCGGATCCTTTAGACGATTTCGTTGCGGAGGCGATAGAAGCCGCGACGGGGATGAGAGTGCAGCGTGAGGTGGCACGGATATCACTTATCGAAGCCATGATTGAGCGCTTGTATGAGGACCCTGATGAACCGGCTGAAGAGGCGGCCAACGGGGAAGACGGCGATCAGTCGGAAGACGATGCGGACCGCCTTAAGGATCTTGCAAGTGAGGCTCCTATCATCCGGCTGGTGAACCAGATCGTGTTCCGGGCGGTAGAAACCGGGGCGTCAGACATTCATATCGAGCCTGGGGAAAACAGGCTAGCGATCCGGTTTCGCTATGATGGTGTTCTTCAAGAGGTAGACAGCCAGAACGTGCGGGTCACGTCTGCTCTGATCTCGCGTATCAAGATCATGGCTCGGTTGGATATTGCGGAGCGGAGATTACCACAGGACGGTCGCATCAAACTGGCAGTTCGGGGGCATGATGTCGATTTCCGAGTGTCGATCGTGCCGGGTTTGCACGGGGAAATCGTAGTTCTTCGCGTACTGGATCGAAGCGTCGTAAGATTCGAATATGAACGACTGGGGCTTGCCGATGACGTGGTGGTAGAGTTTCGCGACGCGCTCGATCTTCCTAACGGTATCGTTCTAGTAACGGGGCCCACGGGATCGGGAAAGACGACGACGCTTTATACAGGCCTGACCGGGATGAACGTGTCGGACCGAAACGTGGTGACGATTGAAGATCCCATCGAATACCAGCTTTCGGGGATCAATCAGATACAGGTGCGAGCTGGGATCGGGTTAAGTTTTGCCAGATTGCTGCGCTCGCTACTGCGACAGGATCCTGATGTCATCATGGTGGGAGAAATTCGTGATATTGAGACGGCGCAAATCGCGGTCCAGGCAGCGTTGACAGGCCATCTTGTACTTTCGACGCTGCACACCAATTCAGCAGCTGCGGCGATTACGCGCCTGCGAGACATGGGAGTTGAAGATTATCTTCTGACTGCTGTGTTGCGCGGCGTTCTTGCACAGCGGCTCGTTCGCAAGCTGTGTGTGTCTTGCCGGGCTGCCGAACCGGTGCCGGAAGCGCTGATTACGCGTTTTGGTTTTGATCAGCGGAAAGAGCCAAGGCTCTGGCGCGCAACCGGCTGCCCCCACTGCCGCCAAACAGGGTATCGCGGGAGGCTCGCGATTGCAGAATTCTTGCGCCCTACTCCTGCGCTTGTGCAGTTGATCCTCTCAGGGGCTGACAGCTCGGCGATTGAGCGGCAAGCAGTAGCCGACGGTATGATCACGATGTTTCGTGCAGGGCTCATGGCAGCGCTGGCGGGAGAAACCACGATTGAGGAAGTCGGTAGGGCTGTCGGGGGTGAGGAGTAAGAGCAGTGACGTGTTGGCGGTATCGCGCGATCGGGGATGACGGCACTGTTGTTACAGGAATGTTGGATGGCGAGAGTGAAGCCCGCGTGGTGGAGATCCTGCGACGCCAGCGGCTCACACCGCTCATGGTCAGGCCAGGACGAAAAAGTGCCGGGGGCTGGGGTCGGCTGCTACCGTCTCGTCGGAGGGGCTTGCGGGGGGATGTTATTGCGGGGTTCACCCGAAAGCTTGGAACGATGCTTGGTGCCGGCCTCGATCTCGACCGAGCGCTACGCTTCGTCACGGGAGCCGGGAGTAACGACCGTGCGGGGATGGTTCTTATTGGGATACGCGACCGGGTTCGCGGTGGAGCGCGCTTCGCCGATGCTCTGGAAGAGACAGGCTGCTTTTCACGGATGTATGTCGGGCTCGTGCGAGCAGGGGAAGCAGGAGGTTCGCTTCCAAGTGCGCTACTTGAACTCGCAGACCTTCTGGAGCGACAAAAGAAGCTTGCAGCAACAGTCCAGTCGGCGATGGTGTATCCTGCGATACTCGTTGTTGCGTCCGGCGGATCCATCGTGCTGCTTCTGACGCATGTTCTACCACAATTCGTTTCGCTATTTGCGGAAAACGGCGTGAAAATGCCAACGATGACCCGCTTTGTGATGGCGATAGGTGATGGGCTGGGACGTTGGGGACTGCCGGCTGGGCTGATCATTCTTTTGGCCGCGCTTGGCGTCCGGCGCGCAATGCAGCGGCCGCAAGTTCGTTTTGCGATGGATCGCTGGCTTCTGCGGGTACCGATTTTAGGTAGCGTTGTTCGTAATGTGGTTGCTGCGCGCATGACACGCACGCTCGGCACACTCTTGGGTAACGGTGTTCCACTACTCGCGGCCTTAAAGATTTCATCTGAGGTTGTCGGCAATACCGCGGCTGTTCGGGCGATCGACGGAGCGATAGCCTCCGTCAAGGAAGGGGGAAGGCTGGCGAGTGCATTGGAGCGAGGGGGCGTATTCTCGCTTGAAACAATACAGTTTCTGCAAGTGGGTGAGGAAAGTGCCCAGCTTGGTCCGATTGCACTGCGGGCGGCGGACCTGCATGAGGACGCGACCCGGCAGGCCATTCAGAGGTTGCTGGCGGTTCTTGTGCCTGGGATCACGATCGTCATGGGCTTCATTGTTGCGGGGATCGTGTCGTCGCTGCTACTGGCGATGCTGAGCTTGAACGATCTGGTGCAATGAGGCGCGCAGGAACTGCAGGGTTTACACTGCTAGAGATGCTCGTCGTGATTGTGATTGCCGGCCTCTTGGCCTCGCTGATTGTGTCTCGCGGGCCGTTGCGTAGTCGGGCTCTGGCATTTGCAATGGTTCGGGACAAAGTCGAGCGAGTACTAGAAGAAGCGCGAGAGGAGGCAATTTCTGGGGGAGGGGATGTTATTGTGCAAGTCGATCAGGGCGCGCACATGTTCGTCGTGAGCAGCGCTTCCCACGCGTGGCGCGCTGGTTTCGATCCAAAGGTGCAGATCGTGGTGGGCGGGAGGGCTTCCGGAGTGCCGGGAGGAAATCAGGCCATACGGTTCGGAGCTGCGGGCGGAACGGCAGGAGGGGCTTTCGGAGGGCCTCTTGTCGTGATGTATGATGGACGACGCTGCGTGTTTGACGTGAGTGAGCTGACGGGGCGAGTAATTGAGTCGGCCTGCTAAAGAAGTAAGCCGCGAGCAGGGGTTTACCCTGTTAGAAGTTATTGTCGCACTTATGATCCTTGCTCTTGCGCTTGGGGCGATGCTGTCAGCGATGACTACTGGGCTGAGCGGGGAGCGCCGCGTTGCTCGGGCCGATCGGGCGTTAAGCATCGCACGCTCCCAGCTTGCGCTGGTGGAGGCAATGCCCGAGTTGGGTCCAACGCGGCAAACGTTCATTGTAGAGAGGGTTTTTAAAGTTGCCATCGAGATGAAACTGGAAAAGCAGGGTCGAATGGCAACCGGACGTGAGATTGGACTGTTCGACGTTGGGGTCGACGTCTCTTACGGCGGGACACACACCTTAACGCTCTCTGAGCGCCTTGTCCGGAATGTACGATAGTGGTGGCTCCGTTTCGCTATCGCCATCCCCATCGCGGGGAAGCTGGCTTTACGCTTATCGAAATACTCGTAGTTCTGGCTGTATTCGGCATGTTGTCGCTCGTTCTTTGGTCTGGGCTTGGTGCTGGCGTGCAGGGATGGAGTACCGGAGAGCGTCTTGCAGCAGACACACGAGAGATGCGCGGAATGGAGACGATTTTGCGCGCCGAAATTGAACGAGCCGAAAAAGCTGGACGAGGCGAGGGCGTGTTTCAGGGGCGGCCGGATGTGGTGGCATTCGTGGCATGGATGCCTGAGGCGGCCGGATATCACTCGGCAGTTCGTGTTGGGATCGGTGTCGACAAGCGTGGTGTGCTGGTGGTGCGCTGGGTGCCTACGGTTCGTACGGGATGTCAGCCAGAGGCTGGGCCGCCGCGCCAAGAAGATCTCGCCCGCGGGGTGCAGCGCATACGGTTTTCATATTATGGCACGACGGGCGGTACTAGCGAATGGGTCGAACGATGGGATCGGCGGGAACTACCGCTTCTGGTTCGCGTGCAAATCGTTTTTGCTGATACCCGTAGGTCATGGCCGGATATCGTTATCCGGCCGATCCTTGCGGGGCAAGCAGAATAAAAATTTACTCAAAAAGAGAACCAAGCAAATCTGGCTGCTTCTTTGCTAGCCGGCTTCTAGGTTTGTGTGCCTGGAAGATGACGAAGAGGGGCGCCGCGCGCGACGCCCTTCCTAGTTAAAAATGCGCTTGTTAGTTCGTTAGGTCGCCATTGAGGTAGGCATCAGCACGTGCGGCGATATCGTTCTTGAGGGCCGCATCAGTACTGGTATCGGATTTTACTGAGAGGCCTTTGATCACCGGTTCACCAGCGTAGTGATACGGGTGTTCTTCGCCGTAGGCGACGTCGGCGATAAAATCTTGCTTGTCGATGTTAAGCTTATTGGGAACGATCTCGCCGTACCCGCCAAGACCATAGCTTCCGAATGCATAGTTAAGAGAGCTATTGGGGCCGCTTAAGGAGATCTGCACGGTAGGCGCTTCGTCGCCGCCACGTCGCGTTCCAACGGTGTCGATGAACGACGTTACTTTGCCGTTTGGCATAAAGTAGTGCGAATACGATTGGAAAGCGTTCGGGTTCTGCTCGGGATTAGGCGAGAAATCCGTGCCGGCAGCGACATTCAGGTCGGTCGGATTGCCAAGCATCAGACCTGAGTTGTTGTTTAGAGGCACCCAGTCACTACGGATTCCCTTTCCATAGAACGCATATTCGCCGTCAGGCCCGTCAATGCCTGCAGCGAAGGTCGTGCGGTGCGAAATGGTCATCAGATAGTATTTGCCATGCTGAATATGCATCTGAGGGCGCTCGGTCTGATCGTTCACACAGTTGGCCGAGATCAGCGGAGGCAAGAATTTCCAGGCTGTAAGGTCAGCGTTTGTCGCCACGGCAAGGCCGATATTCGCGCGCTGAAAGATTGCTCCCGACCCGTTCACCTGATCGACCGTCTCGCCATAAGGGTCGTTGTCTGCATAGCCCAGATCGGAAGCGTTACAAGGTGTTTCGCCGCGAACGCCGGCCGAGTTACCTTCGAAAACCATGTATGTTTCGCCCGGATGCGCAGGGTCCGTGAAGGGGGCCGGATCGCGGAACGAATAATACTCGTTCTGTTGACCAGTTTGATAATATTTTCCGTCTGGCACGAGCAGCGGTGTATGCGGGTTAAAGGTTCCAAACCACACATGAGTATAGTCGGCATGGATCGAACCGATGGCCAGCGTAATGGTTGCAACCGGCGCGGTTATATTATCGCCTGAGTCTGTGCGGTTAAATGCGAGATCCGTGTAGAAGATTTTGATACCATTTTTACCCTTCCCTTCGATACGGGTCGAGCCGGACCATTCTGCCTGCTGCGTAAAAGGCGTGTTTTGTTTGCTGTAAACCTCAGCGCTCTGACCGTCTGGGAAGACGTTGCCGCCATAGGTCCACCCACCATTGGCTGGGCGTCCACCTCGGGGAGTTTTATGTGGGCGATAGAAAAACCCGATGCGGGCGTGGACGTGTCGATCGTCGAACGTATAGCCTGCGTCGCGCCGCGCAGTCAGGGCAAAGATCACATCCCAGCCATTATAAGTATACTGATTACCATTGTAATCTGTAAGCGGCCATGTGTCCCAAACCCAGACATAGCCGTTAGTCGCGGGAAAGTTACTCGGAATTGCTGGCATGGTTAGGGCGGCAGGCAACGAATTGGCGCCTGTCGTCACATTAGGATTTGACATTGCCTTGATCTGGCGAGCATCGGCACGTGTCCAGATAGAGGTATAAGCCTCGTCGGGATCGTGAGCATCTCCGGTGTGGGGTGTGGCTTGGGGATAGCCTTGCTCAACAGGGATACGCTGGAGCATGGCTTTGTTAGGCATCATACCAGGTTTGGCAGGACGCTGGCGATCTTTCATAATACTTGCAAGTGGGGCTGTTTCGGCCATCGTTGCAACTGGAAGAAGGGCCGTACAAACGAGCGCTATTCGAAGGCCGCGATGAAAGATCTTATCTCGTGACATATCTACTGTATCCTTAGTCTTTACGAAGCGAGCGTTCCACCTGAGTCAAGAAATTTGGGTAATCTCTCGTTTCAGAATTCCTAGAATGACTATTTTTTAACGAACTTGCACCAAAAATTTACAATAGAGATGTGAAAATTAAAAATTCGTCTAATTTTGGGGCGAGCGCTATGTGGACGTGTCGTGGTTTAGTTCCGGACCATAGGTTATCTGTTAAGCGGCGCTGCGCGCATGATCCAGAGGGCTTTTCCATTGGAGTGCGGAATGTCGCCTCTGCGCGTTGTAGAAATTGTTGATGTTAAAGAGTGATAGCCTGCTCGACCTCCTGACGTGTGCTCCAGGCCTGTCGCCACATGAGTTCTGCTTTCAGGGTTTTGAAGAAGCTTTCCGTCACTGCATTATCCCAGCAGTTTCCCTTTCGGCTCATGGACACGAGAAAGCCATGAGCAGAAAGGAGCTGACGGTAAGCCTCTGAACAATACTGACAGAGGTGGCCCCGTCTGTTCGGACAGTTTTTGGGTTTGAATAAGCTATACCCGGTTGTTGTCATGCCGCCCTTCTGACGGCGCTGCTGTTGGCCCTCTGGTCCGGGGTTAACCCTGGACCAGAGGGCGTGGGCACGTCATGATACGCCTCATCGGGCGTGCGTCCAGCCAGTGCTGTGTGCGGACGCTGCCCGTTATAATGGCTGATCCATTTCGTGAGCCCCACTCGAAGTTCTGATCCGGTCTCAAAGGCGTGCAGGTGGAGGGATCGAAGAACCGTTGATTGATGTGCTTGGCCCGTGATTTTAGTTTTTGGGCGCTTTGATTGACGGTTCTTTGGGTCGGTTTTGATCTGCGTTTTGAGCGGATCGGTGGGTGTTACCCTCTGGATTGCTATGCTGC
>Ga0157365_10000458_pt1 | contig 17746 bp, 14 predicted proteins | sample AttsexASBM3_FD_111478 | JGI IMG/M metagenome (GOLD analysis project Ga0157365, IMG submission 111478) | Fungus gardens microbial communities from leaf cutter ant in Ribeirão Preto, State of São Paulo, Brazil - Atta sexdens ASBM3 | ecosystem: Host-associated > Fungi > Mycelium > Unclassified ... | reverse complement strand
GACGTCGCGCCCATCCTGAACGCTCAAGGACACCAGGTCATAACGCCTACCCTGACAGGGACGGGCGATCGCTCGCATCTCCTCTCTCACCACATCACCCTCAATACCCACATCGAAGACGTGTCGTCGGTAATGTGTGCAGTAAGCGATATCGAGGTTCGTGCAGATTATCTGCCGAGCATAGTCAAAAAAATCCCGATTGGAGGGAATGCAAGGATATAGGAAGAAGGTAGCCTTCAAACGATATCCGATCTGCTTTTAGAGTGTGCCATGATTCGTAAGAGAAACAACATATTCCCTTTACTCCTGAAACACTCTCTGTCTTACCAGATTGCGGAATGGGGCTGGGAAATTGGAGATCATACGTATGGGGCAACGGGATCTCCCATCGTTATTGAAGAAAAATATGCCAAACTTCTTATTGGGAAATACTGCTCGATTGCGCAGGAAGTATACATAATACTGGGCAATCATAGATTTGATACTGTTACGACATATCCATTCAAGGATATCAGCATGTTTTGGCCAGAAGCCGCTGAAGCGACAGACGATCACTATACCAAGGGTGACGTTACGATTGGCCATGATGTATGGATAGGCGCCCGCGCTACGATCATGTCTGGCACCACGATTGGCTCTGGCGCGGTTATCGCAACAGGAGCCGTAGTCACCCGAGATGTACCACCTTATGCGATAGTCGGAGGTAATCCGGCGAAAATTATCAAATACCGCTTTGACGAGATGACTATTGCTCGTCTGCTGTCGATCGGATGGTGGGACTGGAGCGAAGAAGAAGTCCGATCACGGATGCGATCGATCATGAGTGACAACGTCGAAGGATTTTTACAGGCCTTCGAGCGCGGATGATTGTCGGAGGGCATCCCTGACTGCTTGTTTTTCGGAAGCTGAACCTTATTGCAATAAGCTAGATTGTAATCAGGGGTGAGTACGCAAATCAGGCAAGATGACGAGGGGTGTTCTTTCGTCATCGTCGTTCGATGATTACGATCGAGTTGAGCAGGGCCGCGGTGTTGGGGGCGGCATAGCATGATCATAATTTGTGCCTGATATCCGAGAGATGATTACATGTTCGCTCTTGAAGTTTGATGGCTTGCTGATGGTTCTTTCGGACACATCACACGGAAGGAGCTGCAAAAAAGGGAGGCTCCCGCGGATATGAAGACAATTGTGAGTCCCGGCCAGCTCGCGTGGAGACTTCGGTGATAAAGTCTGCGTCGCCGCTCGCGGGCGGGAGGGCGCCCTTTCGTTCACCCTGCCAGCGAGTCAGGCCCTGTGGAACAGAAGCTCACGTCCGGTCATTCCTCCTAACGGTAGTAACGCAAACAATGTTACGTTTTCCATGGCCGTTATCTGCATCATCGGTGCAGCAGACCGGATCAAGACCTGACAAAGCCTGGATGTTGGAACAACAATGAAATGTTTGTCATCAGAAGAGGGCACGTGCGTTCCCGGAAACGTCCATTCTCCAGAGGGCTGACAATAGGGATAAGGCAAAGCGGCCCTCTTGAGATATTTAACAAATTCGATACTCTGCCTGCAAAACAGACCAAGGGTATTCTGACTTGTCCAGCCTGTCGATATGCATAGATGGCTTCAATCTGGCTCTGCCTAAAGGTACCGGAGTTGCAACATACGCCCGGAATCTTGCGGCGGCTTACTCTGGTCTCGGTTACAAGGTTGACATTCTATATGGGCTGGATGTTCCGCAGAATGCGCCCAAAGCGCTGCAGGAAGTATTGTTTTTTGATAAACTGGGGGGCGCGAAGGCCGGGAAAGCCGCCAGATTTCCGACACCGAAGTGGTTCAAAAAGCATTTTTCGAGAAAAGCTAATGCTGCCTATACAATCGACTTCTCCGGAAGGGTAGAGCTTCGTAATGCCGGCGGAAAAATACCGCCGCACAATATCATATTGAACTGCAATGATTTATTTGAGCGTGCGGCAAAATATTATAAAAGAACAAAGAAATTTCTGGTTATTGACCTGCCTAATCCTCCGCAAATCATGCACTGGACCTATCCGCTACCTATACGGGTCAGGGGCGCAGTTAATGTATACACGCTGCATGATCTCGTCCCTTTGACGTTGCCTCAGACGACTCTTGACAACAAAACTTATTATTATCGGCTAATCCGATCGATATGTCGGAGTGGAGATAAAATCATCACGGTATCCGAGGCTTCTAAGAGGGATATCATTTCGTTTTTTCCTGCGTCTCGCAGCAATGTCTATAATACTTATCAGACTGCCGAACTTCCTCCAGTCCTGGATGACACGCAGACATATGAGGAGAAACGGGAAATAAAGTCTCTCTTCGGGCTTGATCCTGATGAATATTTTATTTTCTTTGGATCTCTGGAGCCGAAAAAGAATATCGGCCGACTGATCGAAGCATTTCTTGCAAGCGGTGTAAAGCGCCGCCTGGTGATCGTTGGAGCCATGGCTTGGAAAACAGAGGAGGAACTCCGTTTTCTCAAGCGTGGTGTCGAACAGGGGCGCATCCTTCATCTCGACTATCTGCCTAGATTCTCGCTTGTGGCACTCTTGCGAAATGCCAGAGCATTGCTGTTTCCCTCAATTGCCGAGGGCTTCGGATTGCCTGCTTTGGAAGCATTCAGTGTAGGAACCCCAGTACTATGTTCAGTTGAGGGCGGCTTGGGTGAAGTTGCTGGAGATGCGGCGTACATTGTTGACGCTTATGATATCCAAAGTATCATGAGGGGAATTAACGCAATGGATCGTGATGATGATCTGTGCAAAAGGTTGAGAAAAGCAGGTTCGGAGCGTTTTAGTCAGTTCTCGGGAGATGTATACTGCAAGCGTCTTGAACATGTGTGCAAATCCCTCCTGAATAAGTAACGTATTTTTGCGTTGCGATATTTCTGGTACAAGTAAGGCTCGGACAATTTTCTTTTCCGTTCTCTTGTCATGGGACGATGATTCGGCCTATCAATGGCCCGTCCCACAGGGGAGGCCTCCACTTTCCGCAGGCACAAAACCCCCAAGTGATTTAATGTGCGTCGAAGCGACGTTGATATCTGGAGGCTGTTGTGAGGTTGCGTTCTCTATTGCTGGTAGGGACCGGCACGTCCATGCTCGTCCTGTCCGGCTGCGGAGCCCTTCCGAATAGTGGGCCTACCGAAACGCAGATATTGAAAACCCAAAAAGACGCGAAAAAAAATACGCTTGGTTTTGGTATCGTTCAGATAAGTGCTGATCTTGTCTCGCTTCTTGAAAGCGAGTCTCCTTCGCCCTTGTCCGCGCTAAATAGCATCACTGCTCCAAGTTCCTCCAATGACGCGATTGGTCCGGGGGATACGCTCCAGATATCCATTTATGAGGTTGGCAACTCCCTCTTCGGCGGTACGGGCGGTAACGCTAGCGGGAGTTCGACCATCGAGTCTCTGACCGGCTCTGCGGTAGGTTCTCCTCCGGCAGCGGGGATATTGACGGGTTCAACGCCGGCCGAGGCACGCGGAGAGGCCGGAACGGTGCTGAGTAATTTACCCCCACTGGTGGTGAGTGCAAACGGGACTATAACAGTTCCATATATTGGCACGATGAATGTCTCGCATCAGACTACGGACTCAGTGGCGGCTAATATACGAGGCAAACTGACTGGGAAATCCCAGTCTCCGCAAGTGATCGTCCGATTGATACAGGGCGTCACGAATTCTGCCTTGATCTTTGGCGATGTGAAACGGCCGGGTCGTGTTTCTCTTTCGCCCTCGCGAGAGCGGTTGCTGGATATCGTTGCGCTCGCTCAGGGGACAGTGCATGCCCCTGAAGATTCTGTTATCCAGATTATACGTGGCGAGCACGTCGTGCGTGTTCCGATGACACTGCCGGTGAATGATCCATCTGAGAATATACAGATCAGGCCTGGCGACCGAATTAACGTCATGTATAAGCCGCGCGCATTTACGGTGTTCGGCGCCGCTGGAAAGGTAAGCGAGGTTCCTTTCAATGTTCCTGAGCTCACTCTGGCAGAGGCGCTCGCGCGGGCGGGGGGGCCTTCGGATGGTCGTGCCGATCCTAACGGGGTCTTCCTTCTGCGTTATGAAAACAATGATGTGGTGCGTAGGCTTGGATTGCCAGTTTCGGATACGGCTACGGTAACGCCTGTCGTTTATCAGATTGATATGATGAACGCCGGTAATTACTTCCTCGCGCAGCGCTTTGTGATGCGCGATAAGGACCTTCTCTACTTCTCCAACTCCAAGTCTAACGAATTCTATAAGCTGTTTGCTCTCATCAGTACGATCGTTCAGCCAGGCATTACCGCTGGTTATATGGCTAGGTAAGCGAGTGAATCGAGCATGGATTGTGATGTTGCGTGAGAGGTAACAACGCTCACGATCCATGTGATGAAGGGAGTTACCAAAATTTGTTCGGAATATGTACTGCAATACCGTTGTGCAGTCATCAAAACAAATACTCAGTAAATTTTGATGATAGTTTCCAGGGACCTATTTTCTGATATTCTGCCTATAGTTATACTAAGAACGCGTAGGATTTGTATTTATTGTGCAAGCGCCTACAAAGTGTAGCAACCTAAAGATTGACACAATTTGCGGCTGTAAGTCTGCGGGAGAATGCGTTAGGTATGTTTCTTTTGTAATTTTTTATTGCAAGTAGCAAACACCACTTTCCTAGGGTCGGCAGTATGATGGAAGACAACGACAACGCCGTTATCGAGCAGATTGGCCGATATACATTGTCCTACTATCCCTCGGGAACAGATGGCATTGTGGTTGTGTTTGCGTCGGCGGGTGCGCGTCTAGCTGGCCCAATTGAAGAGTTCAAGGGATCGCTTCGACGGTATGGAATATCCATGCTGTTCGTCCGGGATCGTTATTCGTCATGGTACCAGGAACCAGAGGCGGAAGACATGTTTCGTAAGGCTGCCGATATGGTAAGCGCTTATAAAAACGTGGCGGTTCTTGGAGAGTCGATGGGCGGATCCGGGGCACTCCTATTTCCCAGGTACTGCGATAACATTGATCGTACGCTTGCATTCTCTCCTCTCTACAGTTTCGGATACCCATACAATAATTTTGCTGCTGGCTGGGAGAATGACCAGACACCACAATTCTGGGCGTTCGATACGGACAGTGAAGCAGCGCGCGAAACATCGGTGCTGATGTTCGGTGCACGCCAGTGGCAGGATGCCCCGCATGCAGGCGTGTACGCCCTGGAGGGATATCCGGTCTTGATGATCAAAGGGGCTGGTCACCTGGTGGCGGCCCATCTGAAAAAGGGGACCTCAGAAAACTATCTGGGACAGCTGCTGGATCTGTTTCTGGATTTTTCTCTCCCGTTCCGAGCTGAAAACGTCAGGAGCCGACTGCGGCCTGTCATTGCCAGATATGGTCTTGAGGAGCGAGACTGGAATTTCGAGGCGGTTATGAGGCGATCTCATATTCGCATTCAGGAGCGTGGGACGCTCCCGGCACCTTCGGGGTGTGTGGATCTCGCCTTGAATCGACCGACGGATCAAAGCTCCGTTTGGGAGCACGCTGCCGGTAAAACGACCCAGGAAGATTCGGCCCGTGCCGTCGAGGATATTCTGTACGAATTCTTCGCTTTTCATACCGATCTTGAGGATAATCCATGGTGGAAGGTTGATTTGGGTGCAAACGCGGAGATCGAAGAAATTCGCATTTACAACCGGATTGACGATGCTTCCGAGCGTGGGCTCAGGTTTACGATTCAGATCTTCGAAGGGCGGCAGTGGAAAACCGTCTTTCGCAAAGATAATCACGATATGTTCGGCGGAATCGACGGCACGCCTTTCATATGGCGACCCGAAGGTGGGCTCAGGACGCAGCATTTGCGCATCAGATCGCTTGCGCTTGAAGACTACCTTCACTATCAAAAAATCGAAATTTTCGGACGTCGCGGCGTCGGAGTGTTGAGGGAAAAGACGCAGGTGGGCGGTGACCTTTCGGGTTCATCGCATTGATCTTCGTAGCCTGGCTGCCGATTGACTTGCGCCGAGTATCCCACTGGGGGAGGCGCAAGTTAGTGTGAATGACTATTGTTTGTTGCAGGCAGTAGCCAAATTGTCGAGCCGAAACTTCCAGTATCTGTTATCAGACACTCTATAGATTGAGCAGAAAGGTCATCAATGTCGGATCAGCCAGCAGGGCAGGGGATAGAGGGATACACGCCTCAGCCCCGTACGCGCAAAAATATAATTATGCCTGTCCTCGCGTTCTTTAGAAAAAGACCCGATCTGACACTTTGCGTGATCCTTCCCAATATTCTCCTATTCATCTACCTGACTTGTATTGCTAGCCCGCAATACGTTTCCGAAGCGCATTTCATGGTCAGAAGCGAGCGCAGTCAGAACGGGACTTCTCTTTCCATGCTCCTTCAGGTTGGTGGAGAGAGTATCACGAGCGAAAATACCTTTGCGGTACAGGACTACATGACCTCGCGTGATGCAATGAACCTTCTTATACAGAAAGAAGGTCTTGCAAAGGTATTCGATCCAAAAAATGCAGATTTCATGGCGCGTTATCCGAATTGGTATTCGCGTACAGATCACGAAAGCTTTTACAGATATTATAAAAGGCATATCAAAGCGCAGGTTGACGCTGAAACATCCCTGTCCGTACTCAGAGTACGGACCTTTAGTGCCAGTGACTCCAAGCGCATAGCGACGGCACTGATCACGGCTTCTGAGGGTTTGATTAACGAGATCAACGATCGGCAGCGTCAGAATCTCATCGGTGCAGCACAAAAAGAAGTCACAAATACACTCGCGCAACTGAAAAAGCTGCAGGAGCGTATGGCTAACTTCCGCGATACGAATGCGATAATCGATCCCGAAAAGCAGACGGCTCCGCTTGTCGGAACCCAGTATGCTTTACAGGCAATGCTGCTTTCTACTCAGATGCGGCTTGATCGTATGCGTCTCACATCCCCGGAAAGCCCAACGATAAAGGTGTATGAGCAGCAGATTTCCGTTTTGCAGCATGAGCTGAAAACGGCAGGATCTCGTCTCACCGGAGGGACGGAGTCTCTCGTTCCCAAGCTTACGGAATTCGATACCCTGTCTATACAGAGGCAGTTGCTCGAGAAGGTATTGATGTCTGAAGTTGCCTCCCTGGAGGCCGCAAAAGCGCAGGCAAATCGTCAGATGGTTTTCCTGGAAGAAGTGACGAAGCCGGATCAGCCCGACTATCCCGAATATCCGCCGGTATATTACGTCATGGCAATCTCAATATTCTGCACATACGGGTTGTACGTGATGATCAAGCTACTCGTTGCAGGAGCACGGGAGCACAAGATCACATGAGTACCCAACATTCGAAGAAGTACTCTATCTGGCAGTGCTTTTATTTGCAGTTCAAAGTCATACATGCTCTCGTGTTGCGAGAGATTCATACACGTTATGGCCGCGAAAATATCGGATTTCTGTGGGTTATCGGCGAGCCGATCATGTTCTGTGCGGGTGTGGCGATTCTCTGGACTGCTATCAGACCCGCCCGTGAGCATGGACTTGCGATGACTGCGATCGTTGTCACGGGATACGTGCCCCTAACCATGTGGCGACACTGTCTCGGTCGAGCCGTGAAGGCCTATGAGGCCAACGGGAGCCTACTGTTCCACAGGCAGGTAACGCCATTCGATATCATAACCGCACGGTCCTTCCTCGAAATTATCGGGACCATCATGGCCGGCGTGGTGGTGACGATCGGGGCTATTCTGTTTGGTTTCATGAAGCCCCCACAGGATTTCGGTCTGTTATTCCTTGGATTGTTTTTCCAAAGCCTGTTCTGTTTCGCAACGGCGCTCCTTGCGGCCTCGTTGAGCGAGCTCTCTGATTTCGTTGAGAAGGTCGTCGGAATATTCAGCTATCTGGCTCTTCCAGTTACTGGCGCCTTCATAATGGTCAGCTGGGTCCCTATAAAGTATCAATGGATACTCCTGTGCTCTCCAATGGTGCACAACGTAGAGATGATACGAGGCGGACAGTTTGGCATGGGCGCAAATGTTCACTACGACGTATTTTTCGACTCCTGGATAACCGGCCTCCTGCTGCTTATTGGTATTATCCTGACAGCAAACGTGCGCAAGCACCTTGAGATCGTCTAGGTCGAGGCAAGCATGATATGTTGAAATGCATCAACGTGACGAAGGATTTCCATACTACCGGAGGTATTCGAAGAGTTCTCAATGGCGTCAATCTCACTGTTGAACGTGGGGAAAAGCTCGGGATTCTTGGTCATAACGGTGCTGGAAAGTCGACCCTGTTGCGCCTGATAGGGGGTGTCGACTACCTGACAGCCGGCCGTATCGAGCGCGATATGTCCGTCTCGTGGCCATTGGCGTTCACTGGAGCATTCCAAGGTAGCCTCAGTGGGCTGGACAATCTGCGATTTATCTGCCGCATCTATGAGAAGGATTATCCGCAGACAAGAGAGTTTGTGGATGAATTCGCCGCGCTCGGAAAGCAGCTGCTTGAGCCGGTTAAAACCTATTCGTCCGGTATGAGAGCACGTCTCGCGTTTGCGCTTTCTCTTGCGATCGAGTTTGAATGCTATCTGATCGACGAGGTTATCATGGTCGGCGATGCCCGGTTCGCCGAAAAATGTCACCGGGAACTTTTCGAGAAACGCGAAGATCGAAGTCTGATAATCGTGTCGCACAATATGGAGTTCGTAAGAGACTCCTGCACCAGATGTGTTCTATTGCGCGACGGCAAGGCTCATGATTGCGATAGTGTACAGGACGGGATCGAATCCTATCATAGATACTGATCATTATGAGCGAAAGTGTGGAGCGGGCAGTTTCGTTTGTATATGGTATTGAAAAGTCCAATAGCGAGTCCTATAGGAATAGTACTGTCTAGAATTCTTGTTTATTCCTTCAACAGTGGCGGGTTACTTATTTTAAATGTCTGAATATCATAAAATTACAAAACTTCATCAGATCATGATAGTGGATGATGGTGAGATACCAGACGAAATCCCGTCAGAACTGGCACGCAATATCGATGCCGCGCGTTCCGTTTATCCAGATGCTGAGCACAGATTATGGAGCGGCAACCAACTTCGTAATCTCATAGCGGAGAATTTCGACGCTCGAGTGCTGGTGGCATACGACACGCTGAAACCGTATTCCTATAAAGCCGATCTCGGACGCTTTGCGCTGTTATATCTTTTTGGCGGCTTGTACGTCGATTTGGGTGTGCATCTGACGAAGCCCTGGCAGATCCCGACCGAGAAAGGAGTTGCAGCATTCCGAGATGTGTCCTTCTCATCTCCGGCTTGGTCGGCTTTGCAAACCGGCGTCCTCTGGGCTCTCCCGGAGCGTCCTGAGTTCGCTGCTGCTATCGAGCGCATTGTCTATAATTGCGATAAAAAATATTACGGATCGAATCCTCTTTATCCAACCGGGCCTGTACCTCTGGGGCGTGCTTTCCTTGCTGTGATGACGCAGAGATGGCTGGCCCCCGATGCTGACGATCAGTTCATTGGCGAGTGTCGATGTGCGACTCCAGACTCAGACATGCTCAATGTGACCTATGTTTCACGCGAAGGGACTGTCATCGGATTCAGATCTAAAAGGCTTCCTGGAGATCTCGAACATCTGGGCCTGAATGGCTCGAACAACTATAATGTCATGTGGAATAACCGCTCGATCTACGGCGAGGAGACCCGCCTGTGGAGCGCAGACGATATGTCCATCAAGATCAGCAACGGCGCGATCCTGTCTGACAAAGGGATCGTTCTGAGCAGCGATCATGGGCACCCCCAGATTTTTGGGCCACATGCGCCGTTGCAGGCCGGTCATCATGTCGTCTCGGTCAAATTCACGCAGGGCAGTGAGTTCGATCGCGTTCGTGTCGATCTGACGGCACGAGGTCAAAAAGCTGTTCTGAAGACAGTTATCGTCCAGTCGTCTCAGTTATCGTCAGAGGGCGCTTTTTCGTTTCCTGTAGATCTCGACGAAAATCAGGAAAATATCGAGTTCATCGTTCATAATCTCGGTAAATTCGCCGGAGCAATCGTCTCATTCTCGATAAGGGAAATCAGAACCACTACGTGGGATTCCCAAAATACGGCTATCCAGGTCATCGGGGGTGTTCGTACGAACGCTGGCATACGTATAAGACGTTGGAGAAAGGGACGTGTTACCTACGGTCCTTATGTAAATCTGAATGCTGGCTCTTACCAACTGAAGATCTATTTCTCAGCCGATACATGGTTCAACAAGGTGATTATCGATTTTGCGGCAGGATCTGACCACGTTGCTTTTGCGCGCGTTGCCAAGAAATTTGGGGACATGCAACAGCCGAACATGTTGGTTGTGCCATTCAGTATTGCAGAAGATAAAGAAATGGTTGAATTCCGCCTTGAGACTAGTCGTTTTTTCTTCGGAACACTACTTGAGTATCAATTGATCGCACTTTGATTGGCTTACGCGCTGCAGGCAGGAATAAGATATGTCTAACGAATTTCAGAAAATTGATTGGCTCCATCAGGTATTTATTGTGGACGATTTCAAAACGCCGCAAAAACTGCCGGGTATGTTGGAAAATCATGCTCAGATCGCCCGTGATTTTTATCCCGATGCTAAATACAAGCTTTGGGGTGGGGACGATCTCCGGGAGTTCATAGGTAAAGAGCTTGATCGTGATGTCTTGTGGGCATTCGATCAGCTAAAGCCGTATTCCTATAAGTGTGATCTGGCGCGCTACTGTCTGATGTACGTACACGGCGGTATATATTTCGACCTGGCGATCAAAATGCTCACGCCCTGGAATGTTCCTAAAAGTCATGGTGTGGCGGCTTTTCGGGAAATGTACGATGGGATGGAGTGCTGGGCGCTAACCCAGACAAGTATTCTCTGGTCTCTGCCAAAGCGCAGAGAATGGGAATTGGTTATCAATGCAATCGTACAAAACTGCCGTGACGAATTTTACGGCACCCATGACCATTACCCGACCGCTGGTCCTTTGCTAGGCAAGAGCTTTGCTGCTGCGATGCTGGAGCGGGAGAATACTCCACAGGTTGACGATCAGTTTTTGGGAGAAGTGCGCTATCTGACACCGGAGCGACAGCAGCAGAATGTCGTATATGTTTCTCCGGAGAGAACGCTTGTCGCTATGCGCAACAAGCTCAATGCTGGTGATCTAAGTGAGCTAGGTGTCACTGGGGCTAACAATTACTGCAAAATCTGGAAGGCGAAAAAAGTATATAGTGAGAAGGAGCATGTATGGACTCCTTTGGATAAGAGTGTGGTCATAGACGAGGTCGGCACTCTCGAAGATGGATGCATCCTTGTTCGTGCAGGTCAGAGCGGGCGTGTTACTTATGGACCCTACGTAGATCTCCCGCCCGGGAATTATAAACTCACACTGAATTTCACTGAAGATACTAAGTATAAGAAGGTATTTTTCGACATTTCTCGCGGTGGTGGGCGGCCTCCCGTTGGAGAATACGAACGCGCCTATGACACTGTCGTCGAGCGTGACCATGAAAGCGTCTTTTTCAGCCTTCCGGAAGAAGCGCTATCTCTGGAGTTCAGATTGAGTGTTTTTGGTGACTTTGAAGGGGCGCTAAGAAGCTTTGTTGTTGAGGATGTACAACAATATGAATGGCTCCCGGAAAATCCCTGCATTGTCGTTGATCAGGTCGGCAAGTTGCTGTCGACAGGGATTGTCGTCAAAAAAGGCGAAGCTGGTCGGGTGTTCTATGGACCGTTTGTAGATTTGCTCAAGGGGGATTACATCCTTTCTTTGGAGTATGATGCCGAGACATCCTTCAAAAAATTGCAAGTTGATATTTCATCCGATTGGGCGAAGAATAACGAGGGCCTTTTCAGTATTGAGGACAGTTTGTCCACGATACATGAAAAGAGCGAGTTCAGGTTCAGCCTGCCTGCAGATCGAAAGGCCGTCGAGTTCAGATTGACTGTCTTTGGTGATTTTTCGGGTTGTATCAAAAAGATCTCGCTCAAAGCCGATACTGGTGAAAAAATAGTTGGAGAGATCGTCGAGAAAGTGCCCGTATCTCAGCATCGCCATATCATTGAAGAACAAGAATATAGGAATGATAACAGAAGCTGGACAGATAAACTTATCTCTACGGTTGGGGTGCGGATGAATGGGCTGTTTGGGCGAAACCGTTCGCGATAACCGAGATTGCTCTAACCTGTAATTTGCACGGCTCTTATCGAGCGATGGTTGGTTCGTGCGTCTCAGGCAAATCAGTACCGTAACTCTGCTTGATTTATTGAAGGGGTCATTATCCTGATAATGAGATAATGACCCCTTCATGTCGTTATGGGTAGAATAGATAGTCTCGAAAGCTGTTAATCCTCTTGGGCTCCTAGCAGGCGGTTTATTGGCGGCTTCGCAGCCTGATGCGCGGGTTTCCGTTTTGCACGGTCTATGACGCCTGCGGACAATTCGGATGGATCCGCTGGTGACATCTCGTGCGGGATTACGAGCAGCGCGTCGATGTTTCCGAAGGCATAATACACATTGCTACGGGCAGTCTCATACTGCGCAGAAACGCCCATCCGTGAATGTCCGGAAGGACTTTCAATAGGAGAGGAACTTTAGTTATGGAGTTTGATACTATTATGTACAACTCCATCCGTAGTGACCACCAGCAAATGATCGCCAACCCATTCGGCCAGAAATATCTGTTCCAGATCGTCAAGGCCTAACCGGAGCAGTTCGGTTTTCAGCCATGCCTCGCTTCGTTCGAGCGTCTTGAGTTCCTCCTCGAGTACTTCACCGCGGAGAACCAGAAAACGCGACGGCTTTTTGGCCTCTTCCTTCATGATGACGCTGACATGACCTGTCGTTTCGATCTGGGCAAAATCGATATCGTCGAAGCTGAAAATGTTCTGCATGCGCAAGGCCGTGGCGATATCTTTCATATCAATACGGCTGGCGTTCTCCTTGAAATTCTCGATCAGGAAACGTCCATTACGGATAATGGTAATGGGCTCGCCAATCGTGCGTTTGCGCAGGCCGGGAATTTTGCGTGAGAGCGCATTGAACAGTGCCATCAGGGCGATGCACAGAACCAACAAGGCGATGTAATGCAGAATGGGAAGCTTGTCGTTATAGAGAATACCTCCCACGACACCGCCCAGAATAAAATTCCCGACGAGATCGACCGAGGTCATCATGGCAATCTGGTTGCGACCTGTGACATTCAGATAGGAAATGATCAGGGTAAAGCCGATAACGAGCTTTAGAATAACCCAGAGATAAAGGGTGATCACGCGACTCATGTCCTTTTTATTGATGTCACGACGGCTCTAACCATTTCGGGCACAGCAGGTTTCTTCAAATGGGTTACATTAAAAAATTGGCATTGATGGAAGCTCCGCGCGTCCTGGTTCCCTGAACAAGGTGCTGATTTCAAAAAACAACCCGACGTAATGTTTCCTATCTTGGAAAGCAGCATGGGAAATCTCTGAAACTCTGGTGGTTGTTCTCGTTTTGTTCGTATGATACGGGCGGAATTGAAGGAGGACCATCATGGATGACAGATCGGATATGGCGATGCTGCGCAAAAGCGTTGCGCGTATTGAACAACGTTATCGAGGGTCCTTCGAAGCGCTTTATCTGCAGACTGGTCTGTCTCTGGTCGATAATGCCCTCAAAGGAGGGCTGCGTCGCGGCGTGCTCCACGAATTTCTGGGAAACGGACATGATCGTGTTCTTTGTGCCCGCCCAACGCAGTTTATTGCGCATGTGCTCTCTCAGGCAGCCGGGCCGGTTATCTGGGTTACGCCACCGGGCGAGGCGCCGATCCTGAATGGCCTGCGTCAGGCGGGTCTTTCAGCAGAGCGCCTGCTCTGCATTGAGGTCGATCCGGCACGCATGGCTGCAACGGTGGAAGATGTCTTGCGCAGTCAGGGCGTACTCGCCGTCATTGCAGATATGTCCTTGCCACTTTCCCTGACGGCTTCCCGTCGACTGGCTCTGGCGGGAGAGGCCTTCGGTGTGACCGGCTTTCTGCTTCATCGTCATGAACAGATTGTGCCGCCCAGCGCCTGCTGGACCCGGTGGCGTATCGCCGCAGCGCCTTCTGCGCCGGTCAGACTGGGATGCCGCGCTCTTCTGCCTTTCCCCGAAGGTCTTTCACTTGCTTTGCTGCGGCATCGTGGCGGCGATACCCTGCATTGGAGGGTCAGAACGGATCATGTCACGCCGTCTTCTTTCCCTCTGGCTGCCGTACTGGCACACAACGCTCTGGCACAAGGCGCATCCGCATCGCGACCCAACCCTGCCTCTGGTGTTGTATGGGCGTGAAGGCCAGCAGCGGAAAGTTCTGGCGGCCAACGAAGCAGCTCTGTACTGCGGTGTTCAGAAAGGCCAGATGCTGGCTATGGCACGTAGCCTCGTGCCGGATCTGGTATCAAAGCCCCTGTGTCCGGCACGCGCTTCAGAGGCCTTGCTCGAGCTGGCTGAATGGTGTCGTCGCTTTTCCCCTCTCGTATCGATCAATCCTCCAGACGGATTATGGATCGACACCACAGGTTGTGCGCACCTGTTCGGTGGGGAAAGCACCATGCTGTCTGCCATAGATACGGCATTGGCAGAGCAGGGCCATACCGTGCGGGTCGCTCTGGCCGATACGGCTGGGGCGGCTCATGCCCTGGCCCGTTATGACCGGGTTTCCCTTCTGGCAGTTCCGTCTGGAGGGATCGAACAGGCACTTGATCCGCTCCCTGTTGAGGCACTGCGTCTGGGGCAGGAAGAATGCGATCTTTTGCATAGGCTCGGTATTGTCCGTGTGGCCGATTTGCGTCGTGTTCCACGGTCGGCTCTGACGCGTCGCTTCGGTGTGGTGCCTGCACGTCAGCTCGACTACGCGCTGGGCAGGCAAAAAGAACCGCTTCGTTTCGAACCGTCTTTCGTTGCATTGCGGGCAGTGCGTCATCTGGTTGAACCGATTGGCACAGCAGAAAGTATTGTGCATGTCATTCAGGTTCTTGTGCAGGAAATTGCCTTTTTACTGCAGGAAAAAGGAATGGGTGCCCGTCGGGTCGATCTGATTTGCCATCGTGTCGATCACATCACCCAGGCAGTTCGCGTTGGCACTTCCGAACCGGTCAATAATCCCGCGCGCCTGCATCGTCTGCTGTGCGAGCAGGTCGAAACGATCGATCCGGGGTTTGGTATAGAATGCATGATTCTGCAGGTGGAGCAGACCGAGCGTTTCTGCTCTGCCGTGACGGAAAGCGATCTTGCAGAGACAAGACCGCAAGAAAATACAGCTATTCTCGGCTTGCTGGCGGAGCGTCTGCATAACCGGCCCGGTCTGCATGCTGTCTATTATCCGGGCACCACCGATATGCCTTTCCCTGAAGCTGCACAGCAGCGTCTGGTCGTATCCGCCAAAGCGGGGGTGCTGCCGGACTGGCCGCGCCCCACCCGGCTTTTTGCACCGCCCCGTGCCATCGCACCGCCGCGTCTGGCGCAGGATGAAACGCCGTGCAGTTTTGTCTGGCAGGGGCAGACGCTGCACATTCATGGCGCAGAAGGGCCGGAGCGTCTGCACGGTGCCTGGTGGCAGCATCCCTCGCAGGCAGGCGCCATACGCGATTACTGGATTGTGGAGACTGAAGAAGGCGATCGCTTCTGGCTGTTCCGTCGGGGGGACGGCCATCATGCCTGGTCGGGCGATGGTGCCTGGTTCGTGCATGGGCTGTTCTGATGACGCAGGATTTCCTTTCCCGCGCGACCATGCGTCCTGCCGAGCCTGGTGAAATTGCCGAGGCCCTGACCCATGCGCTGCGTTTTGACGGACGTCGTCGTGTGCATGATGCCGATGAGCTGATGGCAACCCTTGTGGCAGAACGACTGGTTGCCCATCTGGCGCGCTGCGGCTTCGTGCTCATGAAGCGTGCCGATGCCATGCCTCATGACACGAGCGGCCACCATCACCCTCATGATCCGGTGAAAGGGGAGGGGTCATGACGACCCCGCTGCATGTCACATCCTATTATTCGTTTCTGCGTGGTGTAAGCGCACCGCACGATCTGTTTTCCGTCGCCCACAGGCAGGGGCACAAGGCTCTCGCCCTGACCGATCGTCATTCGGTAGCAGGCATGGTGCGTGCTCATGATGCTGCGCGTCAAAGCGGGATACGGCTTTTGCCCGGTTGTCGGCTGGATCTGCTCGATGGAGCGACACTTCTGGCTTATCCGGTCGACCGGTCAGGATGGGGCTCATTATGCCGCTTGCTGACACTGGGGCATCGTCGGGGTGCGCGTGAGGTTTTTTCGCTCGACTGGGGCGATCTGCTTCAGGGGGCACAGGGACTCGTTCTCATTCTGCTGCCGGGAGTGCCCGATGAGCAGGCGCAACAGCGGCTTCAGCATCTGGCTCGCACGGGCACCTCAACCGGACAGCCTGTTTATTGCGGGCTCTCGCATCGCAGTGCACCGGGCGATCTGTTGCGACTTCAGGCGCTCGAGACTCTGGCTGCGTCCTGCAATGTGCCGAGTGTTGTGACAGGCGATGTGCTCTATCATGAAGCGCGCTGTCATGTGCTGCAGGATGTGGTGACCGCCATTCGCGAAAACTGCACACTGGATATGCTGGGCGACAGGCGCGAAATCCATGGTGATCGCGCACTCAAATCGCCAGACTCTCTGGTCCGGCTTTACGAAGCCTTTCCGAAGGCGCTCGCCCGTATCGCCGAGATCGAGACACATTGTCGCTTCTCGATGGACGATCTCTGCTACCAGTATCCTCAGGAGACGGATCGGGCTGGCGAAACCCCACAGCAGACGCTTGCCCGGCTGGTGCACGAGGCTCTGCCGCGTCGCTATCCTGCGGGGGCGAACGAGGCTGTCAGAAAACAGATCGCTCACGAATTGGAGCTGATCGGTTCTCTCGATTACGCCCCCTATTTCCTGACCGTGCATAGTATCGTCCGTCAGGCACGTGCGCTCGATATCGTCTGTCAGGGGCGTGGATCCGCCGCCAATTCGGCCATCTGTTACGTACTGGGCATTACGGCCATCGATCCTGTGCGCTCCGGTCTTTTGTTCGAGCGGTTCATTTCTGCAGAGCGTCGTGAACCGCCCGATATCGATGTCGATTTCGAGAGCGACCGTCGTGAGGAAATCATCCAGTGGATCTATCGCCGTTATGGCCGCAGCCATTCGGCGCTATGTGCCACCCTCATGCGCTATCGCCCCAAGGGAGCCTTGCGCGAAACCGGTAAGGTGCTTGGACTGAGCGAGGATCTGCTCGGGATCCTGTCCAAATATCTCGCCTCTTCTCTGGGCGATCCGGTGCAGCTCAAGGCGCGTGCGGCAGAGCTCAATCTCAATCTGGCAGACCGCCGTCTGGCCCTCACCTTGCGCATGGCTTCCGAACTGGTGGGGATACCGCGTCAGCTCGGCACGCATCCGGGTGGATTCGTGCTGACACGCGACAGGCTGGACGAACTCGTGCCCATCCAGCCCGCTGCGATGGAAGATCGCCAGATCATCGTCTGGGACAAGGACGATATCGATATCCTCAAATTCATGAAGGTCGATGTGCTGGGGCTTGGCATGCTGGGCTGTCTGCGTCGCGGTTTCGAGCTGCTGGCCGAGCATCGCATTCGCCAGCTCGATATGGGCTCCGTACCGCCCGAAGACCCGGCAACCTATGCCATGATACGCCGCGCCGACACGCTGGGCACATTCCAGATCGAGAGCCGCGCCCAGATGTCCATGCTGCCGCG
>Ga0157365_10000455_pt1 | contig 17855 bp, 15 predicted proteins | sample AttsexASBM3_FD_111478 | JGI IMG/M metagenome (GOLD analysis project Ga0157365, IMG submission 111478) | Fungus gardens microbial communities from leaf cutter ant in Ribeirão Preto, State of São Paulo, Brazil - Atta sexdens ASBM3 | ecosystem: Host-associated > Fungi > Mycelium > Unclassified ... | reverse complement strand
GCGCATTTCATTTTCAATCAGGTGACCCAGCAGGCAGTGAAGGTTACTTTTCCCGATGCTTTTTTCTGTCTGCCACGGATGAAAGAGACAGGTGATACTGCGGTACCGGTCATCATGGGTTTCCTGCCGCAGTTCATTGAGTACGGCCAGCCGGGTATTCCCGCCGTTGGCGATGATATAGAACAACTCGCCCGGACGCTGAGTGATGTGCGGGGGATGATCAAGGCCGCGTAAACGCACCGAGGCTTTGATTTCTTCATAGTCCGGGTTGTGGGTAAGTCGCGGATTCATATCGAATGGACGTAAATCTTACAGGGGGAGGGTAATCAGCGTATGCATACTGTTATTCATGGTTGTTGCTCCTGTGCGATGAGCGCAACTGCCGCAGGTTTAGCTTTTTCACAACCCATTCGTCGATCACCTTTTCAAGCCATGCCACGCTGGCGGGTCCTATTTTTATGGACTGAGAAAAATGGCCTTCTTTCATCCAGGCATAGATTTGTGAGCGATGAAGCCCGGTTCTGGCCTCAACCTGTTTTATGCGCAGTAAATGTTAAGGTGCCATCATTCTCTCCGGTTCATTAAGGACAAGGAGAGTTTTTACCTGTCAGCCAGTGCTGAAAACAGGATCAAATAAACTTTCAGTATGGAAATTAACGCGAGGATCGCGTGGTTTTTAATGGGGTATTTTTCTGGTAAATGTTTTCTGGGGGGGATATTAGTGTGAGACATAGGGTAATGTCCGGGATATATCCGTTCGGTGGATAATTACGAGGCGTTGGTCACATTTCTGGACTATTTTTTTGTCCAGAAAGGACTTCATTCCTGCAGGTTAAGGGTAAAAGGAATAATTCACTACTGCTATATCTGGTTTGTGTTGTGCTATTTTCGTCCAGTTTTGGACAGGTATTGTCTTTTATTCAGGTCAATAAAATATGTTAGTTTCGTCATCATCATTACATTTAAAAGATATCTGGCTTTTTGCTCTGGCTTTCCTGGTAAACACAGTCTGGGTCTCTTGTGGTGGTTGCCTCTCCGGGATTATTTATCGCATGAATTTAGAGGAAGATTCTAATTAAAAGTAATATATCGGATATTATATCTATTTTGTTGATCTTAAATGGCGATTTGCTCTATTATATTTTTTGTAAAGAAACGTCGTTCACTTCAACAAACATTCCTCACGGAAAGGGACCACTATGGCTGATTCGTTCCAGAACGAGGTGCCTAAGGCACGCATTAATTTAAAGCTTGCATTACACACAGGGGGCGCACAAAAGAAAGTCGAGCTGCCGCTTAAACTCCTCACCGTCGGTGATTTCAGTAATGGCAGGGAGAGCCGTCCATTATCTGAAAGAGAGAAAATCAACGTCAACAAAAATAACTTCAACAGCGTACTTTCGGAATTTAACCCGGAAGTGAGCCTCGCGGTGCCGAATACGCTGGCCGGAGATGGCTCTGAAGAAAATGTGACGCTGAGTTTTTCCGATATTAAAGATTTTGAACCAGAACAGGTTGCCCGTCAGATACCTCAGCTCCGCGCCATGCTGGCGATGCGTAATTTATTACGCGACCTCAAGTCTAATCTGCTGGATAACGCCACTTTCAGAAAAGAACTCGAAAAAATTCTTAAAGACCCGGCGCTGTCCCAGGAATTACGCGACGAAATGAGTGCGCTTGCCCCGAAATAATAGCGTGCATTTATTAATGGATTAACCGGAAATATGCTGATGTCTGTAAATACTGAAACCGCCTCTGCGCAGGGGCAGACCACCGTACTGGAAAAAGAGAGCGTTTACGCCTCCCTGTTTGAAAAAATTCATCTGACCCCAGCATCCAGCCTGGGTGATATTAACGACTTCCTCGACGATGCCGCGTTGTCTGACGCTCCGGCAGGTGAGCGCCTGACGGCCGCGATGCAGGTGTTTATGGACTGCATCCGCCAGTCCGGACAACAGGTGGAAAAGCTCGACAAGACGCTGATTGACCATCACATCGCGGAGCTGGATTATCAAATCAGCCGCCAGCTGGATGCGGTGATGCATCACGAAGAATTCCAGAAGGTGGAATCCCTTTGGCGCGGCCTAAAGCAGCTGGTGGACAACACCGACTACCGCCAGAACGTAAAAACGGAAATTCTGGATGTGTCCAAGGACGACCTGCGTCAGGACTTTGAAGATGCGCCGGAACTTATCCAGAGCGGCCTGTACTGGCACACCTATACCGCTGAATATGACACCCCGGGCGGCGAGCCGATTGGTTCAGTCATTTCCGCCTATGAGTTCGATGCCAGCCCACAGGACGTGGCGCTGCTGCGTAATATCTCGAAGGTGTCCGCTGCCGCACATATGCCGTTTATCGGTGCCGTCGGCCCGGCCTTCTTTATGAAGGACTCCATGGAAGAGGTGGCCGCAATTAAGGACATCGGTAACTACTTCGACCGTGCAGAATACATCAAATGGAAATCCTTCCGCGACACCGACGATGCCCGTTATATCGGCCTGGTGATGCCACGCGTGCTGGGGCGTCTGCCTTACGGCCCGGACACGGTGCCGGTGCGCAGCTTCAACTACGTTGAGCAGGTGAAAGGTCCGGACCATGAGAAGTACCTGTGGACCAGCGCGTCGTTTGCCTTCGCCTCCAATATGGTGAAGAGTTTCATCAGCAACGGCTGGTGCGTGCAAATACGTGGCCCGCAGGCGGGCGGGGCGGTGAAAGACCTGCCGATCCACCTGTACGATCTGGGTACCGGCAACCAGGTGAAGATCCCGTCAGAGGTGATGATCCCGGAAACCCGCGAGTTTGAATTTGCCAATCTCGGCTTTATTCCGCTGTCGTACTACAAGAACCGCGACTACGCCTGCTTCTTCTCGGCCAACTCCGCCCAGAAACCGGCGCTGTACGACACTGCGGACGCCACCGCCAACAGCCGCATCAATGCCCGTCTGCCGTATATCTTCCTGCTGTCGCGCATTGCGCATTACCTGAAGCTGATTCAGCGCGAGAACATCGGGACCACCAAAGACAGACGTCTGCTGGAGCTGGAACTCAATACGTGGGTACGCAGTCTGGTGACCGAAATGACCGATCCGGGCGACGAACTGCAGGCCTCACACCCGCTGCGCGACGCGAAAGTGGTGGTGGAAGACATTGAGGACAACCCGGGCTTCTTTCGCGTGAAGCTGTTCGCGGTGCCGCACTTCCAGGTGGAAGGCATGGACGTGAACCTGTCGCTGGTGAGCCAGATGCCGAAAGCGAAAGCGTAAGGCGGGAGCAGGGATGAAAATTTATCGTCCGTTATGGAGTGACGGGGCTTTCCTGGCCCCGCAACAGTTTCAGCAGCAGGCCCGCTGGAATGAACACGTTGCCGACATGGTCGCCGGAATGGGTATTTCTCATCCCTGGGGCGTGGTTGCGGCAGAGTTTGATGATGCTGCACTGGTGCTCTCGCGCCTGAATGCCACCCGACTGGTCGTGCGTTTCCAGGATGGCACGATAGTTGATACGGATCTGGCGGATAATCTTCCGCCGGTCTGCGATTTATCCGCTGCAAATGGCTCTGAAGCCGTTGAAGTGCTTGCTGCGCTGCCGCTGTTGAGCGCCAGTGGTGGCAACCTCGATAACGGGCAGGACAGTGAACGCCCGCGTCGCTGGAAAGCCGAACGTGTGGTGGTGCAGGAACTGGCCGGGCATGAAAGCGGGGAGCTCGCGATCCTGCGTCATGCCCTGACGCTGCGTCTGTCCGTCCAGGAAAACACAGCATACCTGACCTGCCCGGTCGCCCGTCTGGTACGTAATGCACAGGGGCAGTGGTGCCGTGACCCGGGCTTTATCCCGCCGATGCTTTCTGTTGCTGCCAGCCCGTGGCTTGCCACCGAGCTGGGTGACCTGCTGGTTCGTCTGCAGGCCCGCCGCCGTCGCCTGATGGCCATGCGTCGTGAAAGCAATGAAAGGATGGCCGATTTTGCGGTCGCGGATGTCTCCCTGTTCTGGCTGCTCAATGCCCTGAACAGCGCCGAGCCGGTGCTGACGGAACTGCTGCAGACACCGGGCAGGCATCCGGAACTGCTGTACCGCGAACTGACCCGGCTGGTCGGCAGCCTGCTGACTTTCTCACTGGATCACGACGCTGGGGACATTCCTGCTTACAAGCACGATGCACCAGAGCGGGTATTCCCGCCGTTGCTGGCACTGCTCGATAAACTGCTGGAAGCCAGCCTGCCGTCGAGGGTAGTGAGTATCCACCTGGAGCATCAGGATCAGATCTGGAAAGGTGCCCTGCACGATGCCCGCCTGCGTGAAGGGGCGGATTTCTACCTTTCCGTACGCTCTTCCATGCCGAACCATGAACTTCAGACGAAATTCCCGCAGCTGTGTAAAGCGGGCAGCTTTGAGGATGTTTCGGATGTGGTGAATGTGGCCCTGAGCGGGATGGTTATCAGGCCGCTGACCCATGTGCCGGCCGCTATCCCGTTACGCCTTGAGAACCAGTATTTCTCGCTGGATCTGAGTAGTGAGGCGGCACGGGCGATGCTGGAGGCGGGAAGCTGCACCTTCTATACCCCGCGCTCACTGGGTGATGTGAAACTTGAACTCTTTGCGGTGCTGCGCACATGAATACATCAGAAATGAGTCAAATTGAGCGTATTTTCTACCCGGGCTGGCTGATGGCCAGCCAGCTGCGGGGCGGACAGGAGGTCCGTGACGGCGAAAGACTCTATCGCCGGGCCTGCCGTCTGGTGCAGGAGGCGAAGGCTGCGCTCACGGAGGCAGGTTACAGCGACATCAGCTGTGACCATATGGTGTATGCCCTGTGTGCACTGCTTGATGAGAGCGTGATGAACCGGGGTACCACCGATGATGGCTATCTGACCTGGCACCGTGACCCGCTACAGGCACACTTCTTTGGCACCCTCAATGCCGGTGAGGAGCTGTGGGAAAGGATTCGAGATTTGCTAAAAGAAACTGCCCCTGACGCCGCCGTCCTGACCTGTATGTACCGAACCCTGCAGCTGGGGTTCGTGGGTCAGTATCGCGCCCAGGATGACGAGCGTCGGGAAGATACAGTTCGCGCGCTTGAAGAACGGGTACCGGCCTTCACGCTGGCACAGGACGCCCCCATTGTTGCCCGGGCATCACGTCTGCGCAGCGGTCGACGCGGGTACTGGCTGGCCTGGATCGTGGCCGTTGTCGCCTTGGCAGCGCTCTGGTTCTTCCTCTCGTCTTCGCTTACCGAGCTGGTAAGCCAGACCGTCAGGCCGGAGTAAGCGATGCGGGATGCGTACCGAAGTCTGTTAACTGTCCTGGGTGCCGTACTGGCGCTGTGGCTCATTCTGGGATTCTGGCCACTGTCCACGGGCAGCCGTGTGGCACTCAGCCTGCTGGTCGCTCTGGTCTCCGGGGTGATGTTCTGGTGCCAGCGCCGGGCTTCTCAGGCACGGGCGACCGCTGTCCGCGAGATTGTAGATGAAAACCTGCCGCCGGAAGATTTTCAGGGGGCGGTGATCCTCGTCTGCGGCGACAACAGCCCGCTGTTTGTGTCCGGCTCCTGTCACCGGGAAACCCGGCAGGGCTGGTATCTGTGGGTAAAGGATGCGGAACAACTGCCACTCCTGGCACAGCACCTGAGCCTGGTGCGCCCGGCCCTGGTGTCGCAAATCTCCGTCATGCTGGCGGTGGTACCTGAGCAACACATCTCCGGTGATGATTTTACCCAGCATCTTCGGGGCTGGCAGCGTGCTGTCGTCCGGTGCCGTGCGGCATTTGGCACACTCCCCCCGCTGTGGACCGTGACCTGGATATCCCCTCCTGTGGTCTGTGCGCAGGCTGAGTCCGTCTGGTTTTCCACGATAAACCCGCGAAGCGGTATTCAGGTGTATCAGTCCGGTCAGGGCAATGTGTCACTGACGGAGTGGATCCTGGAAACCGGAACTGACGGGCGTCTTTCGCGTCTGAGCCATGTCCTGTGGCTGGACAGTCTGCTTACCTGGCAAAACAGCGCGGTGAATGACCTGCTGTCGGTACGGCGGGGAGAGTTACCAGTGATGACGCCCTGCGTGCAGGGTATGTGCATGGTGCCGGTGATTGGTATCGCGGGCAATCTCTGGCAACAGCACATCACTTCCGTGACGGCGCTGCCACCGGATGCCGTTGTGAGCACAGAGCCACTGCCGCTGCCTGAACTACTGCTGCCGGCGTTGCCGCGCCGACGTGGCGTGAGCCGCAGGATGGTGTTCTGGCGTTATGCCGGATTACTGGGCGGGATTTTCCTGGCGCTGGCCATGCTGGCGTCCTGGGTGAACAACCAGCGCCTCATTCGTAATGTTGGCGATCACCTTGCGTTATATCACCAGCTGACGGGTCAGCCTGTTGCCCCGAAACTGCGTGCGCAGCAGCGCCTGCGGGCCGATGGAGCATTGCTGGACGACTGGGCGCGTCGCGGGGAGCCACTGCGTTATCGCATGGGTCTGTATCAGGGACTGCGACTGATTCCGCCCGTTGAGGCCACAGTCAGTGACTGGGCACCACCGCCACCGCCTCCTCCGGTCATTAAGAAAATCATTCAGGGTCCGAAAACCCTTCGTCTCGACAGCATGTCGTTGTTCGACACCGGAAAATGGGCGCTGAAACCTGGCTCGGTGAAGCTGCTGGTGAACTCGCTGGTGGGGATTAAGGCAAAGCCCGGCTGGCTGATTGTGGTGGCGGGTCATACCGACAGCACGGGAGATGAGCAGTCCAACCAAGTGCTGTCGCTTAAGCGTGCGGAGTCCGTGCGCGACTGGATGCGCGACACCGGCGACGTGCCGGAGAGCTGTTTTGCGGTGCAGGGCTACGGTGAAAGCCGTCCTGTCGCCACCAACGACACGGCGGAAGGCCGGGCGCTCAACCGCCGTGTCGAAATCAGTCTGGTGCCGAAGGCGAATGCCTGTCAGCTGCCGGGCAACACACCCGCGCCATCGCAGGATGATGGCGTCTCAAAAAATGAAATGGAGTAATTAACATGGCAATTCCTGTTTATCTGTGGCTGAAGGACGACGGCGGCGCGGACATCAAAGGTTCCGTGGACGTGAAGGACCGTGAAGGCAGCATCGAGGTGGTGGCGCAGGAGCATAACCTGTACATCCCGACCGACAACAATACCGGCAAGCTGACCGGCACCCGTATCCACACGCCGTTCCTGTTCACCAAGGAAATCGACTCCTCCAGCCCGTACCTGTACAAGGCAGTGACCACCGGCCAGACCCTGAAGTCTGCGGAGTTCAAGTGGTACAAAATCAACGACGCCGGGCAGGAAGTAGAGTATTTCAACACGAAGCTTGAGAACGTGAAGCTGGTGAAAGTGAATCCGAAGATGCACGACATCAAGGACCCGGCGTTCGAGAAGCACAACCACCTCGAGCAGATTGAACTGCGCTACGAAAAAATCACCTGGACCTACAAGGACGGCAACATCATTCATTCCGATTCCTGGAACGAACGTACCACCGCGTAAGCCCCGTGCGGACAGGGTTGCCTGTCCGCCGTTTTTGCTGAACGCCTGTAACCGCGGGCGTTCAGCAAAGAACAACACAATCTGCCTGCCTGACCTGATGCGCTTCGGGTTCCTGAATGACAGGGAACAGCGACGGGCGGTAGCGTGTCCGGAACTGATAAAGAGAGAGCCTCATGGAAAATCCAGCCATCCTGTTACGCCGTCTTAACCCCTACTGCGCCCGTGCCATGGAAGGCGCGGCCTCCCTGTGCCAGACCCGCGCCCATGCGGAAATCCTGCCCGAGCACTGGCTGTTGAAGCTGCTGGAGCAGGGAGAGGGCGACCTGACGGTGCTGGCACGGCGCTACGAATGGGATATGGACGCCATCTGGCAGGATTTGCTGGCATTTCTCGACACGCGGCCCCGTTCGGTACGCAGCCGTCCGCAGCTCTCCGACAGCATTCAGACCCTGATGCAGGACGCCTGGCTGCATGCCTCGCTGACGGGTGAAGAACACATCCGCAGCATTCACCTGCTGATGGCGCTCGTTGATAAGCCGAACCTGGTGCGCTGCAACGGTTTGTGGCCGCTGCTGACCCTGGCGCAGAGCCAGCTGGGGCCTCTGCGCGGGTTGCTGGATGCTCAGTCGGACGAGCGTCCGGAGGTGCAGCAGGAAGAAGAGCTGACGCAGGACGGCGAGGTGACGTTTGTCGGCCATCCGGTGAATGCGAATATAAAAGGAGAGCTGAACCCGGCGTTACAGAACGCCCTGGATAAATTCACCCTCGACGTCACCGCCCGTGCCCGTGAGGGCAGAATCGACCCGGTGTTTGGCCGCGACAATGAAATCCGCCAGATGGTGGATATTCTCTCCCGTCGCCGCAAGAACAACCCGATTCTGGTCGGCGAACCGGGGGTGGGTAAGACCGCGCTCGTGGAGGGACTGGCGCTGCGCATCGCCGAAGGCAATGTGCCGGACGCACTGAAGCCGGTCTCGGTACGCACCCTTGACCTCGGCCTGCTGCAGGCGGGGGCGGGCGTGAAGGGCGAATTTGAACAGCGCCTGAAAAACATCATCGACGCGGTGCAGCAGTCACCCCAGCCGGTGCTGCTCTTCATTGATGAGGCGCACACCATTATCGGTGCGGGCAACCAGGCGGGCGGCGCGGATGCGGCCAACCTGCTGAAACCGGCACTGGCAAGAGGCGAACTCAGAACCCTCGCCGCCACCACCTGGAGCGAATACAAGCAGTATTTCGAGCGCGACGCCGCGCTGGAGCGCCGCTTCCAGATGGTGAAAGTCGATGAGCCGGACGACGACACCGCCTGCCTGATGCTGCGCGGGCTGAAATCCCGCTATGCGGAACATCACGGCGTGCACATTACGGATGAGGCGGTGAAGGCGGCGGTCACCCTGTCCAGACGCTACCTCACCGGCCGCCAGCTGCCGGACAAGGCGGTGGATTTACTTGATACCGCCTCCGCCCGTGTCCGCATGAGCCTCGACACGGTGCCGGAGCCGCTGACGCGGATGAAGGCGCAGCTCACGGCCCTTGCCATGGAGAAACAGGCGCTGCTGGAGGATATCACGGTGGGCAATTCCGCCTACGGCGAACGTCTGGCCGCCATCGAACAGGAAGAAGTCGGCATCATTTTGCTGCTCGACGACCTGGAAACCCGGTACGGCCAGGAGCTGAAACTCACGGAAGAACTGCTTGCCTGCCGCACGGATATCTCCCGTCAGGGGGAGATTGCGGACCTTCAGATGCAGCTTACCGCCGTGCAACAGAATACCCCGCTGCTGGGGCTGGATGTGGACGCGCGCACTGTCGCCACGGTGATTGCCGACTGGACGGGCGTGCCGCTCTCCTCATTAATGAAGGACGAGCAGACGGAGCTGCTGAGCCTTGAGCACAATCTGGCGAAACGCGTTGTCGGGCAGGACGCGGCGCTGACCGACATTGCGCAGCGCCTGCGCGCCAGCAAAACCGGCCTTGCGCCGGAGAACGGCCCGCAGGGCGTGTTCCTGCTTGTGGGGCCGAGCGGCACCGGCAAGACCGAAACCGCCCTGGCGCTGGCGGACGAACTGTACGGCGGAGAAAAATCCCTCATTACCATCAATCTCTCCGAATACCAGGAGCCGCACACCGTCTCCCAGCTCAAGGGCTCTCCGCCGGGCTACGTCGGCTACGGCCAGGGCGGCATTCTGACCGAAGCCGTCCGCAAGCGTCCGTACAGCGTGGTGCTGCTGGATGAAGTGGAAAAGGCGCACCGGGACGTGATGAACCTGTTCTATCAGGTCTTTGACCGTGGCTTTATGCGGGACGGAGAAGGGCGTGAAATTGATTTCCGCAATACCGTGATTCTGATGACCTCGAACCTCGGCAGCGACTTCATCATGCAGCTGCTGGAGGAACAGCCGGAGGCGACAGAGCCGGACCTGCACGAACTGCTGCGTCCTGTGCTGCGTGACCACTTCCAGCCCGCGCTGCTGGCGCGCTTCCAGACGGTGATTTATCGTCCTCTGGCGGAGGCCGCCATGCGCACCATCGTGGAAATGAAGCTCGCCCAGGTGAGCAAGCGGCTGAGCCGACACTACGGTTTGGCCACCAAAATTGACGAAAGCCTGTATGACGCGCTGACCACCGCCTGCCTGCTGCCGGATACCGGCGCGCGTAATGTCGACAGTCTGCTCAACCAGCAAATCCTGCCGGTGCTGAGTCAGCAACTGCTGACCCATATGGCGGCGAAGCAAAAGCCGCAGTCTCTGACGCTGGGATGGAATGATGAAGAAGGGATTGTGCTGGAGTTTGCCAATGTCTGAAGACGCTCAGGATCAATTCAATATAAAAGACGGTGGTATCAGACTACTCACTCTTGGTGAGATAAAGTTGGCTCAATCTGTTTTTCTATCCACTATTGATTATTCGAAAGTATGGATCCACAGAGAGAGTTACCTTCCTTTCAATTTACAGGATAAGAATACGGCGATGACCCCAAATGGGGAGATCTATTTTCGTGATCTATACTGCGATGATTTCTCACAGACAACCGATAGTTTTCAGCATCTGTTCATCCATGAAATGAGTCATGTCTGGCAGCGTGAAAAAGGAATGAATGTAATCTTCAGAGGGCTGGTGAGCTGGATGGTGAGTTACCGTTATACCCTTGATGGCCGTCTCTTAAGCGAATATCCGATGGAGCAGCAGGCGCAAATTATTGCAGATAATTTTGTTTTACAGACATTTGGGTATGAAGTCTGGAGTCACCTTGAAAATAAAAGATATCCCGATATTACGCTCGATGGGGATACTTCTGAGTCGGTGATACGTGAGGGATATAAAAATGCTTTGAGGGGTTTTCCATGGTGAGAAGTAACTATTTTATTAAGCTTAACTCTTTGTTGTTAGCGTTTTTGTGTCTTCCAATCCTGACGGGATGCCCTGGACCAGGTGACAGATTTCGTTTTGATGAAACTGCACAGGTGAGTAAAGAGGGTGATAATGTTTGCGTGAATATTGATAATGCACAAGATTATCAGCCAGTAGATATGGGTATCAATCTGCGAGGGACGCCTTCAAAGGAGAAAGATTTTAATTTTTCTCCCGGCCTTAAGGTTATTGAAGGTGAATTATGTATTCCCCCATCTTATTTTCATTTTGAAAATGGTAGCAAGTATATTGTTGAGTTTGTACTTCATCCAACACTTGATGATAAAGAAGCGAGAAGCTTTGTCGTTGGTGTCGGTATTAATAATAATCAAGTGTATAATTTCCCTTTGACAGATCGCGAATTCTCAAGGTCGTATGGTTCAATTAAGGTGCCAGAATAGCAAGTGTAATCAGTGTCCATGGTTAAAACTTTCCTTGTGAATATATGATTTATTATTGTGCTTTCTGGCATCGGAGTAGTTAACCGAGTGAGGGTTTTTATCTTCTTTCTGTTCATTATCGTTGGGACCTTATTTCTTCCAGATACTTTTATTTACACGTTTGTTAAGCATTTTATTCCCGTCAGCGGTGGTGGGGAATATGCGATGGACAACTTTGAATTAACCGTATTGCTGGTAAAAGCCCTTATGTGTGCTGTCGGGGCAGGAGTCGCAATCACCTTTTTACGTACTCGCTGAGTACCCCGATTAAACCTGCAATGTGCTCGCCGGCAATAGCATCATGGACAGCAGGTTATCCCATGGAGTCAATATCATGAGTCTGACCGATACGCTTAAAAATCCCCTGTCTGCATTAACTGAAAGTGGGCTGAACCGCTACTACCTGGATATTCCATCCTGCACAGCAGCACTGGATGTGGAATCTTTCACCGGTAAGGAATTTATGAGTGAGCTTTACCACTATCAGGTTATCTTTACCAGCAGTGACCAGAATATCAGCTCAGCGCAACTGTTGACTAAGCCCGCCACGCTGACCATGGGAACAGGGCCACTGATGAGGCTGACCGGGCAGAAAGTAGTGCATGGCGTGGTAACGCATTTTAAACGTATCAGCGGTTCACGTGACCAGGCGACGTACCAGATTATTATTGAACCGTTCCTAGCTCTGCTGCGCAAACAATTCCGTACCCACCGCTTTTTTGTCAATAAGTCGGTACCGGAAGTTGTCACCGAAGTATTGCAGGAACATGGCCTGAAAGGCTGGGAGTATGAGTTCACTCTCAAAGTTGATTATCCGAAGCGTGAACAGATTAACCAGTACAAGGAAAACGATCTCGCGTTCATTGAGCGTCTGCTGGCCGAAGTGGGGATTTTCTACTTCTTCACCCTGCAACCCGACACCCGGAGCGAAGTGGTGCATTTCGCAGACAAGCAGAGTGCCTGGACGTTTGGTAAATCGCTGCCACTCAGTAGTCCATCGGGAATGAGTGATAATGCAGCGGACTCGGTCTGGGGCGTTAACGTCCGACAGAATGTGGTTGAGCGCTCTGTTACTGCCAGTGATTACAATCATCGTGAAGCACAGAATATCCTGACTTCTGTGCCGGCGGACATGACCCGTGGCGACGGTGACGGTGTGACCTACGGTGAGGTTTATCACTACCTGCCGCGTCATCTTGAACGTGGCGACAAAATCACACCTTCAGCGGAAACCGGCAACTTCTGGGCACGCCTTGAACATGAGCGTTTTCTGTCAGGACAGACGACTATCAGCGGCTGTAGTAATGATGCCCTGCTTTCTCCGGCGCAGGTGCTGACCATCAGTGAGCATGTTGTACCGCCGACACTGCCATCAGAAACGAACAACGGCATTATCATTACCCGCACGGGTTATGTTGCCAGCCGTAAAAATGCCCTGATAGTGATGTGGGAGGGGATGCCGTACTACGAGAACCGCTGCTGGCGCCCTGCCGCTAAAAAGCGCCCTGTCGTCAGCGGCACCCTGATGGCGCGCGTGACCAGCGCCAAAGATAACGATATCTACGCCTGGCAGGATGCATCGGGCATGTACCGGGTGAAGTTTGATGCTGACCGCGATGATAAGCGTCAGGGCCAGGAAAGTATGCCGGTGCGTTTTGCCAAACCTTACGGTGGTGACAAGTACGGCTTCCACTTCCCGCTGATCCAGGGTACTGAAGTCGCCATTGCCTTTCATGAGGGTGATCCGGATCGTCCATATATTGCCCATGCCCTGCACGATTCCCGTCATGTTGATCACGTCACGGAAGCCAACAGTACGCGCAACGTCATTCGAACAGCTGGCCTGAACAAGCTGCGGATGGAAGATAAGCGGGGAGAAGAGCACATTAAGCTCAGTACCGAATACGGCGGTAAGACCCAACTGAATTTAGGGCACAACGTCAATGCTTCCAGGGTTCTTCGTGGTGAAGGGGCAGAGTTGCGCACTAACGACTGGGTCAGCGTTCGTGGTGGTAAGGGCATTCTGCTTACTGCAGATGCTCAGCCTGACGTCGGCAGTAAAATGCTTGAAATGGATGCGGCGATTGAGCAGCTTACACAGGCGCTCACGTTAGCCAGGAGCCTCCAGGCCTCAGTTAAGGGCGCAAAGGCTACATCATCAGACATCGACAGCCAGAAAAAACTTAACAGTTCATTGAAATATCTCAAAATGCCAGGATTGCTGGCCAGTGCTCCCGCAGGAATAGGCATTCTCAGTCCTGAAGCTGTCCGGCTTGCTTCAGGCGGGGCAAGTATTGGCCTCATGTCAGGTAAAAACACGGATATCAGCACCGGGCAATCGTTCACTGTAGCGGCAAACGAGGCTATAAGTTTGTTTGCACAGGCTGCAGGAATGAAAATGTATGCCGGGGCAGGGAAAGTTGATATTCAGGCACAAGCTGATGCCATGAATGTCTCAGCATTACAGGACATCACTGTCGCCAGTGGTCAGGGGGGCGTGAAGGTAAATGCCAGCAAGGAACTGATTTTAAGTTGCGGTGGTGCTTATATAAAGCTTAGCGGTGGGAATATTGAACTGGGATGTCCGGGGAATATTTTGCTGAAAGCGGCCAATGTTAATCAGACTGGACCTGCCAGCTTAGATACACCACCAGTTACTTTTCCTAAAGGGTATTCGGGCTCCTTCACTATCAAAGATACGGAGACTGGCGAAGTTAAGCCTTTCACTAAGTATAAAGTTACCTCGCCAGAGGGAGATATTTTTGAAGGGATATCGGATTCATCAGGAAAAACCGCCCCGTTTTATTCATCAACTCCCGGTAAAATGAAAATTGAACTCCCTGATACGTTGAGAGATGAGCAATTCAGGGCAATCGATAAGTCGACAGGAACGCCTGTATCCGGTTATGCATACTTTATTATTGCAGAGAGTGGTGAATCAGTATCTGGTTACACTGATAATAATGGAGAAACCCAAAGGATTGAGACAAAAGATGAGTCTTCTGTTGAGGTTTTCTGGGGGGAAGATGCGCTTGAAAGAATGAGCAGGAGTTAACATAATGCCTAACGACAAAACGGTAGCTAAAACGAATAGCACGTCTAACTCACAAAAAAACGTGTCATTAAAGGTCATTACATTCGATGAATTATGGTCGGCTTATCCTTCCGGTACGATTGAACATATTGACCCGTTAAGTAAAAAAGATGTTTTTTCCGATCATTGTGCAATAAATGTCAGTGATGCTCTTTATAAATGTGGCATCCTTATGAAAACTTTCAGCAAAACTCGTTGTTGGAATTGCCCGACACCTGATCCAACAACGAAAAAGGGGATACACGCTATCAGGGCTGAAGATTTGAGTGGATATCTTAAAACTCGACCTTTTGCGGGGTGCCCTGTTCCGGTGAAATTGAATGGGAAAAATTTCAAGGAGAACGTCGAGGGGAAGACCGGAATTATCTTTTTTAAGGATTACTGGCTGAGAGGGAATGAACGGACTCCAACTGGGGATCATATCGATTTATGGAATAAAAGTAAATTAGCTGGTAGTGGCACATTGGCTTCTTATCTTCGGGTGAACTTCCCTAATGCAACAGAGAGCGTTTCTGGTTTATTTGGTTCGGATACCAGAATTACATCGCTTGAAAAAGCTACCGAAGTGTTATTTTGGGAAATAAAATGAAAAGTAAAATAATAACTGGGTCAGGTTCGGTGATAGCTCTATTATATACGCTGTTGATTATTTTGGCTATGGATGGATTTGACCGGACAGGAGTGATTAATAGCACTATAGATTTCTTTGGTTTTGAAAATGGTAATGTTTACGCTATCCTTTTATTCCTTTGCTGTGTGACTGCATTAGTGCTTTACTATATTGTAATTTCAAAGGGTAAGGACAATGCCATAGGGGTGGGGTTAATTATTTCATTTATTATTGGTGCTATCTTATTGATATTAGCTGTTAAGATTACTTCAGTACAAAAATATCTTTTTGATTTCTACATATCTTGGTTTTACCATGGGGTGTATTATGAAGGGGAAGATAAGGTGCCACAGGTCTTTTCATTCATTTCACGCCTCGTAGTTCTTTGCTTCTGCTGCGGCAGCATTATTTCACTCTTTATCGTAAAATCTATTAATCTAAGTCTAATTAAGATGTGAGCTAAATACATTAAGTTATTTACACTCTAACATAGTTAAATTATGAAGAGTGTAAACTAAACACTTGCAAGGACAGAGGTTTAGTTTTATGGCTAATAATTCACTGGTCACTTCCATAACCCATAGTAACGCTGATGTAATGGCTGGGAAACAGAAACCGTATTGGGTCGAATTTCAGTTGGTTGATGAGCAGGGCGATCCCGTGGCGAATATGCCATGGACTGTTGAAAGTGCTCATCCTGTTTCCGGGCCGGTGGAGGGATTCACTTATTCGGGTCAGAGCGATGCTGACGGGCTAATCAGAGTTGATATGCCGCATGGACTTGAATTGAGGCTGACGTTAGATGGCAATCAACTGGCCAGGGAAATGGAAAAACGTGCCTTGCGTGTTAGCCGTGATGCGGAAAATGATTCTGTTGTGCGTCCTGAAGCTGAAGAGAAAGGGTATGTCTGGCATTATGCCGTTATCGGTGAACTTTGTCAGAGTTTACCAAACCTGGAATTGAGACTTGGGGAAATGATACCTGCATACCACTTTCCTTCAAAAACGGCATTTAAGGGCTTTAAATTTCGAACGAATGAACTTGAAAAACGTCATGTAATAGAAATATGCCCTTTCAGGGCATGGGAGCTTGTTCTGCATCATCAAAAAGACTATTCCATTGCTAATGGAATTAACCTTGGGGCGGCAGCAACGCTTGCCTATGCAAATGACAGTACTCTGGATACGGTGTCAATTACGCGCTTTTTTATTAATCAGTGCCAGGATCTATCCCGATTACCTCAACTTTATAAAGACGGCTCTGCATGGAATACGTTAGTACAGGATGTTCCCTTTAGTGAACGATATCATCCTCCTGTATTTATGGATACCTCACGGGACACTTCGCCAAAAGTAGAAGATAATAGTCCACATGGAACAGCACAGGCAAAGGAAAATACTGCTGCAACAAAGGCAGACGGTGATACGCAGCTTTATTATGTTTATAACGCGGATAAGATAATCGTTGCCTGGCGTGGTACGGCCAGCTTGTTTGATGTGGGGACGGATCTTGCGTTCAGACCAGTAAATTCTGAAGTCTGTGATACAGATAAAACGCAATGTACTCCGTTACTACCTGCTGGGAAAGTGCATACTGGATTCTGGAGCGGATATAGTCGGGTTGAGAAGAAATTTAAAGATGAAATAAAGAGACTAAGAGCGTTAGTGGAAAACAAAGGACTCTTTATTTGTGGGCATAGTTTAGGTGGGGCTTTAGCTCTTATCCATGCTGCAAAATTAAAAGTTTATAATCCTTTACTATACACCTATGGGATGCCGCGAACATTTACCCGCGATGCTGTGGTGCAATTGTCGGAGATTACCCATTTCCGGCATGTCAATGATAACGACCCGATTCCTGCGGTCCCGGCAGAAGCTAATCTGGATAATGAGTTATATAAACTCTGGGGGCCACTGGGCGGGACTCTGGGCTTTTTCTGGTCATTGGGTGAGCTTCTGGCTAACCAGATGGTTACCTGGGGAGACTGTTTTTGGCACCACGGCAATACGGTTGCCTTTCTCACGGCCACGCAGAGTCGGGAATGGAAGGAGTGTAAGAGAGACCTGCCAATGCCGGCAGGGTGTATTACCATCAGGAATTTACTACCTCTTAAGGCTAAACTTTACCTGGTTCCTGCACTGGCAGAGCAGGAGATGCAGCAGGCAGGTCAGAAACAGAAAGATTTTAAAGCGTCATTAACGCAATCGGATTTAAATGATTTCTTCCCTAAAGGCAGCAACCCAGACCGGGGGGTTAATATAAATATTTTTGAACACTTTATGACGTCCTATATGCCTTATATGTATAACAAGGTGTTAGAGTTGATTAATAACGCCGGTATAGTAGAAAAACGCACATTTACGGAGCATATGTATAATGTTGATTCATTCATGGAGCAGATGGCAGAAAATAAAAATGATATACCGACTGATGAATTATCCAGAAATGAAATGTTTCTTAATATCGAAGGCTTGCTGGGAGTGTCGCTGACTCCAACATTATCTATGCCGTCTGGCAATGATACGCTTTTGCGGTTTGCCCAATATGGAGAAGAGGCAATGGAAAATGTATAATCAATCAAAAATTATTCTGCTTTCCCTGGTGTTGTTTTCCTCTGCAGGATGCAGTGTTAGCCCGGCCGTTAACAAGACGTTATCTCCACCGGCGGATACAAAATGGGTTAATTTTGAAGTAAAAAACCCTTCTCAGTACACGAAACCGATTCCACTTGAGGTCAGATACATCTCGCATGAATGTATGAAAAAAAGAATCAGTGGATTTGATGGCTCAGTTATCACAGAGCCAAG
>Ga0157365_10000453_pt1 | contig 17916 bp, 18 predicted proteins | sample AttsexASBM3_FD_111478 | JGI IMG/M metagenome (GOLD analysis project Ga0157365, IMG submission 111478) | Fungus gardens microbial communities from leaf cutter ant in Ribeirão Preto, State of São Paulo, Brazil - Atta sexdens ASBM3 | ecosystem: Host-associated > Fungi > Mycelium > Unclassified ... | reverse complement strand
TCAGATCTATCTGAAAGACTGGAAACGAGAGATGCAAGCCGCACGGGCGGTTCTGAATGCAAGGCATCCGTTAGAGAAACGCTATGGGCCGGAAAGTCCTCTCGATATCCAGAGCGAATGCATCCTGCAAATGATGAAGGAAGGATTGAGCAGACTGAAGCATGCCCATCAGGCCGTTAAGCGGGCGCGACAGGAGCTCGATGAACTGGAAGCCCGAAAAATCCTGTTCTCTCGGAAGAGGAGGCTGTCGCAAACAGAGGAACAGTACCGCCAGGCGCTGGCTCAACTGACCGAAATCCTGCGCTATCTCGTCCAGTTCATTTTGTATCACCTCGGGCTGAGCAGTCAGAAGCCTGATCCGATCCAGTGCCCGGTTCCGATAGAACGGGAAGTGACATTGCAGGATTATCTGCAAGAGAGACGCGAGTTGCTTCAGACCCTGCGGGATGAGAAAGCCCGTCGCCTGTGGATCAAGGATCGCTGCCGAGGGGCGGAGCACAAACGGGCCCGGATGATTGCCCAATGGCATGCGGAGCGCGTGCCGGAGTGTGAGCATGCCCAGTAGAGCATTACCAGGCTTGAGCGACTGGCCCGGCTTCCGCGCCAACTTCCCGAGGACCTCCGCTTTGCAGTTAGGGATCTGAAACGGCAAAGGCTCTTGCGGCAGGCACTGGAAAAGATAAACTTATTTTACGAAATGAGACCGTCGATGATTTTACCGCAGGCACCATCTCATACATCCCTTTTCAGTCGGCAGGAAAATGCGAGCATTTGGTGAAATGTCCGCCCAGCCGCGAACATGTTTTTCGAACTCGCCATCACACCGGCCAGCATGATTGCCGGCGCGGCAGTCGTTCCAATTGATCATCACGCAAGGCGTCGAGATCATGGAACATACAAAATGTCCTTAAATCACACACCCACCAACATCAGTAACATTTATTACAATAAGACAATAATATTAAATTAAATATAGTAATTATAATTAATTATTTCCATAATATTTATCAATTCCAATAATCAACGACGTGTTTATGCCACCAAATGCGAAATTATTTGATATTGCATATTGACAATCGATACTCTGGAATCCACCGTGCAGATAATCGAGCTCGGCGCACTTCTCATCAATAACATCCAGATTGACAGTCGGGGCAAAGCGCCCTTCCCGCATCATTTCAATTGTCAGCCACGCTTCTATCGCCCCGCAAGCACCTAGCGTATGTCCGAAATATCCCTTCAAAGAGTGGATCGGCACTTTATGGCCCAAAACGGCTGCGGTTGCCGCAGTCTCGGCGATATCTCCCTGAATGGTTGCTGTCCCATGACCACTGACAAAGCCGATATCCTCGGGCGTCAGTTGCGCGTCTACGAGTGCCAATCGCAGGGCGTCACTCATGACCTCGGGCATCGGATCCGTCACGTGAGCACCATCGACATTCGTACCAAAGCCCACGATTTCCGCCAGAATGGGCGCGCCACGAGCAATGGCGTGTTCACGCTCTTCGAGAATCAGCGCGCCCGCCCCCTCACCAATCACCAACCCATCACGGTCCCGGTCATATGGGCGTGGCGATCGCTCTGGCGTGGTATTGCAACAGGATGTTGCGAACAGCGTATCGAACACGACAGCCATCGTCGGACACAACTCCTCGCCACCGCCCGCAATCATGATATCGGCCTTACCAAAACGGATAGCCTCATAGGAATAACCAATGGCCTGCGAACCAGACGTACAGGCGCACGACGTCGGGATGATGCGTCCCTTGAGACCAAAATAGATCGCAATATTGATGGCAGCCGTGTGACTCATCATCTTGATGTAGCTCATCGCAGTCAGGCCTGTGGAATCGCCCTGTTCCATGAAGCGTACGAAGCCGCGCGTAGGCTCGGTCGAACCATAAGACGACCCGAAGGCAACGCCCGTCCGGCCGGATGAAAGCTCGGAAGAGCCAGTCAATCCAGCCTGTTCAAGCGCGCGCTCTACGGTACGCACCGCCATCGCAGCCACACGTCCCATTGAGCGGGCGCGCTTGCGGGGAAACGTGCCTTCGTCCTTGAAATAAGTGACAGGGGCCGCAAGGCGGGTTTTCAGGCCGGGAAGACGGTCCCACTCTTCCATGTAACGAATGCCGGTACGTCCCTGCTCCATGGCGTCCCGGATTTCAGACCACTGTTCCCCAAGAGGGGTCATCCCCGCCATACCCGTCACCACGACCCGTCTGGTCATACCATGCCCCCATTCACCGAGATAACCTGCCGCGTCACATATCCTGCACCTTCGGAAAACAGGAACCCGACCACAGCCGCAACATCTTCCGGCGTTCCGACACGCCGCATGGGGATGAGATCGAGCACCATTTCGCGGGGCAGCTCCGCGGTCATCGCTGTTTCAATAATTCCGGGTACTACCGAATTGACGGTAATCCCGCGCGATGCCAGTTCAACCGCCAACGCCTTGGTCGCGCCAATCAGACCCGCCTTGGCCGCAGAATAATTGACTTGTCCCCGATTACCCGTCAGCCCGGACACAGACGAAATCGCCACGATCCGCCCACCGTCACGACGCCGCACCAGCGGCATCACGAGGGGATGCAGAACATTATAAAACCCTTCAAGATTGGTGCTCAAAACGCTGTCCCACGCCTCCGCGCTCATTGCCGGGAACGCCATGTCCCGTGCAATACCTGCGTTCAGAACGGCCCCCCAATAGGGACCGTGCGCTGCTATATCAGCCTCAAGAGCGGCCAGAGCTTCCGCCCGGTCGGACACATCAAAGCCAATCACCTGTGCAGCCCCGCCCAGAGCCTGAATAAGTCCGGCGGTTTCATCCGCACCCTCGCGGTTACGGCCATAATGAACGCTGACAGGAAACCCGTCCCGGGCAAGACGGATCGCCAGTGCACGGCCAATGCCCGCACTCGCGCCCGTTACCAGAACCCGTCGTTCAGCATTTTCCGGTTTCATGATACGCTTTCTGTGATTGAAACAGCCTCTGGGTCGGGCCGGTAAACATTCAGGGTTGCCTTCGCGCACACCACGCCATTGAGCTCCATTGTGCACTCAAAGGCCGCCATCCCATCCGCACTGAACAGACTTATGACAACGATGTACAGAACGTCCCCGTCCACGAAATAATCGCTGGTCGAGTGGTAATGCCGCGTTCCCAGTAGAAACCCTGGCGCAGGCTGGTAGCCATTCCGCAGACGCTTCCAGCCATCATATGCCGCGATCGCCTGCGCCATATACTCCACCCCGACATACGCCGGGACGCCAACCGAAGCGCGATAAAACGCAGAAGCCGGAGTAATGCGGACCACGCCGGTCATACCGTCACCATGGCCCGCGATCACCTCATCCAACAGCAGCATGGCACCACGATGAGGGAGTAGGGATTCAAGAGGAAACATAACGGGAAACGTTTTATCCATGAGCAAAAACCAGCGCCGCGTTACTGCCACCAAACCCGGCGGAAAGACTGGCCATACGCCGACGGCTGACCCCAAACCCGGCCCGGTCGATCAGCTCCAGCACGGGCATGTCCAGGTCACTCATGCCGTCCCAACGATGCGGAAGAACCTCACCGCGCTCCATCGCCAGCAGTGTGAAGCACGCCTCGATCGCAGCCGTACCACCCAGAGCATGACCGCTTGCGCCCTTGGTGGAACTCACAGGCATCGAGGCTCCCATAACCCTGTGAACAGCGCGCGCTTCTGCGGCATCGTTCAGCCGCGTGCCTGTGCCATGCAGGTTGACGTAACTGACATCCCGCGCGGAAACGCCTGCTGTTGTTAGCGCCTGCATCAGGGCGATTTCCATTCCAACGCCCTTCGGATCCGGGGCGGAGGCATGATGTGCATCGCCGCTTTCGCCCCATCCATCCAGATGCCATTCCCCTTCGCCGCGCGTCAGAAGAAACAGCGCGCCTCCCTCTCCCAACCCAACGCCATCGCGGTTGCAACTGAAAGGATTGGAACCACTCTGGGACAGCAGACCCAGAACCCCGAAGCCATTCAGGGTCAGGCCGCATAGAATATCTGCCCCGCCTGTCACAACAGCGTCGCATACCCCGGCCTTCAGCAGCCGGGCGGCAGAAATCATGGCCTTCGCAGCAGCTGTGCAGGCTGTGGAAACCGTATAGACGGGGCCCTGCGCACCACTGGCTACAGCCGCAAAACGTGCAGCATCCCCCAGTTCCCAGCGATCGAGACTGAACCCGGAGGACAGTACACCGCCCCGGTACCCACGCAGACCGTCCTCGGCCGTCGCAACGCCGGACGTACTGGACCCAATCACTACACCAACACGATGCGCCCCGAACCGGGCAATCACTGCATCCACGCTCGGCTGTATCTGGGACAGGCAGGAATGGATCAGTCGGTTATTCGCACTCTCGAAACCACACAGAGCAGCAGGCAGAACCGGCAACGGTTCGGGAAGGCTCCAGACCGGCACCGTATCCCCACCATTGAGCGTAAAGGTCCCGGTCGGTTCGCCTCGTGTCGGGCCATCCGGAATACCGAACAGCCGTTGGGCTATGGCCTCGCGCGTTGCCCCCAAAGCGCAGTTCGCCGCCCAGTCTTCAATGACGATACGTGACCCGCCCATCAGAAATTCTGCCCCATCAGGACCAAATGATACCCCCAGGACAAATTGTCCAGCGTCGACGTCCCGATCCAGCCCGGCGCAAGCGTCCGGATAACCGGAGTTTCTCCACGCCTGATGAGCCTTGCTTTTCCCGTGCGCTCCTCAAGCGTAGCGCCTTCAAGCGCCTCACTCACCGTGCTCGGGGAAGCATAGAGTGTGATCAGGTCTGCCAGAAGGTGATCCGCTGAAAACCGCGCGGGAACACCCGGTTCAAGCTTTGATGTGATCTGTCCGTCCCGCCATGTTAGGCTCATGATCCGTGGACCGGTCGGCAAAGTCGCAATCAGTGACAGCCCGTGCACGTCGGTCGTTACAAGGGTTTGGATCAGCGTCTCATGGCCACCATACCCAATCCGCACCAGTTGCAAGACGTGCAGGCCCGCCCCGAAAGGCTGTACGGTTGGCAGCACCAGCCTCACACCCGCTGCAACAGCAACCTTTTCACCCGGGTGCACAGACGGAGTCGCGCAACCCGCCAGAAGCAGAAGTCCCAGCCAGCCCAAGAGACAAGAAGAACGGCAGTACGGCATCACTGGCGCAGATCATCCACCAGCTTCAGGTATTCTTCGGACCGACGAACAAACGGGTTGGAATCATCCCATGCATAGCCTGCAAGAATAGAGGTGATCATTTTGCGGATCTTGTCCGAACCACCCGAACTTGCAAACAGGATGCGCGGCAGCGAGCCATCGTACCAAGCGTTCACATACGACCTGAACGCATTAACCCCCTGCATCAGAGGCTCGGAAAACTCACTCTCCCAGTCAACGGTTTCGTCCTGCAACTGCCGGTTCAGGACACCTGCCGCGAGGGAGGCTGATTTGAGCGCAATAGTCAGACCAGACGAAAAGACCGGATCCAGAAATTCACCTGCATTACCCAAAAGCGCATAGCCGGGTCCCGTCAGGGACGAGACATTACAGGCATACCCCTGAATTTCACTGATATCCCGAACCCGGGGCGCATCCCCCATCAACTCACCCATCCGCCCGGACGCACGAACCAGCGCGTCAAAGCGTTCCTCACGGGTTGCGCCGTATGGTTTGAGCCTGTGCGGTTCTCCTACAACGCCCACCGAAACCAGCCCTTCCGCCAGTGGGATCATCCAATACCAGATCGCTGGATCTACCTCGTTGATACTAATGAGAATCTTGTTGCGGTCATAAACACCAAATGGGTGCTGGTCACGAACATGCGTGAAAATAGCCGTTCGCCGCGGGGACGCTGCTGGCTTGTCCAAAGAAAGGGTTCGCGCCAGAACACGACCGAACCCGCTCGCGTCCAGCACAAACCGTGCCTGAATTTCGCGCTCGACCCCGGACGCATCCCTAACCTTCAGGGTCGGGCGCTCGGCCGAAGGGCACATCCCTACAACGCTCTCACCAAACCGGACGGAAATACCTTTGCGCTGCGCAGCTTCTGCCAGCAACAAATCAAATCTATCCCGCCTGACCTGATAGGTCGTGCCCCAACCTTCAGATGACTTATCTCGGAAATCAAAAACTTCTTCCGCCTCTCCCCAGCGGAAGGCCGCGCCATTCTTGTACTGGAACCCGGCCTCTACAACATCCTGCAGCACGCCAGCCTCTTCCAGCCAGGTCATGGCTTGCGGGAGAAGGCTTTCACCAATGGAAAAGCGGGGGAAGGTCTCGCGATCCACAATTTCGACCGTCCACCCGGCTTTCGCCAGCAGCATGGCGGCAATTGTTCCAGACGGTCCGGCGCCGATAATTGCGACATCAATCACGATGCGGTTTCTCCAGCATCATCGAAGACAGATAAAGGGACAGAATAATTCCGATCGCAACCGTCACGCCATAAGCCCGAACCGGATAAGTGCCGCTCGCGCCTAACAGACCGATGGAGAGCGTCGTCATGCCCGCAGCAATCATGATACCAACACGGGTCCAAGACGCCTCCGCTCCATGTTCCCACTGGAAAATCGAGTAATCCACACCAGCACCGATTACCAGAAAAGCTCCCATGAATGAAAAGAACGAGACAGGCATTCCCAGCAGCGGCGGTACGCACAAGGCCACAATCAGCGCGAGAAAACAGGGACCGAGAAGCCATAGGGCATCCCACCGGCGATAGACCGCAAGCAGGATCAAGCCTGTGGAAATAAAAGCCGCCGCCAGCCCCAGCGACGCAAACTGACGAAAACGCCTCATCGAGCGCGAATAGACAGCTGCCGGATCGACGATCTGCCAAGTCGCATCGGGCACCACCGCAGGCAACACAACATCTCCCGGCAGAGGAACGATAGACCAGCTTTGCCCCATCGTCTGGCCGCGCAACCACACAACTGCTTTCGGAAGGGGCGCTTCAGCAGCCTGCCCGACTGTAGCATACGCAGCCGCGTTTCCAGCACCCAGTTTCCGAACCAGATCCGGAAGCTGCGCATCAATCAGACCTGTACGAATCATCTCGCGATCAGCCCCGCGTTGCCACATTGACGGGGCAATATGACTGGCCGCAATCAAACGCCCTCTAGCCGTACCCAACTGTGTCATCATCCGTTCTTCGTTGCGCGTTGCCTCCTCGGCATTCTGTCCACGAACGAGAAAAAACCGACTTCCCGGGCGCAGTCCGCTCAGTGCCGCAACACGCGCTTCTTCGGCCCTCAGAACCGCAGATGGTGCCTGAAACCGCCGGACATCATCCAGCGTCCGACCATAAAAACAGGCCAGCAGAAGCAGGCCTCCCGCAATAACAGGGCCACTCCAGCGCATAATCCGGGGGGAGCGCCCCAAAAACCTGTCCCCAATCCGGCTCAGCGCCCGCGCAAGCGCGCCCGGCGGCTTCGGTTTACCTTCCACCAGCGGCACGACCATAATCGCCCCCGCCCATGCGGCCAGCAAACCCACGCCACCCAGAACGCCAATTTCGCGGAATGCCGTGATCGGGAAAAACCACAACACAGCAAACGCGCCGACAGATGTCATCATGCCAAGTGTCAGTGGCCGGAAAATCTGGCAGATACGGCTTTCACGCGATCTCACCTCCGCGCCCAGACCCGTGACGAGATAATAAGTCGTATAATCCACAACCATGCCCACCAAAGCCGCGCCGAACAGCAGGGCCAGCGCATGAATTGTGCCAAAAATCAGAAGTGTGGCTGCAACGCCCGTCGCAAGTGCTGCGCCCACCATGCAAACGGCAATCAGCACCGGACGTAGCCGTCGGAACATACCCAGATAAAGAGCCAGAATAGCGATGGTCGTCAGGGTCGAAATGAGGGAAATATCCTGCCTGGCCTGTCGTGCGCCAAAACCGGCATCGAACACGGCCCCGGCACGCGCCACAGAAAACCCAGGATGCCCTTCACCCCACACAGACAAAACCCGATCGAGGGCGTCTTCCACCTCAAGGCTAAACGGAGAACGTGTCAGCCTTCCACTCAATAAAACAGCACTATCAGAGCCTGCTCCTTTCAAGGTCGCCAGAACCGTGCACTGGAAAAGTCGCATGGAAAGCAGCAGCGGGTCGGTCGCCAACAGACGGGAATCCGGGGCAGAAAACAGCCCGTACCACTGGCGGATCGCGTCCTCAGCGATTGCCACACCGGTAGCGTGATCGGCCTTCAGAGTAACGCGGTCAGCAGGGCATAACTGCTCCGTTCGATGGGCGAAAAGATAAGCGTAAAGCTCCCGCCCGTCCGCTTCCGAATTGATGAAAAGACCGCTCTTTTCCAGCTCCGTTTCCAAATCCTGCGCGGCAGCACGGCGGGAGGAGATATCCTCTCCTTCAACCGCCAGCCCAATGCGGGCGGACGCAACATTTCCCGCCTGTCGCATTGCCGCAGCCAGAATCGGATCATTCCCGGTTTCCGGCAGAAGCGACAGGATATTGCTGTCCACCGGGCTACCATCCACAAAGCGCGCCGCAACATAAGCGGTGCTCAGCACATAAATCAGTAAGACAGGCAGCGCACAACGCCAGCCCCCCATCATGGAGCTGCGCCCCCGAAGCGGATGACCTCATGGTCTCCGCCATGCTGCACCAGCTCGACTTGCGAAATGGCCTCGCATCCATTCACAACAATGCGTCCGATCAGCTTGGAAAGCGCAGGGTCGACTGGCTCCAGCACAACACGCCAGTCATGATCGGTTTTTGATGTTTCATCCGTGAGGGTAAAAACAGACTGCAACGCATCAAAATGCCCCTGAAGGATGGACATGATGGTTTTTGCAATTTGGGATTCCACGATCCCCCCAGCCGAAACAGGTTGAAGCGCGCCTCCAGCCACAGCCTGCCGGACGGTCCCATTGTCAATTTGCGTCAGCACATCGAACGGCGCCATAACATGCCACGAAACATGCGTTCCAGATGCCAAAAGCCGCCCGGAGCTAACGAGCGGATGCTCTATCCCCGCCAAATAGCGCTGCTCCACGAAAGGCTGATCTATATCGCCCGCCTTGAGCCCCCTCCATGACGGACAGACGGTCTGGGCTGACGCCTGTGATGCGCAGCAGAACACGGCAAGAGCCAGCAGCATCAATCGAGATATGGACACAGTTTCTCCCGTAGCGCACGCGGTGTTTCCCATTGCAGCTCTCGCGATGAAATTTCGACGGCAACCTGAACCGTATGCCCGGCCGTCATCTTTCGGCCTGTCGCCTGATCGCGGATAAGGTACCGGAACTTCAGACGGTTTTCCCACTCCACTAGCTCAACCGTCACCTGTGCGGGCTGGTCCATCACCACCGGCTGAAAATAACGCACATGCAGATCCACGACCGGCCACGCAAAACCGGACTCGCGCATGGCCTTGTAGCCGTACCCGATCCTGTTCATCAGGGCCGTGCGCGCCAGCTCGAAAAAGCGCGGGTAGTTGCCGTGCCAGACAACTTCCATTGGGTCCAGATCGTAAAACTGTGCGCTGATCTCTATCGTTTCCGAGATGATCGACTTCATGAGTGAGGCTCTCGCTTTACGGGTTTCCGCACCTTCCAGAAACCATAAAAATTGTACCATTGCAGTGGTGCACGCCGCAGAATGTTCTCAATAGACGTCGCAAAATGCCCGGCATGGATTGCAATCTGCCGTTCCCGATCCCGTCGATCCAGCTTGATCAGATCAGAAAACACCTTGAAATCAATTGAATACTGCTGCCCGTGCCGAAGGCAGAACACAGTGTAGACCCTGCACCCCAACAAGGACGCCAGAATATAAGGCCCCTGCGGGAAGGAGGCTTTCGCCCCCAGAAAATCCACATCGACAACCCGGCCTGCGGCATTCGCAGGGGCACGATCCGCCGCCAGAACAACCCATGCCCCCTCGTCAATCGCCTCCTGCAACTGCATCGTCGTCCCGATACCGATATCGTCGATTTCGATCACGCGCAGCCTGGCCTGATCGGATGCTTTCTGGATCATCTCTCCGAAACGACGGGCATGCGCTGTGTTCATCAAAACCAACACTTCACGATCCAGATTGAATTGCGCCAGAGCAAGGATCAGTTCCGGATTCCCAACATGCGCACTCAGAAGCAACGCACCTTTCGGGTTTCCTACAACCTCGTCAAAACTCGCCCGGTCTTCCGTCCTCAATTTCGAGACTGGCACATCACCCGACCAGGCAGCGAATTTATCAAGCCCGGAAAGCGCAAAATTGTAGAAATGCCGATAACTCGTCAGCCAGCCGGGCGGGCGGGCCAGAAGCCCCTGTGAAAAAGCTCGCGTCAGATAATCACGCGAAGCTTCCCGAGCAACGCGGCCAGTTATGAAAAAGAAGAACACAACCGGATACAGAACCAATCGGCAGAATGACCGACCCAGCACGCGGTACATCATCACCAGAATGCTCAGCCAGAAGTCCGAACCACGCTCCCTGACCTGTGCCCAGTCCACGTCTCTGGCCTCAACTCGGCGTTCAGGGCGCGTCAAAAGACCCTCGAAAAAAAGGCGCGTGTGCATGAAGGAGATATCAAGATTGTCCCTCCACGGCCGAAAATTAGAATGGTTTTCCGCCGGATACGTGACCTGAACCGGTATTTCCACCACGCTCACACCCGTCCAAAACAATCGGACCATTATCTCGGTGTCAAAACCCATGGCATCGGACGCAATGCCTGCATCCAGCAACCGCAGAGTTAGCCCCAACGGATAAAACCTGAACCCACACATACTATCGAGCAGACGCAGGGACCGGATATGAAACGCCACCCAGAAATGGGTGATATACCGCCCGATTTTCCGGGAAAAAGGGATTGAGTCGTCGTAAGTCGGTGTCCCCAAAATCAGGGCATCTGGTCTGTCGCGGGTAGCTTCCAGCATGGCCGGCACCACATCCAGATCATGCTGGCCATCTGCATCGACCTGAAGGGCATGCGTATACCCTCCCTCATACGCGGCTCGCAGGAGATGTTCGACCGCCACACCTTTGCCGCGCGTCTTTTCATGCCGCAAAAGCACCGCACCCGGATGAGCAGCCACAATCTCCCGAAGACGGCTGGCCTGCGCCGGTGCCGAACCATCGTCCAGCACATAAACGGGCAGTCCATATACCGTCAGACGCCTAATAATCCCGCCCAGAACCAGAACATGATTGAGCGTCGGGATCACCACGCAGGGACGAAAGGCGCTCATGACGGGCTCACAACTTCTGACAGGCGCAGCGTCCCGGAAGCAGCGAGATCGCCCGCGACCTCAAACCGGAACTGCACATTGTCTGCGTCGTCACCACTAAGCACCAGAACAACCCTTTCCTTGGGGCGTATCACACGCCGGAACTTGATCCGGGACAGCGTGGCTCCAGCGCAATCACGCTTCCAGAGCAGCCCCGCGAAACTGGCCGCAATATGCAGTTGCACCACACCTGGCAAAATAGGATCTCCGGGAAAATGCCCGTCAAACCCACGCAGATCAGGCGGCAGAACAAAATGGATGCATGTGCTTTTTTCCGTCACATCAATCGCACGGATGGATGGCAGGTCTTTGCCCTGTACCTGAAAGAACGGCGCCAGAATATCCGCCGTCCGCTTGCCCTGGCTGTTCTGTGGAATGACATCCACAAACCGCCAACGCTTCGGCCACTCCGCGGGCTCCAGCAAACGGGAAATCTCCGCCAGCCAACGGCGCGTCGCCCGGAAAGAACCATACTCCGCAATGACGCCATCACCCTTCGGAGTCGTCACAACAGCCGCAGCGAGTACGCCCTCATGCACCATCACGCAGGCATCGGCGATTTCCGGCAACGCCTTCAGGGCCGCCTCCACCCGGGCCAGCGCCACGCGCTTCCCCCCGATTTTCGCGATACGATCCAGACGGCGTTCAAGCCGAAAACGGCCATCTTCCAGCAGCGTCACGGCATCTCCGGTCGCAACAAAGCCCGCCTCCCCCGTAAAGGGTGAGCAAAGCTCAAGCCTGTCTTCCGGCCCACTCCGAACGCTTACCCCCGGCAGAGGCGTAAAGGGCGTGTTGGTGTCAACGCTTCTCCGCCAGGCAATTCCGCCTGTTTCACTACTGCCCAACAGTTCCGTCACAGGAACGCCCCACACCTGCCGAGCCTTCAATGCTGACGGAAAATCCAATGGCGCTCCGGACGAGAGCAACAACGTGGGGGCATGCGGTACAGTCAGCTCATCAGGAAGACGCGTGAGGTGAGCGGGAGACGAAACAACCGTTCCTCCCACCGTCAAATGGCAGGCGATTTCAGACCAGTCGTCCATGCGCGGGGCATAAATCGTGCTGCCAGTGTAAAGCGGCCAAAAGACACGGAACAACAGGCCATAAATATGCTGTTGCGACACAGTGCCCAGCACCGGTCCGTCAGGGCGGCCCCACAGCTTACTCTGAGCCTCGATTTCCGCACAGATCCAGGACACTTCCTTACGGAACAGCTTGGCCATACCGGTTGTGCCAGAACTGTAAAATCCGACAATGCTGTCTGAATCAATCGCCAGCGGAACGAGGATTCCACCGTCATCCGGGGCGGTGCTGCCTTCAAGATCAGGAAGGTAAATTCCGATCTGGGGCGTCTGTGCATCATCGCTCAGAACGAACGCGTTTTCCGCATGAATTTCGGCCCAGTAACCCGGTGCCGCATGTGCCACCAGGCGCACTTCACGGCCTGCGGCAAGGGCCCCAAGAAGTCCGATCAGAGCATATCCAGCATCCGCCGCATAAAGCAGGACGGGCGCAGGCGGCGCATTGTGCAGACGCTCCCGGACACCACACGCTTCACGCATGATCTGCGCTGCCGAAACACAATGCCCGTTGCGCCAGACCAGCGGATGCTGGGCAGGGAGTGCCCCAAGCCAGCTTGCAGGGTCACGCCTCACAGAAACCTGCGCCCAAAACGTACACGCTGACGGATCAGGTATTCCGCAGCGACGAAGATTCCCATCAGTACATAACTGATGACACCATTATAAAGCGCCCATTCCGAACTGGTGCCCTCAACGGCGGTCCATAGCGAAATCAGGCCGTTCATCAGGAAAAATCCTAGCCAGGCAATCGTTGCCCAGCGCGTATAATGGACGCCGCGGCTGTCTATCGTTGGCTCCACCAGAAGAGCAAAACGCTCGATCATGCTAGGAGGGCGCCAGAGGGTGATGGCAAACACAATGAATGTCGCAGCATTCATGATTGCGGGGTAAAATTTCGTAGCTCGAACAGGGCTCCAGAACCCCAGCGCGGCCTCGCACACGGCAACACAAAGCGCCCCAGCCGCGATCATACCAGAAGGGCCCCTGGCTCCAGTCACCACTGCTCGAGCGAGCAGCAGTCCGATCAGCACCAGCACCAACACGCGCGGACTTACAAAATGCTCCCACACCGCGGCCATCACAGGAAACAGAGCCAGAGCCACGACGAGAAACACCGCACGCATTTTATTGGGCCTGACCGACAATCTCATGAACGACATTCATGACATCACCGACGGTCCGGACCGACTGAAACTGCTCAGGTGTGAAGCGCTGACCGGTAAATTCCTGCAAGCGCAGCACCAGATCAACAGCATCAATGCTGTCGAGCCCCAGATCTTCATAAAGCCGGGCTTCAGGAACGATTTTTTCCGGAGGAATTTCGAAGAGCGACGTAAGCGTTGAGCTCAGTTCCGCGCTAATCGCGTCGTCTCTCATGCCCTGTTCTCCGTCTGTGTGAATATATATTGAGCCAGACTACGGACCGAATAAAAAATCTTCGGCAAATCAGCATTCTGCCTGCTGATCTTAAGACCAAATTCCTGCTGCATCACGATTCCGATCTCAAGCGCATCAATTGAATCGAGCGCGAGGCCGCCTCCGGCAGAAGCACTCGCAAATAATGGCTCCTCCGAACGGATCTCGGCTGGAGTAATATCCTCAATACTAAGCGACGTCACGATGATAGTCTTGATGCGCTGCTCCAGTTGATCCAGTCTCTGATCCTGGTCCGGCAAGTCCGTCATATGTCATTTTTCTCCTATAAATATCCAGCAAATGCCGTGTTAAATACCGGGAACCTCGAGATGGCGAAACACTTTCAGAAAAAAATTGTTCTGGCTCTACGAGTTCATGAACATGCACCGTAAATCCCGCGCGTGTCTGCGGAATATCATGCCATTTCTGCCCCTTGCGCAGCGTACCGGGAACGCAGGAAATCGTGACGACCCGGATAGGCGCGGCGGCACGCAACGCAATCTGCGCTACCCCGCGCTGAAAAACGGGAAATTCGCCCTGACGCGTGCGCGATCCTTCCGGGAAAATAATCAGATTGTCCCCTCGCTGAAGTGACTCCGTGCACGTTGCCAACAAATGCTCGGGGCTGCCATCATTGCGGATATAACCCGCCGCCGACACGATCCAGCGCATGAACGGGTTATGCCAGACGCCAGCCTTGATGATGCACTGACCGTTTTTAACAATCGAAAGCAACAGCACCACGTCCAACAGGGTCGGATGATTGGCAATCACAATCACCCCTTCATCTGCCCGCAGCACGTCAGTCCCGACAGAGTTCCACCCAATCACCCCCATCGCAATCATTATGGTGCGATAAAGGCGAAAGACATGATGCACGCACAGCCGCATGGCGCGCACGCGCCGGCGCCGTTCCCGGATACACAGGCACAGCACCGGAATGAGAAAGATCGAAATGACAACAGCGCCAGCGCCGAACAGAACGAAAGACAGTCCCGTCGTGCAAACACGGAAAGAATGCTCGATCCTGCGCATCATGATGCGTATTGCACCGACCAGGCGAGGCCCTGACTTTCCCAGGAAAGCGCCGCACCGACCTCAGGCGCATCAAGCCAGTCCACCAGTTGCAGCACCTGATTATCTGCCTCATGCAACCCGGAACCGGCCATGGCCGAGAACACAGGAACACACCCGCCAGCCTTTTCAGTACTGGTCAGCATCATGACCAGAATTTCCTGCCCCCGCCCGCCGGCGAACTGTTCAAGGTCTGGATGAAACAGGGATTCCGCCACGATCAACAGCACGGCACGACCCGGGCACACAGACAGCCGGGACGCAGCCTCCAGTAGCCCCGCCCCCAGCACATCGCGGGATGCAGCCAGAGCTGTGTGCCCCGTACGGCTGGCACGCAACTGGTCGATAACACCTAGAACGGCATTATGAACTGACATGGAAAACGCTGCGGGCGAAGGCAGAGCACCGCCCACCACATCAAGCAAAAGACGGTAAGCCAGCGAAAGATCGCCATATCGCGAGACCAGCACGATATCGGCGTCGTCACCGTTCATCACCCCCAGCGCTGACGCCACCACCGTTCGGGAAAAAGCGCCGATTCGGCGCCGCGTGGAAGCCGGTATGGCGCCTTCGGAAAAAACAGCCCCCAGATTGCGCGCAGTTCCCTCACCTTGGGGGATCAGGGACGTAGCCCAGGCGGAGCAGCAAAAGGGAGCCAGCATTTCAATCAGTGCCCTAGCAGCACTGTATCACCCGTCATCCTGACCACCACCGCAACATTTCCAGTCGTACAATAAAGACCACTGGCCCCAACATCGGATGAGATATTCACAACAGCATTTCCTCCCCCGCGCCTTGCAGCAGCCTGCAACGCCTTCAGCACACCTAGAGCGGCCCAGTTACACGCTGTTGAGGGAGCCTTGCCAAAGACATTACTATGACGCGACGAATGCAGCGGATTTATAGTCTGCCGCACAGCCGGATGTGGCTGCCCGACAAAGAAAAGCTTAATGTCTGGGTCAAGCAGACGTTGGCCATCAGCCGACGCAACGATGGCGGGGCCATTGACGGGAATATGCAGGCCCCGTTCGGCGCAGCCCCCCAACGCCAGAAGACTCGTGCAAACGGCACTTAGACGAACGTATTTTCCGATAAAACCCATCATTGATCTTTTACTTTCCGACGGCACCGCATCAAAGGCGCCTTGCAACGAGGTTGACGAGTGTCTGTTCTTGTTTCCCATCAGGAACCCGACCGAACCACCTTTCAGCCAGCCCGAGATCAGGGCGGCTCCACCATAAATATGGCAACGACACTTTTGCATCAGGCACATCGAAACCAGCCTTGCGAACCAGCGCGACATATTCACTGGCGGTGCGCTGCATATGCATCGGATGACGAAATAACGCCCGGATAGGCAGGGAAAAAATATAAGCGCGGGTTGACTCAGCAAACAGCAGCAGGCCATCGGGCTTCAAAATACGCCGAAATTCAGCCAATGCCTCTTCCTGTGCGATCAGGTGATGAAAAGTCTGGTGGCAGAAAACAATATCGGCACAGGCATCAGACAAACCTGTTCGATGTGCCGGAGCGTTAACCAGTTCGACACTCACTTCAGCCTCACTGGCCCGGCACCTTGCCGCTTCCAGCGCCACAGGATCCACATCCACGCCGATAAGGCGGGAAGGTTTGGCCCACTCCCTCAACATCAGCAGCGAATGCCCGAACCCACACCCTATATCTACAATGACAGGATCGTTCGGTCTCTCCGCCCCGATAAGGCGATCCAAATCCTCCAACGCCCGACTGATAACATGAAGCTTCCAAGTGTTTGTATTCAGAAACCAAATCCCAAAACGGGTTTCCGGAACATGATCTGACACAGACAGAATATTATACCTCCCACCAAAATATTCAGTTAACATTTTATACGTTCAATATCTTTATGCAATATGCACGTCTGTCTATAGAACCCCAATCAATAAAGCAGCCTGATTGATTTTCCGTAAAACTCTGCGGAGAGTGTTACCTCATCATCCCTCGCAAGGCAGCGGCAATATCCGAACCACGTAAAGCTGCACTTGACGATCTCGACCGTCCACGATAGGAATCAGAGCTAGCACCAAGAAACTGCTCACCGGCATATTTTCTGCCACTGATCAGATGATGGAACCCCGGAAACAATGAGCGTATCTTAGCCACTACCAGTGGCGCCCGGTCACAATCCTGAATGCCGGCGCGATGAACTACCGTCGTGACGATATGTCCCGGTATATCGTCACAATATACCGCTTACGTCCTTCGAAAAATCTAATTCGATGAGTATTTTCACTCTGAAAATCTCAACTGCTTCAGGCAGCTTGAATTTCTTCCCGTGGTTAAACGACAAAACACATATTTACCCGAAACAAAGAGAATACTGTGCATAGCGGTTTTCTCCCGTCCGATTAAGGGTGCCGAGAGACACCAGATCGGCCAGATCACGCGTTGCCGTGGCAGATGTTGCACCGGTGATGGAACGATAGCTCTGAGCAATCAGGGCGCCTTGGAAGCCGTCAGGCCCTTCTGCCAGCATCCGAAGCGGGGCCTTTTCCTGACGACTGTTCAGCTTGTCACGGAGGCGGTCCAGAAAACGCGTTTCCTCAATTAAAAAATGAATATTCTGAAGCGTACGAGACTGGGCTTCCAGAACGACATTTCCACACCACCCCATCCACGCATCAATGCGATTGGTTTCGCTGGCACGATGCAATTCGAGATAATAGGCTCTCTGGTGTGCGTTGATGGTTGCAGCCAGTCCGGATGCTGCCAATTACAACGCATGATCGATACCCCAACCTTCTATCAATCATTTTAATCGTACTCTGTGATTGATAGAGGCGTATTCTATCAATCACCTAAGCTGATATATCCATAGTGCCGGAATTTCTTTTCGACGCCATCTTCGAAGTAATTGGTTTGTCATTTTTAATGAAATCAACTATTTTTTGCAAATCTTCACGGCTTTCCTTTAGTTTCGGCATCACAACCTGAAAAGTATGGAGCGCATCAGGCCATATTTCCAAATCAACGTTTACTCCAAACTCTTGCAGCCGTTTTGCCATGAGGTCAGCATCGCTAAACAGGAT
>Ga0157365_10000452_pt1 | contig 17920 bp, 13 predicted proteins | sample AttsexASBM3_FD_111478 | JGI IMG/M metagenome (GOLD analysis project Ga0157365, IMG submission 111478) | Fungus gardens microbial communities from leaf cutter ant in Ribeirão Preto, State of São Paulo, Brazil - Atta sexdens ASBM3 | ecosystem: Host-associated > Fungi > Mycelium > Unclassified ... | reverse complement strand
CTTTTGTGGACGCAAGGCAGGCATGGTGCTTCGTCTCGACCATGAAGGGCGCCCTTATAATGAAGGCGAACAGGTCGTTATTGGCGGCAACGAGCGTTATGTGTCCGTCTGCCGTAAGCATTATAAAGAGGCGCTGGAGAAGGGCTCTCTGAAGGCCGTACAGGGCCATTAAAAGACACACCGCGTGGGGTTAACCTTACTTCCATATATAAAGCCTCAGAAACGCGCTGAGGCTTTTTTACATGAGGCACGGGCGAAGACATTGCGCATAGCTTCAGCGCATTCAGGCGTGGCGGCCAGGGCGACGTGTTCATTGAGTAGTGGCATATCGCAAGGGCAGGATGCCGTCAGACGCTCAGAGCGATGACGCGCATTGATTAATACCGCTACTGATAACGGCAACACGTACCGGACTTTTAAATTTTACGCACAGGCATAAAAAAACCCGCCAGGCGGCGGGTTTTTTACGGTTAAACCATCTTAAACGGTTTTCTTCGCTTTCTTGTCTGCTTTCACGGCAGGAGCCGCTTCCACTTTCGCAGCTTCCGCGCCTTCTTTGTATTCGCGGCCGTAGAAGCTGTCCAGCAGGATCTGTTTCAGCTCGGCAATCAGCGGGTAGCGCGGGTTAGCGCCGGTGCACTGGTCATCGAAGGCATCTTCAGAGAGCTTATCAACGTGTGCCAGGAAGTCGGCTTCCTGAACGCCAGCCTCACGGATGGATTTCGGAATGCCCAGTTCTGCTTTGATGCTTTCCAGCCATGCCAGCAGCTTCTCGATTTTCGCTGCGGTACGGTCGCCCGGCGCAGAGAGACCCAGATGGTCAGCCACTTCAGCGTAACGACGACGTGCCTGCGGACGGTCGTACTGGCTGAAAGCGGTCTGCTTAGTCGGGTTATCGTTCGCGTTATAGCGGATAACGTTAGAAATCAGCAGGGCGTTCGCCAGACCGTGCGGAATATGGAACTGAGAGCCCAGTTTGTGCGCCATAGAGTGGCACACGCCCAGGAAGGCGTTGGCAAACGCGATACCGGCGATAGTGGCCGCACTGTGCACACGTTCACGCGCTACCGGGTTTTTCGACCCTTCGTGGTAGGACGCCGGCAGGTTTTCTTTCAGCAGTTTCAGCGCCTGCAACGCCTGACCATCGGAGAATTCAGAGGCCAGTACGGAAACGTAAGCTTCCAGCGCATGCGTTACCGCATCCAGACCGCCGAAGGCGCAGAGGGATTTCGGCATATCCATCACCAGGTTGGCGTCGACAATCGCCATATCCGGGGTCAGCGCGTAGTCCGCCAGCGGATATTTCTGCCCGGTTTCGTCATCGGTCACCACCGCGAACGGCGTCACTTCAGAACCGGTACCTGACGTTGTGGTCACCGCGATCATTTTCGCTTTTACGCCCATTTTCGGGAACTTGTAGATACGTTTACGGATATCCATAAAGCGCAGCGCCAGTTCTTCGAAGTGGGTTTCCGGGTGTTCGTACATGACCCACATGATTTTCGCGGCATCCATCGGGGAACCGCCGCCCAGCGCGATGATGACATCCGGTTTAAAGGAGTTCATCAGCTCGGCGCCTTTACGCACCACGCTCAGGGTCGGGTCAGCTTCTACTTCAAAGAACACTTCGGTTTCAACGCCAGCCGCTTTCAGCACGGAGGTGATTTGATCGGCATACCCGTTGTTAAACAGGAAGCGGTCAGTGACGACCATCGCGCGTTTGTGACCGTCGGTAATCACTTCATCCAGCGCAATCGGCAGCGAGCCGCGACGGAAGTAGATAGATTTCGGAAGTTTATGCCACAACATGTTTTCAGCTCGCTTAGCAACGGTTTTCTTGTTGATCAGGTGTTTCGGACCAACGTTTTCAGAGATGGAGTTACCACCCCATGAACCACAACCCAGAGTCAGGGAAGGCGCGAGTTTGAAGTTATTCAGGTCACCGATACCACCCTGAGAAGCAGGGGTGTTAATCAGGATACGGGCAGTTTTCATCATCTGACCGAAGTGCGCGACGCGCTCCGGCTGGTTGTCCTGGTCGGTGTACAGGCAGGAGGTGTGGCCAATACCACCCATCGCAACCAGTTTCTCGGCTTTTTCTACCGCGTCTTCGAAATCTTTCGCGCGATACATAGCAAGCGTCGGAGAGAGTTTTTCGTGAGCGAACGGCTCGCTTTCGTCAACGACGGTAACTTCACCAATCAGGATCTTAGTGGTTGCCGGTACGGTAAAGCCTGCCAGCTCAGCGATTTTCACCGCAGGTTGGCCCACGATAGCGGCGTTCAGCGCGCCATTTTTCAGGATGATGTTCTGAACTGCTTTCAGCTCCTGACCCTGCAGCATGTAGCCGCCGTGGCTGGCGAAGCGTTCGCGAACGGCGTCGTAGACGGAATCCACCACAACAACGGACTGTTCAGATGCGCAGATAACGCCGTTATCGAAGGTTTTAGACATCAGCACCGATGCGACCGCGCGTTTGATATCCGCAGTTTCATCGATAACCACCGGGGTGTTACCCGCGCCGACGCCGATAGCAGGTTTACCGGAGCTGTACGCGGCTTTCACCATGCCCGGGCCACCTGTCGCGAGGATCAGGTTGATATCCGGGTGATGCATCAGCGCGTTCGACAGCTCAACAGACGGCTCGTCAATCCAGCCGATCAGGTCTTTCGGCGCACCTGCGGCGATAGCAGCCTGCAGGACGATATCCGCCGCTTTGTTCGTGGCGTTTTTAGCACGCGGATGCGGGGAGAAGATGATAGCGTTACGCGTCTTCAGGCTGATGAGCGATTTGAAGATAGCGGTAGACGTCGGGTTAGTGGTTGGAACAATACCGCAGATAATGCCGATAGGTTCGGCGATAGTGATAGTACCAAAGGTGTCATCTTCAGACAGGACGCCGCAGGTCTTCTCATCTTTATAGGCGTTGTAGATATATTCAGAAGCAAAGTGGTTTTTGATCACTTTATCTTCGACGATACCCATTCCGGATTCGGCAACAGCCATTTTAGCGAGGGGAATTCGAGCATCTGCAGCGGCCAGAGCGGCGGCGCGGAAGATTTTGTCAACCTGTTCTTGGGTGAAGTTGGCATATTCACGCTGGGCTTTTTTGACGCGCTCGACGAGGGCGTTCAGTTCAGCGACATTAGTAACAGCCATAATGCTCTCCTGATAATGTTAAACTCTTTTAGTAAATCATCTGCTCGAAACGACAGTATAGTCAGCCTCAAACAGCGTGCGTTACAGAACGGTTTACCAGCAAAACGACCAGAAACCTTCGCTGATTTACTAAAAGAGCCTTGCCTTAAAACATTTATCGGGAAAATGTTTTACTCCCTGGCGGCATCATCAAGATACTCACTTCTGAGTAGCAAAAGCGTGATCTAAATCAATTTAACCCCATGCTGACTCCATTCAGCACGCCTTCTGACGGTAATTCAGCGATGGTTAATATATTTGCTACAGCTTTGAATATTTAAATTACCATAAAACTAACAAAAGAATAACACAGGTCGACGCGGTCAATCGGCCGCGAGATCCAGAATGCATTAAGACGTAATGGCGTAGCGTAAGCAGGGGTTTTGGATTACATTACGCGACGCCGTTGCCCTACCAATCGCGGAGCTTCCCTTGAATTCAATGTGGTTTGATTTACCAACGTTTTTTAAATTTTTTATTGGTCTGTTCGCGCTGGTGAACCCGGTGGGTATCATTCCCGTCTTCATTAGCATGACCAGCTACCAGACGGCGGTGGCGCGCAATAAAACCAACCTTACGGCTAACCTCTCGGTCGCCATTATTCTCTGGACGTCGCTGTTTCTCGGCGATGCCATCTTGCAGGTCTTCGGCATATCCATCGACTCGTTTCGCATCGCGGGCGGTATTCTGGTCGTCACCATCGCCATGTCGATGATTAGCGGCAAGCTTGGCGAGGATAAGCAGAACAAACAGGAGAAGTCGGAAACCGCGATCCGCGAGAGCATCGGCGTGGTGCCGCTGGCGCTGCCGTTAATGGCGGGGCCGGGCGCTATCAGCTCGACTATCGTCTGGGGAACACGCTATCACAGTTGGCAATATATGCTGGGCTTCACGCTCGCCATCGCGCTGTTCGCCGCCTGCTGTTGGGGCGTGTTTCGCCTGGCGCCGTGGCTGGTGCGGTTGCTTGGCCAGACGGGCATTAACGTTATTACTCGTATTATGGGCCTGCTGCTGATGGCGCTGGGCATTGAGTTTATTGTGACAGGAATAAAAGCGCTGTTTCCAGGGCTTGTAAGTTAGTCATTTCTTTTCATTCATAAAGCGGAGCGGAAGCTTCGCTTTTTTCTTTTATTATTAGCATTTCCTATAGCACGCCTCCCTTCGCTTTTTTATGTATAACTTTATCTGATATCTGGTAAAGCTTTATTAAAACAATGAATTACCCTGTCTGTAATCTTCCTTCCGTTCATAAAAAAAGCAATCAGTCTGTTATTTTTGTCACATGATACTTTGAGTATTGATGCGGGTTTAACGAAATGTTATTAGTAATTTCAACGCCACCGCAGACAAATGTGCTAATTTTTGTTCAATTGTTAATTTTATGTTGTGATGCGCTGCGGGCCGGGTCACACGTCGCGCTGAAGGCGTGTTCTCTCTGCAACCGCTTGACTTAAAAGAAAAATAACGAACAAAAAGATAGATTTTTGAGGGCGAGCCTAAAGCTCTGCTGCGCGCCAAAAGAGAAGCGGTTAACAAATTTGTAAATTGTATTGGCGCACAATTCACGCATTTGATACTTTCCGGCAAAACATTTGCCTGCAAATTATCAGCAGATGAGAATGATTTTCGTATGAAAGCGCTTTCCTTCCACAGGTCGCGCCATATCACACTGTCCTTAAAACAGGGAAGGGCAGTAAAGAATCGACGACAGGCTGCCAGAGAGCGGCCGTGATAAATAAAGTCGGTGATAGCAAGCAGTAAAAAAGAAAAACCACCTGGCAGACGCGAAAGCTCCTGCGCTGCACAGGTTTCCCTAAGGGGAGAACGGGCTGGCTTTGGTCAGTAATAATAATGAGTGGAGTACCAACACAATGTCCATCATCACAAAAAAAAGTCTGGTAGCGGCAGGGATCCTTTCTGCGCTAATCGCGGGTAACGCAATGGCTGCGAATATTCCTGCGGGTGTGCAACTGGCGGAGAAACAGACGCTGGTGCGCAACAACGGTTCGGAAGTCCAGTCTCTCGATCCGCACAAAATTGAAGGCGTGCCTGAGTCGAACATCAACCGCGACCTGTTTGAAGGTCTGCTGGTAACCGACGTAGAAGGCCACCCGAGCGCGGGCGTTGCCGAGAAGTGGGATAACAAAGATTTTAAAGTCTGGACCTTCCATCTGCGTAAAGACGCGAAATGGTCCAATGGCGAGCCGGTCACGGCGCAGGATTTCGTTTACAGCTGGCAGCGCCTGGCTGACCCGAAAACCGCCTCTCCGTATGAAAGCTATCTGCAATACGGCCACATTACCAATATCGACGATATCATCGCCGGTAAAAAACCAGCCACCGAGCTTGGCGTGAAAGCGATTGACGACCACACGCTGGAAGTCACCCTGAGCGAGCCGGTGCCGTATTTCTATAAGCTGCTGGTGCACTCCTCCATGTCTCCGGTGCCTAAAGCCGTCGTTGAGAAATTTGGCGAGAAGTGGACCCAGCCCGCGAACATCGTTTCCAACGGCGCGTACAAACTGAAATCCTGGGTGGTGAACGAGCGCATCGTGCTTGAGCGCAACACCAACTACTGGGATAACGCGAAGACCGTGATTAACGAAGTCACCTATCTGCCTATCTCTTCTGAAGTGACTGACGTCAACCGCTACCGCAGCGGTGAAATCGACATGACCTATAACAACATGCCGATTGAACTCTTCCAGAAGCTGAAGAAAGAAATTCCAAAAGAAGTGCACGTCGACCCGTACCTGTGCACCTATTACTACGAGATCAACAACCAGAAAGCGCCGTTTAACGACCCGCGCGTGCGTACCGCGCTGAAACTGGGCCTGGATCGCGACATCATCGTTCATAAAGTGAAAAACCAGGGCGACCTGCCGGCGTATGGCTACACCCCGCCGTACACCGATGGCGCGAAATTCACCGAGCCGGCCTGGTTCAAAATGACCCAGGAACAGCGTAACGCCGAAGCGAAAAAACTGCTGGCTGAAGCAGGCTATACCGCCGACAAACCGCTGACGTTCGATCTGCTGTACAACACCTCCGATCTGCACAAGAAACTGGCTATCGCTGCCGCGTCCATCTGGAAGAAAAACCTGGGCGTGAACGTGAAGCTGGAAAACCAGGAGTGGAAAACCTTCCTGGATACCCGTCATCAGGGCAACTTCGACGTGGCGCGTGCGGGCTGGTGTGCGGATTACAACGAACCGACCTCCTTCCTGAACACGATGCTGTCCAACAGCTCGAACAACACCTCGCACTATAAGAGCGAAGCGTTCGATAAAGTGATGCAGGAAACGCTGCAGGTCTCCGACGAAGCGCAGCGTAGCGAGCTCTACAACAAAGCAGAGCAGCAGCTGGATAAAGACTCCGTTATCGTGCCGGTGTATTACTACGTGAACGCCCGTCTGGTGAAACCGTGGGTCGGTGGTTACACCGGTAAAGACCCGCTGGATAATGTCTACGTTAAGAACCTGTATATTATCAAACATTAATGGCAATGCGTGGGGCAGGGTTTCCTGCCCCACTGTGTCTTATTTTTCCGTGAGTCAAAGGCACACGCCAGAAGGTACGGGCAATGTTGAAATTCATTTTACGTCGCTGTCTGGAAGCGATTCCGACACTCTTTATTCTCATCACTATCTCCTTCTTTATGATGCGTCTCGCGCCGGGCAGTCCTTTTACCGGCGAACGTAATCTTCCGCCGGAAGTCATGGCGAATATCGAGGCGAAATATCATCTTAACGACCCCATCATGACCCAGTACTTCAATTATCTGAAGCAACTGGCGAAAGGTGATTTCGGTCCGTCCTTTAAATACAAGGACTATTCGGTTAACGATCTGGTGGCCTCCAGTTTCCCGGTTTCCGCAAAGTTAGGCGCTGCGGCGTTTTTACTTGCTGTGATTCTGGGCGTTGCGGCGGGCGTAATGGCCGCGCTTAAGCAAAACACCAAATGGGATTTCGCCGTCATGGGGGTGGCGATGACCGGCGTGGTCATTCCGAGTTTCGTGGTGGCGCCGTTGCTTGTGATGATCTTCGCGATAACGCTGCACTGGCTGCCCGGCGGCGGCTGGAACGGCGGGGCGCTGAAATTCATGATCCTGCCGATGGTCGCGCTCTCTCTGGCTTACATCGCCAGCATCGCGCGTATCACCCGCGGCTCAATGATTGAAGTGCTGCACTCCAACTTTATCCGTACCGCTCGCGCCAAAGGGCTGCCGATGCGTCGCATCATCTTGCGCCACGCGCTGAAACCCGCGCTGCTGCCTGTGCTCTCGTATTTAGGGCCGGCGTTTGTCGGGATTATTACCGGGTCAATGGTGATTGAAACCATTTATGGCCTGCCGGGTATCGGCCAGCTGTTCGTGAACGGCGCGCTCAACCGCGACTACTCGCTGGTGCTGAGCCTGACGATTCTGGTCGGCGCGCTGACCATTCTGTTTAATGCGATCGTCGATGTGCTGTATGCCGTTATCGATCCGAAAATTCGTTACTGACGCTGGAGTACGCCATGATGTTGAGTAAGAAAAACAGCGAGGCGCTGGAAAACTTCAGTGAAAAACTGGAAGTAGAAGGACGTAGCCTGTGGCAGGACGCCCGCCGTCGCTTTATGCATAACCGCGCGGCGGTGGCGAGCCTGATTGTGCTGGCCTTTATCGCGCTCTTTGTCACGCTCGCGCCGATGCTGTCGCAGTTCAGCTACTTCGACACTGACTGGGGCATGATGTCGAGCGCGCCGGATACCGAATCCGGCCACTGGTTCGGCACCGACTCCTCCGGGCGCGACCTGCTGGTGCGCGTCGCTATCGGCGGGCGCATTTCGCTGATGGTCGGCGTTGCGGCGGCGCTGGTGGCGGTGATTGTCGGCACGCTCTACGGTTCGCTTTCCGGCTATCTTGGCGGCAAGGTGGATTCGGTCATGATGCGTCTGCTTGAGATCCTCAACTCCTTCCCGTTCATGTTCTTCGTTATCCTGCTGGTGACCTTTTTCGGCCAGAACATCCTGCTGATTTTCGTTGCCATCGGGATGGTCTCCTGGCTCGACATGGCGCGTATCGTGCGCGGCCAGACGCTGAGCCTGAAACGTAAAGAGTTCATCGAAGCAGCCCAGGTGGGCGGCGTCTCGACGGCGAATATCGTCGTGCGTCATATCGTGCCGAACGTACTGGGCGTGGTGGTGGTTTACGCCTCGCTGCTGGTGCCCAGCATGATCCTCTTCGAATCGTTCTTAAGCTTCCTCGGCCTCGGTACGCAGGAGCCGCTCAGCTCCTGGGGCGCGCTGCTGAGCGATGGCGCCAACTCAATGGAAGTGTCGCCCTGGCTGCTGCTCTTCCCGGCGGGTTTCCTGGTGGTCACCCTGTTTTGTTTTAACTTTATCGGCGATGGCCTGCGTGATGCCCTCGACCCGAAAGATCGTTAAGGAGTACCGCCATGAGCACCATTGAACTCTCTGCGCCGCAGAGCACTACCGCAGCGTCACAAGCGGCGCTGCTGGAGGTTAAAGATCTGCGCGTTACCTTCGAAACGCCTGACGGCGACGTAACTGCGGTTAACGATCTGAATTTCAGCCTGCGCGCCGGTGAGACGCTCGGTATCGTCGGTGAATCCGGCTCCGGCAAATCCCAGACCGCGTTTGCGCTGATGGGCCTGCTCGCCGCCAACGGCCGCATCGGCGGCTCGGCGAAATTCAACGGCCGTGAAATCCTCAACCTGCCGGAGCGCGAGCTTAACCGCCTGCGCGCCGAGCAGATTTCGATGATTTTCCAGGATCCGATGACCTCGCTAAACCCGTATATGCGCGTCGGCGAACAGCTGATGGAAGTGCTGATGCTGCATAAAGGCATGGGCAAAGGCGAAGCGTTTGAAGAGTCGGTCCGCATGTTAGATGCGGTGAAAATGCCGGAAGCGCGCAAGCGCATGCGCATGTATCCGCATGAGTTTTCCGGCGGTATGCGCCAGCGTGTGATGATTGCGATGGCGCTGCTGTGCCGTCCTAAATTGCTCATCGCCGATGAACCGACAACCGCGCTCGACGTGACCGTCCAGGCGCAGATCATGACGCTGCTGAACGAGCTTAAACGCGAATTCAACACCGCCATCATTATGATCACCCACGACCTCGGCGTGGTCGCGGGCATCTGTAATAAAGTGCTGGTGATGTATGCGGGCCGTACCATGGAATATGGCGCCGCGCGCGACGTGTTCTACGATCCGGCGCACCCGTATTCCATCGGCCTGCTGAACGCCGTACCGCGTCTCGACGCCGAAGGAGAGTCGCTGCTCACCATTCCTGGCAACCCGCCGAACCTGCTGCGCCTGCCGAAAGGCTGTCCGTTCCAGCCGCGCTGCCCGCACGCGATGGAGATTTGCAGCACGGCGCCGCCGCTTGAGGAGTTCGCTCCTGGCCGCATGCGCGCCTGCTTTAAACCGGTGGAGGAACTGAAATGAGCACCGTAGCTGAAGACAGAAAAGTGCTGCTCGAAGTGGCCGATCTCAAGGTGCATTTCGACATTAAAGACGGCAAACAGTGGTTCTGGCAGCCGTCCAAAACGTTAAAAGCGGTTGATGGCGTTACGCTGCGCCTGTACGAAGGGGAAACCCTCGGCGTGGTGGGCGAATCCGGCTGCGGCAAATCCACCTTTGCGCGCGCCATCATCGGCCTGGTGAAAGCCACCAGCGGCCGCGTCGCGTGGCTCGGCAAAGATCTGATGGGCATGAAGCAGGAAGAGTGGCGCGATGTGCGCAGCGACATTCAGATGATTTTCCAGGATCCGCTGGCCTCGCTGAACCCGCGCATGACCATTGGCGATATCATCGCCGAACCGCTGCGCACGTATCATCCGAAAATGCCGCGCCAGGAAGTGCGTGACCGCGTCAAAGCGATGATGATGAAAGTGGGGCTGCTGCCGAACCTGGTTAACCGCTATCCGCATGAGTTCTCCGGCGGCCAGTGCCAGCGTATCGGTATCGCACGCGCGCTTATTCTTGAGCCGAAGCTTATCATCTGCGATGAGCCGGTTTCCGCGCTCGACGTGTCGATTCAGGCTCAGGTGGTGAACCTGCTGCAAAAACTGCAGCGCGAGATGGGGCTGTCGCTTATTTTTATCGCCCACGATCTGGCGGTGGTGAAGCACATCTCCGATCGCGTACTGGTGATGTATCTCGGCCATGCGGTGGAGCTCGGCACCTATGATGAGGTTTATCATAACCCGCTGCACCCTTACACCCGCGCGCTGATGTCGGCGGTTCCTATCCCGGACCCGGATCTCGAAAAGAACAAGAAGATCCAGCTGCTGGAAGGCGAGCTGCCGTCGCCCATCAATCCGCCGTCAGGCTGTGTGTTCCGCACCCGCTGCCCGATGGCGGGCCCGGAATGCGCCCAGACGCGCCCGGTGCTGGAGGGCAGTTTCCGGCACGCGGTTTCCTGCCTGAAGGTGGACCCGTTATAATCGTAAGGGCTGGCAGGTGCCAGCCCTTTTTTTTGCGAGGACAACGTGTCAGGGATAAGAGAGTTTCGTCAACGCACTTACCATTTTCTCTTCGATCAACGCACGCGTAGCGGCCGACGCTTTGAGGCGCTCTGCGGTCTGTTCGCGCTGTTCAGCGTCATCGTCGTTTTTATTGAATCCGGCATCGGCACCCAGTATCACCTTACCTACGACGAATGGCATATTTTCGTCTGGCTGGAGATGGGCATTACGTTCGTCTTTACGCTGGAATATCTGCTGCGCCTCGCCGTCTGGCCCAATCCGGCGCGCTACGCGCTGAGCTTCTGGGGCATTATCGATCTGGCGACGGTGTTGCCGCTTTATGTGGTGTGGCTCTGGCCTGAACTCGGCATGAACTATCTGTTTATCTGGCGGACTCTGCGCGCGGTGCGCGTCCTGCGCATTCTCAAGCTGCTGCGGATGATGTCGTCTGCAAGCATTCTCTGGCAGGCCATCGTTAACGCCCGTCACCAGCTCATCGTTTTTTATGCGTTTATTTCCATCGTCATGGTCATCGCTGGCGCGCTGATGTATGGCATTGAAGGCGCTTCCAGCGGCTTTACTACGCTCGGCACGTCGGTTTACTGGGCCGTGGTGACGGTAACGACGGTCGGGTATGGCGATATCACGCCGCATACGGCGGGCGGTCGCGCGGTGGCGTCGCTGTTAATACTTATCGGCTATTCGGTGATTGCGATCCCGACCGGCATTATTACCGCGCAGATGACCAGCGCGCTTGCACAGCGCAACGCGGCGCGACGCTGTCCGTCATGCGGCAGCGCGCAAGATGCGCAGGCGAAATATTGTCAGGCGTGTGGGACGAAAATCGCGGGTGAGAACTAGCGCGGCGAAGGCCGCGCCGCGGGCGTTTATTCACGCCACAGGATATGGCACAGCTTGTGATCTTTTTCGCGGCACAGCAGCACGCGGGCGAACACGTCGGTGATCTCTTCGCCGTCTTCCTCGGCAAGGCCGATGACCACTTCAGAGAAGAAATCCGGGTTTAAATCGTAATCGACGTGTTGCAGCCACTCTTCAGACGGGTCGAACAGCTCTGCGCCGCCGCGCTCTTCAAACTGTAAATTAAACAGAATGATATCCGCCGGGTCGAGATTGTCCGGCGCCAGCTCCAGAAAAATGTCATAGGCCTGGTCGAGTGTTTCATCTTCCGTCAGGCGATTATTCAGATCCATTTCCATCGTGACTACCCCAGTAAGTGATGTTGGGCACGTTTTACAGCAACGGGCTGAAGAAGTAAAACAGTCGCTCCACCACGCGGTGCCAGAACGGCCGTTTCACCCACAGGCGCGCATCCAGCAGGCGCGAGCGGGAGATATAGTCATCCTGCACCTCGGCCAGATCGGCGCCGAATCCGGCGTCGTCGATAACCAGCGTAATTTCAAAGTTAAGCCACAGGCTGCGCATATCCAGATTGACGGTGCCGACCAGGCTCAGCTCGCCGTCCACCAGCACGCTTTTGGTATGCAGCAGGCCGCCCTCGAACTGGTAAATCTTCACGCCCGCCGCCAGCAGCTCGCTGAAGAAGGCGCGGCTCGCCCAGCCTACCAGCAGGGAGTCGTTTTTACGCGGCAGAATAATGCTTACATCAACGCCGCGCTGCGCCGCCGTACAGATGGCGTGGAGCAGGTCGTCGCTCGGCACGAAGTAGGGCGTGGTCATAATCAAATATTCACGCGCCGCATACACCGAGGTTAACAGCGCCTGGTGAATCAGATCTTCCGGGAAACCAGGGCCCGAGGCGATGGTATGAATAGTGTGTCCGCTCGCCTGTTCAAACGGCATGATATTGGCATCCGGCGCGGGCGGCAGCAGCCGCTTGCCGGTTTCAATCTCCCAGTCGCAGGAGTACACGATACCCATCGCGGTGGCGACCGGGCCTTCCATGCGCGCCATCAGATCCACCCACTGGCCAACGCCCGCGTCCTGTTTGAAATAGCGCGGGTCGACCATATTCATACTGCCGGTGTAGGCAATATAGTTGTCGATCATGATCATTTTGCGGTGCTGACGCAGGTCCATGCGGCGCAGGAACACACGCATCAGGTTAACTTTCAGCGCCTCCACCACTTCGATACCCGCATTGCGCATCATGCCCGCCCAGGGGCTGCGGAAAAACGCGACGCTGCCTGCGGAGTCGAGCATCAGACGACAGTGCACGCCGCGTCGGGCGGCGGCCATCAGCGATTCCGCCACCTGGTCCGCCATGCCGCCGGGCTGCCAGATATAAAAGACCATTTCGATATTATGCCGTGCGAGCTGAATATCGCGGATCAGCGCCTGCATCACATCATCGGAGGTGGTGAGCAGTTGCAGCTGATTACCCTTGACGCCCGCAATACCCTGGCGGCGTTCGCACAGCTGAAACAGCGCGCTCGCCACGGCGCTGTTTTCTTCGGCAAAAATATGTTTGCAGGCTTTCAGATCGCTCAGCCATTTGGCGGTGGAAGGCCACATGGCGCGGGCGCGCTCGGCGCGGCGCTTGCCAAGATGCAGCTCTCCGACGGAGAGATACGCGATAATCCCTACCAGAGGGAGAATATAAATGACCAGCAGCCAGGCCATGGCCGAGGGCACGGCGCGGCGTTTCATCAGAATACGCAGCGTCACGCCTGCAATAAGCAACCAGTATCCCAGAATGACCAGCCAACTCACGACCGTGTAGAAGGTTGTCATAGATTAAAAATCCTTTAAAAAGCGTATCGTTAAGAGTGTACGCACAACCCTGTCGCGCTCCAATAAGAACCTGCCAGAAAAGCGCTGGCCTGCCGGCGGGAAGGGGCTATAATGACGCTTCTGTTTCAGTCAAGAGTATCAGAAATGAGGCGTAGTAGAACCGAAGTTGGGCGCTGGCGCATGCAGCGACAGTCTCAACGACGTAAAGCTCGCTGGCTGGAAGCACAATCCCGACGCAATATGCGAATTCACGCTATCAGAAAATGTCTTGTGAATCGTCAGCGCAATTCGTTGCTGTTTGCCATCCACGATCGCTAAACGTAGTGCAAGGGCACCGCCTGCGGTGCCCCCGACTATCTTCCCGACCCACTTTCGCTTTCGCCATTTCCCGCCGCGCTAATTGCGCGAATCATGCCTTATGTTTGCACCTTTAATCGGGCGCAATTTGAGATAAATTCCGTCTGGTGACTTCCCGCGTCGCGCTAATGGATTTAAATAAAATTAGGAATATTCTGGTTTAAAAATTCGCCACTGGAAACGTTTCTTTTTTTATATTTCCAAAATGAGAATATGCTGAATGCTTTAATAAAAACACTTTAAAATCAATTGTTTGATATTGGTTTTAAAACTTAACGTAAATTCACAATTTGTAATATATGCTGTATTCCCGCCGGTGATAATTGCTGCAATGTAAAATGAAGCATTTTTAATGTTATTTCCGGCGATTGTTTCTGGTCAGGCCAGGTTAGATTAATGTCATCGACAGCGACTTTTCCTGCAACTGCAAATTTCATCCGTAACTGATGGAGCGTTTATGACCAAGCAAGAGGAATTTCTGACAGAAATCCACAAATTTTTGTTACGCAAAGGAGCCTGCGGCGCACGTCCCAGAACTTTCGAAGACAGAACGTTAACCAGCGGCATTTTCGGTTTTGCGAAAGAAGCCGTCACTGCCAGCCAGCGCTTGCCTGAGAGTGTCTCCGCCTGCGAAGCGGCCCGTCAGTTTGTGACGTCGCATAAGTGTCATGCCGCCAGAAATAACGCGCCTGCCACAATGTTGCGCCTGGTCGCGGGCGGCAAATAACACCTGCAAGGCAAAATAAGCGCACAAAAAAGGGCATAACGTTAGTTAATGCCCTCAGGGTTCGCGCAGCCGGTTGGCTGCGGTCCGGGGGTAGCCCTGCTCTGCTAAAGGCTGATACGTGTAGTCAAGGCAAAGCTTGCGCTTCAGCTGGTGCGGGCTTTTGTTTGTGTATGTGGAAATACTACGCGTTGGCAGACGCCCCGCTTGGACGTTAATGTAGATGCAAAAAATGACTGATGTTCGATGAACGCATAGCGGAGCAACAACTTATAGCGATATAAACCAGCATAAGCTTGCAGTTCGGCAGGAATAGCGGGGACGGAGCGAGTTAACCTGTGCTGCATGATATAACTCATCAGACCATGGTACCGTGTTATTGTCACTCTATCAGGCTTAGAAAATCTTGTTAAATATCCACATCTTAATCCAGGCGATCCCACTGAGCTCTTTGTTATTATGAGATAAAAGAAATGTTTACTATTAGGATTGCAACCAAAATAAATATTATTCAACCCCTTGACTTTTCTCCGCAAAAATTTCTTGAGGATATATAAATATAAGGAGATGATTCATCTGCATGATGATACAAGCAATAATCTTCAAATAGAAGAGTGAGCCTTTAAAGCTATTTAGGCTGTGTTCTTCCATTCGTTGCCGACCTGACAATGTAAGACATCAGTAGACTCTTATCTTCGTTACGTAACTATGAGGTGAAAACAGCCTTACATTTACATTACAGTTAAATATTAGCAGTAAAAAATCCTCCCCCCCAATATTTTCATATCCTTCTTAAGGCACGGGGGGCAAGAATAATATTGTCATATGTTCGCTAAGTGGCTAAAACGCTGCTTACTTTACCAGTTGGTTGAGTAAGCGATTCGTACTAGTTTAATAGAAGTTAACCCATCCTGAGGGTGCGGTTTTTTACCGACTCATCCACTTATAGCTGCATACGCTCAACAGCTGCATTGTAAGAAAATTACGATGTTACTCCAGTATGAACAACTAAAGATTGATGAAATTAAGGCGTGTACATAGGGTGGCCGAGTTTAATCATTCACGGGACTGACAGATTTATCGAAGTAATCCAATGTCATGACACTTATATAGACTATGCTGTAAGTAAAGCCGCCTTACAACAGGCGGCTATCTTTTTTATCTGAAAAGAATTTCATCTGCGCTGTCAATTTATGACCTAATTTAATTGCAGGCTTTTCTATAAACTGAAACGTAATTACTGATCCCATAATCAGTAATAAAAACGAAACGAAAGTGTAAAGATAGTATTTTACAGAAAAAATATTTATTTCAATACCGCTTTGATCAAGCAGCTTAAACACTGTATAAAATACTATTCCCTGCATTAGATATATGCTGTAACTTATCTCACCAAGACGAACCATCCCTCTACTCGATAACAAATTAAAAAAGCTTGCACCATTTACAATGGCATACACTATTAACCCACATAATAATGAAGCTTTACCGTTATGAATTGAAGGCTGTACAAGAACCAGCAATATGACTGATGATAATAAGATGAACTCCGCCGTTTTTTTAGTTACTCTGAAACGCGAGTACATTTCTTGACATATTATCCCGCATGCGAAACAAGATAAAAGTGAGAATACGTATTGTGTTTTGCTATCAACAGGAGCATAGAGGAAAACAATCAGACACACAATTGCCACAGGAAAAGCTTTTTTCTTAATGACAAATAATATCGGCAACGAAAAATAAAAGAACCATTCATATTGTAAGGTCCATGTAACGCCAGCCATAATCACACGAGATTTCTGATAATTGTTAATATCAGGTCTGATATTTAATAATCCAGCATCAAACCAGGGGGCAATGTCTTTTAAATGAATAACCCACGGACTTTTTGAAAAATACAGAATTAACGCTATTGAGACGGCAGAGCAAAAAAACTGCAACGGGGCTATCCTGAAAAAACGATTTATATAAAGAGAAACCCAGTCAACTTTTTTTTCGATGCTCCGGTTTTCCCCCAAAATAAGAAAGCGGATATAGTAAAAAAGATATATACACCAATTTTACCAATGTACATCAGTCCTTCTGAAGGTAGAGTCCATTTGCCCACTGTGAAAAAAGATGCAAAGAAGCCTGAGTGATGGAAAACGACTAAGCTTGCCATAAGGTATCTTAGGCCGTCGAGGGAGGTATTCCGGCTGCCTTGTGTGTTGTCAAGAAAGGAAAAATAACGAGAGGAAACGATAACGGGCGCGAGGGCGAGACTCAGTACGAGAAATAGAGTTAAGATCACGATGATTTTCTGATGGATTGAGAAGTCAATAATAATGATATAGATTTGACCATAATGATCTCAGGTTTTCAAGTGAAATAGCTTCCCAGTGACGTCTCTGATGAAATAGCCCCTCATTTTTAGGAGGGTATTATTAAATAGTACAGTGTGCCATCGCGGAAAGGAGGGGCATAACTCTCATACTTTACTGGCCCTGAGTAGACAGATGAAAACTTTTTCACTAAGTTGAATATCGAACTTGACAAGGTTGATATAGATTTTTCCTGCGACAGAGAGCTTTACTGTGGCATAAATTATCGATAGTAGGCCACTACATAGGCGGGGATATGGCGAGGATTTTTTGGATAGATTGTGCGAGATTTGTGGCGATCATCATGGTGGTTTTTACTCATGCTCACGAAAGTGCGAGAGTAACTAGTGAAGCTGCCAAGAGCATTTTTTATAGTATTGACAGAATAGGTGTGCCCATTTTTTTTATGCTATCTGGTGGACTTCTTCTACCAAAGGCACATACGATTCCAATTCTACAGTTTTACAAAAAAAGATTGCCGCAATTTATTTTACTGCTTTTTGTATATTCTGTCTTTACCAATACTATTAGTGGCTTTCTTAGAACAGACAACATTCTTGATTCGTTTTTTAATGCATTGAAAAATTACAACGGTTTTTTTCCTGCCAGTTATGGGTCCGCGACTCAGATGTGGTTTATGTATTCAATTATGCAATTGTATTTAATTGCGCCTTTTGTTTCTCGACTGGTTGTGACTTTGAAAACACAACAAATAATCTTGTTTCTGGGTTTGTGTATTGCTTTCACTTTTGTAAACAGAAGCATATCTGCAATGGGAGTTGAGTGGCGTTTTCTTTCTCGCTTGGGAGGGGATTTCACTGGAGCCTACCTTGCCTATTTCCTTACGGGTTATCTAATAATCGATCGCGACGTGTTAAGTAATAAAATTATGAAAAGTAAAATACTAAGTGCTTTCGCTATTTTACTCCCTATGGTTGTTGTTTTTTTTATAGATAAATATAACGGCAAGATTGTTGATAGTTTGCATTGGTATAGTTCTTCTTTGTTTATTTATATATCAAGCGTAGGGGCTATTGCTCTTGTTAAAGTGACTTGTGAGCAGAAACAATGTGCTTTTATTACTATGGTGGG
>Ga0157365_10000451_pt1 | contig 17975 bp, 7 predicted proteins | sample AttsexASBM3_FD_111478 | JGI IMG/M metagenome (GOLD analysis project Ga0157365, IMG submission 111478) | Fungus gardens microbial communities from leaf cutter ant in Ribeirão Preto, State of São Paulo, Brazil - Atta sexdens ASBM3 | ecosystem: Host-associated > Fungi > Mycelium > Unclassified ... | reverse complement strand
GAAGTAACCCTGAACGGTTAAGAGCGCCTTTCAAAACCATGTGCTGAGCGCTCTGAGGCAGATGAGGGAGCAGGCGATCAGGGTGAAGGCGAGATGGATGTCGGCCCTTCGTTCATAGCGGATGGCGAGGCGCCGGAAGCGGGCGAGCCACGCGAAGGTCCGCTCGACGACCCATCGGTGTCGTCCGAGGCGGCTCTTGTCCTCGACGCCTTTGCGGGCGATCCGGGGCATGATGTTCCGGCGGACGCAGGCGTCGCGGCAACGAGGATAGTCATATCCCTTGTCGGCGTGCAGCTTGCCGGGTCGTCGTTTCGGGCGGCCCCGCTGTCCCTGGATGGCGGGAATGGCGTCGAGCAGGGGCTCGAGCATGCGGCTGTCGTGGGTATTGGCCCCGGTCAGCAGGACCGTCAGCGGAAGACCCTGTCGATCGGTGACGATATGGCGCTTGGTGCCCGGTCTGCCGCGATCCGTTGGGTTCGGGCCGGTCGCATCGCCCCCCTTTTGGCCGCGATGGACGCGCTGTCCATGCAGGCCCGGCTCCAGTCGATCCGCCCCGCCTGATGCAGCCGGGTCAGCAACGCGCGGTGCAGCGCGTCCCACACTCCGGCCAGATGCCAGTCGCGCAGCCGGCGCCAGCAGGTGACGCCAGAGCCGTAGCCCATCTCGCGCGGCAGCATCTCCCACGGAATGCCCGTCAGCAGCACGAACAGTATGCCGGTCAGCGCCGCGCGATCCGAGACGCGCGGTCCACCGAGCCTGCGGAGCGTCGGCATAAACGGAGCAATCAGCGACCACTCCCTGTCCGTCGGCCATATTGGCGACGGGTGAAATCAGTCCAGCCCATTGCGGTCTCCATCGAATCTTAAGCAAATCCGAAGTAATAACAAATATATAATTTCAGTAAATTCTTTTTCGGTCAAGCTCTTATAAGTTGCTGGTTAGAACTCAACTGTCTAAGCTGGATTTCGTGGCGAATAATTTTAAGTTAGCGCCTACGGGGCTCCGCCCCCAAGCGATCAGACCGGCGTGAGCGCCAGCGGGAGCCGGGCACGAGGCTGGATCAGGATGGCAAAGCTGTAAAACCTGAAAACGGCAAATCCTGATCTCCGCAGAGTTCGTGGCGTGTTTTGAGCGCTAACTCGTTTATGGAAATCTCCATGACGAGCGCCGGAAAGCCGCTCTCCCTGATCGCGGCCTATACATTACCAATTTGCGGGCCATTGACTCCCAATTTGCCGAGGCAGATAGTCTCAATCTGCTGAGTCTTGGAGCTGGCATGTACGAACGGTTTGTAGAACGGCGGGCGGAAGAGGCCCTCGCGGATACGCCCGTGGTCCTGATCGTGGGGCCGCGTCGTGCCGGCAAGACCACGCTCGTCCGCAAGATGGGCGAGACTGGTCGAACCTATATCACGCTGGACGATCAGACGGTTCTCGCAGCCGCGCAATCCGATCCGGCCGGTTTCATCCGTGGGCTGGATCAAGCCATCATCGACGAAATCCAGCGCGCCCCTGACCTATTGCTGGCCATCAAGAAGACGGTCGATGAGGATTATCGGCCAGGACGATTCCTGCTGACGGGATCAGCAAACGTCCTGACCCTGCCACGGATCGCGGACAGCTTGGCCGGACGGATGGAAACCATCCAGATGTTGCCGCTGGCCAAGGCTGAAGTCGAAGGCCGGACGCCCATATTTCTAGAACGGCTCTTTGAGGGCAAGCTCCAGAGTCAGTGGAACGCAGTCGTAGGTGACGATCTGGTCCAACTCGTTCTTCTAGGGGGCTTTCCCGAAGCCATCAGTCGTGACACCGAGCGACGGCGCCAAGACTGGTTGCGCTCCTATCTCACATCGATTCTGACGCGCGATCTGCGCGACATTGCCGATGTGGAGAAACTGACCGAGCTGCCGAAATTCGTGCGGCTACTGGCGGAGCACTCAGGCCAGTTGGTCAATTATTCTCAGTTCGCAGCCGGGATCGGCGTTACCCATAAGACCGGACAGCGCTATGTCGGGCTACTCGAACAGGTCTTTCTGGTCACAACGGTGCAACCTTGGTTCACCAATGCCCTGAAGCGTATCGCCAAGACACCCAAGCTGCACTTCCTCGATTCCGGCCTGTTAGCGACTGTGCGTGGTCTGACGTTCGACAGGGTGAAGGCCGATCGCGCGACATTTGGCGCGCTTCTGGAGAGCTTCGTGTTCTCGGAGGTGCTGAAGCTGGTGAGCGCCTCGGATCTGCGGCTGACTCCGCATCATTTCCGCGATCGGGACATGCGCGAGGTCGATATCGTGCTGGAACGGGACGACGGCATGATCGTCGGGATCGAGGTGAAGGCCAGCGCCACGGTCAAAGCTAGCGATTTTGGAGGGCTGCGTGCCTTGGCCGAGGCCTGCGGAGATCGCTTCGCCTTTGGTGTGGTCCTCTACGACAGCGCGGACGTTGTGCCGTTCGGCGACAAGCTGGTGGCAGCGCCTCTGTCATGTTTGTGGAGCGCGGCATGAAAATTCGCGAAAAGCAGGAAGCGCAAAAAATCCGGCAACCAATGCTCTTGCGACAGTCACTGTTCGGAAAGTCTGTCAATAATCAATATATATTAAGCGTTTTGGTGGAGCATCTCGGCCCATGAAAGCTTTTCAGTTCAATCATAGGCTTATCGATTCATACGCTCGCTTCTCGCGGTCATTTAGCACTGTCCGATCCGATGATCTGAAAGCTGAAATTGATAGGAAATATGACAACGGCCATTTCTGGCCCGATACTTTGCTGTCTATTAATCCTCGCTTTCTTAAGGGAGCGACGGCGGACGAACTAGTCGCTTCCGGCGACCTCGATGAAGCGACGGGCAAAATATTCCGATTCGGGTCAATACCGCTACGATTTCACCGCCACCAAGCCCAAGCGATCGCCAAAGCTCGCGCGGGGAAAAGCTACGTAGTTACGACAGGAACAGGGTCGGGTAAATCGCTCTGCTTTTTCGTGCCGGTTGTCGACTCGATTGTTCGTGCGCGGAAAGCCGGGAAGCCTCGCAAGACCAGTGCGATCATCGTTTATCCGATGAACGCACTGGCCAATAGTCAGATGAACGAGATCGAGAAGTTCATCTCGCAATCCGGGCTTCCGAAGGAATCCAAACCGGTTGTGCGGCGCTATACAGGGCAGGAAAGCCAGGAAGAGCGGCAGCAGATCGCCGACAATCCGCCGGATATTCTGCTCACCAACTTTATGATGGCCGAACTTCTCCTGACGCGACAGGACAGTCTCGACACGAAGGTCATTGAGAACGCAAGCGGCCTAGACTTCATCGTCCTCGACGAACTCCACACCTATCGGGGCCGTCAGGGCGCCGACGTGGCCGTTCTCGTCCGACGCCTCCGCAATCGCTGTACACCGGATAAGGCACCAATCTGCATCGGCACATCGGCTACCATGGCGAGCGAAGGGTCGGACGCAAATAGAGCCCAGGCCGTAGCAGATGTTGCGTCCCGCCTTTTCGGAGTCACCATCGGACCGGACTCTGTAATCGATGAATCTCTGGAACGCGCAACGGATGACCGGCTGAAGCTGGATGACGTGCGTTCGAAACTGACTTCCGTGCTTACATCACCAATGCCCGATGAGTTGACCGACGAGGTGTTGAAGCAGCACCCCTTGGCGGTTTGGACGGAATTAGCGATCGGTTTGGATGATGGTCTGGAACTGAAGCGCAAGAAGCCAATTCCATTCGGGGAAGCGGTGGAACTTCTATCACAAGATAGCGGCACGGAGGCGGAAACCTGCCGGCGTTATTTTGAGGCATTTCTGACCCGTATTAGCCTGCCGGAAACTGATCGAGGCGGTCAGGGAGCCAGCGCGTTTCTGGCATTCAAGCTTCATCAGTTCATATCGGGCGCAGGCGAAATCTTTGTCACATTGACCGAGAAGCCCAGAAACGTGCTCTTTGAGGGGCAACTCGAAGACCCTGACGCGCCGGGACATCGTCTTTATCCTACGCGCTTCTGCCGGGGGTGTGGGCATGAGGTTCACGTTGTCACCAGAACGGATGATGCCTCAGGCGTTCTATTCGTTCCCAGAAACATCGACGACGCCCCCCTCGACGATCAGGAAACTGAGACGGCCGGCTATCTTATCCCTGACGGCGACGGCGATCCCGACTACATCTTCACGGGCGAGATCGAAACCTATCCCGAAGATTGGCGCGAAGAGCGTCACGGGATTGAGCGCCTGCGGGCGAACAGAAAGGGACGAGTACCGCAACAGTTCTCGGTCGCCCCCGATGGCCGCCCCGCGTTAACGGGCAAAGCCTTCTGGTTCATCCCCGGAAAATTCGGCTTTTGTCCCTGCTGCCTCGATCAGCCGCACCCGAGCATGAGAGAACGCAGCAAGCTTGCGGGCCTGTCGGGCGAAGGACGCAGCTCTGCCACGACTCTGCTTGTTTCGACGGCTCTGGAATGGATGAACGGCCACAATAGCGGCGTTCCCAAAGAGAAGCGAAAGCTCCTTGGCTTCACCGACAACCGGCAGGATGCCGCGCTTCAGGCAGGCCATTTCAACGACTTCCTGTTCGTCAGCCTACTACGTGGCGCGATCCTACGCGCGGTCTTGGATGCTGGTGATGGTGGGATAACGGAAGACGAATTTGGTCTGAAAGTGGTCAAGGCGCTCGGCTTTACCGCGAGTAACAGGGAAGCCCGCATCCATTGGATGTTGGATGCAGAAGCTGGAGCCGTGGTTCGCGAAGACGCGCAGCGATCCCTCGCAAAGGTCCTTGCTCACAGACTCTGGACAGATTTGCGGCGCGGATGGCGCTACACGAACCCGAGTCTCTCCGTCCTCAAGCTGATCGATGTTTCGTTCATCGGCCTTGATGAGGTCGCGGAGGATTCAGAGCGCCTCGAGGCAATCCTGCCAGCTTTGACCACTCTGAGCGTTTCGCAGCGGAAAGAAATACTGAAAACGCTTCTGGGCGCCATGCTCGACGGCTTGGCAGTAGGAACCGAGGCGCTCGATCTAACAGTCCTCGACACCGTCGCACAGAAATCCAGAAATCTCCTGCGCACACCTTGGTCCATCGACGCGAAGGAAAACCCAAGGAGCCGTACGACCCTGTTTCTTCAGGCTCCGGGCAAGGATCGGGTGGGGCTCCGGGAAGAGCAAACGATCGTTCGTGCCGGGCATAATTCCCGTATCGGCCGCCTGATTAATCGCAGGGACTTTTTCGGAACAAAGCTTGGCAGAGACGACTATCTGACGGTCTTGACTGGCCTGATGGAGCTTTTGGCCCGCGAGGGGCTGGTGTCGCGGGTTGACATAGAGGCGGACTTGCAAGGATGGCGCCTGTCACCATCGACCGTTCGGATTGTCCCTGGTGAGGCCGTCCGGTCTGGCGCGGCCAAAGGAAATCGCTATTTCCACGATCTGTATCATCAGATTGCCGCTGATCTGAAAGCCGGTGGAAGCGGCTTTTGGGGGCTTGAGGGTCGCGAGCATACGGCGCAGGTTTCTCAAAGACAGCGCGAATGGCGCGAATGGCGTTTCAGATACGAAAAAGAAGACCGGGAAAACCTCGCCCAGTACGCCGCTGAACTCAAGGCGGTGGGGGAGTCAGACCAGTTCCTTCCAGCTCTCTTCTGCTCTCCGACCATGGAGCTTGGCGTCGATATTTCGGCGCTCAATGCCGTCTATTTGCGCAATGTGCCGCCGACGCCGGCGAACTATGCGCAGCGCGCTGGTCGCGCCGGCCGTTCCGGACAGGCCGCCGTCATCGTGACCTATTGCGCTGCTCAATCACCGCATGACCAGTATTTTTTCGAACGGCGCAATGAGATGGTGGCCGGTGTCGTTCGCCCCCCTGCGCTCGACATCACAAACGAAGAGCTTGTGCGTTCACACCTGCACGCCATCTGGCTCGCTGAGGCGAAACTCGCCCTCTCACCGGATATCCCAGAAATCCTCGATCTGACAGGGACCGGCTATCCGTTGAAGCAGGAAGTCCACGACATCATCGATCCGCCCGCACTTGCTGCGGCGGCACATGCGCCGATGAAGCGAGTACTTGATCAAATTCTTGCATCCGTGGATGGCCGAAAGCCAGCTTGGATGAATGATCCCGACGATTTCGTGTCTGCTGTCGCTCAACGTGCGCCCGAGGACTTTGATCGTGCCTTCGACCGTTGGCGCCAACTCTACAATTCTGCTCGAACGCAATTGATGGAAGCCAATGCGCGCTCCGAGATCACGGGGCTTTCCGGCGCAGATCGTCGTCGCATCAAAGCGGCGCAGATGCAGGCGAGCGACCAGATCACCATTCTGGAACAAGGCAAGGCCTCGAACGGATCGGACTTCTATTCCTACCGCTATCTTGCGACCGAAGGCTTCTTACCGGGCTACAATTTCCCGCGCCTACCTCTCTATGCCTTTATCCCTGGCGAGGGCAAAGCGGGTTCATTCCTCCAGCGCGCCCGTTTCCTGGCCATTTCGGAATTTGGGCCACGCAGCCTGATCTATCATGAGGGGCGTGCCTATCGAGTCATGAAGGCGAAGCTGCCGCCGGAAGTCCGGACGGGGGATGGCGCTGAACTGGCCACGAAAGACATCTTTATATGTTCGAACTGCGGCGCCTGCCATGACGGAGAGGTTGAACGGTGCCACGCCTGCAATGCGCCGATGGCGGGCGAAGTGCCGGTACAGAGAACGCTCCGCATCGACAATGTGGAAGCGGCCCCGGCCGAGCGGATCACGGCGAACGACGAAGAGCGTGTCCGGCAGGGCTTCGACATACAGACCGTCTTTTCCTGGCCGAAACGGGACGGTCGCACGCAAGTTATCGAGGCCGACTTCCGCTGTGAGGACGTCTCGATCCTCAATCTCCAATATGCGAACAGCGCCGAGATCAGCCGTATCAACAAGGGTCTGAAACGACGCGCCAATCAAACCGTCTTCGGCTTTCACATCGATCCGCGTAGCGGCTATTGGGCAAAGTCGGACGACGAAGATCCCGATGTCGATGTGCCGCCGGATGTGGTAAGGCCGGTTCGGATCGTCCCTATCGTGCGTGACCGTAAGAACGCGCTGCTCTTCCGTTTCAACAATCCTGCCGACTACGCGCCCGAGACCATTGCGACGGTCCAACATGCTCTCATGAGAGGCGTCGAGATTGTCTTCCAGTTGGAGGAAGGCGAGATACTCGGTGAGCCGCTCCCCGCTCGCGACAATCGCCGCGCTGTCCTGGCCTATGAAGCCACGGAAGGCGGAGCAGGCGTACTGAGCCGTCTGATCGAGGATTTCCAGGCGCTCGGGAAAGTCGCTCGGGCAGCACTGATCCTGATGCATTTTGATAGAGTCGATGAGGCCATCGCAGCAGGCAATGCCAAACTGCTCGTCAATCACGATGAGGAATCATGTGTCCGGGGCTGCTACCGATGTCTGCTGTCCTATTTCAATCAACCCGATCACGAGTTGATCAACCGCACCCACGAGGAAGCCAAGCAGATGCTGGTCGATCTCGCGCGGGGCCAGGTTGTACTGGCGGCGGATCAGCCAGCAGAAAGTGGGGAATGGGTGGACACCTTCAAAGCGGCGGGACTTCCTGCCCCGGATAGCTCCACCATGAAATTTTCCGATCAGGAAATGAGTTTTGCATGGCGCAGCCATTTCGTCGCCGCTTGCATTGTTCCCTTGACGGAAGCAACACGCCAAACTGCGGAGGCCAAGGGCTGGACGCTGTTTGAGTTACCGCAAGTCGTCACTGTGGGCGTGCCCGACGCAATGCGTTCGATGTTCGGGGAATAGAGTGATGACAGTGAATTTTGCCCCGGGAGATTTGGTTCGAGCACGCGGCCGTGAGTGGGTTACACTTCCGTCACCGCAGAACGGCGTCCTCACGCTCCGCCCCCTTTCCGGTAGCAGCAGCGATACCGTTGTCCTCGACCCGACGCTCGAACTTCTACCGGTCGAGCCGGCCCGTTTCGATCTCCCCGCAGATGCGGCCACGACCGTTCAGGCCAAAGCGGCATTACTGGCGGATGCGATGCGCCTGACGCTTCGCCGTGGCGCAGGCCCTTTCAGGTCGGCAGCCCAGCTCGCCTTTGAGCCGCGAACCTATCAGCTTGTCCCCCTGCTGATGGCACTTCGCATGGCGGCGCCGCGCTTGCTGATCGCCGATGATGTGGGCATCGGCAAGACGATCGAAGCGGGCCTGATTCTGCGCGAGCTGATGGACCGAGGCGAGGTGGATGCGTTCTCGGTGCTTTGCCCACCGCACCTCGTCGAACAATGGATCGGAGAGCTGAAGGCCCGTTTCGGCATTGACGCCGTTGCGGTCACGTCCAGCACCGCAAGCCGCCTTGAACGTGGTCTACCGCTCGCCCAGACTCTATTTGAGGCTTATCCTTTCACGGTCGTCAGCCTCGACTACATCAAGGCGGAGAAACGCCGCGAAGGCTTCGCGCGCGCCTGCCCGGATTTCGTCATCGTCGATGAGGCTCACGCCTGCGTCGGAACGCACAAGGGCCGGCAGCAGCGCTTCGATCTCTTGCAGGGTCTGGCGCAGAATCCGGATCTTAGGATGATCCTTCTGACCGCGACGCCGCATTCCGGGGACGAGGAGGCGTTCGCTCGTCTCCTTTCCCTGATCGATCCGTCATTTGCCTCAATGGACTTCGAGGACACGCGGTATCGCGAGCGTCTGGCGCGCCATTTCGTGCAAAGGCGCAGGATCGATCTCGTTACCGGCGATTGGGATGAGGATCGCGCATTCCCGAAACATGAAACCACCGAGTTTGCCTATCACCTGTCCGGTGCTCATCGCGACTTTCAAGAGGCCGTCCTTGATTACTGCTTCGGCGTCGTCTCCCAGGCGGGATCGGGGCAGCGTGAGCAGTGCCTCGCCTTCTGGGGCACACTGGCCCTGATGCGCTGCGTCGGCTCTTCTCCAGCCGCTGCCTTGAGCGCGTTGCGGAACCGCATGTCGAGCGAAAGCGATCGCCTCGAACCTCAAATCTATGACGAGGACGGAGGTGATGAGGACGCGGTCGATCTCGAACCAGGCACGGCATTCGAGGTCGATCCTGCGCTTCTCGCGCTGGTAAGGCACGCCGAGGAATTGGTAGGAAAAGCCGATCCGAAACTGGCGGCTTTGATCGAGACGCTGACGCCTCTCATCAAGAAGGGCGCAAATCCCGTCGTCTTCTGCCGTTATCTGGCGACGGCCGAGCATGTACGCGATGGTCTGCGTAAAGCCTTTCCGAAGCTCACCATCGAGTCCGTAACGGGTATTCTCACACCGGACGAGCGTCGTGATCGTGTCGCCGACATGGCGGCGACGGACGAGGAAAAGCCGGTCCAGCGCATCCTTGTCGCCACCGATTGCCTCTCCGAAGGGATCAACCTCCAACAGCTCTTCGACACTGTCGTCCACTACGACCTGTCGTGGAATCCGACCCGGCACCAGCAGCGCGAAGGGCGAGTCGATCGGTTCGGGCAGCCGGTGGACCTTGTCCGGTCGATCATGATGTTTTCGCCGGACAGTGCCATCGATGGCGCCGTGCTTGAGGTCATCCTTCGGAAGGCCGAGGAAATCCGCAAGGCAACTGGCGTGACCGTGCCACTCCCAGAGGAACGCGGGCCGGTGACGGACGCATTGATGGCGGCGATGATGCTGCGCCGCCGAGGGAGTCCCCAGCTCACGCTCGATCTTCGCTTCGAGGATAGCGTGAAAGCGGTGGAAGCGCGCTGGCGGGACGCTTCCGAGAACGAGCGGAAATCGCGGGCGCGTTTCGCGCAGAACGCCATGAAGCCGCAAGAAGTCGCACCCGAATGGGAAAAGGTTCGCGCGTTGCTTGGCTCCCCAGCAAATGCGCGCCTATTTGTCGAGCGCGCCATGTCGCGGTTCGGCGCGCAGTTGGAGACCCGTAAAGCCGTGCTTCTGGCCCATGTCGACGCCCTCGATGCCGACCTGCGTGGGCGTTTGGCCGAACATGATCTGAAAGGAACGGTGCGCCTGGCGACGATGGAGCCTGCACCCTCGGGCACGGCGCTGCTCACCCGAACGCACCCGCTGACGGCGACGTTGGCCGAGGCGCTGGTCGAAGCATCGCTCGACCCGGAATCCTTGTCCGGGCTTGGAATCGGTCGTGTCGGCGCCTGGCCGACCGCCACCGTCCAGCAAGTCACCCGCCTCGCGCTCCTGCGCATCCGTTTCAAGCTGACTGTCCATGCCCGCAAGGAACGGCTGTTGCTGGCAGAGGAAGCGGCGCTCGTCGCGGTGCAGGGCGCGCGGATCGTGGCTATCGGCGAAGAAGCGCGCGAACTGCTGAACGCGCCCGCGACGGCCGATCTTGCGCCCATCGCGCGGGACAGATTCATCGCCAAGGCCAAGGAGGAGCTGCCTGGCCTGCTCGAAGGGCCGATCGCCGAGTTCGTCCAATCGCGAGGGCAGGAGCTGATGGACATTTACGCCCGCCTTCGCATTGCGTCCGGGTCCGCTTCCCGGGTCCCTGTGGAGGCCGTATTGCCGCCGGATGTCATCGGCCTGTTCACGCTGATGCCGGGAGAGGCTTGAGCATGGCGCGCAAACCCGTCACCGACATGTCGGCATGGCTGGCCCTCGCGCTGGAAGGCAACCTCATCGCTCCGGCCATGGTCGCCAGCATCGACCGCCGGCAAGCCACCGATCAGGCGGAAGAGGATTATCGCATCCGCAAGGGGCTGACGATCCGCGAGGAGATCTCAACCTCCTTCCGCGTCGGCCAATCCCATTTTGACGCCTTCACGAAGCTGCCGAATCCCTCGGTCGAGGCGACTCGTCGCTTTGTCCGTGCTTTCCTAGCGGAGACTTTCGGTTTCGACGATCTCGTCCCGGTCGACGGCACGCTCTCCTTCCTCGCCGGCAGCCGTGTCCCGATTGTCGTCGTGCCGCCATCTGAAGAGAAGCTCGATCGGCGTAGCCCGACCCTTTCGACCGACCGTTCACGGTCTCCGGCCTTCGCGCTTCAGGATTATCTCAACGATCATGACGATGCGCTTTGGGGGCTGGTCACAAACGGGACCATTCTACGTCTCATGCGGGACAACGCTTCGCTGACGCGGCCAGCCTACGTCGAAGCCGATCTCGCGCAGATATTCACCAACGAGGACGCCGCCTCCTTCGCGGTTCTCTGGTCATTGATCCACCGCACGCGGTTCGGTGCTGCGGGCGCCCCGGCCACGGATTGCGCGCTGGAACGTTGGCGTGATGCCGGCTCCCGCGAAGGCGAAGCCGCGCGCGATCGGCTGGCAGCGCAAGTGGAAACCGCGCTCCGGGTGCTCGGCTCGGGTTTCCTTGAAGCCAATCCCGATCTCGCGACACGCCTGAAGTCGGGTGAGATCGATCTGACCGAGTGGTTCAACGAACTCTTGCGTCTGGTCTATCGCCTGATCTTCCTCATGGTGGCGGAAGATCGGAACCTGCTTCACCCCGACGCGGCGACACAGGACGCCCGCAGGCTCTACCGCGAAGGCTACAGCCTTGCGGCGATGCGCGCCTCATGCGTCCGCGCCGCCACATGGGACAAGCATCATGACCGTTACGAGGCTGTCAAGATCGTCTTCCGCGCGCTGGCGGATGGACAGGACGCGCTCGGCCTGCCGGCGCTCGGCGGTCTTTTCAGCGACGACAAGCTTCCGCATCTCGAAACGGCCCGTCTGCGCAATCGTGCCTTCATGGAGGCGCTCTATCGCCTTTCCTGGCTTTCCGACAAAGCCGGTATGACTCCGGTGAACTGGCGAGCGATGGAGACCGAGGAGCTTGGCTCGGTCTATGAAACCCTGCTCGAACTTCAGCCGCAGCTTGGCGATGACGGCAAGAGCCTGATCTTCGCCTCAGAGGCAGCAGAGCAAAAGGGCAACCAGCGCAAGATCACCGGCTCCTATTATACGCCCGACAGTCTGGTGCAACTTCTGCTCGACACCACGCTCGATCCAGTGCTCGACGAACGGGAAGCTCAGGCCGTCGATCCCGCCGAGACTCTTCTTGAACTTACCGTCATCGATCCCGCCTGCGGTTCGGGCCACTTCCTGCTCGCAGCGGCGCGGCGAATTGCCACCCGGGTTGCTCGACATCGCACGGGCGGCGTTCCTTCGGCCGCGGATTTTCGTCATGCGCTGCGCGATGTTGCCTGCCGCTGCCTCTATGGCGTGGACCGCAATCCGATGGCGGTCGAACTGACCAAGGTTGCACTGTGGATCGAAGCGCTGGAACCAGGACGGCCGTTGGCCTTCTTCGACGCGCAAATCCGATGCGGGGATAGTCTAATCGGCGTATTTGACCGCGCGATGTTGCGTGAAGGGCTGCCAGATGAAGCTTATAAGCCGCTCACTGGCGACGACAAAGAACTCTCCCGTCGCTATGCCCGCCTCAACAAGGAACAGCGCGAGCGGGTTAAGGGGCACCCGCAACTGTTCAAGAGTTGGTCGCCGCCTGAAATCTTGGCTGAACGGGATCACAGGCTGAAGGCGATGGCCCAAGACGATCTGGCGAGCGTCGAGGCAAAGGCGAGCGACTTCCGAGCGATACGCGCGTCAGATGCCTGGCAGAACCTGAAGACGGCCAGCGATCTCTACATCTCGGCTAATTTCTATACGGCAGCCTTCTTTACCGCGAAGCCGGGTGAATTGGCAGGCACGGACGCTATGCCTCTTACAGAGCATGTGTGGCAGGCGGCGGCCGGCCAAATGCCGGCCGAGCACTTGAATCAAGGCGCAGCACTGACCTCCGATAAGGTGAGCGCCTTCCATTGGTTCATCGAGTTTCCCGAGATCATGGAACGCGATGGCGGTTTCGATGTCGTCATTGGCAATCCCCCATGGGAGGTTTCACAGCTTAGCGAAAAGGAGTTCTTCGCTGCTCGGGCGCCTACAATCGCCAGCCTCTCCGGCGATGAGAGAAAGAATGCAATTGAGCGGCTGGAAATGGGAAATCCACGACTCTGGCGTGAATTTGTATTGGCAAAGCGGGCCCCTGAAGCCGCGAACGAGTTTTTTCGATCCAGCGGTCGTTTTCCTAGGACAGCGATCGGCAAGCTGAACACGTACGCTCTCTTTGCGGAGTTGTTCTCGCGCCTCGTGAGACCTAGGGGAAGAGCAGGCGTGATCGTGCCGACAGGCATCGCGACGGACTCTTCCACGTCGCTCTTCTTCGGCAATCTCGTCGAGACATCGAGCCTTGCACAGCTCATCGACTTTGAGAACCGCGAGGCCATATTCCCAAGCGTTCATCGCAGCTACAAATTCTGCGTGCTCAGCACCGGGCCATCGGATCGGGCTTCCTTCTCCTTTTTCCTCACCAATACGGCACAACTCGCACAGGATGAACGTCGGTTCATCCTGACACCAGGCGAGATCGCGCGCATTAATCCGAATACGAAGACCGCTCCTGTGTTTCGTTCGCGGGCTGATGCGGAACTGACGGCGAAACTTTATGCACGCGTGCCTGTGCTGATCGAGGAGAAACCACAAGAGAAGGGTGGCGACATCAATCCTTGGGGCATTACGTTCCGACAGGGTTTGTTCAATATGACGAGCGAATCCAGCTTTTTCCGCACGACTATGCAGATGGAGTCTGATGGCTGGGAGCGCGATGGAACGGACTGGGTGCGGGAAGCGGCGGCGGGTGTCGAACGCCGTGTCCCGCTCTACGAAGCCAAGATGATCCACCATTTTGATCATCGCTGGGCAACCTACGGCACTGGCGCGAGTGACGATGAGGAAGGTACTCGCGACTGCACCTTTGCCGAAAAGCAGGACCCGGATTTCGAGCCGTCGCCGCGTTACTGGGTGCCCGAGGACGAGGTCGTCGTGCGCGCTGCTCGTGTGCCATCAGCGCTGAAAAGCGCGGCCAGACAAGGGCGTGGTGAAGGCGGAAAGGAGCAGCGTAAGGCCGACGCCGACGCGCAGGAAGGTGGTCGCATCGCCGCGCTCAGAGCATTCGTCACTTGGTTGGCTGGAGCATATCCTGAGATTGAAGGACGCCATGCCCGAGAAGCCGACATCTTCCGTCTTCTCGGCCGCGCGCAAGATTGGCGCGGTGCATTGAAGGTGTCGCCAGAACGCTTCCTGCTTGATCCCAGAACGCTTGTCGCAGGTGCCGACATGCAGCGCGAGACGCCGCTGACGGCAGATGATCTCTCACTCATCGCCGAGGGGCCAAAGGAGTCGCTCGCGCTTGCCGAGCTCCTGATTGCAAACAAGCAGCCGCGTTGGCTCATGGGGTGGCGCGACATCTGCCGTTCTACGGATGAGCGGACGGTGATTGCGAGTGTGTTTCCGAAAGTAGGCGTTGGACACACTATGCCTATCTTCTTTTTGAAGGGAGGACCCGAACTTGCCGCTGCGCACTTGGCAATGTGGCTGTCCTTGACATTCGACTTCATTGCGCGGCTTTCTGTCGGAGGGACGCATCTAACTTACAGCTATCTGAAACAATTCGCGGCGCTTCCTCCTGAATCTTTCTCTAAGAATGACCTCGATTTCATCCGACCTCGTGTGCTGGAAATGAGTTACACCAGCCACGCCATGAAGGCTTGGGCCGAAGATTTAGGGTATTCTGGTCGCCCCTTTGAGTGGAACGATGATCGCCGCGCCCAGTTGCGTGCCGAGTTGAATGTCTTCTTCGCCCGGAAATACGGCTTGACCGAAGACGAACTGCGCTATGTGCTCGACCCTGCGAAGGTCAAAGGTGTGGATTACCCCTCGGAAACCTTCCGCGTTCTGAAAGAAAAGGAAATCCGCCTTCACGGCGAATACCGTACCGAGCGCCTGGTGCTTGATGCCTGGAAGCGGACGGAAGCTGACACGGTGTCTACCTCGCTTCCGGCCTCTATCACCTTGCCATCTCTCGTCGACCTTCCTGATGCCGTATGGGCGTGGTCGACCACTGTTCAGCCGCGAGACCGACTCCGCTACGCGGCACAATATGCGCTCTGGCAGATGCTCCCGGCGACCGATGGCGCGCACATTCGTTTCACTATCGCGAGCCTCGCGGAACCTGCGCTGCTCACGCCTCTGCTAGCCGCTGGCGACCGGGATCAATGGGTCAGGCTTGTCGGTTCCGAAGCGCAACCGCCACAGGGCGCCGTTCGATTGCGCCCCAATCTCAGTGCGGCATGGCGCTCCATTTTCGAAATGCTGATTACATCAGGCCAGTTGGCAGAAAGTGCGGACGGAGCGTGGGCACGAGGGCAGCATTTCAGTACGGCAGGGTTGGAAGCCAATTCCATCCATGCCCAGCGAGCCGCCTTCGCAATGCGTGCGGTGCGCGGCATGGAAATCGGCAAGCTCACCGCCGCCGTTGCAAAGGAAGACAATGTGATTTGGGTAAGGTTCGGCCATGGCTAGTCAGGCAGACCTCTTCGCCCCGGTGATGGAACCACCGAAGGCACCGGAAGGCCGACCTGGCCCTCGGCTTTGGGTTCGCCGTCTGGCGATTTTCAAGGACCGCCAAACCATCATCCGCGATGTGCCGCTGAAACCTGGCCTCAACATCATCTGGACACCGGATATGTCGAGCAGCGGCCGCCGCGCCTTGGCGCATGGTAGCGGTAAGTCCACCTTCTGTCGCTTGCTTCGGGCCTGCCTCGGCGAACCGGGCTATGCAACCGACGCTCAACGGTTGCGCCTCATGACGAGACTTCCCGATGGTCTGTTCGCGGCCGAGATTCTGATCGACGGCATATGTTGGGTCGCCATCCGCCCGCTGGGGCTGCCGGGCGGAGAATTTGTCGTTCAGGCTGACACCATCGAAGACGCGATCGCGCGGGGACGTAGCGATAGCGATCAAGGAGTTATCGATCCTGTCATCATCGGCACGTTCTTCCCGGCGTTGACGGGAGCGCCGCCGCTGGAGATCGGCCGCGAACAGGTCTGGGATGTGCTTCGGGCCTGGCTGACGCGCGACCAAGAATGCCGTCTCGCCGACATCCTCGCCTGGCGTTCGTCACAGACCCAGACCCGTTCCCGTGCACAGGTTCTGGGTGAAACCGCGAAGTTGACCATGGTTCGCCTTGCCTTGCGCGCCCTAGATGCGGAAGAGCGTGCGGCCGCCGCCCGTGAGCGGGAACTGATGGCCACGGTCGAGGACGAGCGCCGCCACCATGCCTATCAGCAACAACGGTATGCTGACGGCTTAAAGGCGGTAAGGCTGGTATTGGGGGCCAGCAATGAGGTCGGGTTCGAGGACACGATAGATCAGAAGGGGTTGGTTTCGTTGGCAGAGGCCGCGCTGGCCGAAGCCATGCGGACGGCCGTTCCGAAGCCTCCCGATATTCGAGCCATCTTTGCTCGCCAACAGACCCTTAATGCCGAGCGGGAAACGCTGACGATGAAACAGCAGCAGTTGGACAACGACGCTCGTTTGAAGCGAGGCGAGGCCGAACGCTACCGCTCCGAAGCCGACCTCGGCGAGATCGACATCACGCAAGGCCGGACCAGGGTGTGCCCCGTGTGCCGGGTCAGTATCGACGAGATCAAGGCGAACGGATGCGGGATCTCGCTCGAACCATGTGATCTGGCCGCACTGAAGTCAGCCATAGCAGACAAGCAAAAGAAGGCTGCCGATCTGGATGCTGAAGCCGGCGGTGCGGAGCAGGAGAGCAAGCTCGTTGGGGCCCAGATTCAGCAGTTGGAGCCGAAGCGGCTCGCGCTGCAGGCTGAGGTTAAAACCGCAGATGACGCTACCCGCGCCGCGCACGTCGTGACGAAGGAGATCCAAGACAGAACCTATCGTGCGAGACGCACGCTGGACGATGTGCGAGCGCTTCGCGAGAGCGCGAAGAATGAAAAACCTGCTCTTTCCTGCACTGCGGCTTTGGATGCCGTTCGTGCACAGTTGGATGCTGGTCGCTCGCGGGCGCGAGTCGCGATCAGGACGCTGGAGGAGCGGTATCAAGGGATCATGGCGTCCTGGCTGCCCGAGGGAATTACCAGTGCGATCAAGCTGGACGGCCACGGACTAAAAGTCGATGCCGAGTTCGCAGGACGAGGCGAGGTGTCCACCGCAGCGCTGGACTCGCTCAAGATCGTCGCCTTCGACCTCGCGGCGTTGCATATGGCCATTGAGGAACAGGCCGATTTGCCGGCCTTCCTTATCCACGACAGCCCGCGTGAAGCCGACCTGGATGGGCAGCTTTATGCTGGCCTATTCAAGCTTGTGCATCAGTGGGAGGAAGCAGGAATGCCATGTTTCCAATACATCGTAACGACGACCACCGCCCCACCGCCTGAGCTGCAGGTCGACCCCTATGTTCGGCTTAAGATGAGTTCGACACCGGCGGAGATGCGGTTGTTTGCGATGGATATTTGAGTTTCAGCATGCTCCTTGAGGCTCCCCAATCCTTTATCGTCCGCGAGGAATGCGAAAAGGCCGCTTCGCATAATGGCTTCCGCCGTGTTCTGGGCGAGGAAGCAGGATGGCGCGCCTTTGCATCCACGACGGCGCACGGCACCATTTATCTGGCTGCGGAAGGCATCAACGGGCCGTGGTTTCTCGCAACCGACCATGCCGGCGTCATCGCGGAATTGGATTCGTCAGTCGCCGCCTTGGCCGGCCCGGGCGCACGGCGTTACGCCTTCAATGCGCTGAGCAACCTCTACACGGCACTGAATCGCGTCTATGCCTTGGCGATCAGCCTTCCCGACGCGCCTCTCCGCGAATTCGAGCGGCGCGTGGCGGACCTGCCTCAGACCACCGAGGTTGAGCGTTTGGTGGTGCAGCGGATCGGGCAGGACATCTTCCGCGACCGCCTGATGGATTACTGGCAGGGGTATTGCCCTTTGACCGGGATCTCTGATCCGGCCCTGCTGCGCGCCTCGCACATCATCCCTTGGGTTGATTGCGAAAGCGATGCCGAACGGCTTGACGTGAATAATGGCTTGTTGCTGTCAGCACTCTGGGATGCCGCCTTCGATCGCGCGCTCGTGACCTTCGATGACGCCGGAAACCCG